>Ga0326727_10017904_pt1 | contig 14580 bp, 10 predicted proteins | sample MB2enrmetagenome_FD_207643 | JGI IMG/M metagenome (GOLD analysis project Ga0326727, IMG submission 207643) | Lab enriched peat soil microbial communities from McLean, Ithaca, NY, United States - MB29MY | ecosystem: Environmental > Terrestrial > Soil > Wetlands > Peat | place: USA: New York...
CCAGGCCCAGCGCGACTACTTCGGCGCCCATACCTACGAGCGCGTCGACCAGCCCCGCGGCCAGTTCTTCCACACCAACTGGACCGGCCACGGCGGCCGCGTCTCCTCCACCACCTACACCGTCTAGTTCGACACGGAATCCAAAAAGGCCAGGCCCCCGCATATCGGGAACCTGGCCTTTCGTGCCCATACCCATCTCTCTGTCATCCGGCCTTAAGAGTTAATTGAAAGAATCTGTCATCCTGAGCGACCGTACGCTGAGCGCAGCGAAGTGGTAGGGAGTCGAAGGATCTGCGGTTGCCTTTCCTCGCGGGGGGGAGGCCCACATCTCAATGATCCCTCATGCGTTTTGGGCGCCCCAAGTCTCGACTTTGAGACCCGGGAAAGTATTGAACGATACGCGCCAGTTCTGAGTTAGTCCCCACCGACCCTTTCAGGCCGCCGAGCGACGAACCTTCGCCATCCCCCATCGCCCGCTGACTTGCTGACTCGCTAACCCCGCTTGAGCGGGGGCTGACTCGCTGAATTTGGCCCCCACTCATGTTCACGCCACTACGGCGGGCGGCCCAAATCTGACCCAATGAAGAGTGGGTGCCCCAGGTCTCGGGGTCCCCAGCGACTCGGGGTCTGCGCACTAAGCAGGGGGGACAAGCGATTTTTGCTCGTTGGGGTCTGCGTTCGCTGCAGGGGGCGACGGGGCTTTGTCGCTGGGGTGAGGATTCGCTTTTGAGACCTGGGGAACTATTGAACCATACGCGCCAGCTCTATGTCCGCCCCCACCGGCCCTTTCAGGCCGCCGAGTGACGAATCTTCGCTATCCCCCATCGCCCGCTGACTTGCTGACTCGCTACCCCCGCTTGAGCGGGGGCTGACTCGCTGAATTTGGCCCCCACTCATGTTCACGCCACCACGGCGAGCGGCCCACATCCCAATGATCCCTCATGCGTTCGGGTGCCCCAGGTCTCGCTTTTGAGACCTGGGATGTAGGATGTCAAAACGTCGGTGTGTGGCCCACATCTGACTCAATGAAGTTTGGGTGCCCCAGGTCTCGCTTTTGAGACCTGGGATGTAGGATGTCAGAACGTCGGTGTGTGGCCCACATCTGACTCAATGAAGTCTGGGTGCCCCAGGTCTCGCTTTTGAGACCTGGGATGCAGGATGTCAGAACGTCGGCGTGTGGCCCACATCTGACTCAATGAACTCAGGGTGCCCCAGGTCTCGCTTTTGAGACCTGGGATCGCGTAGACCATCCCGCCGCGCTCCGGTCCAGAAGGACTCGATCTCCACGGCGCAGATCTCTCCCGTCGCGTAGTGCCTGAAGCTGGACCATCTCCAATCCTCCGGCTTCTCCACCAATCCGCGCTTGACAGGATTGCGATGCATGTAGCGAAGTTTCTACACCCGCTTCTCTTCGTTATGCACGTTGAAATCGTAGTACCGCGCCTGCCAGAAAGGACGTTCCCTGCTTTGAACTGACACGGACAGCTTCAAGGCCTGTATCGCCTTGCTGAGCAGCGCCTTCTTCGGTTCGCTGACCAGCAGATGAACGTGCTCCGGCATCACCACGTAGCCGCAAACAACGAAGCCGTACCGAATGCGCATCGCTTCGAGGGAACGCTCAAATAGACTGCGCGCAGCCCCCGCGCCGAGATACGGAAGCCGTCGATAACAACTGAAGGTGAGAAAGTGAAAACAGCCGCATTGCTGATAACGAACCAGCCCCTTCGCCATCCCAACATCCTACATCCCATGTCTCAAAATCGAGACATGCGGCACCCACTCTTTTGGGGAGGGTCAGACCTGGGCCACCCGCCGTGAGACCGAGACTGAGTCGGAGGAGTAGAACGTGGGCCAGATCCTGGCGTAGGATGTTCCTGCGAGGGGAAGACGATGCCTAAGAAGCCGAAGAAAGAAACTATCACGCCGCCAACGAAGAAATCTGTAAAGGCAGCCGCCAAGGAAACCGCCCAAGGATCCTCACCCGGCGGAAGGGTTCTAGTTGAGGAGGAGATTGCAAAGCGCCAACTCGCAAAGCGGAAAGGCCCCAAGCGGTAGAAGCAGGTGGGCGGGCGAGTGGCACGTGCCTCGCCTTTGAGACATGGGTAGCAGGAGGCTAGCCGTCTGGTTCTGGTATTTAGGATTCGGTAGCTCCTAGAATTCCCTGGTCTGAGAGCCCAGACCTGGGCCACCACCAGGAAAGGGTAGCCAAATGGGATTTCAACTTTGGACATCACGAGTTACGGGGTATCGACGGAGGGGAACACGGCTTGAGGAACTTATGTCTGTGCTTGGAGGCAGTGCTGTAACCCAGACCATTCTGGAGCCTCTTCAGTCCGTTCCGATTGATGGCCCTGCGAGCGAGTTCAAGCGAATCCTTGATGAACGAGGATTTGATGTTGCAGGTGCGAAGCAATCCGAAGACGGACCAGTTCTTGGATTCGTCGTTAAAGAAGAACTGCAATCGGGATGTATCGGAGATCACTTGAAGCCAATCAACGCCGAAGATTTGATATCCGAAGCGACCCAAATCACTGACCTCTTTGCTGTTCTGCGAAAGAAGGAACACGCTTTCGTGCTCGTGGGGCCAAGCGTTCGTGGAATCGTAACGCGCAGCGATCTAAACAAGCCGCCGGTGCGAATCTACCTTTTTGGGCTCATATCACTCTTGGAAATGCACATGCAATTCTGGGTCAACGACGCTTATGGAGAGGAATCCTGGAAGCTCAAACTCAAGGACGACCGATTAGCCGAAGCCGAGAAACTTCAAAAGGAGCGCAGGCATCGCGACGATGCAGTTAAGTTGGTTGATTGCCTACAGTTCTGCGACAAGACCTCTCTGCTGGTGGCGGAGGCAGCTTTGATAACCAAGCTAAACCTAGCGTCCAAGAATAAAGCCAGATCATTTTTCGGAAGGGCGGAAAGGCACAGGAATGACCTCGAACACAGCCAACTGGATCTCGCTCATGGGACCTCGTGGGAGGCAATAATTGAGCTCGTCGAGAAAATTGAGAATGTGATTCGCCATTCAGACGAAGCAATCGAACAGGAAGTTAGCCCGCTCCGCGGAGGCCAGAACGACCTATGGGCGGACTGAGGCTGGGCACCCCAGGTCTCGCCTCTGAAACCTGGGAGTTCCGCCTAACAGCCTGCCCTGAGCTTGCCGAATGGGCGCAGTCCCCTCTTAAGGCCTGAGGCCCTTTTTCGGTCTGGACGGCGGCCGTGTGCCGGGTGCCCCAGGTCTCGCCTTTGAGACCTGGGAGCTCCGCCGGAAAGCCTGCCACAAGCCGGGTGCCCCATCGGGGTACCCTCCGGGTCCCACAGCTTCATCGCGGAAAGCGTGGGATACCACAAATCTCCACTGCCCAACTTCAGACCGATCGGAACCCTACGGCTCCTTGATCTTGGCCACCAGAGACGTGTAAACCGTCCCCGGCGGAATCAGCAACTGGTGCGGCACGCCCGCCGGAACAATGACCACATCCCCCACGCCAAGCGTCTGCGATGTTCCGTTCTGCACGCTGCTGCCCCTGATCTCCCCATTGGCGCCCGGCTTGGGATCCACAAGCGACCCGCCCGTAACCAGGGTCGCGCTTCCCTGCTCCACGATCATCAGGTCGTCAAAGTGCTGGTGCAGTTCTCCCACCCCGTTAGCCGTACGCACTGAGAGCATCAGACCCAGATTCCCGTAACTCGCCACGATCGCGCCCGCGCTCCCGGTGGGCTTCGCCTGCGAAACCAAATCGGCCGCCTGCGCCTTGATATCCTGCGCCGGAATCACCAGCGCCTTGTCTCCGCTCAGCGTCGCCGCCGGAGCACCCAGCGCCAGCGCCGCCACCATCACCATCGCAATCTTCATCGCACCGCTCCTTTTGTCACAGCATTCCCCTGCCGGGGGTGGCTATTCCCTAGTCTCTGATCTCTGATCTCTAACGACAATGCACCATTCCCTGTGCACTTTTCCCCCGTTCACTGTTCAGAAAACCTCCGAAAACCTACCGTAAACCTACCGAAAACCTCCAATTAACCTCAATAAACCCCCCTTTTCGAGGTTTTCAGGCTAGTTCTCAGCAACCTTTTGCTCTGAAAGGTAAAATTCTCAGCAGCCAAATCGCCCATTTCGCAACCCTGTATAGTTAAGGCCTCAAAGAAGTGCAACCGCTTGAGCAAACCTTTGGCCCCATTTCGTAACCCTATAAGCGAACCATTAACGTTTACGGAGCTGCTTAAAAGCGGCCATTTCTTCCCTGCTTTTCCGGCAATTCTCGTTACCGCAGGCTCTGAACCGGCGCCGGATCCATGTCCGCGTAATCCTGGTTTTCGCCGCCCATGCCCCAGCAGAAACTGTACGCCCGCGTACCCACACCGGCATGAATCGACCATCCGGGCGATACCGCAATCTCCTTGTCCGCCATCACGATGTGCCGCGTCTCCGCCGGCGGTCCCATCAAATGAAACACCCGCGCATCCTCCGCCACATTGAAGTACATATAGATCTCGGAACGCCGCATATGTGTGTGCGGCGGCATCGTGTTCCACGAGCTGCCCGCATGCAAATGAGTTACACCCATGACTAACTGGCAGCTCCTCGCCCCGCCCAGATGAATGTATTTGCAAATGGTCCGGTGGTTGATGGTTTCCGCGGCTCCGATCGTGGTCGGGTTAGCCTCTTCCTTGCGCACCAATGTAACTGGATAGTTAGCGTGAGCCGGATAACTCAGCAGATAGAAAACCGCCGGCACAGCTTTGTCTTTTGATTCAAAACTGACCTCGGCATTGCCGCGGCCGACATAGATAACATCGAGGTTTTCGAGATCGTAACTCTTCCCCTCGACGCGAACTCTGCCGCTGCCTCCGATATTCAAAACCCCCAGCTCGCGGCGCTCGGTAAAATACGTTGCCCGCAACTCCGGATACGTGGGCAATGCTATCGCGCCTTCTGTTGGCGCGGCCATTCCCACCACCGAGCGATCGAGATCCACGTAATTCAGATGTATCTTGCCCGGCTCACAAAGGCCCTTGAGCAAAAACGTTTCGCGAATTTCCTCCGTCGTCATGCGCTTGTAGCGCACCGGATCAGCCATCAATACCGTCTTCATCGTTCCTCCCGTCCACTTTCATCTTCACACTTGCGGCGCTCGACTTATCCCTGCTCTCCAAATGTCAAATCTACCGCACAATTACCATTCTACTGCCTGCGGAGCCTGGCGAGTTGCAGCGTTCCCCTCTCCGATCGGCACCGCAGAACGCAACATTCGTTGACCATAACGCTCCGATCAAGAGGACTGTCTCTGAGCATTTCCGTAACTCTGGATTTTTGTCAGCGTGGAACCTGCTTGAGAAGCCAGCGAACCAGCTCCACGCCCCCTGCGAAGTTGTCGTACATCGCGGGCAGCTTCCGCCCGTCGGTGTACTCGTTGTAGAGCCACGGATCTACGAACGCGTAAACGGTTCCCTTACCGTACTTTGCCGTGGCCATGAAAATGTCGTCCCCTTCTTCAAGCACCGGAACCGCCGGAGACTTCACCGAAATCGTGCAGACATCCTTCACGTAAAGAGTGTGCGGATGGTGAAAGATGGGACCGCTGCCGTCAATCACGATCTTCCCCTGCTCCCAATTGGTGCCGATCACATGTTTGCGTAGCTCGCTGTTGAAGTGGATGCCAAACTTCTCAGAGATAACATTGAAGTGATCCAGGTCGGCAAACGAAGTGTCGTTTTCCATGATCGCGAGCACGCCCCCGGCCTTCACCCACTCCGCAATCTGGGTTGCGTCTTCCGGAGCCGCATAATGCGGGTGCGGGTTCTTGTCCTGATTGTCAGGTGACGCGATAACGTAGATCTGTGCCTTGCGAAGATTCGCAAATGTGGGCTCCGCGTCCAGTTCCCTGGTCTCCGCGCCGAAGCTGCGGAAGATGTGGCCGAACATAGAGTAGCCCGCGTCACCCTGAAAGTCCCACTTATAGTGAAAATAGACCTGCTGGCCAAATGCGTCGACGTGCTGTTGCGAGTTGAACCAGCCGTCCACCAGCACCGTATCCCCGCGGCCAAGCTTCGCATTCTGAGCGTTCTCCATCTCGCTGCTTGCCATCAGAAATGCACCTACTCCTTTAGGGTCGTCGCTAACTACCTTTTCACCGATGTAATAGGCATAACTCCCATCCCTGTATGGATCGCCCCCTAACCCGCCAACCTTTACCGTTCCAGTAAGCGACACATCGCCGCTTGCGCCAGTTTTGATGAAGTGAGTTAGTATGCCATGATATCCGCGCTCGGCATTCAAAAGATAACGCTCGGGCAGATATCCCCGCCGTACTCCTTTTGCCAGCGCGTAAACTAACATGCACGACGCGGATGATTCCAGGTAGTTACCCTTCGCACCTGCTTTGTCGAGCACCTGGTACCAGAGCCCGCTGGACGCATCCTGATAACGCGCTACCGCAGCGGCGTCCCGCTCCAGAAAGGCGATCAATTGTTTCTTTCCGGGATCGCCGTCGGGATAATACTCGAGCGTGTCGACCAGCGCCATCATGTACCAGCCCATGCCCCTGGCCCAGAACTGCGGCGAGTCGCCGGTCTTCTTGTCAGCCCAGCGCTCCTGCTTTGACTCATCCCATCCGTGGTAAAGCAAGCCGGTCCTGGCATCGCGCGTGTGCTCTTCAATCAAAGTAAACTGATGGGTAATGTCGCTGAACGCATCAGCATGATGAGAGATGGACGCATACTCTGCATAAAAAGGTTCTGCCATATACAGCCCATCCAGCCACATCTGATTCGGATACCGTTGCTTGTGCCAGAATCCGCCGGAGGGAGTGCGCGGCTGATGAGCAAGCTGATCATGGAGCAGCATCGCAGCGGTAAGATAGCGCTTGTTCTGCGTCACGCCGTACAACAGCAGAAGCTGGCGCCCCAGTAAAATGCTGTCGAGCTGATTCTCGTCTGCGTTGAACGTGGGAATGGAACCATCAGGAGCGACAAACTGATCGACCGAGCTCTTGATGTAGTTGAAGTAGCGCCGGTCGGCTGTATTCAACCACACTGAATCCACGCCCTCCAGCAGCGTGCCAAGCTCGTAGTTCCAGGTCCAGCGAGCGCCGACAGGCGCAAAACGCCCATCCGGCCAGCGCTCCATCGCCGCATTGGCCGCACGCTGCGACCAGGGCAGCTCATCTTGATTCACTGCAGCAAATGCGCTGCCCGCCGTTGCGGCGAGCACCATCACCCAGGCAAGAGTGCGAAAGCTCTTCATGTGGACTCCGGCTGTTTCTGGGCACACGTTTCATCGCGCCCCTGGGCGCGCTTGGTCGCCGCGCCGAACCAACTATACCCACTACGGCGTCTCCCGGACAACAGGAACGAATTCAACTTAGTGCGTCGCACCCGCACTCCTTGCTGGGGAGGTAGGACCGGGCGTGTGCATCCATGGTCTGACCTTGACAAGCGGCGGGCAATCGCGTCGTGAACTAGAAGTCGCCGCTCCTATTTTATCTAGGAAACATTTTCTCGCGCGCCCGTCCGCCGCTCTCCAGCCGTTGGAAAGAAAAATGGCGCTCCAGGGAAGATTCTCAAAGGCTTTGTATTAGGGCACGACCGGGAATCGGAGCATCGGGGCACCCTCTGGGTCAGGTCGTGTGCCGTGCCGAAAGTAACTGAGAATATACGACGGCTTCATCCCCCTTTGGCCTTGCTCTTCCGACGCGCACAGCCCTCTCATTGCCTGCCCGCGCCCACCGCCGCCTTGCGGTCCGGAGGCCGTTCCATGCCTTGTGAGGTTTGAGCCATGCGCAGGTGCTGCTCCATCAACTTGCGTGCCTCCTGCGGCTTGCGAGCCCGAATCGCGCGGTAGATCTCGCGATGCATCTCCGCGGATTCCCGCATGTCGATGGATCGCTCCACGGTCTTGCGGCGCTTGTCGTATAGTGCCGACGTGATGGTTTCTATTACCGCCGCCAGAATCGGATTGCCGGAGGCCTGCGAAATGATGCGGTGAAAAAGGAGGTCGTGAATCAGAAAATCCGCGGGGCTCTCCATGGCCGCGAACATTTCGGCTACCTCCTCGGCAAGAGCGGCGTGGTGTTCATCTTTGCCGCGTTCGGCGGCAAGTGCCGCAATGTTGCTTTCGAGCAGGATGCGGGCCTCAAACATCTGCCAGGTCTGAAAGCCGTGCAGTGCACCCATCAGGCCCAACGATGCCTTGCCGAACTCCGGCGGACCGTCGGCAACGAAAGTTCCCACCCCGTGACGGACTTTCATCACCCCCATGGCCGCCAGGTACCCGATACCGGTACGAAGGCTGGCCCGGCTGATCTTGAGGGTGCGGGCAAATTCGCGTTCCGGAGGGATTTTGTCGCCGGGTTGCAAAGTGCCGTTCTCGATGAGGGAGCGGATGTGGTTAACCACCTGCATGGTTCGGTGGGTATTGGGTTCGTCTTGCTTTATCCGCGCCATAGATCTCAACCACCTTCCTCAGATTCAGTAAACCCATACAAAATGAGCTTATCATCGCAAGCGTGCATCAGACCCGAGATCTTCGCCTTTCGAAAATACACGTGCATTCGGCATGAATGTGTATACTTCTGGTCTGACCTCCATGCAGGCCAGATCGTACCACCATTTAGCCAGGAGGTAAAATAACAGTCATGCTGCTCCACGAAGACCGTCTGTTTCCAGCCGAATCCAGCGCCCTCAAAATTGCCAGAGCACTGTATGCGCAGGTAAGAAATCTGCCCATCATTAGCCCCCATGGACATACCCAAGCCTCCTGGTTCGCTTTGAACGGGCCATTCCCTGACCCGGCAACTCTGTTTGTGCAGCCCGACCACTACGTCTTCCGTATGCTCTACAGCCAGGGCGTCTCCATGGACGACCTGGGAATCGGACAGCCGGAGATCAAAGACCCGCGCAAGGTCTGGCGCATCTTCGCCAGCCATTACTACCTGTTTCGCGGCACTCCCACGCGCATCTGGCTGGACTTCGCCTTCCAGCAGCTCTTTGGCTTCGAACAGCGGCTGTCAGAAAAGACCGCCGACCTTTATTTCGACACGATCTCCGAGAAGCTGCGCACCCCTGAGTTCCTGCCCCGCGCCCTTTATGAGCGCTTCAATATTGAAGTTCTGTCCACCACCGATTCACCCACTGACCCTCTCAACGATCACAAGGCGATTCGCGCTTCGGGCTGGAAGGCAAGAATTCTGCCCGCCTTCCGTCCCGACTCGGTAGTCGATCCGGAGTTCGCGGGGTTTGCGGGCCTTATCGCAAAGCTCGGCGAGCAGACCGGCGAGGACACCTCCACCTGGACTGGCTACCTGAATGCGCTGCGCAAGGCGCGGGCCCGTTTCCGCGAACTCGGCTGCACCTCCACCGACCACGGGCATCCCACTGCCCAGACCGCTGACCTTCCCACCACTGAGGCGGCGGCGCTTTTCTCCCAGGTGCTCTCAGGCAAGGCCGATGCTCAGAAGCAGGAACTGTTCCGCGCCCAGATGCTTACCGAGATGGCGCAGATGAGCCTGGAGGACGGCCTGGTCATGCAGATTCACCCGGGGAGCGTGCGCAACCACAATCGCAAAATCTATGAGAAGTATGGCCGCGACATGGGCGCCGACATTCCCGGGCCCACCGATTACGTTCACGCCCTTCGTCCCTTGCTGGACCGCTTCGGCAACGAGAGCAAGCTGACCATTATTCTCTTCATGCTCGATGAGTCGACCATCAGCCGCGAACTGGCTCCCCTGGCAGGCCACTATCCGTGCTTGCGCCTTGGACCCCCGTGGTGGTTTCATGACAGTCCTGAGGGAATGATGCGTTTCCGCCAGCAGGCAACGGAAACGGCGGGCTTCTACAATACCGTAGGCTTCAACGACGACACCAGGGCGTTTCTTTCCATTCCGGCGAGGCACGACGTGGCACGGCGCATAGACTGCGCTTTCCTTGCCAATCTCGTCGCCCAACACCGCCTGGATGAAGACGAAGCGTTTGAAGTGGCGCACGATTTGACCTACGGTCTGGTCAAGAAGGCATATCGGCTCTAAGGGAGAAGAATAAATGGATGACAAGACGGTTGCCGTCACCCTGACCGAGAAAGAAACATCTCTCGGCGCGCGGATCGGAAACGTGCGCTGGACAATCTGCGCCATGCTCTTCGTCGCCACAACAATCAACTACATGGACCGCTCGGTCATCGGCCTCGTCAAGCCTACCCTCATGCTGAGCGCTGCCAATCACGGCATCGGCATGACCGACTCCGACTTCGGCCACGTCACAGCCGCTTTTATGGTCGCGTATGCGCTCGGCCTGCTGGTCGCAGGGCGCTTCGTAGACAAGGTCGGAACGCGCATCGGCTATATGGTCATCATGGCCGTCTGGAGTCTCTCCGCCATGGGCCACGCGCTGGCCAATTCGGTGCTCCAGTTCGGCATTGCTCGCGCCTGTCTTGGGGTGGGCGAATCCGGCAACTTCCCCGCCGCCAACAAAACCGTGGCCGAGTGGTTTCCGCAGAGCGAGCGCTCGCTGGCCACTGGCATCTTCAACTCCGGCGCCAACGTGGGCGCTATCCTGGCCCCAGCCATCGTGCCCTGGGTGATGATTCACCTCGGTTGGCACTATGCCTTTCTGATCACCGGCCTTTTCAGCGTCACCTGGATTCTGTTGTGGTTCATCAAATACCACAAGCCCGCCGAGCATCCCACGCTTACCCGCGCCGAACTGGCCTACATCAACCAGGGAACAACCGAGCAGGTGGGACGCCCAACGCCCTGGGCCAAATTGTGGGGAGTTCGCCAGACCTGGGCGTATGCCGTCCCCAAATTCCTTACCGATCCCATCTGGTGGTTCTATCTGTTCTGGATCCCCTCTTACTTCAGCGATAAGTTTCATCTCGACATTGCGCATCTGGGGCTGCCTCCGATTATCGTCTACAGCGCTTCGACTGTTGGCAGCGTCGGCGGAGGCTGGCTACCCGCGCCCTTCATGCGTTTGGGGCTTTCGGCACAGCGCGCGCGGCTGGCGGCCATGCTTTTCTGCGCCTGCATTGTAGTTCCCGTTTTTCTGATCAACTACACCAACTCCGAATGGGTCGCTATCGGATTGCTTAGTCTGGCGACCGCCGCGCACCAGGGATTCTCGGCCAATCTCCTCACAACTCCGTCCGACATGTTTCCGCGCAGTGCAGTGGGTTCTGTCTCAGGCATCGGCGGCATGGCCGGAGCGGTCGGCGGCGCACTGCTGATGGTCTACGCGGGCAACATTGTGCAGTTTACGGGCAGCTATGCCTCCCTCTTCGTCCTGGCCGCCAGTGTTTATCTCATTTCGATGCTCATCATGGTCATGTTCGCCCCCGGATTGAAGAAAGCGGAGTCTGTCATATGAGTCTCTACTGTGCAATTGGAAGTGTCGATACCGATCTGTCTCCGCAACAGTTGAACGATCTGCTTGTTGAAAGCCTCGCCAAACTCGGCGAGCGGAAGAGTGTCCTCGCCGTGCCCCCCGATCAGAGCCGCGAGCACTCCCGCGCCGGCGAGATCACCGGTGATGTCTTTAAGCATTACGGTGACCGCCTCAAGGCCGTTCTTCCCGCCATCGGCACGCATACGCCCATGCGGCCCGACCAGATCGCGCACATGTTTCCGGCCGTGCCCCAGAATCTGTTCAAGGTTCACAACTGGCGCACCGACGTCGAGACTCTCGGCGAAGTTCCCGCCGAGTTCATTCGCGAACAGTCTGAAGGCAAGCTGGACTACGCCTGGCCAGCTCAGGTTAACCGTCTCATCTCCCAGGGCGGATTCGACCTGATCCTCTCCATCGGCCAGGTCGTGCCCCACGAAGTCATCGGCATGGCCAATTTCACCAAGAACATCCTCATCGGCGCCGGAGGCCGCGAGGGAATCAACCGCAGCCACTACCTGGGCGCGGTCTACGGCATGGAGCGGATCATGGGGCGCGCTGAGAATCCCGTGCGCAATGTGCTCAGTTACGCCAGCGATCGTTTTCTGCGCCACTTGCCCATCGTGTACGTGCAGACAGTTGTCGGACGCAAGCCGGACGGCGGCCTCGCCGTGCGCGGCCTCTTCATCGGCGACGATATCGAGTGCTTTCTGCTGGCCTCCGAACTGAGTCTGAAAGTCAACTTCGAGATCCTTGACAAGCAAATCCAAAAGGCCGTCGTGTTCCTCGATCCACAAGAGTTTCACTCCACCTGGATCGGCAACAAAGCCGTCTACCGCACCCGCATGGCGCTGGCCGACGGCGCACAGCTCATTATCCTGGCCCCCGGCGTGCACGAATTCGGCGAAGACAAGGGCATTGACGCTCTCATCCGCAAGTACGGTTATCGCGGCACTCCAGCGACTCTGGAAGCGGTGCGCGCCAACGCCGACCTGGCCAGCGATCTGAGCGCGGCGGCGCATCTTATCCACGCCTCGTCTGAAGGACGCTTCACCATTACCTGGTGCCCTGGACAGCTCAGCCGGGAAGAGGTCGAGGGCGTCGGTTTCGACTATGGCGACCTGAAGACAATGACCTCGCGTTTCGATCCTGAAAAGCTCCAGCAGGGCTACAACCAGGTCGAAGGCGAGGAAGTCTTCTTCATCGGCAATCCTGGATTGGGATTGTGGGCTCATCGCAGCCGACTCTAAGGCAGGAAAGGATTATGGAAAATCGAGGATTGATGCTCAATAAGTATTCCGTTGGAACAGGAGACAGATTTGCTCACCAGGCCAAAGCGCAGTTGCAGGCCTGCATAAAGGCCCTCCAGAGCGGTATCGAGGTCGTTCCCGTGTGGAACAAGTCGAACCGCGAACATATGATCATCGGCTCCGAGCCCTCTTCGGTGCGCCAGGCCGCCGATGCCGCTGTCAAGGCCCTAGCCTGGAAGCTGCCGTACTTCTGCGATGCTGACCACATCACGCTTGCGACCGTTGACCGCTTTCTCGAGCCGTGCGACTTCTTCACCATCGACGTGGCCGACTTTATCGGACAACCCCCGCAGTCTGCCGATATCGACAGGTTCGTGAAGCGCCACCCCGAACTGCTCGGCAGCATTCAGTTGGCCGGCGTCGACGAAGCCTTCGACATCACAGCTGAAGATCTGCGCCAGGCCGCGCAAAAGTTTCTTGCCGCTGTCAAGAAGGCCGGCGAGGTCTACCGCAGGGTTGAGAGCGCCAAAGGCGCGGGCAACTTCATCCCCGAGGTCTCGATGGACGAAACCGATCGCGCCCAGACCCCCGTCGAACTGCTCATTATTCTGGCCGCCATCGCCGATGAAGGCATACCCGTCCAGACGATCGCTCCCAAATTCAGCGGCCGCTTCAACAAGGGCGTCGATTATGTGGGCGACGTGGCCCAGTTCGAGCGCGAGTTTGCGCTCGATATCGCGGCCATCTCTTACGCCGTCAGGCAATTTGGACTGCCCCGGAATCTCAAGCTAAGCGTCCACTCCGGCAGCGACAAATTCTCCATCTACCCCGCCATTCACGCGGCCGCCATGCGCCTCAACGCCGGCGTGCATCTCAAAACCGCCGGAACCACGTGGCTCGAAGAATTGATCGGCCTGGCCGAAGCCGGGGGGGACGGCCTGGCACTGGCCAAGGAGATCTATGCTGAGGCCTTTGCCCACCGTGAAGAACTCTGCGCGCCCTACGCTACCGTCATCGACATCGACCCGGCAAAACTCCCCTCGCCCGATCAGGTTCGCGGCTGGTCCTCGGAGCAGTACACATCCGCGTTGCGTCATGTCCCCGGCGCGGCGGCCTACAATAGCAGCCTGCGCCAGTTGCTCCATGTGGGATTCAAGGTCGCGGCAAAGATGGGACGTCGCTATCTTGACCTGCTTGAAGCCAATGAAGCCGTGATTGCAAAGAACGTGACGGAGAACCTCTACAACCGTCACATCGCTCCCGTCTTTCTAGGGCGCAACACTTAATCGCGGCTTCCATGCGCGCGCGCGGCAAGCCGGTCTGCCCTATTTCTTGATGGAGAGGTCATGAAAGCTCACCTTCTCAGCCTTGAAGGCAAAACTGCGGTCGTCACTGGAGGCACATCCGGTATCGGCCGCGCCATCAGCCTCGGGCTCGCTGATTTCGGCGCCGATGTTATCGCCACCGCGCGCCGCCAGCAGGAGGTGGATGAGACCGCCGCCGCTATTGAGGCCCGCGGGCGACAGACCGTGCGCCTGATCTCGGACGTCGGCAACCGCGCTTCGCTGGAAGGATTGCTGGCAGCGGCACTCGACCGCTTCGGCAAAGTCGACATCCTTATCAACTGCGCCGGAAGAATCAAACGTTCGCCAACGCTTACTTTTCCTGAGGAAGAGTGGACCAGCATTCTCGATACCAACCTCACCGGAACGCTGCGTGCATGCCAGATCTTCGGCAAGCACATGCTCGATCGCGGCTACGGCCGCATCGTCAACATCGCGTCACTGAACAGCTTCGTCGCCCTCAGCGAAGTAGCCGCCTATGCCGCCAGCAAGGCCGGCGTAGCATCGCTCACCCGTTCGCTCGCAGTCGAGTGGTCCAAAAAGGGCGTCACCGTAAATGCCATCGCTCCCGGCGTCTTCCGCACCGATCTGAACGCCAACCTGCTTGA
>Ga0326727_10017907_pt1 | contig 14579 bp, 7 predicted proteins | sample MB2enrmetagenome_FD_207643 | JGI IMG/M metagenome (GOLD analysis project Ga0326727, IMG submission 207643) | Lab enriched peat soil microbial communities from McLean, Ithaca, NY, United States - MB29MY | ecosystem: Environmental > Terrestrial > Soil > Wetlands > Peat | place: USA: New York...
CCATCACGGCGCAGGCGCCTGCGTCCTCGGCGATCTTGGCTTGTTCGGCCGTGGTGACGTCCATGATGACGCCGCCCTTTAGCATTTCCGCCAAGCCTACTTTCAGTTTCATTGGCTGATCATATTCCCACATTGGAAAGCTCCTCAATTAACGGTAAACGCTCAAAAATCGAAACTTCAAAGTCGACGCTTGAAAAGGCTAGTTTGTGTGCTTTCAACTCGCGCCCTTTCAATTTCTTTTCACACCAGCGCCACACTCGCACTTGCGGAGGAACTGGGCCTTCCCTTCCTCGCCCGGCGCATCTCCGCATTCAGCAAATCGCCCAGGATGGCAGCGCCCGTCTCAATCTTATCATCAGGCAGCGCCGTGTAGCACAATCGTAATGCGTTGTGCCTGGGATTTTGAAAGTAGAAGTAGCGCGCCGGGGCAAAGATCAAGTAGCGTTCGCGCGCCTTCACCAGAAGTTCCGCGGCATCCAGAAACGCCGGCAGTTCCACCCAGACGGACATGCCGCCGTCCGGATAGACCACCCGAACCTCCGGCGGCAAGTGCCGCTCCAGGGCGTGCCGCAGCACCTCTTGCTTGTGGGCGTAAACCTTGCACGTCTTGCGGACCCATTTGTCGAGCCAGCCGCGGACGCCCAATTCCTGAACGACGGCCTGGCCAATCAGGTTGGTGTGCAAATCCGCGCGTTGTTTCGCCCAGCTCAGGCGCTCAATCACAGGAGGCGACGCCACCAGCCAGCCCACGCGCAGGCCCGGAAACCCCACCTTGGAAAAACTGTTCACATGGATCACCATCCCTGCCTGGTCTAGAGCCTTCAGGGAAGGAATCTGGCGCCCGCGGTATCGCAGCGCACCGTAAACGTCATCTTCCACAACAGGAACCTGAAACCGCTGGGCAAGTTCCAATAGCCGCTGCCGGGCGGCCAACGGCATTGTGAACCCGGTGGGGTTCTGGAATGTCGGGCTGCAGAATATCAGCTTCACACGCGTCTGTTCCAGCACGGATTCAAGCGCGTCAAGGTCCATACCCTCGGATGTAACCGGAACACCGAGCAGGCGAACTCCCGGCGAATCAAAGACGTTCCATAGCCCCGTATACGTAGGATTCTCACAAACCACTGTTTCGCCCGGAGATATCAGCGCACGGCGCACCAGGTCGATCGACTGCTGGCAACCGTGGGTGATCAGGATTTCGTCGAGTTCCACTTCAATTCCGTTGCACCGCAGACGGGTTTGCAGATAAACCTTAAGTGGCTCATACCCGCCCGTGGCCCCATACTGCACCAGGCGCCCGCCCTCTCGCCGCAGCACGGCGTCGGCGGCACGGCGTACAAGATCGGGGGAAGTCAACTCTTCCGCACCGTGAGCGGCGGCAAACGAAATGACCCCTTCTTCCACCGAATTCGCCATCAATCGCCCCAAAGCATCGTTACGCGGCTCTTCCGGAAGGAAACTCTCCCAAAATAACTCCGGGATGGGACGGCGCGGCTGACTGCGCGAAGCACGCAGTGTCTCCCCGAGCGGAGTAACAAATGTCCCACGCCCCACCGTCCCGTGAATCAGGCCTTCGGATTCAAGGTCAGCATAAGCATTGCCCACCGTAGTCCGATGCACGCCCAAGTTATGGGCCAACTCGCGGCTGGGCTCCAACCGATCGCCGGCCTTCAGGCCGCCGCTAAGGATACGATCGCGAATTTGATCTCGAATCTGCGCATATAACGGCTTGCGTACGCTCGAATCGAGTGTTACGAGCATCATCATTCGGCTCCCATGGCCTACCGGTTAGTCCAATTTATAACGTGTTCCTAAGAATGTAAAGAGCCAAACAGGCCAATCCTGGATAACGGCCTCATCACAGGAGCGAATGGCCGCGGCCTCCTTCACAAACTTTCATTGTGCTGATATAATTTTTGAGGTATGGTTTTTGTCGCAAGAGTCTTCACGAGATGTAATCAATGCCAGTTCGTGCTTCGCGTCTAGCGTGGAGAAGTCGTAGCGTGAAATATTAAGAAATTTTAACAAATATTTTCGCCCTGCTTCAAACCTCCACACGGCAAATGTGCATCTCAGCCTGCGATGGTCTGAAAGCGCGGCATTATTCGAGGACTTCGACGAACCGCAATTTCCTCGAAGTTGGCGACAAGAGATCTGGAGCGCTCATGCAGGTACCGCTGCTGAAAGCAGGGGCGATACCGTGCGGCAGGGCGGAAGCGGAGGGGTGTTCCGCCGCCTTGTTGCGGTGGGCCCCGAATCAGTGGAGCGTTCTTCCGCCCAGAATGAGCCGTCGTCATCGGGGTAAGCATTGTCAGGCAGTTCCCCAGCCGCGCCCTGCGCCGCGTTGAAGGCATGGCACTGTAGTCTGCGACGAGAAGTGCGATCCGATTTCATCAAGCTCTTCTGTCTTTAATAAGGTTGTAGCCGAGATTCAGTCGATTCCCCAGTCGCGATTCGGAGTGGGAAAGGCGCGGGGCGGAAAGCGCTTAATGCCCAGCCCCCGGCTGCGGAGTTCGCCTCAGGAAGAAATTTGCTTGGGAAGGGGCCACGCGAAGTGAAGCCAATTTACACGTTCCTGTTCGTCGCCTTTTTTTTGATGGCACAATCCGGGAGGGCACAATCCGCTCCCGAACAAAAACTCAATACGCCGGACCTGACCAGCAGCGTCAACGGTAGTGCCGACACGCCCGGGCCCACGGCCTTTGTACAGATCCACGGTGCCGACTTTAACATGGGAACGATCGCCACGTACGACTTCGATCTCGGATACAGAGTTAATTCTCACACCTCCGTCGATATCGGCGTGCCGCTCATGACCACTCGCACCTTTTTCCCTATTGTGAAAGCTGACTATCGGTACACGACGATCCTCGGAACGCCTTATATCGATGTTCGTTACGACACCAAACACAACGGGACAAATTTCACGTCAATCCTGACCGGTGCGGCCGGTATGAACATGGTCAAGACGTATTCCAATGGCCGGATGACGGTGGACTGGTTCAACCATGTGGATCGCAACTACCAGGTTCTTAACTATGACGTCATTTTCACGCCCTTTCTGAATTTTGGCTTCGGGACCGGGACCGTTGATCGGCAGGTTATGCCCCGCCCTTATGAACTGGACCGCCCCTATGAGACCCTGGGCTTGATGGGGAATGGTGAAGTCGGTGGGGCATTTACCTTCAAGAAATTTTACCGGTTGGAAGGCTCCGCCTACGGCCTCTCCCCAGTGGGGCCGCAGAAGGTCTATAGCCGGATCGTGGCGCCGGATGATGCTATCGGTGGTGACGGACACCACAACCGTTTTTGGGATCAATATTTCGAGACGGGCGGGGAGTTAGTCAACACCTATGGGTCAGGCCCTTCGAGAATTGACCGTGACAATGGCTATGGCATGTATCTCGAGGTCAGCAACAAACGTTGGAGGAACGTCAACCTCGAGATCGGCTATACGAGGAGCGTCCGCTACGACTACGGTGAGGGCTTCATCATGATCCGCTATAACTTTACGAACATTTTGAGGAGCTTGACCGTCGGGGAGTAGCCAGACCCCTTTCCCGAGGACGCATTTAGAAATGATGATTCCGGCGGTCGCCCGTCGCTAAACCGCTGTCCAACCAACCGAGCGACCCCGAAGTAATGACAAGAGGACCTTTGAAAACTGAGAGTCGGTTCAGATTATCCCTCCTTTATTTCGCGGCTGGAATTTGTTTGGTATTTTCCAGCTCCGGGTGGGCGGGTAACCCCGCTCTGCCCGCGAAGACTTTGGCTCCATCCGCGACCCGTTCCTACGCAGTCCCACTAAGTTTCGAAGCCAACCAGGGACAAATGGATCCGCAGGTCAAATACCTTGCCCGAGGACAGGGCTACTCGCTGTTCCTCACCCCGAGCGCTGCAGTGCTCGGCCTGCGAAGCGCGGGTTCCGGCAAGCCTACCGAATGGGTACGTCTGGTCTTGCAAGGTGCCGCCGCTTCTGCTATTAGCGGGGAAGACCAACTCGCGGGCCGGAACAATTATTTTGTAGGGAACGATCCTGCCGAGTGGCGGACAAATATCCCCACTTTTGCACGTGTGCGCTACCAGCAAGTATATCCAGGTGTGGATTTGATTTATTACGGTCGGCAAGGACGCCTGGAAAATGATTTCGAGGTCAGCCCCGGTATCAACCCCAAGGTGATTTCCTGGCGACTCGAGGGCGTGGAAAAGGCCCGTGTTGATGCCGTTGGCAGCCTGGTTCTTTCTTTGGGTGGAGGTGAAGTCCGTCTCCAACAACCTCGGGCATATCAAATGGAGGGGGACCAACAACAGGAGATTCCCGTCCGCTACCAGGTTCATGGCAAGAAGGTCAGCTTCGCGCTGGGAAAGTACGATCGGCTTCAGAGATTGGTCATTGATCCCGTCCTCACTTATTCAACTTACCTGGGGGGCAGTGGCGGCGATACCGCCTACGGCGTCGTACTAGACTCATCGGGCGATGCCTATGTGACGGGCGTAACAGCTTCCGCGAATTTTCCCGTCTCTGCCGGAGGATATCAGACGACGAACATGGGGGATGGCGACGTCTTTGTCACAGAATTCAATCCTGCCGGCACCGGGATCATATTCTCGACTTTCCTCGGAGGAACGGGAGATGACACTCCTGCCCAGATCTATCTCAGCTCCTTCGGCAACCTATTGATCGTGGGCAGCACAACATCGAATAACTTCCCCACGACCTCGGGGGTGTTTCAACCGGCTTATGCCGGCAGCCAGGACGCGTTTCTGACCGAAATGAGCCCGGACGGAACCTCTTTGCTTTATTCCACTTACATTGGGGGCGCCGGGATTGATTTCGGCACCGCCGTGACTGTGGACACATCGGGGAACGCTTACGTGGTGGGATCCACGAATTCAACAAACTTCCCTACCATGAATCCGATTCAGCTTGGCAATAGCGGTCTTTATGACGCATTTGTAACTGAGGTCAGTCCTACGGGGGCGCTCCTATACTCCACCTACCTTGGCGGGTCTTTATCCGATTATGCCACTGGCGTCGCGGTTGATAGCAAAGGCGATGTCTACCTCAGCGGCTACACCTACTCGACCAATTTCCCCACTCAGATCGCGCTGCAAAGTTCGCTGGCGGGAGGCTCCGATATTTTCGTTACGGAACTTTATCCAGGCTCCAGCACCTTGCTATTCTCCACCTATTTGGGCGGATCCTCGATCGACAGATCTTTGGGCATGACCGTAGATTCAAGTGGAGATATTTTCCTGACCGGTGACACTGAATCTCCCAATTTTCCGGTGACCGGCAACGCCTATCAGGCCAAACTCGCGGGCACCGACAATGCGTTTGTTACCAAACTTGCCCCCGGCGCGTCAGCACTGGTCTTTTCCACACTTTTTGGGGGCGGTCAAACGGACCAGGCGACCGCGTTGGCTATTGACACGGCTGAGAATGTTTATATTACGGGGTTTACGCAATCGGGCAACTTCCCGCTGCTGGACCCTTTCCAGAATGTCCTGGGCGTATCCGGTGCCGGGAATTGCGGGTCAACAAACCTGGTTAATGTGCCGACGGTCCTTTGTTCAGACGCTTTCATCGCCAAGTTCGCACCCACAGGAATTCCTGTATTCTCTTCGTTCCTTGGAGGAAGCGGCACGGATTCCGGCCAGAGCATCGCGGTTGATTCGTCCGGAGCGATATACGTGGCGGGAGGAACCGCCTCACCCAATTTCCCTGCTACTGCCGGGGCCTACCAATGGCTTTACGAAGGCACCAATGCCAGCAGCAATGCTTTTCTCACTAAGATCAGCCCGCAGGATGCTCCTGCCGTAGCGCTCAGTCCCCAGCAAATTAACTTCGGGCAGCAAGTGATTCAAAGCACCACCGTTCCGGTCCCGGTCAACGTTACTTTGACCAATGTGGGAAGCGCCCCGCTGGAAATCAGCAGCATCACCTCCAGTGGCGACTTCCAACAGACTAATAACTGCGGAACTTCCGTAGCGGGTGGGTCCGGCACTTGCACCATCTCGATTACCTTTGCGCCCACCTCGTTGGGACTACAGACCAATCAAATCACGATAGACGACAATGCGGGCGGGTCCCAGAATATTACGGTCACAGGAAACGGTATCTTCACCGGTGGATCTTTACTCTTCTCACCGGCCAATTTGACTTTTTCTGCGCAGACTGCCGGCACGACGAGCCCGACCAAGACGGCTCTCCTCATTAACAACGGCAATCAAGCAGTAACGATTACCAACATCAGCGTCACCGCTCCATTCTCAGAAACCGACAACTGTGGGATTAGCTTTCCTACCGTCTCTGCGACCTTGAACGTGGGCCAAAGCTGCAGCGTCGCGGTGAGCTTTACTCCCACGGGGTCAGGGACCTCCACCGGCACTGTCTCGGTCGCGTCAAACGCTGTGAAAGGAGCTACGGCACTTGTACTATCGGGTACGGGAAGCCCGGTATTCTCGCTTTCCTCCAACGCGCGATCGACGATTGTTCCAATCGGCTCGACGACTGCTGGATTTACCATCTCCGCACTGGGGCCCAGTACGCTACGGCCGAATTCCATCGTACTGTCGTGCAGCAGTGGCGTGACGTGCAGCTTTAGTTCGTCTTCGATTTCAGCCGGTGGATCGACCTCGCTCAACTTGACGGGTCTTTCGGCAACGACGGCGAATCCCTTGAACTTTACGGTTTCCGGCACCAGTTCCGGGCAAACTGCTTCCGTTTCATTGACGGTCTTTTTTGCGGATTATTCGTTGAGCGCAACCCCCACCGGCACCACGATTACGGCGGGGAATAACGCCACCTACACGGTTACGGTCACGCCTACAAATGGATTCAACGAACCCGTACTTTTGAGTTGTCCCGCGGCTTACCCTGGAATCCCTATCGGCACAGTCTGTTATTGGAACCCCCCTGCCGTTGTACCATCAGGGGTGGTAGGATCGACTGTCCAAAGCACTCTGACGATTACATCCCTCGCCGAATCGCGGCTTTTGCGCCATCCGCGTCCGCCCAGCATTCCACCCGGGTTGACGCGATGGATTCTTCTGTTGGCGCTGCTCGCGTTCCTGGGTGCGATGATTGCGGGCTTGAGCAGGTCGGCGCTGTGGATGCGCCCCCGCTTGAGGTTGGCGGTTTTGTTCTTCGCGATCGTTCTGGTCGCGTTAGCAGTGGGTTGCGAAGACTACGTGAATCCGATCAATATCAATCCCGTGGTCAATGGGACGCCCGCCGGTACTTCGAGTATTGTGCTGACCGGAACCCTGGGAACCGGTACCAACGTTACGCGGACTACCACGGTGACGCTTACGGTGCTTCCCTGAAACTGGGTGGGCCGAAAATTGCTGGGCCTCGTAACGCCGGGGTAGGGCGGTTGACGAGGTGATGAAACAGAAACAGAATCTTAGAACCTGGATTATTTCCGAGGAGGACTGTCGTGAGTGGAAGGAGCGGCACTGCCACGTGCGCCCAAGGCGCAAACCCAAGCGCGATTAAGAGAGGCCGACGCCTCCCGTATTGCTTGCTGTTGATTGCATTACTAATCGGCGCGGCCATTCTTAAAAGGGACGGGAGCACGGGATTCCCCATGGCCAAACCTCGTTCGACTGCCCAATTAGCGCGTCTCTATGGTGCGTTACCCCTAAGTTTCGAGGCGAATCGCGGGCAGACCGATCCCAGTGTAAATTTCCTGTCGCGCGGGAGGGGATACGCCTTATTCCTGACCGGCCAGGAAGCAGTTTTGACATTAAGGAAGCCTTCCGTTGCGGCCAACAGTCCTTCCTCAGCGGTCGATGGAAGGTTGCTACTAAAGGCGGGACAGCAGCCGGCGGACAATGAACCACGAACCTCCGAGGCCGTTCTTCGGATGGAGCTTTTAGGGGCAAACGCCCGGGCGAAGGTGGCGGGTGCTGAGCAATTACCCGGCAAAGCCAATTATTTCCTTGGCAATGACCCCAGCAAATGGCGGACGAACGTCCCCACATACGCAAAGGTCAGGTATGAAGATGTTTATCCCGGCGTCGATCTGGTCTATTACGGCACCAAAGGGGGAGAGCTTGAGTACGACTTTGTCGTCGCGCCCGGCGCCGACCCTGGCGCCATCGCACTTGGCGTAGAAGCTGATGCGCAACCGGAAACGGGAAGCTCAAAACTTGCGATTGGATTTCCGAAGTCCGGCGGCGTGCGTGTGGACTCTAACGGGGACCTGGTCGTTCCGATCGAGGACCGCGAAGTACGCCTTCACAAACCAGTTGTCTATCAGTCTGGGCCGGGGAATGGGGAACGGACCACCTCTCAGGGACGGCGGACACCCATCGAGGGGCATTATGCCTTGGACGCCGAAAACCATGTTCGCTTCGAGCTTGGCCCTTATGACCACAGCCGGCCGGTGGTTATTGACCCCGTTCTTATTTATGCCACCTACCTGGGCGGATCAGGAGGCGACATCGCCTATGCCGTCGCGGTAGACTCCGTGTTCAACACCTACATCGCGGGGGTTACCAATTCTACGAACTTCCCCACCAAGGGGACACCGTATCAGTCCGGGTCCAAAGGAAATGGCGACTGCTTCGTGTCAGAAATAAATCCCACGGGGACACAACTTATTTACTCCACCTATCTTGGGGGCAGCCAATCCGATACGGCCACGGCTATTGCTGAGAGTTCAGGAGCTGTCTATATCACGGGCTACACCGCTTCTGCGGACTTCCCGGTTAAAGCGCCGGCTGGCCCCGGAACTTCGGTACCCTTCCAACAGACTTACGGGGGCAATACTGATGCATTCGTCACCGAGCTCGCGACGGGCGGCAGTACCTTGGTATACTCCTCGTATTTGGGTGGCAGTGGCACCGACTTCGGTCAGGGCATTGCCGTCGATTCTTCCGGCAATGCCTATGTTACGGGCTCGACCCAGTCAACAAACTTTCCCGTGAGTAGCAATGCCCTGCGAGCCAATATCAATGGGTCGCAGGATGCTTTTGTCACCAAGGTGAATTTCACGGGCGAGCAAATCCTGTATTCCACCTATCTGGGAGGGTCGGCCGCAGATGTTTCCCAGGGCATCACCCTGGATAGTTCCAACAATATGTACATCACCGGCTACACCTTCTCGTCGGACTTTCCGCTGGCTGCGCCCTATCAAGGCACCATCGGTGGCGGAGCGGATGCCTTTGTGGCGGAACTGAACGCAGCGGGCTCGTCGCTGGTCTTCTCCACATTCCTGGGCGGATCGAGCGACGATCGCGCCTATGGGATTGCCTTGGACAGCTCGAATAACATTTACATCACGGGAGCAACAAGCTCCACGAATTTCCCCACCAACAGTGCATACCAGGTATCCCTTGCGGGCACTTCCAATGCCTTCGTGACCAAATTTAACGCGGGCGGAGCATCACTCGCATACTCAACGTATCTTGGGGGAACGGGGACCGATTACGGATACGCCATTGCGGTAACCCCCGCCGGGCTTGCCTTCGTCACAGGTTCCACAAACTCCTCTGACTTTCCCACGCTGAGTCCGATTCAAGCCATCCTGGGACTCAGCAACAACAACTTGTGCGGATCGGCTCCCTGCGCCGACGCCTTCGTTGCCCAAATCGACACCACCAAGAAGTCTTTGGTCTACTCGACTTATCTGGGCGGCAATGGCCCCGACTTCGGCGAAGCGATTGCGGTGGATAGTAACGGCGATCCGTACATCGCCGGCAGCACATCTTCCACAAACTTCCCGGTCATTTGGGGGGGCAATTACCAGTCCTCTTTGACCGGCACGGCCGGCAACGCATTTGCGGCCAAAATCGATGTTGCCGCCAACCCCAATGCCGCGGTGTTGCCGACCAACGTGAACTTCGGCGATGAAACGATCAGTGTCACCAGCCCCTTGCAACAGATCACGATTGTTAACCCAAGTACCACGCCTCTGACGATTACCCAGATTTATGTCGAATCGGAGATCAACAACTCCAGCACGGTTTTCGTGTTGTCGGACACGTCCGGGTGCATCGGCACAATCCCAGGAGGCGGCGCCTATTGCCAATTCTACGTGTCCTTTACGCCCAACAGCCTGGGCGCCGTTACCGATCAAATCTATATAACCGATAATGCGGGAGGCACCCCAGGCGGCTCGGGAGGGCTCCCCGGCTCGCAGCAAATCATCAACCTCACCGGAACCGGGGTGACGGCGGCTACGGCGGTTACGGTGGCGCCCACCGCCCTATCTTTCTCCAGTCAGGCCGTGGGAACCACCAGCCCGCCCCAAAGCGTCTCCATCACCAATACCGGCACGCAAACTTTGAATATCACCAATATCACCACCGGCACATCCGGTGACTTCTCCCAGACGAATACCTGTCTCTCCCAACCCTACAATGGTTCACTTGCCGTAGGGCAGAGCTGCAATGTGAGCGTGACGTTCAACCCCACGGCCAGCGGCACTCGGGCATCCAGTTTGAGCATCACTGACAATGCCACCGGCAGTCCGCAGTCGGTGTCGCTTACGGGAATCGGCGCCGCGGCCTTCACCCTTGTATCCCCCAGCGCTAACAACCCCTTTGTGATTGGCGATACCCAGACGACCTTCGTCATCCAGGCGCAGGGACCCAGCAGCTTCAACGGTGCCATTTCACTGGCCTGCTCCGCCGGCATTACGTGCGCGTTCACCACAAACCCCATTTTTATTGGCCAGAACACCACGATGACCGTCAGCAACCTTACGACGACTCCTTCCTCCAATCCCCTTCCCTTTACGCTGACGGGGACCAGCGGATCGCAGTCCACAACCCTCCAGCTCAATCTCGAGTTTTCTGACTTCACCCTGACAGCTTCTCCGTCAAGTAAAGTCATCGCTTCAGGTACCCAAGCCACCTACAATATCTCCGCCAACCCCTTGTACGGCTTAAACACGAACGTCAACCTGATCATCTCGTCGACATCGCCGGCACCGGGTTTGTCCGACTATACCTATAGCTTTAGTCCAGCCACGGTAACCCTCAATGGCACGAGTCCCACCGTGTCCACCCTGACCATCAACACGACGAAGTATATTGCTCCAACCTCGCCTGTACATGCTCTGCCTCGCTTCCCCGGCGGCAGGCTTCCGCCCTTGATTTTCGGGCTCCTCAGCCTTGCCGGGCTGGCATCCCTGGCCTTGCGTAATAGGCGCCGACCCCGCTATGGATGGCGCGGCGCGGGCTGGTTGGGAGTGCGCCTGGCAACGCTCAGCCTGATCCTGGCACTTAACCTGGCGATGGCTGCTTGCCGCGCGAACACACTGGCAATTACCGGGACGGCCACCGGTAATTACGTTGTTACCGTCCAAGGTACGTTGGCTTCCAACACCTCGGTCAACCGGTACGTTACTCTGGCCTTGTCGATAACTCAGGGACAACCCTGATTCCCGGGCCTTCCGTTCTTCGTCATCGACCCCCTTAATCAAAGCAGCCGGACTCAGGTCCGGCTGCTTTTTTTTGGGTCGACGGGCGAGGTCGTATCGCCCACAGGTCCATTCACTTCTCACCGAGAGTGGTCCTCCATTCGCAAAAGACTATGCAAACGCATCGGATTGTGCGATAAATCATGCGCCTCCTGAAGGCGGCGGGTATTTTCTGGTATTTGCGCTACTATTTGATGAATCGTTCACTCCAGCGCTCGATCGGTTGCATAACGTTCCGCACCACGCTCCTATGCCTGACGTTGGGATTCAGCCTCCTTTTCGTCTCCTCCGGAACCCAGGCGGGGAACTCACCCTTGAAGCGATTTGAGTATTCCCTTCCCCGCATGGGGACGATCTTTCGCATCGAGATGTATTCGGCTTCGAGCACCCAAGCGTCAGAAGCGGGAGAGGCGGCCTTCGCTCGCGCCGAGGAACTCGAACAGGTCATGAGTGACTACCGCGCTGACAGCGAATTGATGCGCCTCACGCGCGAAGGCGACAAAGCTCCGTTCCCGGTCAGCGGCGACCTCTGCGACGTGCTGGCGAAATCCATCTGGACCTCGGAGCTTTCCGGTGGCGCATTTGACGTCAGCATCGGACCTTTGGTTGATCTATGGCGCGAAGCCCGCAAGGCGGGACGATTGCCTGATCCTGGGGAGATCGCCCAAGCCAAAGCGCTGGTGGATTACCACAACATCGAATTGGATCCGGCACGGCACACCGTGTTCCTGAAGCGCGCCGGGATGAAGCTGGATCTTGGCGCCATCGGCAAGGGTTATGCCGCTGACCAAATGCTGGCCGTCTTGCAAGCGCACAGCATACACCACGCGATGGTGGTGGCCGGTGGAGAGGTTGTCGTGAGCGAACCTCCGCCGGGGAACTCCGGTTGGAGAGTTCGTATCGGCACGGCCGATGCGGATGCCGCGAGCGAGCCTTGCACCCTCCTGTTGCAGTCCGCCGCGGTTTCCACTTCCGGCGATGAGCATCAGTTTATGGAAGTCAACGGCCACCGTTATTCACACGTTATCAATCCTGCAACGGGCTGGCCTCTGGAAGGTGAGAGCAGCACCACCGTCGTTGCCAGGGATTCGACCACTGCCGACGCGCTCTGCACCGCGTTTTCTTTGATGTCCGTGGAGGATGGGATAAGGTCCGCCAAATCCCTCCAAGGCGTGTCGGTGTTATGGGTTCGGAGGGTTGGCGGAAGTTGGAAGCGGTATGCGTCAGAGGGTTTTCCGAAATCGTGCCGAGAATTGCGAGAAAGGGGCAAATAGCATAGGCGTGTTGTGGACAAACCGTAAATACCCCATAAATACAAGCACTCGATACAAGAACCTACTTTTAGTCGGGATCGGAGTCTGCCTCGGCGTTGCGGTCATTTTGTCTGGAAAGGCGGGCGTGGACGCCACATCCTCGGACAAGTTTTGCGATCAGCAGTGCCATGTCCACCCTGACGCCACGCAAACCTGGATCCGCTCGCCGCATTACACCACCAAGAGCGGCGTGGTGGTCCATTGCATCGAGTGCCACCTGCCCGGCGCAGGGATGGACTATTATACCGAGAAGGCCCGTCTGGGCGGCCAGGACATTTATGGCAAGCTTTTCAAAGATGTCACCAAGATCAACTGGCAATCCAAGCAGACCCTGACGCAGGCGCGCACGTTCACTTATGACAGTGCTTGTATTCGGTGCCACGCCAACCTTTTCAGCGTTGGGCTTTCCAAAAAAGGCGTGGACGGCCACCTGCACTACCAGCGATCAAAAGACAAGATGCGGTGCATCAATTGCCATCTGCACACCGGACACTATCGCGGCAAGCAAGCTGAGGAAGCCGTAGACGAGGCCGCCGCCCTGGAACAGGATCTTGACAAAACGTTCCCCTCAAGCCCCGAGGGATTCAAGAGCTATACCGAGGTAATCTCCGGCTCAGCGGTGAAAATCCGCATGGTGGCCCTTCCTGGTGGAACCTTCCGGATGGGCAGTCCCGAGTCGGAGCCTTACCGGCGCGCCGATGAAGGCCCTGTGCACCAAGTCAAGATCAGCCCCTTCTGGATGGAAAGGTCGGAGGTAACGTGGCGGGAATACGAGGTTTACCTACTCCAACGGGGGAACACCGGGCGCAACCGGGACTTTCTGGTATCAGGCAAAGCCGACGCGGTGAGTGGGCCCACTCCGCCCTACGGATCGCCTGACCAGGGTTGGGGCCGAGGTTCGCGGCCGGCCATCACCATGACCTATCACGCCGCCACGATGTATTGCGAGTGGCTTTCCCAGGTCACGGGAAAGAAATACCGGCTCCCCACCGAGGCAGAGTGGGAATACGCCGCCCGCGCGGGCGCCGTTTCCCCTTATTTCTTTGCCGGCGATCCAGCTTCCTTCACCAACCAGCGCTGGCTGAACCGCATGCTGGGAGTGAAGACCGCGCCGCTGATCGATTACGCGTGGTACCAGGGTGACAGCGCGGATGAAACGCACCCCACCGGCATCACCAAGCCCAATGCCTGGGGGATGGTGGACATGTTGGGCAACGTCCGGGAATTCTGCCTCGACTGGTATGCCCCGGAAGCCTATGCGCACATGGCGGACGGGGTCACCGATCCGCGCGGCCCGGACTCCGGCAAGGAACACGTGGTGCGCGGCGGTTCCTATCGTTCCGACGCCGCCGACTTGCGCTGTGCGGCGCGCGACCACACCCGTGAGGACGATTGGCTGCTCACCGACCCGCAATCGCCCAAAAGCATTTGGTGGTATTCGGACTGTACGGATGTAGGGTTCAGAGTGGTTCGTGAGCAATAGGAGCGAGGATCTAGGAGTTAGGAGCTAGGATCTAGGAGTTAGGAGCTAGAGCGGATTATTCATGAAGGACAAAGGACAGAAGTGAAAAGCAGCTTCAAGAACGTTTCTCACAGAGCTCACGGAGTGCTTAAGGCATCGGTATCCTGGAACCACTGGGCCACAGAGTCCACAGAGAACTTCGCGGGGACATCTCTGTGGTCTCTGTGCGTAGTCTCTGTGAGCTCTGTGAGAAATTCTTTGCCTTTCTCCAGGTTTCCAGGAGAATCATGAATAATCCGGACTAGCTCCTAGCTCCTAACTCCTAGCTCCTAACTCCTGACTCCTGACTTCTAACTCCTGGCTCTTTTC
>Ga0326727_10017908_pt1 | contig 14578 bp, 15 predicted proteins | sample MB2enrmetagenome_FD_207643 | JGI IMG/M metagenome (GOLD analysis project Ga0326727, IMG submission 207643) | Lab enriched peat soil microbial communities from McLean, Ithaca, NY, United States - MB29MY | ecosystem: Environmental > Terrestrial > Soil > Wetlands > Peat | place: USA: New York...
ATTACTACAAGGAACCGCATCCTTACTACGACCAGGATGTGATTGTGATTGGGGCGAAGAATTCGGCGGCAATCGCCGCGCTGGAGTTGAATTGGACGGGGGCCCGAGTCACATTGGTACATCGCGGACCCGGAATCCACCACCACGTGAAGTATTGGATCAAACCGAACATTGAGAACCGCATCAAGAGCGGCGAGATCAAGGCGCATTTTCTGTCACGCGTCACAGAGATTTGTAAAGATTCTGTTTCGGTGGAAACGCCGGAAGGTCTCAAGTCACTACCCAATGATTTCGTATTTGCGCTCGTCGGTTACCGGCCGGACCTGGAATTTCTGTCCGCGACGGGAATCCGTCTGGAACCGGACAGTTTACGTCCGCGCACAAATCCGGAAACGCTTGAGAGTGAACGAGATGGGGTATATCTGGCGGGAGTCATCGTGGCGGGGATGCACACCAATGAGGTGTTCATTGAGAACGGGCGCTTCCACGGCCTCAAGATCGCGGAAAGTATCGCGGCGCGAGTGCGGGCCTAAATTTTCGAGAATCGCTTCATCGCTCGGACACAATTTTGCGTATCTGTAGTACGGATCCTCTGCGATGGAACCAAAACTGCTAAACACTTATGAAACCAAACCGCCTCTTACCGGATCGAATTGGTAGAGCAAGGGAGATTTATGCTGGGTGAACTAATGAATTCGCTTTTCGGATGCAGCCATCGGAGGACCAGTTTTCCGATGACTCCGTCGCGCCGAAACGCTTTTACTGCGAGTAACTTTACCGGGCCGAAACGCAACGGTACTTACGTCGTTTGTTTGGACTGTGGCAAAGAGTTTGACTACAACTGGAAAGAAATGCGCGTAGGGGAAGCTGTTCGAGCGGGCGCACCGGCACGGGCCGAGTCTCTTTCGGTTGTGAAGTAACTCACGTAGCGAAGGTCCGTTTTACTTCCTCGATCTGATGCATGTGACGAATGCGGTGACATGAGCAGACGAGCAACCACTGGTAGCCATCCAATTTTCTTAGAACAGGGTGTTCGCGAAAGCGTCCGCGGAGTACATCCTGGTTTTCGGATACCGCAAGCGTCAGGCGGGATTGCGCCTCGCGGAAGCCCATATAGAATTCGGCCGCGCTGACGAGTCTGCCCGTAGGGCGCACTGTGGGCGGAGCTTCAATCTTGATAGTTCTATCGTCCGCGACTCTCATCACCAGTTGGTCCTTGCGAGCGCAGTGATTGTTGTCGTAAGGTTCTTCCGGGAGCTCACGCATTTTCGCGATGAAACGGGCAACGTTGCCGTCAATGATCAGAACGTGTTCGGCAATCTCTCCAACACTCCATTGATTTGGCGCAGGGCTGATGCTCCATTGCTCCGGAGGGACGCCGGCGATCGCCTTCTCGAAGTCAGCCGCGGATTGCGCAAGATGATGGATGAGGAACTGCTGCTTGTCGGGCTCGAGCATAAATCCTCAAGCTTGCGGCATGGACGCACTTGCCAATATCTCTACGGCGTTTCCGCCGGGGTCGTTCACATAGCAGGAACGGGTTCCATCCCGGTGCGTTTTCAATTGTCCAAAGCGTTCCGCTTCGTCGCTTACCAGGCCAATATGGGCCGGGTGCTGTTCAGGAATCACCAGCGCCAGCCGAATGTTTGCAAAATCAAGAAGCGCCCAGGTATCGTCCTGATAGCGGACGTCGCATTGAAAAGTTCGCGTGTACCATTCCACCGATTCCGCGATATTTCGAACTGGAATAGCCACATGGTCGATCAGGTCAAGCTTGCTCATGGCTCCATTATCGTTCGGCCGCGAACTTCCGGGTTGACGCCCGCTTCTTGGATTGGATAACGTTAAGCCGGAGGCAGGATGAACGCGAAAGAGGTATTACTATTTGCCAAGGAGCACGGGGCACGCCAAGTGGACGTGCGGTTCACCGATATACCGGGCCTGCAGCACCACATTACTTACCCGATCAGCGAGTTAAACGAGGATTCGTTCTCGGATGGATTCGGCATAGACGGTTCGAGCATCCGCGGATGGGCGGCCATCAACGAGAGCGACATGCTGCTGATTCCCGACCCCGGCACGGCACTGATGGACCCGTTTTATGAGGTGCCGACGCTGGTGATGCTGGGGGACGTGAAGGATCCGATCACGAAGCAGAACTACGAGCGCGATCCGCGCTGGATCGCTGCCAAGGCGGAACTGTTTCTAGCGAACTCGGGGGTGGGCGACACCGCCTTCTTCGGCGCGGAGGCGGAGTTCTTTGTGTTCGACAACGTCAGCTTCGACCAGAACGCCCATTCGGGGTTCTACTTCATCGACGCCGAGGAAGGGCGATGGAATTCGGGGCGCAAAGAGAACAACATGGGCTACCGGCCGCGCTACAAAGAAGGCTACTTCCCAGTGCCGCCAACCGATCATTACCAGGACTTGCGCGCCGAAATGGTGGAGACGATGGTGAAGTGCGGACTCCACATCGAATGTCACCACCATGAAGTGGCGACCGGTGGACAGTGCGAGATCGACCAGCGCTTCAATACTCTATTGAAGTCCGCCGATAACATGATGCTCTACAAGTACATTGTGCGGAATGTGGCCGCGCAATATGGCAAGACGGTAACATTTATGCCCAAGCCGCTATTTGGCGACAATGGCAGCGGAATGCATACGCATCAGAGCATCTGGAAGGATGGACTGCCATTATTCGCGGGCGACCTCTACGCCGGCCTGAGCCAGATGGCGCTCTACTACATTGGCGGCCTGCTCAAGCATGCGCGCGCACTTTCGGCGATCATCGCACCTACGACGAACAGCTATAAACGTCTGGTCCCGGGCTATGAGGCGCCGGTGAATCTGGCTTACTCGCGACGGAACCGGTCAGCCGCATGCCGCATCCCGATGTACTCGGCGAGCCCGAAGGCCAAGCGCGTGGAGTTCCGTCCGCCCGATCCTTCGTCGAACCCTTACATGGCGTTCGCGGCAATGCTCATGGCCGGCCTGGACGGAGTGGCGAACAAGATTGAACCGCGCGAACCGCTGGATAAGGACATCTACGATCTGACGCCGGAGGAGATGAAGAACGTCCCATCCATGCCGGCATCTTTAGAGGAAGCGCTGATGTGCCTGGAGGAGGATCACGACTTCCTTTTGAAAGGCGATGTCTTCACGGCGGAGTTGATTGAAACCTATATTTCGTACAAGCGGAAATTCGAAGCGGATGCGGTTCGGCTGCGCCCGCATCCGTACGAGTTTTCGCTTTACTACGATATCTAGCGGCGGGTTACCAGCCCAGTTCGCGGTCTACATGGAGGTCGTGCGCGGCGCGCTTCACATAAGCGATGGCAGCGTCGATATGCCGGTAGGCCACGTCGCGCCAGCCGATGGCGGAAGGGTTGTCTTCCTCGCGTCCAATATCACGGCGGGCGCTGTTGAGTAAGTCCATCGCATTGCGGAAGCGGCCGTTGCGGTCGATGTTCGCATCGATGGGCGGATGATCGTTGAGATCCTTGTGGTCGAAGCGCGCGGCTTGATCGATTTCATGAACGGCCGCATCGATTTCACGGTCGGCCGCGCGCATGTTGCGAGCGACGTTGGGTTCGATGGGGCCGCGCAGATAGAGCTGCGCGGTGCGCAGATCGCCGCGGGCATGAAGGTACGCAGGGTGACGGCCCGGTGTATCGGCGAACGCGGAGAGGGCCAGAATCAAAGACAGAATTGTGAGTCGCATGTGTGTTGTTGCTCCTGTCATGAGGAACACATGCGTTTGCCACACCACTCTCCACACCGGCGCAGGTAAAAGGGAATTAATCGGCAGTTCGCGGAATCTTCATCCCGGCGATTAGTTTCCGATGAAGATCATGCCGGTGGGCTTCACCAGATTGGTGATGATGGGAAGCACTGTGCCATAAGTAGGATCGACCTGGGCGAACGCCGTAAGGCTGGCGATGGTCGCGTAAAGCGTGTTCTTCGTCAGTCCCGTTGCCGTTATGGCGATGATTTCATTTCCACCCACGTCGGCGACATAGAACGTGCCGCTGGTCTGGTCGTTGTAGAGCAGATCGTTCAGTCCGGTGACATTCGAACCAACGGCGTTGACGACATTCAGGAATGAAACGCTCTGGGTTTCGCTACCTACGTTCGAGACGAAGATCAACTGCCCATCTTTAGCGCTGGACATTACGATCTGATTACTCGTCGGCGTATTGCGCAGGGCATGCGGGTCAGTCTGCAGAGTGGCCTGACCGGTGGCTCCCGTGGTGATGTTGGTACCGGTCGCATTCATTTCGAGAATGGTTCCAACCTTAAGCGGGGACTTCGCGCTTAGTATTTGCTGGATGGTTGGGTCTGTGGGGTTCACCGGGTTCGCGTAGCTAAGATAAATGTCGGAACCCAGGAAATCCACATTGGCGTACCCGCGCGTGGCGGCCTCCACCGCGAAAGGGATCGGCGAGCCGGCGACGATTCCGGAACCGGGTTTGATGGTGGTCACCGTGGGGTTGCCACCAGGGTTCTGCATCGCCCAGACAACACCGCTGGAGGAATCGTAGCGAAGCCCTTCCACGTAGCCGGCGACAACGTAGGTGTTGAGTACGTCTCCAACAGTAGAGTACTCTACTATCGTGCTTGAGCCGCTTGAGCCATTGTAGGTGGCGTTATTCGCGTAGCTGACCCAGATGTTCGTTCCGTCGTAGGTTAATCCCATGGGGGTGGAGGCTGATACAGCGGCGCCGGTGGCGAAGACGCTTTCCAGATACAGTGGGGACGAAGCAATTCCGGTGCTTGTGATGGCCAGGCTAAGCGAGGCCAGGAGCAGAAGACGGAGCATCGTTGAAATCCGGGCAGAAGACTGAAGGTTTTTGATTATCACGGTTGCTTCACAGATTATCGCCGAAAAATGATCTGCTTGGGAGACTGGGGAGTGATGGTGGGCGGGAGAATTGTACAGATTAGTGTTTCCCGGGGAGGCCTTCCGAAGCGCGCCATCGACGTTGGGCGTGTTCAAGTTACCGGAATCGAAGGAGATTGCTGGGCGCATCCGGAGTTTCATGGAGGCCCCCGACAGGCAGTACTACTGATCGCCGACGAAGTACTGGCGAAGTTGAGAGAGCAGGGGTTCCCGGTGTTTCCGGGAGCTTTAGGGGAGAACCTGACCACTCGGGAGGTTGATCCGCGCGGGTGGAGGGCCGGCCAGATTTGGAGGGCGGGTTCAGCGCGGCTGGAGATGACCAAGATCCGGACCCCATGCAGCACCATTAAGGTCTATGGAGACACGATCGGACGATACATTTATGATGCTCAGGTGAGGGCGGGCAATGCGGCTTCACCGCTGTGGGCCCATTCAGGCATGTACGCGAGGGTAGTGTCGGAAGGATTGGTACGGCCCGGTGACGGGATCGAACTGGAGGCCGAAACCGCTTGAAAAAATGCGTCGCGGGGCCACCACAACCCCGCGACGCGTTCGATGCATCGCCTCACCCCAGAGGCGGTGTACCGAGATGAGAAGCTGGCCGCCAAACCAGCCTCTCTTGACTTAGGTTTACCAGCCGGAAATCAGCGCACCATCATTTTTTCCTATGTAATTGAAAATAAACCAAATAGAGTTCTACAGTGATTGTCACCGTGCCAAAGTTGTCGAACTTTAACGGTTCGGCGGTAACTCCACGGTAGACATTTCGTCATTCTTGGCAGAGGCAAAACATGCACAAACAATTCATTCAGCTCTCAACTGCGGCGGTTCTCGCATTGGGGCTCAGCTTGAGCGTTGCTCAGGCACAGGATCAGCAGGCTCCGCCGGCCGGACGGCGCGGCGGCCCGATGAACGCCGAACGGCAAATCGAGCAGATGCGTCAGCAGTTGAATTTGACTGACGACCAGGTAAACCAAATTCGACCCATTCTGGCCGATTCGCAGAAGCAGATGATGGCTCTGCGCGGTGATTCGACAGTGTCCCAGGAAGATCGGCGCGCGAAGATGATGAGCATCCATCAGGATTCGATCGCGAAGGTTAAGGCCGTGCTGACAGATGCGCAGAAGACGCAATATGAACAGATGATTGCGAAACAGATGCAGGAACGCCGGGAGCACATGGGTGGTAACGGCGGGGCCCCTCCTCCGAATCAGTAAGCCTTTGGGCTACGAAACAGTGACACGGCAGGATCATTGATTGATATCAGGATCATAGATTGATATGACGCTTGGTATGACCTAACGTGTCACTGTCGTTTTCGGCAGAGCCTGGGTGCTTCTAACAATTTGCCAGCGGTGAACTGGCAAAGGGTTCGGGCGCGTGCGAACGGCGGTTACGTTTCGGAGGGTTTTCGGGCGTAGCGGGTGGCCGAGCGGTTTTGAGCGAGGTTGAATTCGGGTTACGCGGCGATATTCTGATCCTCGAGGCCGGGTTCGGCGCGTTGTTTTTTGGGGTTTTTGGGAGAGGGCGGCGCGGCGTTTGCTGTCGCGGCAGCGGTTGCGAATTGAGGTGTTGGAACGAACCCAGATTCGGGTTCGGCGGCTTCGGGGACATCCTCTTCCTGGGGTGGTTCTTTTTGCAGATCCTTCAATAGTTTCAGTGTTTTAGCAATGGCGTTCTGGAGGCGGTGCTCGTGACGGCTGAAGGATTCGAGCGAACGGGTTTCCAGGGCCATGACACTTTGGGGGACGTTGATGGAACTATCGTAATGGACGAGATCGGAAACCTTCGCGGTCTGGGCGGCGACGAGATCGCGGATGCGGCGGAGGCACCACACGTTGTCGCTGAGGATTTTGACGAGGTCGGCCTGGACCGGATCCTGAGGTCTGAGAGAGAGCGCGTAGGATTCGGCGTGGGCGCGATATTCTTCCGGGTCTTCAGTGGGAAGAAGGGCGGTTGCGGAGTAGAGTCCGGTCTTGATGGCGTTCTGGCTGGAACGGGCTTTTCCTGCGGTTGTACGCGGCCCTGAGCTTTTTTGCGCGTTGTTTCGGTTTCGTTCGGTGATTGGGTTCATTTGATTGCTCCTTTGAATTGAGTGAGGAGGCAACCCTCCTTCCCGATTTCACCGTAGCAGCCGAATTGGCCGATGGGAGGGGTTGGTTTTTGGAAGTCGCTGAGGGCGTGGGAGATAGAGGTCAAGAATGTTTGTGTTCGGACTTTAGGGGCGTCGTCAACGTGTCAGCAAAGCACCGCGCGCGGTGGACGAGAAACGCTGCCCGGAACTTTAGCTTAAAGCCTCAAGATTTAGCGAGGTTCTGGGGCGAGCATCTTGGTGCAAATATGCTTGGACTACTCCACGGCAACCCATCGCAGGTTGTCAACGGTAAGGTCATTCAGCATCAACCTCAGGTCTTCATCGAGGCCGTGGGCAGCCGCGCTATTCAGGTAAGCCGTCAAGCTATGGGCCATCAAACGCAATCCTAGATCCTATATTATTCCCTGATCTTCCGCCTATCGACGCGGAACCGGGCACCCTGTTGCTATTTATCGACGCCGAAAAGCACTAAAGGGCTCACTGGCACTCAGGGGAGCCAAGAACTAGCTTTTTGTAAATTATTGAAAACACAGTTGATAATGTTTCTTGCCACGTTGACAACCAAAGGTTTCCCTACGATACTGTGGTTAAGGGGCGCACTCTAGCATAGTCGTCTCCTAATTTCAAGAGGAGGATGTCTAAAATGCGTCTAAAATGCGTCTCACCCGTATCTCTGGATGTTGCAAAATACATCCTTGCCCACTTCGACAGTGTAGGTTCGCCAATAACGAATCTAAAGCTCCAGAAGCTCGTTTACTACTCTCAGGCTTGGGCTCTGGCAATCCACGATGAACCTCTCTTCACCGAAGAGATAGAGGCTTGGGTGCATGGCCCAGTAACGCCGAGCGTATTTAAGGAATACCGGGAGTTTCGCTGGAACCCGATTACGGGTTCGTTTGATAATCAAGTTTCTTCAAAGAAAGCCAAGCATATCGACTCGGTTTTGGAGGTTTACGGAAACCTAGATGCTGGCGCACTTGAACGCCTGACTCACTCCGAGCGCCCGTGGCTTGATGCGCGCGGCAATCTTCCGCCCGACGTTTCTTCGCACGCGATCATCACACAGTCTTCGATGAAAGCATTCTATAAAACGCGATTGGCTGATGGGTAAATCGCGGAAGATTGGTAAGCCTGACGTACCTGCGAGTCCGACGCTCAGCTTCTCTTTCAAGCTCCTAGACGCAGATCATGAAGTCTTCAACATTACACAGTGCTATCCACAATTTTGGACGGCACTGTGCCTTAAGCTCAGGGAATACAGTTCATGGACGGAAGAGAGTTTTAGGGATATAAATCACGACACTACTAGCCATCGCCACCCGATTCATTTCGGCCCGGAAACGACTGAGAGTGGTTTCAGGGATTTAGACATCGATCAACTCGGCTATCTGGAACCGTGGCAATTTGGAGTCGGTGACAGTTATTCATCGTGGCGAGTCCACGGGGCAATCCTTGACGGGGTTTTCTATGTGATTTGGCTTGACACGGAACACAAGTTGTACGCTAGACATTAACCGAGGATCATGAACCAGAGGACCGTCAGTATTCTTCCGCGCCCAGGTTCCCGCCGGTGAGTTTATCTTGCATCGCAAGGCGAATCCGGACCGATGGGAGACTCCTCCATGATCGTTCCGGTTTTCAGGGTGAATTGTCGCGTTGCGTGGTGGACGCTGCACTGCCAGCGGTTATGTCGGGGTTGAAATTTAACCTTGTCGGTTCCGCAAGTCGGGCATTTCACCAAAGCGCCTGCCTCAACTTCCTTGGTTGGTTTGCAAGTTGGCGCCGTTACCGAACGGAGGCGGCGGCGCTGAGGGCCTGGTCGAGGTCGGCGAGGATATCGTCAATGTGCTCGATGCCGATGCTGAGACGGATGGTTTCAGGATTCACGCCCGCTTTGCGTTGTTCCTCCGTGGACATCTGCCGGTGGGTGGTGGAGGCGGGGTGGCAGGAGAGCGATTTGGCGTCGCCCAGATTCACCAGCCGCTTAATCAGTTTGAGCGCGTCGTAGAAGTTCTTGGCCGCTTCAAAGCCGCCCTTCACCCCGAAGGTCATCAGTGAACAGGCGCTCCCGCGGAAATATTTATGCGCGAGGGCGTGATACTCGCTATCGGGGAATCCGGCGTAGTTGACCCACGCAACCCGATGATCGTTGCGCAGGAATTCGGCGACTCTTCTGCCGTTTTCGACATGGCGTTCCACGCGCAGCGCCACGGTCTCAATGCCCTGCAACAGCAAGAACGCACTGAGCGGCGCGAGGACGGCCCCGGTGGTTCGCTGGTACACGCTGCGGCAGCGGGCGATGTAGGCCGCGTCTTTGAAATGCTCCGTGTACACCAGTCCGTGATAAGACGGATCGGGCTGGCTGAACATGGGGAACTTCGCGGCGTGCTGGTTCCACGGGAACTTGCCGCTATCGACGATCACGCCGCCCAGCGTTGTGCCATGGCCCCCCATGAATTTGGTGAGGGAATGGACTACGATATCCGCGCCATATTCGATGGGCCGCAGCAGGATGGGCGTAGCGACGGTATTGTCAACGATCAGCGGCAGGCCGTGCGCGTGAGCGACGTTGGCCAGCGCTTCAATGTCGCAGATATTTCCGGCCGGATTGCCGACGCTCTCGCAAAAGACGGCCCGGGTTTTTTCATCGATAAGTTTTTCGATGACGTCCGGGTGATCGGATTCCGCGAGCTTCACGGTGACTCCCTGGCGCGGCAGGACGTGCGCGAACAGCGTGTGGGTGGTTCCATAGAGCTGCGGGACCGATACGATGTTGACGCCCAGTTCGGTGACGTTGAGCACGGCGTAGTTGATGGCCGCTTGCCCTGAAGCTACGCAGAGCGCCTCCAGCCCACCTTCCAACGCAGACACGCGCCGCTCCAGAACGGAAGTAGTGGGATTGCTGATGCGGCTGTAGCGATAACCTTCAATTTCAAGATTGAAGAGCGCGGCTCCGTGGTCGGCGCTATCAAACTCATACGCGACGGTCTGATAGATGGGGACGGCAGCGGACTTCGTGGTGGGGTCGACGTCGTAGCCGCTGTGAATGGCGATGGTTTCCCTCTTCATATGTTCCGTTCCGTTATAGCAACTGATTCATCTGTTCCACTACCTGCCTGATATCCGCCTCGGTTGTTTGAAAGCTGGTGATGCATGCGCGCAGGACAGGAGCGCCGCCGCCGATGCGCACCTGGGACATCCAGGCGATCTGATGTTTGTAGAGCGCGGTCAGGAAAGCGCCAGGATCGAGCCCCTCGCGTGTGAAACACACCAGCGGCAGCGGTGTCTTGTTGACGATACGCCACCCGGCATGTTGCAGCGATTCGCGCAGTATCTGGCCCATGCGAGTCTGGTGATCAATCATCCCGGCATATCCGGATTCTCCACGCTCGGCCAGCGCGAGAAAAAGCTTCAGGCCGATGAAGCGGCGGGACCACTCGATGGTTGACGTGTACGGGTCGGCGACTGGTCCAACGGTTTTGCCCGGCATGTACGAAGTTTCGGCGTGGAAGGCCTGGGCGACGGAGTCTGGGTGACGGCAGAAAAACATTCCCGCGCCCATGGGGACGGAGAGCCACTTGTGGGCGTCGCAGGTGATGGAATCCGCCGATTCGATTCCCGCGAGGTGATGTTTGAGAGCCGGCGATAGAATGGCGGCGCCGCCCCAGGCCGCATCGACGTGCAGCCATAGGTTGTGCTGCCGGCAAAAGCGAGCGAGATCCGGCAGCGGGTCGATGACGCCGGCCCCGGTGGTTCCGGCCGTGCCGACCACCAGAAATGGGGCGAAACCTTGTGCGCGATCTTCGGCGACCACCTTTACCAGATGGGTGAGATCCAGCTTGAGATGGGCGTCTGCGCGGACCGTTCGTACCGACCGTCGTCCCAGCCCTACCATGTGGGCGATCTTATTGAACGAGTGATGCGCTTCGCCTGACACATAGAATGTGGGCGTGGCGGAAAGCCCTCTGAGCCCGTGTTCGCCATAGTCAGGGAAAGCGCGCGTCAATGCGACGATGACGGCTGACAGGTTTGCTTCCGCACCTCCGCTGGTGAACGTCGCGGAGGCATCATCGGGGAAGCCGAACTTTGCAGCGAGCCAGCCGAGGGTGTGCCGTTCGATCTCGTTGGCTGCCGGCGAGGTGCTCCAAGCCGCGAGTTGCGGATTATAGGCGGCGACGATGGTGTCGGCGATAACAGAGGCAACGGTGACGCTGGGGTTAAAGAGCCCGAAATAGCGGGGATGCGTTACGTGGACCTGCCACTTGCGCAACATTGATTCTACGTCGGCGATGACTTCATCGAGTGGCATCTGTTTGGTGAAGTCATAACGGGATGCGAGGTAGTTTCGAACCTCGGGCGGCGTGACATGGGGGACGATGGGGCCGTTTGCGATGTCGGACTGTACCTTGGTGATTGCACCCGTCAGCGCACTTTGGATTTCGACAAGAGCCATTTGTTAAGACCGAATCATCCCGCGTTGAATGCTTTCGTAAAGTGCCGGGTCGAGCGTTACGAAGGCTTCGTGGTTGGCATGGTTGAAGTAAAGCAAGTCGGCGGTGGTTGCGGGGTTATAGCCCTCGCGGACAAGATCCGCCTTCGTGTATTTGAAAGTCGACGTCACCTCCAATTCATTCCGGATGCGCAGGAACAACGGGCACGCATAGTGAGGAAGCCGGCTCTTGAGGTAACCCCTGAATTGTTTCAGGTCGAGTTCGCCGTTGGTTACGAGTGAAGCCATGCCGGCTCGCCCGTCGGCTCCGGGGATGGCCACGCCGTATACGATGGCCTGGGCAATTCCAGGAAATGCGCGGATTGCTTCCGAGACCTCGGAAGTCGCCACGTTTTCCCCCTTCCAACGGAACGTATCCCCGATACGGTCGACGAAATAAAAAAAGCCCCGGTCGTCTTTGCGCATCAGGTCGCCAGTGCGCACCCATTGGTCGCCTGTTTTGAAAACGTTGCGGAGTATGCGTTTTTGCGAGGCGTCATCGCTGGTATAACCTTCGAACCGGCTACCTGGATTCGAGGGATCGTCGATGGCCTGGCCGATCGCTTCCCCGGCTTCGCCCGCGCCGCATCGAATGCAAAAACCTTGCTCGTCCCTGACAGGCTCGCCTTGCTCGACATCAAATTGGACCAGTGTCGGGGAGAACCGATGTCTGAGGTAAGGGGGAACGCGGCCGATGGCGCCGCATTCGCCTTCAATGTTGAACAAGGCGACGCCGCCTTCGGTAGCGGCATAGAACTCGAAGATCCGGGGAATCTGAAACCGGTTCTTAAACTCGTCCCAAATGTCGCGACTCAGTCCGTTACCGCACGCCATTCTGATTCGATGGCGCGTGTCATCGGGAGCAGGGAAGTTATTCAGCAGGTAGCGGCAAAGCTCGCCAATGTATTGGAACAGCGTGCAATCCCATCGGATGATATCGTTCCAGAACTGGCTGGCGGAGAATTTTTCAGAGATGACAACCGAGCCGCCGCCGACCAGAACGGCGCCGGGCGCCAGAACGCCGCCGACGCTGTGATAGAGAGGCAGGCAATCGTACATCCGATCGGATGGGCTGGTGTCCATCATGCCCGCGAACCAGTGGCTCCATTGCATCAGCCGGGCGTGACTGACGATGGCCGCTTTGGGCAATCCGGTGGTTCCGGATGTGTAGATATAAAGCGCGCGATCATCGATGGAGATATCGCGGCGCTCAGTTTGGTGAAGCGTTTCGCCGGCGTGCTGCTCGATCCCCATGTCTCCATGGACCCAGATGGTTCCGGCGATATCGGGGAGCGCCGACTTCAAGGCTTCGGCAAGGTCGGCGTCAACAATGATATGTCTCGGGGTGACGGTGTTGATGCAGTGCGCCAGCGACGGTCCCCGGAGGTGCGTATTGACTAGGGCAACCACGCCGCCGATCTTCGTGACGCCGAGCCAGATCGCCAGATATTCGGGCCGGTTCGGCATGAACAGACCCACCGTTTCCCCTTTGAGCAAGCCGTTTTTCAGGGCCCACCTGGCGTACCGGTTCGATTGGTCCTCAAGCTCACGATAGGTGAAGCATTCGCGATCCGACAGCAGCGCAGGGGCGTGGTTCCAGCGGACTGCGAGTTCCTCAAGGACGCTGGGGAGGACGCGATTGGGTTGGCGAGGGATGGAGGCTGTCAACTCCAGCGCGCGGAGCCAGGCCTTGGCCGATGAAGGGTCGCTCATGCCGTGCTGCCCGCGTCAACGGTGAGCACCGTGCCGGTTATGTTCTTGGAGCCTTCGCCCAGCAGAAACTCGACGGCATGGGCCACGTCGTCGATTTCGGCGAGCCGACGCAGGGAGCTACGCCGGATGATCCTTTCGCGCTGTTCGTCCTTGAGCTCGCTGGTCAAGTCGGTGTCGACGAAACCGGGAGCGACCGCGTTGACGTTGACGCCCATGGGTCCAACTTCACGCGCCAGCGACCGGGTAAAACCCACGAGCGAGGCCTTGGTGGCGGCGTAGACGGAAAGGCCGCTATAGCCGGTTGAGGCGATTATCGACGCGATGTTGACGATGCGCCCGCCGCCATCGGCCATCATGGAACGAACCAAGTATTTGGTCAGGACGATGGGCGAGAGGGTGTTCAGACGGATCAGTTGCGCGATCTGAGAATCGGGCGTGAGTGCGAGAACGCCGTCGAAGCTGATGCCCGCATTGTTGACGAGCCCATAGATAGGGCCGTAGGTTTTCCGCAGGGTTTTGACGAGCCTGGCGATCCCCTCGATTTCCGCCAGATCGTAAGGGACGAAATGGAAGGACCCTGGAAACGCCCGTTCGGCACTCTGAATCGCCGAGGTGAGTTGATTCGATTCTTTACGCGCCACGGCGATGGCCCGGTAGCCGGACGCGGCCAGCTTGCGAGCGATCCCCAAGCCGAGTCCGCGGCTGCCCCCGGTGACGACCACGTTACGCATGTCGTAATAGTTTCCCAGTTTCGGCGACTGCGAGGGTAGGAACGAAGTTGATAATGGCCGGGACTTTGTGAGCAGGGAGTGTTTTTCGGCAGTGCAGCAGAATGTTACTTTTGAGCGTGCTTGCCTGGCCGTTGGCCTGTTCGGCGTTTAACACAACATCCGCCACGACGAGGGCACCTGTGATGGAGTTCTTCCGGGTGCGAACAAGCGACATCCTGACATCCGGGTGAGCGTTGATAACGGCTTCGACTTCTTCCGGATGCACCTTTTGGCCGCCCACGTTGATGACGCCATCGCGCCGGCCAGCGAAATGGTAGCGGTCGCCATGCAGTTCGACGATGTCGCCGGTATCGACGAAGCCGTCATCGCAGGCCAGGGGCTGGGTTATTCCCAAGTATTGGTCGGCGATTCGCGGAGAGCGGATGCGCAGCGAGCCATCACGTACCTGTAACTCAACTTCGGAGCTCTGCCCGACCAGGCCGGCAGGGAAACCCGCAAGACCATCCGTGACCTCGAACGCAACACCTGCCTCGGTGGACGCGAAAGCGTGGGACACTCTGGCCTTCGGGTAGAAGGCCTTCAGATGATTCAGGATTGTCTGGTCGGCGATCTCCCCGGACAGTCGAATGTACTGCGGGGCGATCAGG
>Ga0326727_10017909_pt1 | contig 14577 bp, 14 predicted proteins | sample MB2enrmetagenome_FD_207643 | JGI IMG/M metagenome (GOLD analysis project Ga0326727, IMG submission 207643) | Lab enriched peat soil microbial communities from McLean, Ithaca, NY, United States - MB29MY | ecosystem: Environmental > Terrestrial > Soil > Wetlands > Peat | place: USA: New York...
CCAGCGCGCTGGCGGCGTCGGCGCGGCCTTCGGCGTCGGCCTGTTGCGCCCAGGCGAGAAATCGTCGCACAATGCTGGGCTCGCCGGCCGTCAGGCTCGGCGGCGGCCCAGCGGCGGCTTCGATCGCTGTCACGTCCTGCTCCGAAGCGTTGCCGCTAACGTTCGTCCCCTCCTTCATCGCCGATTTACGGTAAACGTGCGATTAAGACCCGATGCGACAAGGCCAAAATGACGCGATCGGCGACGCGCCGGCCCAGGTTGGGGCCTGACCCGATGCGCTCCCTGCTCATCGTCCCCGGCGACGACGAGGCGAAGCTCGCCGAGGCGCTGGCGAGCGAGGCCGACGCGCTGGTCGTCGACCTCGCCGGCGCCGTCGACGCCCGCGCCGCGGCGCCGTTCCTCGCCGAAGCGCGCCGGCGCGCGCCGCGCCCGCGGCTTTATGTCCGCGTCAACCCGCTCGACAGCGGACGCGTCGACGCCGATCTCGACGCGGTCATGCCCGAAGCGCCCGACGGAATCGCGCTGCCGCGCTGTCTCGACGGCGCGAGCGCGCAACGCCTCGCCGCCAAGCTCGCCGTGCGCGAGGCCGAATATGGCCTGCCCGACGGCGCGACGCGCATTCTCGCCTTCGCCGGCGAGAGCGCGCGCGGGCTGTTCGGCTTCGCTACGTATCGCGGCTGCAGCGCCCGGCTCGAAGGCCTCGCCTGGGGCGCGCAAGCCCTCGCGGCCGATCTCGGCGCCGAGAGGGCCCGCCTGCCCGACGGCGCCTGGACCGCCGCCTTCGCGCTGGCGCGAACGCTGACGCTGCTCGGCGCGGCGGCGGCCGAGGTCGACGCGATCGACGCGGCGTTCGTCGACTTCGACGATCGCGAAAGCCTGCGCGCCGAGGCGCTCGCCGCGCGGCGCGACGGCTTCGTCGCCAAGCTGGCGATCCACGCTTCGCAAGTTGTGATCATCAACCAGGTCTTCGCGCGCTGAAGCGCGCCGCTTTCGCCGCCGGCGGCCGCAAGCCGCGCCTCACGCCGTCGGCCGCACGTCGAAACCGGGGCCGGCGCCCTCGTCGTCGTCCGCGGGGACGACCCGCACCTGCCGGACCTCGGCGCCGTAGGGGCCCCGCCCCAGCTCGGCGATGAAAGCGTCGACGTCGGCCGCGGCGCCGCGCGCGAGCGCCTCGACCGAGCCGTCCCGCCGGTTGCGCACCCAGCCCGAGACGTTGTGCCGCTGCGCCACGCGGTACGCGAAGTAGCGGTAGCCGACGCCCTGGACGTAGCCCTCGACGAAGACGCGACGGACGAGCGCGCCCTGCTCGCTCATGACACGAGACCCTCCTCTCCCGCGCCGCGCGGGCGCTCTCCGGCTATTTCCGACAGGCGCCCTCTTTCGCCGTCCACGCCGCGGGGCTGACGATCGGCCCCTGCATGCAGAACGACATCGCGTCGCTCTTGATCGTCCCCACGATCTCGCCGTAGACGCCGATCGCCGGCGTCGGCTTCGCCGCGGTGACGTTGTAGACCTTGCCGTCCGCCGCGCGCAGAACGAGGCATCCCGACTCCACGCCCGCCTCGACGCAGCCCTCGACGCGAATCGGCTGGTCGGCGAACGCGGGCGACGCCGCCGCGAGCGCGAGGAAAGCGAAGATCGCCGACTTGCCCATAGCCGCCCCCATCGTCCTTCGCCGAATCGGCCCGGCGGCCGCCCCGCGCGCCGAGCGATCGAAGCGCGATCTTAGCCGGCCGCCAAGGCCGCGCAACCGGCGCGCGCGAGGGCTAGTCGCCCGCGCGGCCAACCGAAATCCCGCCGCCATGTCATCGCCGCGACATGAGAATCTGCGCAAGCAGGGCGCTCAGAAGACCTCACGCGCGACCGGCGAGGCTGAAGTGGGCGCATCAAACGAATCGACGCGACGCTATCGCACGATCTTCATGTCCGACCTGCACCTCGGCACGCGCGGCTGCCAGGCCGACCTGATCCTCGATTTTCTTCGCCACAACGACGCCGATACGATTTTCCTGGTCGGCGACATCATCGACGGCTGGCGGCTGAGGGCCGGCTGGTACTGGCCGCAGGCTCACAACGACGTCGTGCAGAAGCTCTTGCGCAAGGTGCGCCATGGCGCGAGGATGATCTTCGTGCCCGGCAACCACGACGAGTTCGCCCGCCAGTTCTTCGGCCTGTCGTTTGGCGGGATCGAGATCGCGCGCAACGCCGTGCACGTCGCCGCCGACGGCAAGCGCTACCTCATCACCCACGGCGACGAGTTCGACGTGGTGGTGCGTCATTCCAAGTGGCTCGCCTATTTCGGCGACTGGGCCTACGAGGCGGCGTTGTTCGTCAACATCCGCTTCAACGCCATCCGTCGCCTGTTCGGTTTCGGCTATTGGTCGTTCTCCGCCTGGGCGAAGCTGAAGGTGAAGAACGCGGTCAATTTCATCGGCTCCTTCGAACGCGAGCTCGCCGGCGAGGCGAAGCGGCGCGGCGTCGACGGCGTGGTGTGCGGCCACATCCATCACGCGGCGATCCGCGAGATCGACGGCGTCGTCTACGTCAACACCGGCGACTTCGTCGAATCCTGCACCTTCGTCGTCGAGCACGACGACGGGCGCTTCGAGATCGTGCGCTGGTCGACGCCCTACGCCCAGCGCAAGCGCGATCGCGCGCCGACCAAGCGCGCCAAGGAGCCGGTCGAAGCGGAGGCGGAAGCGGCCTGATGCGCATCTTGATTGCGACCGACGCCTGGCGGCCGCAAGTCAACGGCGTCGTCCATACGCTCGAGCGGATGTCGGCCGCGGCGCGGGAGTGGAACGTCGAGTTCGTCTTCCTGACGCCGCAGGGCTTCTCGTCCGTGCCGACGCCGACCTATCCCGAGATTCGCCTCGCGCTGGCTTGGCCGTGGGAAGTCGCGCGGCGCATCGACGCGGCGAGCCCCGACCACATCCACATCGCCACCGAAGGCCCGATCGGCTGGGCGACGCGGCGTTATTGCCGCAAGCGCGGCCGGCTGTTCACCACCAGCTACCACACCCGCTTCCCCGAATATCTCGCCGCCCGCACCCGCCTGCCGGCGGACGTGACCTACGCCGCGCTGCGCGCCTTTCACGCGCCCGCCGCGGCGACGTTGGCGCCGACCGCCTCGATCAAGAACGAGCTGACGCGGCGCGGCTTCGGCCGCGTCAAGGTGTGGACGCGCGGCGTCGATCACGACCTTTATCGGCCGCGCCCGCGCGACGCGCTCGATCTGCCGCGGCCGATCTTCCTCTACGTCGGCCGCATCGCGGTGGAGAAGAACCTCGAGGCGCTGCTCGACCTCGACCTGCCCGGCTCCTTGGTCATCGTCGGCGACGGCCCGGCGCGCGCTTGGCTTGAACGCCACTATCGCCGCGCGCGCTTCCTCGGCCCCTTGTTCGGGGAGACTTTGGCGCGCGTCTACGCCAGCGCCGACGTCTTCGCCTTCCCCTCCAAGACCGACACCTTCGGCATCGTGATGGTCGAGGCGCTGGCGTGCGGCCTGCCGGTGGCCGCTTTCCCGGTCGCCGGGCCGCTTGACGTGATCGGCGACAGCGGCGCCGGCGCGCTCGACCGCGACCTGCGCGCCGCCTGCCTCGCCGCCCTCGACATCCCCCGCCAGCGCGCGCACGAGCATTCGCTGCGCTTCACCTGGCGCGAGTGCGCCCGCCAGTTCCTCCAGCACATTGAAGCCTGTCGCGCGAGGGCCGCCGCCGTCGGCCAGGCCGCTTGAGGCCGCCCGGCCCGCCGAGAGCGCGCGGCGGCCGGGCGCCACGCGCGCGCCCTTCGTCTCACTCTCGCCACATCCATGGTCGATGGAGCGCCGCGCGTCGCGTCCGGCGGTCACGCGTGACCGCGGCGACGCGCTCAGGGACAACGGGGCGATGGCCGGGCCGCGCGGCGCTGCATCACGTCTTTTCGGCCTCTGCCTCGCCGGCCTCCTTGGCCTCGCCCTCGCCGGCTGCGAGGCCGACATGATGGGGGCGTTCGCCGGCGGTCCGATCATCGGCGCGCCGAAGCCGCGCCCGGTGCAGCTCTTTGTCGTCTCGACGCGCCAAGGCGAGAGCGGCGCGCCGGAGCAGACCTTTTCCGCCGAAGGCCCGCGCTACGCGCTCGAGATCGTCACCCTCCCGCCCGGCCACCGGCCGGGGATGATCGAGGCGCCGATGTGGGGCGCCGCCAACCCGCAGGACCACATCGCCCTCGCCGACCGTCGCCCGCTCGACTCCGACGAGTTCCGCTCCGAGCTCGCCTCCCACGTCTCCGGCCGCATCGGCGTAAACCGTGACGTGCTCATTTACGTGCACGGCTTCAACACCAGCTTCGAGGAGGCGCGCGACCGCGCCGCGCAGATCGTCGCCGACAGCCGCTTCGGCGGCGTGGCGGCGCTGTTCACCTGGCCGACCAAGCACGAGCTGTTCGGCTACGTTTCCGACAAGGACAGCGCCATGGCCTCCCGCGACGCGCTGCAGGGGCTGCTGCAGGACGTCGCCGCGACGCCGGGGGTCGGCAAGATCCACGTGCTCGCCCATTCGATGGGCGGCTGGCTGGCGATGGAGGCGCTGCGCCAGGCGTCGATCGCCGGAAGCGGCGACCTCTCCGGCCACCTCGGCGAGGTGATGCTCGCCTCGCCCGACATCGACATGGACGTGTTCGCCGCGCAGATGTCGCGTTTGCGGCCGGCCAGCGTGACGGTGTTCGCCACCGCCAACGACCGCGCGCTGTCGCTCTCCAGCGCCATCGCCCAGTCGCGCCAGCGGGTCGGCTCGATCAATCCGTCGAAGCCGGAGGACCGGCGGAAGCTGGAGAGCCTCGGCGCGAGGGTCTACGACCTCACCAAATACTCCGACGGCTTCGTCGACCACGGCGCCTACGCCGACGCGCCCGAGGTGCTGCGCGCGATCGGCGCGCAGATGGCGGCGCCGCGCGCCCAGGACTCCGGCCGCATGTCGATCATCGACGCCAGCGGCTACACCGATCCGACCGCGGCCCCGCCCGCCGCGGCGCCGACGCCGACGCCCACGGCGCAGGCGGCGCCCGCGCCGCAGCCGACGCCGACCGGCTCGCCGTCCCCCGCGGCGGCGGCCGCGCCCGCGCCGCAGTCGACGCCTCCCGCCGTCGTCGCCGCGCCCCCGCCGGCGGCGGCGCCGACGCCAATCCCCCCGGCGAAGCCCACGCCTCAAGCGACGGTGAACTGACGGCGCCGATACGCCCTCGCCCGCTTGCGGCCCGACCCCGCTGCGCCCCATGTTTCACGCCTGACCAACGGAGCCCCGCCATGCCAAGCAAACTCGACCAGTTGCGCGCCATGACCGTCGTCGTCGCCGACAGCGGCGACATGGACTCGATCAGGGCCTTCCATCCCGCCGAGTCGACCACCAACCCGACCCTCATCCTCAAGGCGGCGCAATTGCCCGCCTACGCCCATCTGGTCGACGAGGCGATTCATTGGGGCCGCAAGGCGGGCGCGCCGCCGAACGCCGTCGCCGACCGCCTGCTCGTCAATTTCGGCGCCGAGCTCACCCGCATCGTGCCCGGCCACGTCTCCACCGAAGTCGACGCGACGCTCTCCTTCGACGTCGCCTGCACGATCGAAAAGGCCCGCGCGATCATCGCCGCCTACGAAGAGCGCGGCGTCGGCCGCGAGCGCATCCTGATCAAGGTCGCCTCGACCTGGGAGGGCGCCCAGGCCGCCAAGGCGCTGCAGCGCGACGGGATCGACTGCAACATGACGCTTCTGTTCTCGCTCGCCCAGGCGGCCGCCGCCGCCGACGCGCGCGCGTTCCTCGTCTCGCCGTTCGTCGGCCGCATCTTGGACTGGCACGTGAAGGCGGGCGGCGGCCCCTATGTCGCCGAGACCGACCCCGGCGTGCTGTCGGTGCGCGCGATCTACGCCTATTACAAGACCTATGGCGTCCCGACGGTGGTGATGGGCGCCTCGTTCCGCAACGTCGGCGAGATCGAGGCGCTCGCCGGCTGCGACCGCCTGACCATCTCGCCCCAACTGCTCGACGAGCTCGCGCGCGATCAGGGCGAGCTGGAGCGCCGGCTGACGCCCGACGCGCCCGGCGCCGCGCCCCCCCGCCTCAACCTCGACGAGAAGCGCTTCCGCTGGCTGCTCAACGAGGACGCGATGGCGACGGAGAAGCTCGCCGAAGGCATCCGCCTGTTCGCCCGCGACCTTGCGACGCTGCGCGAGCTGGTGGGCAAGCGGCTGGCGCTGGCGGCTTAAAGCCCGCGCCCTATCCGAGCCAGCTAGAGCCGCCGCGCTCGAAGATCAGCGCCCGACCCTGCCAGATATCGGCGCATTCCGCCTGGGCGGGGTCGAGGCCGGCGAGGATATGGTAGAACGCGCGCGCGACGCCGCCGTGCGAGACGACCGCGCAATCGGCCTCGCGCGCCTCGATCCACGGTCTGACCCGCTCGACGAGCATCGCGTAGCTCTCGCCGCCGGGCGGGACGAAACGCCACTTGTCCCTCTCGCGCGCCCGCGCGCTGACAGGATCGAGCGCCTCGACCTCGGCCCAAGTCAGCCCCTCCCAATCGCCGAAGCTCAGCTCCATCAAGATCGGCGACAATTGATAGCGCTGCGGCGCGAGCCCGATCGCGGCGCGCGCGAGCTCCATGGTTTCCAGCGTGCGCGTGAGCGGCGAGGCGTAGAACTCGCCCGCCGCGTCGAGCCGCGCCATCTCGTCGGCGAGCGCTCGGCCGAGCGTCCGGCCGACCGCCTTCGCCTGCTCGCGCCCTTTGCCGTTGAGCGGAATATCGCGCTGGCCCTGCAGACGATTCTCTGCGTTGTAGTCCGTCTCGCCGTGGCGCACGAAAACAATGCGATGAGAATTCAGCGCCACGAACGGCACGCCTCCGCTGATTTGACGATGCGGCGCCGCTGCGTCCCACGCGGCGCGCCGCGCGTCAAGCCGGCGGCGGCCGCAGGCCCCATTTTTCCGCCAGCTCCAGGCACTCGGCGACGGTTCCGACGCCCGCGGTGGTCGACACCTCGCGCATCGACGCCGCGGCGCAGGCGTGGCCGAGCCGCAGGCAGGCTTCCAGGCCCCAGCCCTCGTGCCAGCCGTACAGCGTCCCCGCGGCGAACGCGTCGCCGGCGCCGTTGACGCCGGCGATGCGGTCGGGCGGAATCGCCACCGAGCCGAGCGCGGCGCGCGCGCCGTCGCGCGTCAGCGCGATCGCGCCCTCGGGGAAATGCGCGACGACGAGCCGCATCGGTCCGAGATCGAGCGCGACGCGCAACGCCGCCTCGACCTTCGCGCCGACCGCGCGGCCGGTCAGGCCCGCCTCGCGCGTCTCGACGCCCGCGACGCCGCCGATCTCGTAGTCGTTGACGATCATCAGGTCGAGGCTGGGAGCGCAGGAGCGGCCGAAGGCGCGCAGCTCGTCGAACGGCGCCGAGGCCATTTCGAGATTGGTCATCAGCCCGGCGGCGCGCGCCTTCTTCAACGTCGCCGCCCAGCCAGTCGTTTCGCCGCCCCACGGCCCGTCCATCTTGGCGTGCACGCCCGGCAGGCCGAGATGCAGCACGCGCGCCGACGAGCTGGCGAAGTCGAAGTCGTCCGGCGTCAGCGCGTCGGAGACGCCGGGGAAGAAGAAGTGGGTGCGCCGCCCGCTCTCGAGCGAATTGAAGCAGTCGGTGAACGGCGTCGCCGCGCCGCTTCGCGCCACGAGCTTTGCGCGCTCGACGCCGAAGGCGTCGCACTCGCTCCATAGGAAGCGGCCGCCGTCGTCGTCGCCGACTACGCCCATCGTCGACACCGGCATGTGCGAGTCGAGCCGCTTGAGGTCGATCGCCATGTTGCAGCCCGAGCCGCCGCCTCGGCGATCGATCGAGAGGTAGCGGTTCAGCGTGTCTTCGGCGGGCCAGCGCGCGATGGTCTTGTTGAGATCGACGCACCAAGTGCCCGCGGTGAGGACGCCGCGTCGCCCGTTCATTTTCGTTCTCACCGCGCTTTCAGCGGCGCCTCGGTGATCTCGTTGTCGGCGGCGAGGTCGCGATCGGCGGCGATTTTCGCCTTGCGCAGCGCGTCGTGGTAGGCGACGACCGCCTCGGCCGGCCCGACCGCCCCGTCGACCACCGCGCGCATCAGGCGCGCCATGTCGAGCGGCGATTCGGCGAGAAGGATCTTGCGGCCGAACAGCGCGACGCGCGCGCCATATTTCTCCGCTTGGCGCAAGAGTTCGAAGCAATCGCGCGTCGTGCCGGCGCCGCCGCCGAGCACGCCGACGACCAGGTTCGGATCGAAGGAGGCGAGCTCCTCGAGCGCGCGCGGCCCGTTGTAGACGACCTTGAGGAAGCGCGGCAGCTCCGCCTCGGTGAGACCCGCCAGGCAGCGCACGATCGCGTCGTTGACGAAATGCGGCATGTCGGCGTCGGACAGGTTCGCAGCGGCGTTGGGATTGAACACCTCAAGGAAGTAGAAGAATCCGCGCTCCGCCGTCTCGGCGCGGAACTCCGCGAAATCCCAAAGCGATTCGAGGTCGGCGTCGAGGTCGTTGTTGAAGGTGATCGAATAGAGGCCAAGGTCGGTGAGGCCGCGCAGCCGCGCCAGCGAGGCGGTGCGGAACGGGCGCGAAGGTTGGTTGTGGTAGGTCGCGCCGCGCAGCCGCCAGACGTCGGTGGCGTCGTTGGCGCGGATCGCCGGCTTGACGCCGACGCCAAGGTAGGCGCCGCGCCGCGTCAAGATTTCGAGATTGGAGACCGAGGTCAGCATGACGTCGATCACGTCTTGCTTGATAACCGCCTCGACCACCTCGAGAAACTCGGCGCGGGTGCGCAGCCGCTCCTTCAGCGTCCCGTCGCGCTCGCGCATCGGGCCGAAGCCGTGGAGTCCCGGCCCCATCTCCGAATCCAGCGCGGCGGCGATGACGAAATCGGCGCGCCGATACTGGCCGGCCCGGACGCGAGCGAGCTTCTCGTCTAAACGAAACATGCGCTTTTTCCTCCACGGCGAACGAAATGTGCGCCCTTATAGCGCCGCGGCCCGGCTTGGCAATGCGCTCGCGCGATCGCCGCCCGCGCTTAGCGGAGCGGGACGCGCCGGTGGCGCGAGGCCGCCGTTCGCGGTATGGCTTTCCGCGTCCCGCTTCATCGCCCCAGGGAGTTGGCCATGCTCGTTCTCGCGCTCGGCATCGTCCTGATGCTCGGCGTCCACACCCTCGCGACCCTGCGCGAGACGCGCGGGCGCCTCGTCGAACGCTTCGGGCTCCAGCCCTACAAGGCCGTCCACTCGCTCATCGCCCTGCTCGGCCTCGTCCTAATCGTCTGGGGTTTCTCGCGTTATCGCGCGGAAGGGTTGATCGTTGTGTGGACCCCGCCGGCGTGGGGGCGCTACGCCGCGATCGCCTTGATGTGGTGCGCCTTGGTCGCGCTCGCCTGCATGAACCCCGCGCCCGGCCGCATCCGCGGCTGGGTGCGCCACCCGATGCTGACGGCGGTGATGATCTGGGGGCTGGCGCACCTGCTCGCCAACGGCGACGCCGGCGGCGCGCTGCTGTTTGGATCGTTTCTCGCCTGGTCGATTTACGACCGCGTCGCCGTGACGCGGCGCAGCGACTTCGGCGCGGCGCCGACCGATTCCTTCACCCGCGCCGACGCGACGGCGCTCGCCGTCGGCACGGTCGCCTTCATCGCGCTGATGTTCCTTCACCCGTTCTTCGCCGGCGTCGCCGCCGTCGGCTGACGGCCGCGCCGCCGCGCGACCCGCTCGCTCGGCCGTGATCTTTCGCCGCTTTGCCCTGGCCGAGCGGTTCGGCTAACTTCCGCGCTCTTCCCCTGCCGGAGCCCGCCATGCCCGACGCTTCCCGCCTGCGCATCCTCGTCGTCGGGGCGAGCGGCGTTCTCGGCCGCGCCGTCGTCGCCGAGCTTGGCCAGCGCCACGAGATCGTCACGGCGGGCTCGAAGTCGGGCGCCGTCCGCCTCGACCTCGCCGACCCGGCGAGCGTCGTCGCCGGCCTGAAGGCGGCCGGGCCGCTCGACGCGGTCGCCTGCGCCGCCGGAGCGGTCAATTTTGCGGCGCTGAGCGACATCGCGCCGGCCGCGATCGCCGACTCCTCGTATGGCCTCGGCTTGGTCAACAAGCTGATGGGACAGGTGAATCTCGCCCTGGCGGCGCGCGGGGTCCTGCACGACGGCGGCTCGATCACGCTGATCGCCGGCGTGCTCGCCGACGCGCCGATCGTCGGCGGATCGTCGGCGAGCATGGTCAACGGCGCGCTGGAGAGCTTCGTCATGGCGGCGGCGATCGAGATGCCGCGCGGCCTGCGCATCAACGCCGTCAGCCCGACCGTGTTCGAGGAATCGATGGACGGCTACGCGCCGTTCTTCCGTGGCTTCGATCCGATTCCCGTGGCGCGCGCGGCGCGCGCCTTCAGTCGCAGCGTCGAGGGCCGGCAAACCGGCCAAGTCTACAAGGTGCTGTGACGCGCATGAGCCGCACCTTCTGGGCCCTGGTCGCCGCGACCGCCGCGGCCGGCGCGGTCCTCGCCTTATGGCCGGGCCTCGATCTCGCCGCCGCCCGCTTCTTTTACGACCACGGCGGGTTCATCGGCCGCGATGGGCCGGCGCGCCTCGCGCGCGACTTTTTCCGCGTGACGCCGTTCGTCGTGCTCGCCGGATTCGTCCTGCCCTATCTGCAGGCGCGGTGGGGCGAGCAGGCGGCTCGCTGGCTCACCGGCGGATTCGCCAGGCTCGGCGCGCCGGCGGCGGCCGTCGGCGGCGCGCTTGCGGCGGCCATCCGCCGGTTCGGCGCGCATCTGCGCTGGGCGCCGGACGGCCGCAGCGTGGCGTTCCTCATCGTCACCATCGCCGTCGGCTCGGGGCTCATCGTCAACCTCGGCCTGAAGGATCACACCCATCGGCCGCGCCCGGTTCATGTCGTCGAATTCGGCGGCAAGGATGAATTCCGCCCCTGGTATCGTTTCGACGGCGCCTGCCGCAAGAACTGCTCCTTCGTCTCTGGCGAAGCGGCCTCCGGCTTCTGGATGGTGGCCCCGGCCATGCTCGCGCCGCCGCCGTGGCGCGCGCCGGCGGTCGCCGGCGCCCTCGTCTTCGGCGCCGCCGCCAGCCTGCTGCGGATGGCTTTCGGCGGGCATTTCCTGTCGGACCTCCTGTTCGGGGCGGCGATCTCGCTGCTGGTGATCCTGGCGGCGTGGCGTCTGATCTGGCCGCGCGGACGGCCGAGCGGGGTTGCGCGCGCCCCGTGGCCGTCTATAAGGGCCGCCGACGCGGTCTGGGCGCGCGCTCGGGCCCTGCTCTCGCCGGCGTGGCTGGGCCTGTCGCGGTCGTCGGGCCGGCTGTGGTCTGAGCGCGCGGCGCGGCTGGCCTCGTCCAAGTCATGGGCGGGGCTCAAGTCCGAGGCCGCGGCGCAACTGGACCCGTCGCGGCTGCGGACGCGGCTCTGGCGCGCGCGGATCGCGCTCGGCGTCGGGGTCTTGAAACTGGCGCGGTTGCTTTTGGGCGAAGTTCCTATGTCCGGTCTGAAAACTCCTGTGAAACGCGTCGTGCTCGCCTATTCGGGCGGCCTCGACACCTCGATCATCCTCAAGTGGCTGCAGACCGCGTACGGCTGCGAGGTCGTCGCCTTCACCGCCGACCTTGGCCAGGGCGAAGAGCTCGAGCCGGCGCGGCGCAAGGCGGAGATGCTCGGCGTCAAGCCGGAGCACATCTTCGTCGAGGACCTGCGCGAGGAGTTCGTGCGCGACTACGTCTTCCCGATGTTCCGCGCCAACGCGCAATACGAGGGGCAGTACCTGCTCGGCACCTCGATCGCGCGGCCGCTGATCGCGAAAAGGCTGGTCGAGATCGCCCGCCAGGTCGGCGCCGACGCGATCGCCCACGGCGCGACCGGCAAGGGCAACGACCAGGTGCGCTTCGAGCTCTCGGCTTACGCGCTGGAGCCGGACATCCGCATCATCGCGCCGTGGCGCGAATGGGACTTCGGCTCGCGCAGCGCGCTGATCGCCTTCGCCGAGGAGCACCAGATCCCCATCGCCAAGGACAAGCGCGGCGAAGCGCCCTTCTCCACCGACGCCAACCTGTTGCACACCTCCTCCGAAGGCAAAGTGCTCGAGGATCCGGCGGTGGAGACGCCTTCTTACGTCTATTCGCGCACAGTCGACCCGGAGCAGGCGCCGGATCGGGCGACCGTCGTCGAGATCGCTTTCGAGAAGGGCGACGCGGTCGCCGTCGACGGCGAACGGCTCACGCCCGCCGCGCTGCTGGCGAGGCTCAACCAGCTCGGCCGCGACAACGGAATCGGCCGGCTCGACCTGGTCGAGAATCGCTTCGTCGGCATGAAGTCGCGCGGCATGTACGAGACGCCGGGCGGCGCGATCCTCCTCGCCGCGCACCGGGCGATCGAGTCGATCACCCTCGACCGCGGCGCGGCGCACCTCAAGGACGAGCTGGCGCCGCGCTACGCCGAGCTCATCTACAACGGCTTCTGGTTCTCCCCCGAGCGCGAGCTCCTGCAGGCGTTGATCGACAAGAGCCAGGAGTTCGTCGCCGGCCGCGCGCGGCTCAAGCTCTACAAGGGCGGCGTGCAAGTGATCGGCCGCGACAGCCCGAACTCGCTCTACGACCAGGAGCTGGTCACCTTCGAGGAAGGCGCGGTCGCCTACGACCAGAACGACGCCTCGGGCTTCATCAAGCTCAACGCGCTGCGCCTGCGCACGCTCGCCAAGCGCAAGCGCCGCGCCGAAAAGAAGGCGTGACGCGGATTCTGTAGGCGCGGCCGGCGACCGCGCCGACGCCGATCGCTCACTTCATTTTCTTCAGCGCCGAGATGGCGGGCTCGAAGCCTTGCGCGGCCGCCTTCATGTACCACTGACGGGCCTGCGCCTCGTCCTTCGGCGCCGCCCAGCCGTTGAAATAGAACGACCCGAGGTTGAACTGCTCGCCCGGGTCGCCCTGCTCCGCCCCCTTGCGCGCCCAGATCAGCGCGTCGGCGTAATCCTGGCGATCGAGATATAGGCCGACGAGCTTCTGCTCCGCCGGCAGGACGTTCTGCGCGGCCGCCTTCGCGTACCACGCGATCGCCTGGTCGAGGTCGACCGGAACCCCCTCGCCCTCTTCGTACATGATGGCGAGGTCCACTTGCGACGGGGCGAACCCCTGCTCGGCCGACTTGCGGTACCACAGCATCGCCTTGGCGTAGTCCTGCGCGACGCCCTGGCCCTCGATGTAGAGCAGCGCGATGTTGTGCTGGGCGCGCGCGTCGCCCGCCTCCGCCAGACGCTCGAAGCCGGCCGCCGCCGCCGCGTAGTCGCTGCGGTTGTAAGCGTTGACCGCGTCCTGAAAGGGGTCCGCCAGCGCGAAGCCCGGAAGCGTCGCCAGAATCGGCGCGAGAGCGTAGATCGACCGTCGTAACCAAGCGCGCATCGCGCCCCCCCCCTTCGCTTCGCCAAGCCGCCGCGCGGCGACGATCGGCCCTCGCGCGGGCGTTGTCCAGCGGCGCCGGTCAAGGCGCCGGCGCGCTCTTTGCTTGATAGGCCGGCCGCGCGCGGCGGTCCTGGCGGGCCCTGTGCGGCTGCTGGTTCGCCGAGCGCGGGTCGCGTTGAGGCGCGTGGCGCAGCCGGTCGGGCGCCGGCTTCGTCTCGGCCTTGCGCGCGACCGGCGCCGGTTTGGGTCCCTTGTCGCCGCGTCGATCGAGCGAAAAGATACGCAGCCGCGTCAGACGCTCGATCGCGCGCAACGAATCGCGCTCCGAGGCGTCGCAGAGCGAAATCGCCTGCCCGCCCTTGCCGGCGCGCGCGGTGCGGCCGATGCGATGGACGTAAGCCTCGGCGACGTCCGGCAGCTCGAAATTGACGACGTGGCTGACGTCGTCGATGTCGATGCCGCGCGCCGCGATGTCGGTGGCGACCAGCGCGCGCGCGTGGCCCGAACGGAACGCCGCCAGGGCGCGCTCGCGCTGGCCCTGGCTCTTGTTGCCGTGAATGGCGAGCGTGCTGATCCCCGCTTCGTCGAGGCCCTTGGCGACGCGATCGGCGCCGTGCTTGGTGCGGGTGAACACGATCGCGCGCGTCAGCTTGGGATCGGCGAACAGCTCCGCCAGCATGTCGCGCTTGCGCGGCGCGTCGACGTGGATGACCGTCTGCTCGACAAGGTCGACGGTGGTGGCTGAGGGCGTCACCGAGACTTCGGCCGGCTCGCGCAGCAGTTCGCCGGCGAGTTTGCGGATGTCGGACGGCATGGTGGCGGAGAAGAACAGGTTCTGCCGCTTCCTCGGCAATTCGCGCGCGACACGGCGGATCGGATGGATGAAGCCGAGATCGAGCATCCGGTCGACTTCGTCGAGGACGAAGAATTCGACGGCGCTCAAGTTGGCGACGCGGGCGTCGAGATGATCGACGAGACGTCCGGGCGTCGCCACCAGCACGTCGAGCCCGCGCGCCAGCGCGCGGATCTGCGCGCCGTGCGGCACGCCGCCGAAGACGACGGCGATGTCGAGCGACAAGCCGGCGGAGAGGTCGCGAAAGCTCTGGGCGATCTGGCTGGCGAGCTCGCGCGTCGGGCTGAGAACGAGAACGCGCGCCCCGCCGCACGGCGCCGGCCGCTTG
>Ga0326727_10017910_pt1 | contig 14576 bp, 17 predicted proteins | sample MB2enrmetagenome_FD_207643 | JGI IMG/M metagenome (GOLD analysis project Ga0326727, IMG submission 207643) | Lab enriched peat soil microbial communities from McLean, Ithaca, NY, United States - MB29MY | ecosystem: Environmental > Terrestrial > Soil > Wetlands > Peat | place: USA: New York...
TTCCTCAATCGATGCCGGCGTGTACTGGTCGTAAATGGCCTTTGCCGCAGTCTCGCCCAGCCCCTGCGCCCGCGCATAGAGCCCGCCGATAATGCCCTGCAACTCGGTGAACTCCTTCACCAGTTCGGTCGTCAGGTCGGTCTTGGCCAGTTCCACAGCCTTGAGCAGCGCGGCCTCGTCAAACTTCACATCCGTGTTCTTTAACGCGGCGGCGAGCGCCTTCGCTACGGCCAGGTTTTGCTCGGTCTTCCACGAGTAGCTGCCCAGCTCCTTCTGGAAAGTGACGGTCTTCAGGCTCTCCATACGGTTGGCGAGCGGCGTCTTCTGGTCCACATCCCAGAAGAACCGTGCGTCTTTGAACCGCGCCCGCAGCACGCGCGCGTTGCCGTGGCGGATGATGGCCGCGCCCTCCTCGTCAGCCTCTGTATTGAGCACGGCCAGAAAATGCGGCGCGAGCTTGCCCGACGCGTCATCGACGGCGAAGTACTTCTGGTGGTCGCGCATTACGGTGACGAGAACTTCTTCGGGCAGCGTCAGGTACTCCGGCTCAAAGTCGCCCAGAATCACCGTGGGCCACTCGGTGAGGTGCGTAACCGTGTCTACCAGTTCCTCGTCCTCCCGCCAGCGCGCGCCGTCCACAGTGCGCGTCGCCGCGTCCAGCGCTTTGCGGATAATCTGTCGCCGCTCGGCAACATCAACAACCACATGCGCCTTGCGCAGTGCTTCTTTATAGTCGCCGGCCGATTCAATCGTGACGGAATCTCCGCCATGCAAAACACGATGCCCGCGGCTGGCATTGCCCGCGGCGATGCCGGCAATCTCGAGAGGCAGCACACTTGAGTTCATCAAAGCGACGACCCAACGCACCGGGCGAACCAGGCGCTCCGGCTTTCCCGCGCGCCAATACATGTTCTTGGCCCAATAAATTGCCAGCACTTCCTTCGGCAGCTCGGCCGCCAGAATCTCGATTGCGCTGCGGCCCCCGCGCTTTACCGTCGCACCCACGTACTCGCCCTTGGACGTAGTTACCTTTTTCAGATCGGCAACGGTCACACCGGCCTTTTTGGCAAAAGCCTGTGCGGCGGGTGTGGGCTCGCCTTCCTTGAAAGCCACCTTCCACGACGGGCCCGTCAGCACCTCTTCGGTGCCGGCCTGTTCTTCCAGCACGCCTTCGGCCAAGACAGCCAGCCGCCGCGGCGTGGAGTAGGTCAAAACCTTCGCGTCAACATGCGCGTCAACTTTCGCGTCAACTTTCGTGGCGACGCTTGCGTCGAGTTTCGCGGCGGGCGCAATCAACCGCTCGCGTTGGAGCAGATCGCCCACGCGCTTGCCCAATTCAGCCTCGGCCCCGGCGATCATCCGCGCGGGAACCTCTTCCAGACCGATTTCCAATAAAAAGTCAGCCATGTTTCTTTCCAGTGTGCCGTGAATCGTGAACCGTGGGCCGTGAACCGAACTCCGCTAACGCCGCGAGCCCCGCTAACTTGCTAACTCGCTAACTTGCTGGCTCGCCTCTTGCTGTAGCGCCCACGCCTTGGCCACGCCTACCGCCAGATTGCGAATCCTTCCAATCACGCCCACGCGCTCGGTGACGCTGATTGCGCCGCGCGCATCGAGCAGATTGAACAGGTGCGAACATTTGAGCGCAAGTTCGTAGGTCGCCAGCAACGGGAAGCGTTTCTTTTCTTTCGGCTCGGCTTTTTCGTCCGACAGCAGCGCGTTCGCCTTCTCGAGCAGTGTCTGCGCCTCGGCCTCGTAGCTGTTGAAGTGCTCCCACAGCCGCGGCACTTCGGCCATTTCAAAGTTGTAGACGGAGAATTGCAGCTCCTCGGCCAGGCGCACATCGCCGTAGGTCACCGCCGCGCCTGTTTCCGGATCGCGCGCCCACACAATGTCGTAGATCGAATCGACATCTTGTAGGAAAGCGGCGATGCGCTCCATGCCGTACGTGAGCTCGGCGCAGATGGGATCGAGATCGAGCCCGCCGCACTGCTGGAAGTAGGTGAACTGCGTGATTTCCAGGCCGTCGAGCATCACCTGCCAGCCCACGCCCCACGCGCCTCCAGCGGGCCACTCCCAGTTGTCCTCTTCGAACTTCAGGTCGTGGTGCTTCAGGTCGATGCCCATGGCTTCGAGCGATTCGAGGTAAAGCTCCTGGACATTCACCGGCGGCGGCTTCAGGATCAGTTGGAACTGGGTGTGCTTGAAGAGCCGGTTGGGATTCTCGCCGTAGCGCCCGTCGGCCGGCCGCCGCGATGGCTGCGCGTAGCCCACCCTGTAGGGCTTGGGTCCCAGCACGCGCAGAAACGTTTCAGGGCACATGGTGCCCGCACCCACTTCCACGTCGTAGGGCTGCTGGATCACGCATCCACGCTCCGCCCAGAAGCGCTGCAGGCGGAAGAGCAGATCCTGAAAGGTGAGCGAGGTAGGCTTCACGCTCGGTGTGGCTTCGGAGGAGGTCACAGGCATTTTTCTCTCATCGGAACTACGGATTGATTTTAGCAGCCGGGATGCGGACGCTGTCCTTGGGCAGGAGGTTCTGCGGCCGGTCCGGGGGGTCAACTTTTCTTCGAGGTCTGGCTGCTGTCCTGAGGAGCACTCTCCGGCCCTTCACTCTGGCCCAGAAAGGATTGAAGTTTGTTGCCTTCGGGTTTAAATAGGCGTTCATAAATCGGTGAACCAAAGTACCGCAGAATCCAAAGCGAGATTGCGGCGGATGCAGCAAGGAAGGAGAGTGAAGCGGCAGTTCCAGCCATGAGCCCAATCAATCCGATCGCCCTTCCCAGGGTAATGGTGAGGAAAGTGCTGAAAAAGAAAACAAGTAACAACTTGACAATGTTTTCTTCAAGGTCATCAAGCTCACGGTCAAATACTGTCATGAGGACCCTCCGTCATCTTAAACAGGCAGGTTAACCTGCGTAGGGTTGATGCTCGAATTCTACGCCAGCCGTGAAAGTCCGAGTTGATTGCGCAAGCTGCAATCACCCACCCAGCCGCGCCAGCGCCTCGGCACTCTTGAGCTTGCGTTCCAGATGCCGTTCCAGCGTTTGCTATAGACGCCTACGGCCAGTCCTGCGCGCCATGGAAGATTCTCGCGATCTCAATCACTTCTTCTCTGACTCGATAAACAGCAATATAGGGCAGGGGCGCAAACACCAACTCGCGCCAGCCGCTCATGCGGCTGCTTACGCGGCCTAAGCCGGGAACATTCCTAAGCTGTGCGATGCCGTTGTAGATGGTTGCCGCGACGCGTTTGGCAGCTTCCGGGTGATCGCGCTCGATCCAGGTGCAGATGCGATCAAGATCTTCGGCGGCGGGGATCGACCACCGGATCTCCATCACGGCTCGAGGAAGCGTCGCAGCCGGTCGCCGACCTGCTCATGTGTCATCGATTCGCCGCGCGCCAATGCAGCTTCGCCACGCTGGACGGCTTTGACAAAGCGGTCTTCCTCCTCGAAGTAGCGCGTGACCACATCCCGGACCGCCTCATCGGGGCTTAGGCATTGCCTCGCCGCGCGCTCCGCAAGCCGGGCTTCGATATCGGGAGAGAACTGCACTTCCATGCACATAGTGTAGGAGCATCTGAACTCCGGGGCAAGAAGGCCGCTCACCCGCCCAGCCGCGCCAGCGCCTCGGCACTCTTGAGCTTCCGCTCCAAATGCCGCTCGAGCGTTTGCAGGGTGAAGCGCCGCAGATCCTGCCCGCGCTTGCGCGGCCAGGGCTCGGCGGCAAAGGACGAGGCCGGAGCGCGCAACATGCGTTGCGCCAGTTGCCAACTATCGGCCGAGAGCGCGCTCGCCGAGCCGTTCGCGTGCAGCCCGCAAAAAAGCCCGTCCGCGTAACTCGAGAACGAAACCTCTGCCGCCTGCGATGCTAATGGCTCGCCGCAGACCATGCACTTGCCGATATCCGGCAAAAGCCCCATCAGGCGCGTCATCCAAAGAGAAAAATAGGTGAGCGCCATCCACGGCTGTACAAACTCCGACTCAACGGCCGCCGTCTGCTCCAGCACCGAAACCAGCAGCCGGAAGACGGTGTCCTGCGGGTCGCGCTCGGGCAGCGCCTCATCGAGCACCTCGGCATAAAAACTGAGCACCGCCATGCGTGTGTGATCGACCGGCGCCGAGAGCGGCGAGCGCACGATTTCGAGTTGGTCGAGGCGGACCAGCTCCTGGCGCGGCCGCTCGGCAAACCAGGCCCGCGCCAGCGTCATGGGCTCGAGCGCCCCGCCAAAACGCTTGCGGCTCTTGAGCGCCGCCTTGGCCACGCCGCGCATTCGCCCGTAGTCGCGCGTGAGGAAGCTAACGATCAGGTCCGCCTCATGCACCGGCCAGGTGCGCAAAACCACCGCTTCTGAGGTGAGCACGGGCATGGGGCTATTATCCTCGCTTCACGGCGGATTCGCCGTTTCCGCTGAAAAAGAGCGAGTTATGCCTAGGCAAGGAATAGTCGAACACCGCAAGGAGTACAGCAACACTGTAAGGAATAAGCAATTTATACAAGGCATAAATCTATAAAGTAAGGTATAATTCAATATGTAAGGAGACCGGATGCCAACTGCTAAGGTTACCTCCAAAGGTCAAATCACCATCCCGGCGGTAGTAAGAAGGTCCATGGGATTGAGACCGGGCGAAAAAGTCGCTTTTCTTGAAGAAGAAGACGGCCAATTCACTTTGCGGCGGGTCGGGTCGATCAAGGATATGCGCGGATGTTTGGCGGGCCTATTGCCGCCGATGACCATCGAAGAAATGGACAAGGCGATCGGCGAGGCGGTAGCTGAAGATTATTTGAGAAGCGCCGGCCAGTCACTCCCAGGCGATTCCGTGAACGATTCAAGGGATGAAGCCGCGTGATCGGGATCGATACGAACGTGCTTGTCCGATATTTTGTTGAGGACGACCCGGCTCAAAGCCGTCTCACTGATTCCTTCTTTCAATCTCTGTCAAGCGCCGACCCTGGATGGGTAAGTCAGGCGACTATCCTGGAGTTCGTTTGGATCATGAAGTCAGTTCGGCGGCTGGATCGAAAGACAATCGCCATAATGTTAGGTAAATTGACGATGCTTGATTCCATCGTCGTTGAACGAGTAGACGTCGTCGATAAGGCGCTGCAACGATATCGCAATGGCAAAGCGGAGTTTGCCGATTGCCTGATCGCCGCTGCGGCCCGCGCCGCGGGATGCAGCAAAACCGTGACCTTCGACAGGATTGCGGCACGCGATGCCGGGATGGAACTACTCGCTTAGCGCTCCTCGCCGCCTTTGCCGGGTGCGCTGCTCCATAAATTCTCCAGTAATTCATGCAAAGACGCGAACACGCGTCCCGCTTGAGGCAGGACGCGCGTTGGTGACACTTCAATTGGACTGGAAGCGGATACTCCGGCTAGCGGCCGAAGTGCTTGGCGTTCTTTTCCGCAAAGTGGGCCCACTTCTCCGGCAGGTCGTCCTGCGCAAAGATGGCCGAGACCGGGCAGACCGGCACGCAGGCGCCGCAGTCGATGCACTCGACCGGGTCGATGAAGAGCTGATCGGCGTCGGCGTGACCGTCTTCATCTTTCTTGGGGTGGATGCAATCGACAGGACAGGCGTCCACGCAGGCGGTGTCCTTGGTGCCGATACAGGGTTCTGCAATGACGTATGCCATCTTGGCTCTCTCCGGGGATCTTTCGCGGCCTCATTTCGAGCGCCGCACTGAACTTCACGAGGCTGATAGTAGCAGAAAGGCGGGGAGCAAGGGAACAAGGGGGCGAGGGAATCCGGCCCATTCGCAACCGTCAAATTCGGCGCCGTCTGTCAATGTGTGAAACTGGAGAACCATCGTAAGCCCGCCGGACCCAATCGGATTACGTTCAGGTGCCTGGCTCTTGCTCTCTCGCTCCCTTGCTGCCTCGCTCCCTGTTTCGTGCGAACTCTTCGGGCGTCGGGATCGGCGCAAGGTTCCTCCCGGCAAACATGTCCGCGAAGAAGCCCATCAGCTCCTCGTGGATTAGGCCGTTCGAGGCCAGGACTTCGTCGCTGGCGAGCCGGTAGTGCGCGCCGGCGAAATCGGTGACGCGGCCGCCCGCCTCTTCGACAAGCAGAATTCCGGCTGCCGTGTCCCAGGGATTGAGATTGAACTCCCAGAAGCCGTCAATGCGGCCGCTGGCCACGTAGGCCAGATCGAGCGCGGCCGAGCCGGCCCGCCGCACCCCGTGCGAGCGCAAGGTGAACTCCTGGTAGAAGTGAATGTTCGGGCTGGCGTGGCGCTTGCGGCTCGGAAATCCCGTGGCGAGCAGGGCTTCAGAGAGCGTGGCGACGCTCGAGACTCGCCCCGGCTTGCCGTTCAACTGCATTCCGCGCCCGCGCTCGGCGGTGAAGAGCTCGTCGCGCATGGGATCGTAGATGACCGCGGCCACGAGCGTGCCATCTTCGTCCAGCTCGATGCCTTTGGGCCGGTGCTCGAGACCCATTGAGACGCAAAACTGCGGGAATCCGTGCGCAAAGTTGGTGGTGCCGTCGAGCGGGTCCACGTACCAGCGATACTCGTTTTCAAGCCGCTCGCGCGTGCCTTCTTCGCCGAAGATGCCGTGCTCGGGAAAAGCCTCGCCGAGCCGGCCGCGGATCAAGTTCTCCACGGTGCGGTCGGCCACCGTCACCAGGTCCACGCCGCCTTTGTACTCGGTCGCGACGCCCTGAATGAAGTATTCGCGCAGCCGCGCACCGGCCTCGCGCGCGATCTCCGCTGCTTTTGGGACAAAAACGAACGCTGTCTTGATTGCTGCCTCCGCCGTACCCCTCACAGACCTGCCTCGCCTGGGCCCGCGTCAGCCGAACCTCGCCCGTCCGCGATCTCGTAGCGCGGCGTGCGCCGCCGGCCCACCTCGCTGATCGAGCGGATCTGCTGCTTGTAGATGAAAAGATTGGGCAGATTTTCGCGGGTCAGGCGCAGCATGGAGTCGTCGAAATACTCGATCCAGCCGCGCACCGTCTCGCCGTCGCGCAACTTGATGTTCACAACCACCTGGCGATCGCTCAGGGAGCGCAGATAAAGCCCTTCCTGGCCAGTTTCACCGGGCGGGGGCGTCTTGGTGCGGCGGCGCGAGGAGAGGGGGGATGTCATATTGCCATTTTAGATGCAAAACGGCGAAGGCAGGTGCTGTTTTGCGGCAAGAATGAGCGCTGCATTCAGGACATGCAGGCTTTGTGAAGATACGTGCTCTGTGTCAGAGGGCTCAGCTTTCTCTCAATGTTTTGAAGAGAATACAATTCAGACCCGACGAGGGGTCGTTCCCCGGCACCAGAGTCCCCTCACGGCCAAGGTGGTCCATGTCCCCTTCCTCTCTCGATCCGAAAGCTGTTCGGACGCCTTCGGAGAACTGCGCGCGAATTAAGAAGCTTGGCTACACCGTGGGCAAACATGTGTATTTGTATGGCGAGCACATTGAGTTGGTTTCAGACCCATTTGAGGACGGTAAGTGCGTAGCCGTCCATGTCGTCAGCGGACCCAATCCAACCGAGCGGACGATCGATCTACCCGTAACCCTTCTATCCGGGTGGGAGGAACTGTTTCTAAAGCCCGCAGATCCCATCGCCGCGGAGCTGCCCGCGTGAACGCACCCTCCCGGTTGTGCGGGCGAATGACGGGCATTGCGGAAAGACCGATCCACGACCGGCGTTTCCAGGGAACCGAATCGGAGGCCCGCCGTCAATTCTCTTTCACCGGTGTGTCGGCATAGTAGCCGGTTTTGTGGCGCACGTTGAACTGGCCGGCGGCGGCGCGGGGGACGGTCACCGTGAGGCGATGAAAAACTCTTCCGGGCTCCTGGTTCTTTGGATAGTAGCCGAGCAGGTATTGCGTGCGCAGGTCGTCGCTCACCTTGGCGAAGGCCTTGTCGAGGCCGCCGTCGCTCACGTAGAAATACTTGCCGCCGGTCTGCTCGGAGAGAGTGATGAGCGCGTGTTCGCCGCCCAGGTCGCGGCCGGCACTGGCCTCGATGGGCACGTCGATGAGCGAGTAAATCATCACCTCGTTGCGCAGCGCCGCCTCCAGGGCGTCGGCGTAGGTGGAGCTTTGCGCCGTGTCGTCGCCGTCCGAGATCAAGACCAGAACCTTGCGGCCATCCTTTCCACCCAGCTTTTCCGAGCCCAGGCAGATGGCGTCGTAGACTGCGGTGGCCCAGTCGCCTCGCAACTCGCCCAGTGCGCGGTCGATCAGCGCCGGCTTGTTGGTGAAGGGCTGCAACACGCGCACTTCGGTGGCAAACTGGAGCACGCTCATCAGGTCCTGCGGGCGCAGCATGGCGTGCGCGAAACGCCGCGCGGCTGCGGCCTCCTCGTCCATGTCCTTGCGCACGCTCCCCGAGGTGTCGATAGCCAGGGTGATGTTCAATGGCAGCTCCGACTGGCGCTCGAAGACGGCAATCTGCTGCGGGCGCCCGTCCTCGTACACCGCGAAATCGTCCTTGACGAGCCCGCCCACCAATGCGCCGTTCTGGTCGGTCACGTTGACGAAGATGCTTACCAGTTTTACGTCGACCTGAAAGTTGACGGCGGGATTTTGCGCGGCGAGCGCAATCGGCGCAAGGGCCAGCAGCGCAGCGGCAAAGCCGGCCGGAATCAGCTCCCACCCTTTCCGCGAAAAACGCGGAAAGGATGGGGCACCCGGCAGCGCAGGATGGCCGATACGCCTCGAGATGCCAAAGCCGCCGCTAAGCTTCATGGGGCGTCTCCTCGGATTGCAAGGCAATCTCCTTCGGGAACGGCTCGCCCGGCGCCCAGACCGCGCCATCGGCAAAGGTTTCTTTCTTCCAGATGGGCACAGTCTGCTTGAGAGTATCGATAAGCCAGCGGCAGGCCTCGAAGGCGGCGCTGCGATGCGCGGAAGACACGACGATGAGCACGCTGGTTTCGCCGATCTCGAGGCGGCCCAGGCGATGCACCATGGTTACCTGTCTCACGCCGAAACGTTCGCGCGCCTTTGCGGCCAGCTCGCGCATCTGGCGGACGGCCATCTCTTCATAGGCTTCGTAGTCGAGATGAAGGGTACTGCGCCCGAGCGTGTGGTTGCGCACAATGCCATCGAAGACCACCACCGCGCCATCCTCTCCGCTTTTGGATTCGGAGACGATTCTGTCTGCATCGATGCGCTCGCGGGTAAGCGCAATGTAATCGACAGGCTCGCTCAATCTGCGCTTTCCCTGCTCAGTGATGTAGAACCAAAGATCTCGAATCGTCTCCAGCTCAGCCTCAACCGGAATGTAGCGCGAGGAATCCTCGACATACTTCAAGGCTTGCACATCCCCTTCAGCGATTAACTCCATCAATGCTTGCGTTACCTGGGCGGCGTCCGGCGCGTTCGCAGAATTCTTTATCCACTTTGAGGCCTCGGAGACGACCATATCGAATTCCTCATAGTCGTCTGCGACCACACTAAGAATCGTTTCCCTTAGCTCAACCCGATCGTCGCTCATCGAGCACCGCCTTTGGCCGGAGAGCCGCCTGCGACTACGGATGCACGCGAAGTGCCGCCGGAGACCGGGGGCAGCAGGCCCACCTCGTCGCCGTCTTCGAGGATATGCGCGGCCTGGGCGTACTCGGCGTTAACGCCGACGGCGATGCTGCTGAGAATCCCGGCCGCTGCGCCGTCAGGCAGAGTTGCGCGCAAGTGTTCCAGCAGCGCGGCCACAGATGCGCCCTCGGGCAGCTCCAATGTCATTGCGGAGGAGCCCAGCCAGTCCTTTAAGACGCCAAACGGGATCACGTGCACACGCATCACTGGAAAAGAATACCGCCTGCAGGTTAGACGCGGGAGGCAGGAATCCGGAGCTTACGAGGAGGGCCCTAGGGCCTGTCATCTGTTTCTCAGGCCCTAGGCCAGCTTATAGAGAAATCCTGTCGGCGTGCCCCACAGGTTGCGGGCGCGGTCCTCGTAGAAGATGCTGAATTCGATGCCGGCAATGTCGAAGTCGAAGAGAGGCACGCGGTCGAAGGTGTAATCGGCTCGCGGCGAGTACTCGTCGCCTCCGCAATCGAGCATCAGGGATTCGCCGTCCGAAAGCCGCTCGCGATGGGTCAGCAGCATGCACGCGATGGCGAAGACTCCCAGACAGAATTCGTTGCCCGCGAGGGAGGCGCGGGTGCGCCGGGCCGAGCTGCCACGATGCAGCATACCGAACTGCGCGCCTACAACCAGGATGTCGCAACCCTGCTGCTGATCGGCGAGGATGGTCTCCGCGAGCCGACTGCGCTCGATTTGCCGCAGGTACTTTTCGCCCATACGCTCGGCAATGCGATTGGCAATGCGGCGTTTCTTGCCCAGGGTCTCAAGAACACTCTCCACCGCCTCGCTGTAGGTGGGCGCCAGGGCCTGCCAGCGCGGAAGGGCAAACCAGGCTTCGGCGCCTTCGGGAAGCGGAAGCCTGCCTAGCTTCTCCTTGCAAGCGCCGAGCTTCGGGAACGCGTTCCTGAGCTCCGTCACCTGTGCTTCGAGGGGCCGCACACGATAGATGCCCGGGTAACCGCGATCCGATCCCACTTCCTCATCCTGGTACTTTTTGCTCACCGTATGGTTGTGAATGATTTCCTCGACCGCGGTTGCGACCTCGGACTTGAGTTTGCCCTCCTCCTCGAGCACGGCCTGGGCGCTTTGCCGGTCGAGTTGCTCGATGGCCGCGAGATAGGCATTGCGTACGGCGTCGTGGAGGCAGTCCTGCAGCTTCTGGTTCTGCTGATCGGTGGTGTTGCCCGAAAGATGCAGCGGAACGATCGTATGTGTGGCCGCCATTTTCCTGCTCTCTACGTAGTTCTCGAACGCAGGGAGAATTCTCCCGATCCCATGCCGAGATCAATGAAGCCAAGCGCAGGTGGCAGTCCAGCGCTTCGAGAACCACGATGGCGTCGAAAATCGCCCGAATCTACTCGGCCTATCGACGGCCATCGGGCCTTCTCTACGTTTCTCAATCGATTTGGAGCTGGGAGGCGGGCCAATCTGACGCAGTCCCACTGCGGGAATCGCACGCCCAATTCGGAGAGAGATTAGTAATCGCACAGAACGAAAGGGCCGGCAGATTCGCCGGCCCCTTCTCGACCGCAAGCATTCTTCACGCCGCTGCTTCCACCGGCAGCTCGGTTAGAACCGGCTGCGGCCGCATGGCCAGCTTGGGCAAGGCCACGGCGAGCACGTCCTCAATCTGGCTGGCGTAGTGCACGTCGACACCCGAGATCATCTCCGGCGTCAGGTCTTCTTCGACGTTCAGGCGATTCTCTGCGGGCAGAACGATGGTATCGACGCCGGCGCGGCGCGCAGCCAGAAACTTCTCCTTGATTCCGCCCACCGGCAGCACGTTGCCGCTGAGCGTGATCTCGCCGGTCATTGCCGTCAGCGGCCGCACCGGCGTGTCGGTGAGCAGCGAAATCAGAACCGTTGCCATGGTGACGCCTGCCGAAGGACCATCCTTGGGAGTGGCGCCCGCCGGCACGTGGATGTGAATGTCGAGGTCCTTGGTAAAGTCCTCGGCAAGTCCCAGACGCGCGGCATTGGAACGCACCCAACTGAGCGCAGCCTGCATCGACTCCTGCATCACCTCGCCGATCTGGCCGGTCATGGTAAAGCCGCCCTTGCCCTTCATCTTGTTGGCCTCGATGAAGAGGATGTCGCCTCCGGCCGGCGTCCAGGCCAGCCCCACGGCCACGCCGGGGCGCTTGACGCGCTCGGCAACTTCGGTTTCGACGCGTACCTGAATGCCGCCGAGGAACTCCTTGAGCAACTCGCGCGTCACCACGAGCTTTTCGCTTTTGCCTTCCACGACGCGCCGTGCCTCTTTCCTGCATACGGTCCCGATGGTCTGTTCCAGCTTGCGCACGCCCGCTTCGCGCGTGTAGTGGCGGATGATGTGACGCACCGCATCCTCGGGAAACTCGATCTGCTCCGCCGTAATGCCGTTCTCCTTGATCTGGCGCGGAATCAGGTAGCGATTGGCGATGTGCACCTTTTCTTCTTCGCTGTACCCCTCGAGGGGTATCAGTTCCATCCGGTCCTGCAACGGCGGCGGCACCGTGTCCAGCATGTTTGCGGTGCAGATGAAGAGCACCTTCGAGAGATCGAACGGCACGTCGAGGTAGTTATCGCGGAAGGTGTTGTTCTGCTCCGGATCGAGGGTCTCGAGCAGCGCCGAGGCCGGATCGCCCCGGAAGTCGCGGCCCAGCTTGTCGACTTCGTCGAGCATAATGACCGGGTCGTTGGTTTCCGCCCGGCGAATGCTCTGGATGATCTGTCCCGGCAGTGCGCCGATGTAGGTCCGGCGATGGCCGCGAATCTCCGCCTCGTCGTGCATGCCGCCCAGCGAGATGCGCTGGAACTTGCGGCCCAGCGCCCGCGCAATCGACCGGCCCAGGCTGGTTTTGCCCACGCCCGGAGGTCCGACAAAGCACAGGATCGGCCCTTTCATGTCCGGCTTCAGTTCGAGGACGCTGAGATAGTCGAGAATGCGGTCCTTCACCTTTTTGAGCTCGTAGTGATCCTCGTCCAGAATCTCGTGGGCCTTCCCGATATCGACCTTCGAGCCCGAGCTCTTGTTCCAGGGCAGCACGGCCAGCCACTCGATGTAATTGCGCGTGAGGCCGTAATCGGCCGCCATAGGCGACATGCGCCCGAGCCGCGCGAGTTCTTTCAGCGCCTCTTTCTTGACGTCCTCCGGCATGCCCGCGGCTTCAATCTTCTGGCGCAGATCTTCTACGTCGCGCTGGCCATCGTCCTGCTCGCCCAACTCCTTCTGGATGGCCTTCATCTGCTCGCGCAGGTAGTAGTCGCGCTGCGACTGCTGCACCTGATCCTGCACCTCAGTCTGGATCTTGGCGCGCAACTGCTGCACCTCGATCTCCTTGGCCAGCAGTTTGTTCAGTTGCTCCAGCCTGTCCACCACGCTCGCCGTCTCGAGCAACTGCTGCTTGTCGTCGGTGGTCAGGAAGGGCAGAGAGGAAGCCACAAAGTCGACCAGCCGGTCAGGCTCCTCGATGTTCGCCGCGATCGTCCGCAGTTCATCGGAGAGCGTAGGCGACTCCGCGACAATCTGCTGGAACTGCCCGACCACGTTGCGCACCAGGGCCTCAAACTCCGGCGAGGTGGCCGGGGAGAGATCTTCCAGCGTCTCCACTTCTGCCACCATAAACGGCTCGGATTGAACAAAGCGCACCAGCCGCACCCGGCTTACGCCCTCGGTGAAGACAAAACGGCTCTGGTTGGGCATGCGCACAACCTTGTGCACAGTGGCCAGGGTGCCCACGCCGTGCAGGTCCGAAGGCTTGGGGGTGTCCAGGCGCGCATCGAGCTGCGCCGCGACCACAATCGACCGCTCCTCGCCCAGCGCTTCAATCAACTGGATGGAGCTTTCGCGGCCCACGGTCAACGGCAGGACGGCGTGAGGGAACAGAACCGTATCGCGCACCGGCAAGACGGAAATCAGACGCAATCCTGGTGCGCTCTTGGGTGAAGGATCGGGAGGGAGTGAGACTGGCGGGTTCGACATTGAGTGTCCTCGTATCAACTTTTCTACCATTAGATAGTTCAGAAAGGGAAAAGTTGCAAGTTCAGCCCTTTCCCGCGCATCTCCTTTGTTTGCCTCGATCCTGGAGCCGACGACTAACTTCCTCGTGACCTCTAGGAAAGTGAATCGCCGGCTTTAAGCTACGTTGCCGTTGGCGCCGCGGTTCCAGGCTGCGCTAACTGGCTCACAAAAAGTGGCCTATCCTCCGTCCGAATGCAGCCCAAACGTCCGACGCAGCCTAAAGCGCTCTTGCGAACCGGTAGCCCAGCCGGCGCCTTCCCACAGCATCCATTCCACGGGTCTATCGGCTAAAAACCAGGGAAAATGAGGCACGGGGCACTCGCGGCCCGGAGGAGATCTCGGATTGAGGTCATTTGGGTTCAGGATCAAAACCGGCAAGCGCCAGGTATCGCGCCAGGCCCTACAGCGGTTCCAGAATTGCTATACCCCGGAACCATTACTGCCGAGTGGCATTTTCCTCAACCGGGGGCCCCGCAGACAGGTCTTCGTCGGTGGGGTGGAAGCAAATGCCACCTTTCGCCACCCTCAAAAGGGCACATGAATTCTGGAACCGCTCTCATCCGCATAGGGCGCGGCTTTCATTTCTCCCGCTTAAGCGCCGATTCAATGTGTTCCCACACTTCGTCGGGAGGTTCCACACTGGGAAACAGCTGGCGCGCCGCCTCGGCGATGGTCTTTAAATCGGCCAGCAGAGCACGGCAGCGCGCGCAGCCCTGCACGTGGGGATGAGCGGCTGCGTCTTCGCCTGAAGCAATCAGGTCGGAAAGTTGCGCCTGGAAATCGGTGCAGCTTATGTTGCCGGGGTCGCCGTTCATGGCTGCGCCTCCTGGCGGTTCTCGGTGCGCAGGGCATCGCGCAATCTCAGACGCGCCTTGTGCAATTGCGACTTGCTGTTACCGACCGAACAATCGAGCATCGCTGCAATCTCATTATGCTCAAAACCCTCCACGTCGTGAAGGACAAAGATGAGGCGATAGCCGGCGGGGAGATCGGCGATGGCGCGTTCCAGGGCCAGGCGGTCGATGGCGCCCTTGAGC
>Ga0326727_10017912_pt1 | contig 14574 bp, 9 predicted proteins | sample MB2enrmetagenome_FD_207643 | JGI IMG/M metagenome (GOLD analysis project Ga0326727, IMG submission 207643) | Lab enriched peat soil microbial communities from McLean, Ithaca, NY, United States - MB29MY | ecosystem: Environmental > Terrestrial > Soil > Wetlands > Peat | place: USA: New York...
TCTCCTTGTAGCCATCCGCTAACGTGCTGTATTCCAACTGGAACCTGCGCGTGAGGCCGTGGGGCAGCAGGTTCTGGATGCCGTCAAGAAGATCGATCTCGACGGATTCCTCGCCAAGGTTGACCAGGGCCGCGCGCCGCACGAACCCGAAGCGGTTGCTCGACATCCATGCGCAGGAAAAGCAGAGCGCCAAATCGTGGTTTACTTCCTCAAAGATGACCTTGTTGCTGTAGATGCTCTTGTACAGGCTGCGGGTGATGCGGTACAGCCCGACATAGCGTTGCGAGAACGGCTCCCACAACACCGTGCGTCCGCCGCGAGCGATGAGGAAGATGGTCTTGCCGCCGGTCTGGTCCTGGCTGTCATGAATGCGGTCATCCGTATAGTAGGGAAACAGGGCGTGATCCGGATCCTTGCGGCCCGCGGTCAGCGCGCCGGTCGAGGAGACGAACATCCACTGATCGGAGTCGCTGACGATGCTCATCAGGAACGGCGGCATGGCGTCGTAGTTGACGATGCGGTAATATCGCTCGCCGCCGATCTCGACTTGCCCCCCTTCAACCTTGCGCGGGCCAGAGTTGAGGGGCGCCTCTCCAACAAAAACCGCAGTCATGGTCTCTCCCAATGAATAGCGTCATGCGCACGGATTCTCTTTACGCTTCCCCGGCGAAACGCGAGCGTCCTGGTCAGCCGCCCGCGCCATGCCCGCCAGGCCCGCCAATGCAACACTGAGCAAAGCCGCTTTCAGAAAAGCGTTTTTCATTGCTCAATCTCCCCGCGCCGTGCTTTCAGTTCCGCCTCGATCTTCACCATCAGCGGATCGCTGAGCGGATAAAGCAGCATCAGCGCCGCGGCCAGCACCATCATGCCGCATGGAATCCAGCTCATGGAGAGAATGATTCCATGCATGGAGCGCGCCGACTGCTCCACGTTGGCCTCATAACCGAAATACGTGAGAAGCAGGCCGAATACCCATGCGCCGAAGGCAAACCCGACCTTGGTGGCGAAGATGGCCGAGGCAAAAAACAGTCCTGTATTGCGGCGGCCGGTGCGCCATTCGGCGTGATCTGCGGTATCCGCAAACATCGCCCAAACCAGCGGCGAGTTAAAGCCGATGATGAAGCTGGAGATGATTTGCAGCGCGAAGATCATCGTAATATCGGTGCTGCCGGGCAGGCAGAAGCCGCCGATCACCAGGCCGCCTCCGCCGATGGCGAAGATAAAGAGCGGCTTCTTGCCGAATATTTTTGTCAATCGCGTCGCCAGCATCACCGCGGCTATGAATGCAAAGCCGTTCACCACCATGAAGGCGCCCACCAGCGATTCGCGGTGCAGATAGTACTTGAAGTAGTAGGTGGAGGCCGAGCCTTTGACGGCGAAGGCGGCCAGAACCAGCAGCAGCACGCCCACCAGCATAATCCACGGAATGCTGGTGAATAGATTCTGCATGTCACGGCCCAGGTCGGACTTCTGCGCCGCCGGCGGCGTCACGCGTTCGCGTGTGGTTAGGAAGCAGAGCACCAGCAGAATAATGGCCAGAATGCCGTAAAACACCATGGTGAGCTGCCAGCCGCGCGCCTCGTTGCCCTGACCGAACCAGTTGACAAATTTCAAAGTGAAGTACTGGATGAAGGTTCCGGCGGTGAACGCGCCTATGAAGCGGATCGAGGAGATCGAGGTGCGCTCCAGCGAATTCGGCGAAATCACACCCATCAGCGCGCTGTAGGGGATGTTCACGGCGGTGTAGATGAACATCAGCAGGCTATATGTGATGTAGGCGTAGACGACCTTGCCGCCGCCGCTCAGATGGGGCGTGGTGAAGGTGAACACGCCGGCCACGGCCAGAGGCAGCGCGCCCCAGAGCACGTAAGGCCGAAAGTGGCCCCAGCGCGTCTGGGTGCGGTCGGCAATCGATCCCATCACCGGATCGGCCACCGCGTCGGCCAGGCGCGTCACCATCAGCATGGTGCCAACCGCAGCCGCCGAGATGCCGAAGACATCCGTGTAAAAGAACATCAGGTACCATTCGAAGGTCTTCCAATAGAGATTCGATGCCGCGTCGCCCAGGGAGTAGCCAATCTTCTCCTTGAGGCTGATGCGGTCTTCCAGCGGGATGGTGATCTTGTCTGCTTTCACACTTGCCTCGTTTCTTCAGCTCACAACACAATACCGATTCCAGCAATCAAATTACCCAGCCTGGTGCGCGCAATTGACTTTGGGGATCCCGTTAGCTCTCTGCGTCAGAGAGCTGCGGTTCAGTTTAATATGCCGGTATTAAGATGGGATTTTCATTTTGCTTACCGGCGACGACAGTATACCGCCAGTTGCCGCTGCTACGATCTTTTCTGAATTCGTTCCAGATCCAAAGAGCCGGACGCGCCCGGCAAAGCCTCAATTTGCCGCAGTATGCTCATAATCAGGCGCCGCTTCAGGTGGCTCCGCTCCAACATTAGCCTGTAGTAGCGAGCGGGCATGTTCAGCTGTCCGTAGTATCAGTTCGTGATAAATCGCCGAGTATCAAACCAAGAGGCATCCCACGGTCAATGCACGGCTGCGGACGCAGAAAGCGCCCGCTGTATATATCCCGGGAAACGCCCTTCTATCCCGGGAATGTGTTGATTTCGGCTTGCCGGCAATTCGATAGTTTCTGAGATTTTCTATGGCGCCAGAGGCGGGGTAAGCCCGTACCTTTCCGAAGAGCCGAAAAACAGACTAAGGCTGTACAACTTCAAAGGGAATGGCAGGAAGAATCCCCAGCGGCACCGGCCGTTTGTTTTTTGATTGCAAGCTCGCATCGCTGGACGGCTTGATGGCGGAGGCCTCTGCGATCAGGTTCCCGGCCAATCCCGGTTTGACCTTGCGATCGGCGGTAACGCGAAGCTGAAAAAACCCGCCGCTCTGGCTCACGTCCGTAATGCCGATCCCATCCGGAGGGTCGTTGAGCGCCAAATCGATCTGATTTGCGGCCTGCCCCGGAGGCATGGCGACACGGAGCAGAGCCGCTCCGCCGGCAGGAATTTGCAGGCGCTTCTCAAACGCGCTCCACATCGGCTTGCGCCGCTCGCTGCCCAGGACGCAGAGCATCGCCTGCTCGACGGGAACCAGGCGATGCCACGCGAAGGCCTGCGTCATATCCTCCGCGGGAACGCCCTCATGGCGCACGGTTCGCCCGTCAATCGAGGCTTCCCCCTCCAGCAGAAATCCGCGCGGCTCCGCGATGGGCTCGGGCGGAGCCGTCAGAGTGACGCGCACGCTATCGATTCCAGCGGGAATTTTGCCTCCGCCAAGCGCCAGCCCCGGCGGCCCATCCTTGATGCGCAGCGTAACGGCGCCGTCGAATCCATCGCGCCGAATCAGGAGAACGGTGGCGGAAATCGTTCTTCCGGGGCGCAGGTTGATGCTGGAAGGAGCGATGCGCACTTCGAAATCCGGACGGGGATGAGCGATGCGCAGCCGGTAGGCAAAATCGGGCCCGCCGTTCTGTTCGTTGTCGGCGAGTTGCAGATCATATGCGCCTTTTTGAGTGAAGCGATAGATGAGGCGCGAGTCGGCCTGATGGGTGAGAAGAGCCGCTCCTTTGTCCTCAAAGTCGTCGTTGAAGGCGAGCTGTTTGCCGTGGGCGTCGGTAAGCGTGAGCACGGAGTCCAGCGGCGAGCCCAGGCGGCGGGCCTCGATCTCGGCGACGATCTGCTCCCCGGCCTTGGCGTCGATGCGGAAGAAGTGCGCCTCGCCGGGACGCGAGATGCGCCCATTGACGATCTGCGGCAACTTGATGCGGCGGGCATGGGCGGCATCAGATGTGCCCTGCTTCTCAACGGTTTCAGGCAGCGTGTCCACGGCGTAGGCAACGGGATTCACCCCGCTCCAGTTCTTCTCCGCGGCGGAAAACTCATGAATCCCCGGCTCGCCCAGTGAAGACTTGAACTGCGTTGCAGCCAGATTCCATCCCTCTGTTTCAAATCTCGCATGAGCGCGAAATTTTCCGCCCAGGGGAAAGATGCCGGTTACATACGGAATCTCGCCAATCGCGATGCGGTAAACGAAGTCTTCGCGGCCACGGTTCAAGACGTCGCGCACTGACAGGATGTAGTCGCCCTCCTCGGCAATCTCGACTTCAATCACCGGCTCCTGGCTGAAGCGGAAGTGGTCGGCCGAGGCCAGTTCCGTTCCCTTTGAGTCTGTCAGCGTGAGAACCGCCTGGAACCATCCCGGCACGGCATCCGACATATAGGGGATGAGCGCGCGGGTCATGGCGGCGATGACAATCTTCTGCCCCTTGCGCGCGTGAAAGCGGTAGAGGTCCGCGCTTCCCGGCATCATCTGCCCATTCACCATGGCCGGCAGAGCGATCTCAAGCGGAGCTTGGGAGGCTACGGCGCGCGCCTGCGCGGAGAGCGGCAACCCGCCGCCCGCGGCCAGCGGTAGCGGCACATGCTGGCTGGGACGCGTGGTCTCATTGAACCGGTCGACAAGGAAGATGACGGGATTGGTCAATCCCTGATTGGTCAGCAGGCGCAACTCATGGTTGCCGAGGGCGGCATGAGCGTCTACGGTGACGCGCAACTGAACCGATTGCGAGAGCGCCGGCGCGGCCCTCATGCGCATTGTTGCATCAATCTGTTTGTGCAGATCTGCGGCGAGTTTTTTATCCTCGGGCGTCCACGGCGTGCGGGCAGCCGGTTGCGCTGGCACCGCTGGCGCCTGCCCGTCTTTGGCCGCGGGAGCAATCGCGCCGGCTGGAACGGTTGTGAATCCGGGCTTGCTTGCGGGCGCGCTGCCCGGCGGTTGCGCGGGTGGTGCGCTGGGCGCGGTCTTATTGCCGGACGGAGCGTTGGAGTGGCTTTGCTCCAGTTCTTTCAATTGCGCGCGAAGATCGTCCAATTCTTTTTGCGAAAGCGGCTTGGAAAACCCAATCATCTCGGCCTTCACGCCGTTTCCGGCGAAGAAAGCCTGCTTCGCTCCATCCAGATACTGACCGCCAATGGTGACATCGAAGGTGCTTCCCAGCCTGCCTCCGGCTGGATAGACAAATGCGGCGTGAGGCGTATTCTGCTGCGCAGAGGCCCCCGCGGCTGCCATGAGCATGAGTATCAGGAGATCGCGAGTGCGCGAAATCATGCGCGCGCTCCCATAATCTCGCGCAACATTCCCGCGGTTCTCACATTCTCGTCCTTGCCCGCGCCAACGTATACGGTCTGGCCCAAAGGATGCGGCAGCGTGGCATGAAGGTCGATTCCCAGCTGCGTATAGATGCTCGAGATCAGGTCCATGGGATAGACCGGCCGGTCCTTTACCTCCTCGCCGCGCGCGTCCGAGGAGCCGATGACATGGCCTCCGGCAAAGCCCCCGCCGGCAAGCACCGCCGAGAAGACCTGCCCCCAGTGTCCCCGGCCGCCGTTCCACGGCGCCTCCCATTGCACCTTGGGCGTGCGCCCGAACTCGCCGCTCCACCACACGATGGTCGAGTCCAGCAGCCCTCGTCCGGAGAGGTCCGCGAGCAGCGCGGCCATCGCCTTGTCCATCTCCGGTACGCGGCGGCGCATGGTCTGGAAATTTTCCTTGTGGGTGTCCCATCCGCCCTGGTAGTTGATGGTGATATAGGGAACGCCGCGCTCCACCAGCCGCCGCGCCGCCAGGCATGACTGTCCGAAGGTGTTTCTTCCGTAGCTGTCGCGCATCTCGTCCTTTTCCTGGGAGAGATCGAAGACTTTGCCCCCGTCGCCGATAATCAGTTCATAGGCCTGCCGCTCGCTTTCCTTCCATGGCGCGATGCGGGGATCGTCGCGCAATGCCTTATCCAGCGCATCCAGATCGTGCAGCAGTTGACGGCGGCTCTGCTGGCGCTGGTCTGAGATCCCTTGCAGCACCACGCCTTCGACGGCAAAGCGCGCCTGCGCGGGATCGCCGCCCGTGGCAAAGGGCTGGTAACGCAAGCCGAGAAATCCCTCATCCGCGAAGCGCCCCTGCGGCTCGGTGAGAACGATGTAAGGCGGTATCAGCTCTTTGTAGCCGGCATTGAAGCCCTTGAAGTAAGAGACAACCGCGCCCACGCCTGGATAAACATTTGTGCCGCCCGATGCGCGCCCCGTCTGCACCTCGTAGGAAGCGGTCTCATGGCCATTCACCCCGTGCGTCATGCCGCGGATGATGGAATACTTCTCAGCGCACTTGGCCAGATTGAGCATCAGCTCGCAGATGCGCATGCCGCTGACGTTGGTCTCAATGGGATGGTCCAGCGGGCCGGAATAATCGCTTCCCGCCTCCGGCTTGGGATCGAAGGTGTCCAGATGCGACGGGCCTCCCCACATCCAGATCTGAATCACCGATTTAGCTTTGGCGTTCGGCTTGGGAGGAGCGGCAAAGGCCGGCAGAAACCACAGGTCGCCCAGCGCCAATCCGGCGCCTCCCATGGCTCCCAGGCGCAGCAGGTCGCGACGCGAGAGATCGGCAAACAGCGGCGACTTCAAAGATCCGTTCCGGCCTTCGTTGCTCATCGTATTCCTCTCCTGATACAAGTAGCGCCGGCCTCCTGGCCGGCTGTCGCGTGGACCTCCCGGTCCACGCTGCACTCTATACAAATAAATAATTCTTCAGAAAAAACTGTCCTCAATGGCGATAGAGAAACTCCGTGCTGTTGATCAGCGCCCAGGTCACATCGATGGCGGCCTTGCGGCGGTCCAGGCCGCTGGATTTCGCGTAAGCCGTGGCGGCCTTCACCTCCTCTTCCGCGGGATAGCGGGAGAGGATGGTCAGATAGAGCCCGGTCAGCACGGCGCGCGGGTCGGGTTTGCGAAAAATTTCCTGCAACACGGGTCCCTGTTCGATCCGCCGCTCAATCTGGCTGGAGTTCAACAGATGCAGGCGTTGCGCGGCGGTGGGGCGGTTGTTGCGCTCCGATTCCATTCCGGTGTCGCGCGGCGAGCGCCCAAAGAGCTCCAGAAAGGAACTGGAGATGCTGCCGTCCGGCAGAGCGATGGCGCGCTCGCCGTCGGGCATGATGGTGTAGGGCTCCGGCACCGCGCTGAAATACTGCTCGCTCGTCCCTGTAACCTGGCTGAGCGCATCGGCCAAAACCTCGGCGTCCAGGCGGCGCACCGGATAACAAGCGAAGTTCTTCGCCGCCTCCGGCTTTGCGCTGCGCGGAATGGAGCTGAGTTGATAAGTGTTTGAATTCAGGATCAGCCGGTAGATGTGCTTGAGGTCGTAGCCGGAAGAGACCAGTTCCGACTCGAGATATGCCAGAAGATCGGGATACAGCGGCGGATTATCGGGACGAATATCGTCGGGCTCCTCAACGATGCCCCGGCCGTAAAGCCAGGCCCAGACACGATTGACGATGTTGCGCGCAAAGTACGGATTGTGCGGACCTGTCAGCCAATCGGCAAAATCCTGCCGAGGATCGCGGCCGGCCTCGAGGCGGATCTTCGTTCCATCCGGAAAGACCGCATCGGTCGCCTGCAGGGGTTTGCCGCGGTCGAAGAAGACGATCTCCTCCTTCCATTCTCCAGTAGGCTTGTAACCGACCTGGGAGAAGAAGACAGCCATCTCGGCGCGGCGCGCGGCAGGCCACTTTTCCGTGCGAACGCCCATAAACGTCAGCGCCACAGCCTGCGCCAGCGACTGCGGCTCCCGGTTCTGCACCGCGCGATAGAAGTTCACCGGGCCAACGCGGAAGTTGCTGCCGCTGGCGGTCAGCAGTTCGCGCGCAAATTGGCCGTATGATTTGTTTGCCTTGAGCGATTCACGCAGCCAGCGGTAGTACTCCTGCGCCGCGGTGGGCCACAGATCGATGGGAAACTCCGCCTTGATGCGCAGCAGGTCGCTCCACTTCATCGCCCAGTACACGGAGAACTCGTCGCGCTGAAGAAGCTCGTTGATGAGAACCTTGCGGCGGTCGGGGTCTTTGCTCGCTAAAAACGCCTCTGCTTCCTGCGCCGTCGGCAACGTTCCGATGGCGTCAAGATAAGCGCGCCGTAGAAAGACGTTGTCGGCTGAAAGCGCGGCGGGGACAACTCCAGCTTTGGCGAGATGCGAGAAGACGATTTCATCGATTCCGCCCCGCGCAACCGCATCGCCGCGCCCAGGCGCCATGGCCGCGTCGAGGACCGGATGGACCCCACCGACCGCGGGATGAGAAGAAAGAGGCCTCAACCTGCACCCTCGATGCCTGCGCCCAACTGAACTTTCACGTTCAGAGAAGGTCTCGCTATCAGGATAGACTCTGTTTCCATCCGGAAGTTGTGCATTTGGAGTCTATCTATCAATGCTGGAGGCGGAATGGGTATTGTGCTCGTTGTTCGCGCGCGTTTCTGATGAAGCCCTTATCCCGCGGCGACTGCCTTGAAGGCTTCGCGGGCGGCGGCAATCGTTGCGGCGACTTCTTCGCTGCCATGCGCCGTGCTCAAAAATGCCGCTTCAAACTGCGAAGGCGGGAGCCATACGCCTTGATTGAGCATCGCATTGTGGAAGCGGCCGAAGGCGGCCGTGTCGCTCTCGGCGGCCTGGGCGTAGTTGGTGACCGGATTCGCAGTAAAAAACCAGGTCCACATGGAGCCCACGCGGTTGAGAGTGAGCGGAATGCCGGCGCGTGCGGCTTCGGCGGCCACTCCCTCGGCGACGGCCTTAGCCGTGGCTTCGAGCTGCGGGTAAACCTCGCCGGCGTGAGCCTGCAAATAGCTGACGGTGGCGATGCCGGCGGCCATGGCCAGCGGATTGCCGCTGAGAGTTCCGGCTTGGTAAACGGGACCGAGCGGGGCGAGCAGATCCATGAAGGCGCGCTTGCCGCCGAAGACGCCCACGGGCAGGCCGCCACCGACAATCTTGCCCAAGGTGACGAGGTCGGGATCGAGCGAGTAAAGCTGGCAGGCGCCGCCGAGCGCCACACGGAAGCCGGTCATCACCTCGTCGGCGATGAGCAGAGCGCCTTCGCGCTGAGTGAGCGAGCGCAAGCCGGCCAGGTAGCTGGGGGCAGGCGCGATGCAGCCGGCGTTGCCCACTACTGGCTCCAGAATGATCGCGGCGATGGCGCCGGGATGCGCGGCAAAGGCAGCTTCTACCGCGGCGAGGTCGTTGTAAGGCAGAGCCAGCGTGAGGCGGGCAATCTCCTCCGGCACGCCTGCCGAGCCGGGGATTCCAAAGGTCGCGACGCCCGAGCCTGCCTTGACCAGTAGCCCGTCGGCGTGTCCGTGGTAGCAGCCCTCGAACTTGACGATGATCTTGCGGCCAGTGGCGGCGCGGGCCAGGCGGATGGCGCTCATGGTGGCCTCGGTGCCGGAACTGACGAAGCGCAGCTTCTCGATGGCCGGAAAGCAGGCGACGATGCGCTCGGCGAGATCGGCCTCCGCGGCCGTGGAAGCGCCGAAGCTGGCCGAATTGCGCGAGGCGCGCTCAATGGCCTCGACCACCGGCGGAAAGGCATGGCCAAGAATCATCGGTCCCCAGGAGCCGAAGTAGTCGATGTAGCGATTGCCGTCGGCGTCGGTGAGCCACGCGCCCTCGGCCCGCTCCACAAACGGCGGCGCGCCACCCACTGCTCGAAAAGCCCGCACCGGCGAGTTCACCCCGCCGGGAAAGAAGCGCTCGGCGCGCTGCTGAAGAGCCTGGGAGCGGGGGCGGTTAAGATCTGAAATCTCAGAACTCATGATGGGTTAAGTATAGAAGGAGCGGTTGTCCCGCATCAGCCGAATTGAATCTTGCGGTTCCACGTCCGCATCTCGTTGATTGTGAATCATATTGCAGAACTCGGCGGCAGGCTGCTGGTTATCTTCGATGGCCATTGCGGACTCTGTAACCGAACGGTGCGTTGGCTGGCGCGGCGCGACTCTCAGGACCGGCTGCGATTTGTTGCGTCTGAGTCGCCGAAGGTAGCCGGGCTGCTGGCGCGGCAGGGAATCGGCGCGCCGGACGCGAAAATCGGTCCTGCCACGATCCTGGTCGTACGGGATGCGGGAGGCCCGGCGGAGCAAGTCCTGGTGCGCTCGGAGGCGGTTTTGGCGCTGTTAGCCGAGCTGCTGTGCCCCTGGCCCACGGTTGCCGCTGCGTTGGGCTTGGTTCCCCATCCCATACTCGACCTGGGCTACCGGCTCGTCACCCATTGGCGCTACCGCATCTGGGGGCGGCTGGAGAGCTGTCCGGCGCCTACGGCTGGGCATGAGCAAAGGTTCCTATAAGTTGCAGGCCAAAATCCTGTAAAAACTGCTAAAATTAACATTCCCGGCCAGCCGCGCCGCACGAGAAATCTATCTTTGGAAAGTCCTTACCGTGTCCGACGAAATCACCCCCAAATCCGCAACCTACGCCGAAACAGGCGTGGACATCCTCACGGCCAATCACGTCCAGGAACGCATTGCATACCTGGGGCAGAAGACCTTCAACCGCAACGTGTTAAGCGCGAGCGGAGGCTTCAGCTCGCTCTTCCGGCTGGACCTGCAACGCTGGAAGAACCCCATCCTGGTGTGTGCGGCCAATGGAGTGGGCGCCAAGCTGAAAGTGGCCTTCGAGTTGGGAATGCACCGCACGGTAGGCGCGGACCTGGTGAACCACTGCGTCAACGACATCGCCGTGCAAGGCGCCTCGCCCTTGTTTTTCATGGACTACCTGGCCGGCAGCAACCTGGTCCCGGAGGTGGCTGAGAGCGTGGTGAGCGGGTTGGCCGATGCCTGCAAGGCCTGTGGTTGCGTCCTGATCGGTGGCGAGACGGCGCAGATGCCGGGTTTTCAACCCGACGGGGAGTATGATCTGGCGGGCTTTATCGTGGGCGCGGTGGACCGGGACAAGATGGTGACCGGCGCTGGGATCAAGGCAGGCGACGTGCTTGTCGGGTTGCCCTCCACCGGACTGCACACCAACGGCTATACACTGGCGCACAAGCTGCTCTTCGAAGTGGCCGGCTACAAACCAGCGCAGTACGTGACGGCTATTAAGGAAAAGGCAGGCGCGGCGCTGATGAAGACCCATCGCAGCTACCTTTCCATCATTCAAAAGCTGGTGACAGCGGGGCTGACAACGGGCATGGCGCACATCACCGAAGGAGGCATAACGGAAAACCTCTCTCGCATCCTGCCCAAGAATACGGGAGCGCAGATCGAGATCGGCTCCTGGCCGGCGATGCCGATCTTTGAGCATCTGCGCAACCTGGGCAAGGTTTCGCAAGAGGAGATGATGCGCACCTTCAATATGGGCATCGGGCTGATTGTGGCCATTCCGGCGGCCAAATTCACGCGCGCCAAAAACCTGCTGGACCGGGCCGAGGAGAAGTTCTACGTCGTTGGCCGCGTGGTGAAGGGCGAGCGCCGGGTGCAGTACACGTAACAGTTGTCAGTTATCAGTTATCAGAAAACAACTGTCCATCAGTTTCGCAGTTCTACGAGGGATAATCGCCTTGTATCAGGGCACGGCTTCAGCCGTGCCGCAAAAGCCATAATTCCTACATGGGCTTTAGCCCCTGAGGGATATTTTGGAACTTGCTCAAAAAGGTCAGTTAGTGAGGCTTGGCGTCCTTGCAGTTTAGAAGCCGTAGCTGATCTGTGCGCCCCACGCGTGGCGCGCTTTGAGATTGACCCCTGTCGGACCGCTTCCATAGATTTCTCCCGCAATCTGCGCCATGCCGAAGTCGATGTTCAACTTCTGCTTCGGGGTGGGTACGATGCGTGTGCAGTAGGTAAGCGTCGTAGGGATATTCAAGGGCAGGCCGCCGATGTCTGTCAGGGATGTGAATCCCAGCGGGTGATGAGGCTGCATCGCCGCTTCGGAGCCGAAGATAAGGGTACTCTTTTTTGGTCCCGTGAAGACAAACGCCAACGCCCCGAAGGGTCGCGCCTGCCAGTTCGGCGCGTTGCCGCCCATGCCCCAAAGCTCGGCATTCGTGCCCCGCAGGCCGGCATTCAGCACCAGAGGAACTTTCTTGATTGCCTGAGTGACAACCTTGGTAGCCACAACGTAGATGTCGCCGTTGCTATTGCCGTTGTTCACGGCGGGATTCCAGGTCAGGTAATCCCCCACGTTGCGCACGCCGGTACGGGCGATAAATCCCACGGAGATAGCAGGAACAGCGGGGTTCTTCTTGTAGTTCTCAGGAACAAGAATTGCTTTTCCGTTGTAGATTTCAAATCCGTTTTGCCACAGCGGGCTCAACTCTGCATTGCCGCCCAATACGTGGAACTCGTGCGTATAACCAACTTCGAAGCGGCTACCCAGCCCCACTTCCGTGGAGACTTCGTGAAAGTCGCCAATGACGGGACCTGCGGCAAAATAGTGATATGCCACGACGGGATGCACCTTATGGCCCGCGGCGGAGGCTGTGTAGGCCGTCGGTGTGACGAAGACGCCGGTTTCTCCCTCCCAACCCAAAGATTGAGCGTGGAGAGATGGCGGCTGGAACATCGCCAAGAGCAAGCCGGTCAGCGCCAGGAACCACAGCTGCGACACACAAAAAAATACGCGCGTGGACTTACAGGTTGTCATGCAATTCATGCTGTTGCCTCCTGGAGAATCACTGCGGTTAGGGGAGCCGCGGGCGCTGCTTTAACACCATTGCGGCTCCGATCGTTAAAAGAAATGACAAAGGCCGGCGCGAAGTTTAGGCCGCCGGCCTTGATAACGATTGGAGCAAGAATTTCTCTGACTTCGCTGCCTCATCCCACGTCAAGAAATTGCAGGCGCACCACGGTTTGGTTTAACAACTGATGAGCAATTTCGCCAAAGGTGATGGGTCCAGTGAGTGTACCGGTTTTTTTGCCTTCCAGCTTGCCATACAAGTAGTTGAGGATGCAGTTGCAGGCAAATGCCGGTTCCTGCGCCTCGCCGGAAACGGCTATGGCAAGGGCGCCAGAGTAATTAGCGACCGGCTTGGCGAAGTGATAGTCCACTCCGGCAAACACTGGCGCATACAGTTCGACCGTGCCCTTGGCGGCGTCAACTGCCAGTATGGAGACGTTGATGGAGCTGCCGTTGTAGTCGCCAACCAGCGGAAACTCCGTTGGGATTCCATTGCTGGTGATGTATTCGGCGAGGCTGGCCGGCTTTCCGTTGATCAGGCATTGGCTCACCTGGAAGCCGGATTTCTCAAATCGGATCACATCCCCGCCACCACTCTCGAAGATGTTGACGATCTCCAGATCGGCCACTTTACCGATGGGCAGAGAGACGTGAAGCGCCACGCACCTGTCTTCCAGCACAGCCCCCGATTTGCCATTGAATACCGCGGGCATATCGATGCCGATGCGGTCCACCCGTACGCCCGAAACCCAGCCCACGATAGGATGAAACAGGAAGCCGTCGAAGTTGGCGGCTTGTTCGGCAAAGGTCTTGAGAACCTCGCTGGCTGCCGGCAACACTACGAAGGTAAAACCATTGTCCGGCGCGTCGCGGTGAAGCTGGGCCAGGTTATCCGCGCCATAGTCCAATGCCTTGACCTCTATAGCGAACTCCGGAACTTTGGTTACGAAGATGCGGTCTTCCGCCTGCACACAGCCTTCTTCCGTCATAAAGTAACAAATGGTTCCGCCTACCCAGTTGCCCCGTGGGAGCTGGCTCAGAGCGTCCCGGCTTCCGGCCAGGAACAAGGTCTCCCCGGCGGCAATTGCTGCTTGCACCTCCGGGATGGAACTTAATTCGGATTGAACAGTTACAGACATGGATTCTCCTAACACTTACCCGGTGATCTGGGCGATTTCACCGGGGAAAACGGATTCAAATTGCGTAAAGAACTTGTGTATCCGGCTGATGAGTTCTTTGGTGTTGGCGGGCGACGCATCCCTCTCGTAGCCCATTTTGGTGTTCTGGACAAGCATGTTGATGGTTGCCTTGCTGGAAGTTATTGTCTTTTTCCCTGTTACGAACTGCACCCAGATGGGGTGATCGATCGGCGGAATCATCGAGCAGTATCCTCCTGGTCGTCTATCGTGCATTAAACGACCATATCGGCGCGCCCAGGACATTCGTTAGTGGAAAAAATGCCGCAAGGCAGCCAGGGCCTTGCTTTCCTGATATCGTGGCTGGGCGACACAACGCTTTGCAGGCCATTTGCTTTGTCAAGCGTCCATAGTTTTTCTTTGCCTTGTAAGCCTATGTGCCATAAGTAATTGAAGTATTTCTGGTCTTTGCCGATTAAATAAGCAAGAGTGCCTAGTCTAGTAGGTAGCCAGACAAGAGATGGAAGTGCCGTGCCCGGCGAATGGGTTCGCCCTCCCTCAGCGGCGGGTTCCGGGGCGCGGGGCCGTCTCTGGTCTGCGACATAGCGGCTCTCCGCCGCGGGCTTGAGCCGCAACCACGGTAGCGCTCGAATTCGGGGAGATGCGAGAAATCGAGACCAGCAGCTGGCCCGGAAGGGCGCCCGCCGCTGATCTCGATTTTTGTTGCGTGGAAGCAGGTTGATTTGTTTCCGCGCTTGCTAAATCCCTCGGTAACCAAGGCGGCCAAAGCCGCCTTTTTTTTGCTAGGAGCTTTTGCATGAATCCCATTTCGAATATCTGGAACCACCCCAAAACCTCGGCCGCCGGAGTGTTGATTGCGGTCGTCACCATCGCCAGCGTGCTTTCGCAGCAGGGCATCACGCTGGGCAATGTAGGCAGCGGC
>Ga0326727_10017914_pt1 | contig 14572 bp, 11 predicted proteins | sample MB2enrmetagenome_FD_207643 | JGI IMG/M metagenome (GOLD analysis project Ga0326727, IMG submission 207643) | Lab enriched peat soil microbial communities from McLean, Ithaca, NY, United States - MB29MY | ecosystem: Environmental > Terrestrial > Soil > Wetlands > Peat | place: USA: New York...
CCCGGTGACCCCGGCGACACGTCGGTCGTCGGCTGGCAGATCATGGCCCTGAAGAGCGCGCAGATGGCCGGCTTGAGCGTGAGCGGCTCGATCTTCAACGGCACGAGCAAGTGGCTCGATTCCGTGCAAAGCGGCCCCTACAACAGCCTCTACGCCTACCAGCCGGGCCAGGGCCATTCCAACACGATGACTTCCGTGGGCCTGCTCTGCCGCCAGTACCTCGGCGCCAAGCGGGCGGACCAGATGATGGTCGAGGGCACCAAGTACCTGCTGGGCAACCTGCCGGAGGCCCAGATGCCGAACATCTACTACTGGTACTACGCCAGCCAGGTGCTGCACAATTTCAGCGGCTACGAGTGGGACCAGTGGAACCGCCATATGCGGAAGATCCTGGTCGACACCCAGTGCCGCGACTCCAGCACCTGCGCCAACGGGAGCTGGAACCCGTCCGGCGACTTGTGGGGCGCACGGGGCGGCCGCCTGATGCAGACCAGCCTCTCCGCTTTGACCCTGGAGATCTACTATCGCATCCTGCCGCTCTTCAAGGAGGAAGCGGAAGCCGCCGCCAAGGCGGCGGTCAACCAGCCCGGCCCCGTCGCCAAGTCCGCCGAGCAGGCCGGGACCGAAGAATAGTTGTGCTACGAGCCCCCCCTGTTGGAGGCCCGCCGGTTGCCGCGTCCGCCGCGTCCGCCGCGTCCGCGCGGGCCGCCGCCCGCCCGCTGGTTGCCGGGGTTCTTGGCGCGGGATTCCATATTCTTGGCAACGATCATACCCACGGTCTCAGGCCAGGACGGGATGTTCCGGAAGCCGACCTGGTCGGATCTCCCCTCCCCCTCTTCCTCGGCCTGGTCTTCCTCGACCATCTCCTCGTGCTCCTCCGGAGGGGCGTCGGGGCGAGCCTCGTCCCGGTCGTCGACGACCTCCCGCACGTCGTCCGCGCGCCCGCTTCTTTCCCGGCAACCGCGGCGCCGGCCCCCCCTCGCGGGCCGACCAGTCCGCTCGACAAAGTCGCTGTCCGCTTCGCCGGCGTCCGGCTCCTCGGTCGGCAGTTCGGCCGCGGCTTCAAGCGGCTCGGCGTCAAGCAGCTCGGCTTCAGGCGGCTCGGTCTCCGCCGGGCCGCTGGGCCCGGTATCGCTTCGCTGCCCAAATGCCGGGCGTGACCGCCGGCGCCGCCTTCTCCTCCTACCTCCTTCCCGCCTCTCCTGCTGGGGTCCTTCCTCGACCACCGCCGGTTCCTCGGGCACGTTCGCCACGTCCTCGGCCACGTCCGCTACGTCCTCGGCCACGCTCGCCACGTCCTCGGCCACCTCCGAGAGATCATCGCCGGCGTCGGTCGGGGCCTCGTCGGCCGGCTCGGGCTCCCACGCTCTCGCTACCGGGGCGCGAGGCACCGGCCGGGGTGGCGTGCTGCGGGCCGGCGGGGGCGGGACGGTGCGCACCGGCGGGGGCGGCATGCCAGGCTCGACGCCTAGCTCCGTTGCCAAGGCATCCCAGTTTGATGCCGGACGCGGCACTGCTGCCCGCGGAGGGGGCGGGGCCACAGCGGCCGGCAAAGGGCCCGGCGGCAGCTCGGCCAGGCCTTCCTGCGGCGCTGGAACCGGCACGGCCGGCCCCTCAGGCCCAGCCGCCTCAGCCGGCGGCGCGTGCTCGCTGGGTTCTACCAGAGCTTCAGCCGGCGGTTCGACCCCCAACGCCGAAGCCAATTCTGCCCAATGATTCGATGGTTCTCGGCTGGTCATCATCCTTGTATCGTCCAATATAGGGTCATGCACCCCAAGCTGGGTGTTCCGTCAGTATCCAAGGGTTGCTGTAGTATAGGGGCTGCCCCCGCCCTTGGGAAGTGCCTTCCGTCCTCCGCCGTGCTTGTCAGGCCCCGCTATCGGGTGTATAATACTTGATTCTCTGGTCGCACCCGGCGTGGCGCAATGCATTGCGTGAAGATAGCATGGACCTGGCACGGCTCCGAAACATCGGCATTTCAGCCCACATCGACTCGGGCAAGACCACGCTCAGCGAGCGGATCTTGTACTACACGGGCCGCATCCATCGCATGCAGGAAGTCCACGATGGCGGGGCCGGCGCCACCATGGACCACATGGACCTGGAGAAAGAGCGCGGCATCACGATCACCAGTGCCGCCACCTCGGTCGAGTGGCAAGACGCCACCATCAACCTGATCGACACGCCCGGCCACGTCGATTTCACCGTCGAGGTCGAGCGGAGCCTGCGGGTGCTCGACGGCGCGATTCTGGTGCTCTGCGCGGTGGGCGGCGTGCAGGCCCAGTCGCTGACCATCGACCGGCAGATGCGCCGCTATCGCGTGCCGCGGCTGGCCTTCATCAACAAGATGGACCGCGCCGGCGGCAACCCGTACAAGGTCGTCGAGCAGATCCGCGAGAAGCTCGGCTGCGACGCGGTGCTCTTGCAATTGCCCATCGGCAGCGAGGCGGACTTCCGCGGCGTGGTGGACCTGGTGCGCCAGGAGGCGCTCTATTTCGACGGCCCCAACGGCGAGACGGTCCGTCGCGAGGCCGTTCCCGCCGACATGGTCGAAGAGGCGGCCGCCGCCCGGCGGCGCCTGATCGAGGCCCTCTCGATGTATAGCGACGAGTTGTTGGAGCGGCTGCTGGCCGAGGAACCGGTCTCGCTGGAGCTGGTCGACGGCGTGGTCCGGCAGGCGACGCTCACGCAGCAGCTCACGCCGGTGCTGTTGGGCTCCGCGTACCGGAACAAGGGAGTCCAGCCGCTGCTGGACGCGGTGGTCCGCTACCTGCCCTCCCCGCTGGACTGCCCGCTGACGGCCCGGGCCCACCACGATCCGCACCGGGAAGTGCCGTTGGTGGCCGATCCGCTGCGGCCGACCGTGGCTATGGCATTCAAGATCGTGGAGGATCCGTATGGGACGCTGACGTTCATGCGGATCTACCAGGGCGGTTTCGTCAAGGGCGAAACGTATCATAACCAGAGGACCGGCCGCAAGGAACGCTTCGGCCGCATCGTCCGCATGCACGCGGACCAGCGCGAGGACGTGGAATCGGCCACCGCGGGCGACATCGTGGCCGTGCTCGGGCTGGATGCCACGAGCGGCGACACCTACGCCGCCCAGTACCCGTACTGCACGCTGCAGAGCATGTACGTGCCGGAGCCGGTGATCCAAATGGCCATCGCCCCGGCCGTCCGCGACGGCGCGGACCGCCTGGCCAAGGCCCTCCGCCGCTTCTCTCGCGAGGACCCCACGCTGCGGATCAGCACCGACGACGAGACGGGCGAGACGCTGATCGCCGGCATGGGCGAGCTGCACCTGGAGATCTACGTCGAGCGGATCCGCCGCGAGTTCAACGTGGCGGTCGAGGTCGGCGCCCCGAAGGTGAACTACCGCGAGGCCCCCACGCAAGCCTGCCAGTTCGTCACGCGGCACAAGAAGCAGACCGGCGGCTCCGGCCAGTTCGCCCACATCGTCGGCCGCATGGAGCCGCTGCCGGAGGACGCCGAGGAGCCGTTCGCCTTCGAGGACGAAGTCCGCGGCGGGCGCATCCCCAAGCAGTTCATTCCGGCCATCGAGAAGGGCTTCCGCCAGAGCATCCACAAGGGGCCGGTGGCCGGCTACCCCGTCGTCCGCCTGAAAGTGGTCGTCGAGGACGGCTCGTATCACGAGGTCGACAGCTCGGAAATGGCCTTCCAGATCTGCGCGCGGACGGCCATGCGGGAGAACTTTTCCCGTACCCGGCCGGTGCTCCTGGAGCCGGTGATGAAGATCGAGATCGAGTGCCCCGGCCAGTTCCAGGGCGCGGTGGTGGGGAACCTGGTCGCGCGGCGCGGAACGGTCCTGGCCGCCGACATGGACGGCCCCGGCGTGCGGATCGAAGGCGAAGTGCCGCTGGCCGAAACCTTCGGTTACTCCACCGATCTGCGGAGCATGACGCAGGGCCAGGGAACCTTCACGATGGAATTCGCCCGCTACCGCCGCCTGCCGCCGAGCATCGAGCGGGAGGTGATCGCCGCGCGGAAACCCGCGCTGGCGGGGGTGTGAGGAGGGCGGTGGACGATGATCGTTAAGGGACAGAAGCCTGAGTGGCCCGACAAACCCCCGCGGGTCGTTGCTGTACGGCCTCTGGACGGACACCGCCTTGAGCTAAAGTTCGATGAGGGCACGGTGGGAGTGGTCGACTTGGAGGGCTGGCTGATCGGCGCCGGCGGTGTGTTTGTACCGCTGGCAGACGAAGCCTTCTTCCGACAGGTTCGCCTGTGTTCCGAAGCCGGGACGGTCGAGTGGCCCAACGACGTTGACCTCTGCCCCGACGTCTTGTACAGCCGCATGACCGGGATTCCCATCCCCCTCGCCGAGCGCAAGGAACCGGCGCCGGCCAAGGCGTGAAGGGCCGATGATCTTCCTCGACGCCGAAGACATCCGCAAGCACTTCGGGCCGGAGCCGGTCCTGGACGGGGTCACGCTGCAGGTGCGGCCGGGCGAGCGGATCGGCCTGGTGGGGCCCAACGGCTCGGGCAAGACGACGCTCCTCAGGATCCTGGCCGGCCTGGAGGAGCCGGATAGCGGCCGCGTGGACCGCCACCCGTCGCTGCACCTGGGCTACCTCGAACAGCAGCCGCGCTGGCAGCCGGGCCGCACGCTCTGGGACGAGGCCCAAAGCGCCCTGGCCGGCCTGATCGCCGTGGACGAGGAGGCGCAGGCCGTGGCCGCGGAAATGGCCCAGTCCCCCGACCCCGCCGAGCACCGCCGCCTGGCCGCCCGCTACGACCACCTGCAGCACGAGCTGACCCGCCGCGACGCCTACAACATCGAGCACAAGATCGCGCGGGTGCTGGAAGGCTTGGGCTTCTGCCGCGAGGGCTTCGCCCAGAGCGTCGAGTCCCTCAGCGGCGGCGAGCAGAACCGCCTCATGCTCGCCCGGCTGCTCCTGGCCGAGCCGAATCTCATGTTGCTCGATGAGCCCTCGAACCACCTGGACCTCGACGCCACCGAATGGCTGGAAAGCTTCCTCATCGAAAGCTCCGCAGCCATGCTGCTGGTGAGCCACGACCGCTGTTTTCTCGACCGCGTGACCAGCCGCACGGTCGAGTTGTTCCAGGGCACGGTCGAGAGCTACGCCGGCAACTTCTCGGCCTACCGGCAGCAGAAAGCCGAGCGCCTGCTGGTCCAGCGGCGGACCTACGAAAAGCAGCAGACGGCGATTGCCAAGGCGCAGGACTTCATCCGCCGCAACGCCTACGGCCAGAAGCACGCGCAGGCCGAAGACCGCCGTAAGAAACTCGAGCGGATCGAGCGCCTGGCCCCGCCGCGAGAGATTCACGGGCCGCCAATGGCCTTCCCCCCGGTCGCCCGCTCGGGCGACGTGGTGCTGCGGGCCGAAGGGCTCGGCAAGTCCTTCGGCCGCCCCTTGTTCGCGGAGTTGAGCCTGCAGATCACCCGCGGCCAGCGTTGGGGACTGCTGGGCCCGAACGGCTCGGGCAAGACGACCCTCTTGGGCTGCCTGTTGGGGCTGGAAACGCCGGACGCCGGCCAGGCAGAGTTGGGCCAGGGCGTCGTGCTGGGCTACTTCGATCAACACTTGGCCGGGCTGGACGACCAGGCCGCGGTGGCCGAGGCCATCCGGCCGGGCCACAAGCAACTCGACGACCGGCAACGGCGCGGCCTGCTGGCGCGGTTCGGCATCACGGGCGATACGGCCCTGCAGAAAGTGGGAAGCCTCAGCGGCGGCGAGCGATGCCGCGCGGCGCTGGCCCGGCTGGCCGCCGCAGACGCCAATTTCCTCGTCCTGGACGAGCCCACCAACCATCTGGACCTCTGGGCCCGCGACGCCCTGGAGCAAGCCCTGGCTGCCTTCGACGGTACCGTGCTCGTGGTGAGCCACGACCGCTACTTCGTCAACCGGGTGGTCGACCACCTGTTGATCCTCCAGGACGGTCGCATCCGCGTGATCGAGGGCAACTACCAGACCTACCAGCTCCTGCTGGGGCGTGCGAACCACGAATCAGGCTCTCCGGCGGAGCAGACCGAGTCGGCTGGCAACCGGAGAGGGGGACGCGGAGACGCGCACCCAGAGGGTACCCGGCGGGGACGCGGGGTGCCGGCGGTCCCGGCGGCGGCTGCTTCAAAACCCCGGCGGAAACGGCGGTTCCCCTACCGCAAGGTCGCCGACCTGGAGGCGGAAATCGCCCAGCGCGAGCGGCGGGTCGCGCAACTCCACGCGGAGCTGGGCAAGGAGGCCACCCTGCGCGACGGGGATTGCGTCCGCCGCATCCGGGCCGAGATCGCCCAGGAGCAGGAAGTCCTCAGGACGCTCTACGAGCACTGGGAGGAGGCAATGGAGTTGAACTGGTAGCCCGAACCAGCCGCTCCAGCCGCCGTTTTTTCGGCAGATTCCCTACCGCCCGTCCCTCCCCGGCAACCCGCCCTCGGCGGCGGCCACCGGCAGCCGGCATGACGTAGAGTTCTCCAGAAGGCGGTCCGGAAGGGCTGGAGCATGCAGCACTTGGGCTATCTTTGCATCGTCGCCGTCGTGAATCTCGGGCTGGGGTTCGCGCTGGCCGTGTGCCTGGGCCGGCGGTGGCAAACCCTGGCCGACGCGCAGTGTTGGGCGGCGCTCGGGGCGCTGGCCTCCGCCGCCGATGCCGACACCGAGGCCGCAGCCGCTCCAGCCGATCCCGCGGCCGCGCCCGCTTCGGAAAGCGCGCCGCAAAGCCCCTGCCAACAAGCCGTCGCCGCGTTCCACCAGGAGGTCGCCTGTTACGGCCGGGAGCTGAGCGATGCCGACGCCCAGTTGCGCGAGTTGGCGGCGTCGCCGGACATCTCGGGCATTGAGGCCTGCCTGAGCCGCCTGGACGCCGTGAGTCGCGAGTATGCCGATCACCGCGACGCCGCCCAGCGCCAGTTGACCGACCTCATCCAGGACGTGCAGATGGGCGAGGAAACCCGCCGCGACCTGCAGGTCGCCTCCCAACTACAGGATGTGGAAATCAAGCGGACCCGGCAGGGCATCGTCCACTTCGACTACGACCTCGATCCGCGCCGCAGTTGCCTGGAAATGGTCCAGCAGACCCAGCGGCTGATCACTGCCAGCGATCGTCTCCGCGACACGCTCGATCACACCTTTGCGGAAACGCTGCGGCAGGAAGACCGCCCCCAGGCCCCCGAGGCGGCCGCGCCGACCGACCCGCTCACCGGCTGTATCACCCGGGCGGGGATCGAGGCCAGGTTGGCCGCCCTGTGGCAGCAGGACCCCGCCGGCCGCCGGCCGTGTGCGGCGCTGCTGGACCTCGACCGGTTCGCGCTGGTGAACGAGCGGGTCGGCTATCGCACGGGCGACGGCATCCTCGCCGCGATCGGCAGGCTCCTGCGGACGGAATGCCCCGGCCCTACGGAAGTCGCCCGTTACGCCGGCCAGCGCTTTCTGTTGGTCTTCCCGGACCTCGGGCTGCACGAGGCGACCGGCGTGGTCGAGCGGATCCGGCAGAGCATTGAGAAAGTCTGTTTCGAGAGGCAGGGCGCGGACGTCCGGACCACGCTCAGTTGTGCCGTCACCGAAGCGCTGGCGGAGGAGACCGTGCCGTCGTTGCTGGGGAGGGCGGAAACGGCCCTGGGCGAGTCGAAACGCTACGGCCGCAACCGGACTTTCGCCTACGAGGGCCGGTTTCCCACCCCGGTCGTCCCCCCGGAGCTGGAAATCGACGAGCGCCGCCTGCCGTTGTGAAGCCCCACGGCGGCAAGTATAATTAGAAGGTATTCGGAGAGACGCAATCGTGGCTGATCCCAAGAACCCCAACCTGCCGGCGGACTCGCAAGGTACCCTACCGGAGCAGCCTGACTCAAAGGGCAAGTCTGAGCCCACCGTGGGTGGGCCGCTGGAGGAACTCAACCTGGCCGGGCCGCTCGAGGACCTGGACTTCAGCGAGGCTAGCGGTTTCAGCTTCCCCGCGGAAGCGGCGGCCGCCGGCGAAGCCCCCGCCGAAGTCTTGCCGGCAGATACGGAGACTGCGGACTTCGTGCCCGAGGTCGCCCCGCCGGATGGCGAGCCGGTCGCCGCGACCATGCCCGGCATGGTGCCCGAGCTGGCTCAGGAAGGGTTGCCGGAGGCGGGCGAGGCACCGGCCGAGCCGCCGGCCGCCGAGACCGAGGCCGAGCCGGCGGAGACTGCGCCCGCACCAAAGTGGCGCAAATGGCTCGCCCACGTCGACTGGGTCGGCGTCGCCCTCTTGGCCATCGCCATCTGGCTCGTGGTTCGGGCCGTCACTGTCAACGTCGCCTGGATCACGGGATACCTGATTCTCTTGGTGTTGATCCCGTTCACGCTGTGGAAAACGCGCAAGCGCTGGATGACGCCCCAGATTACAGCCGTCTACACGGTGCTGCTGGCAATCAGCACGGCGGCCCTCTTGACGGCCGTCTTCTGGCTGGGACTGGAGTTGGCCCAATACCATTGGGACGTGAAGGCCAAGACCCGGCCGGTGGTCGGGGCCATCGAGATGGGATCAGGGATCAGGGACTAGGGGTGCGGACTGGCACCCCGTCCGCGCCGCTGCCCCGCATTTCTCAGCATGGTGTGTCACTGCTTGTTCCAAGCAGTGACACACTGTCGCACAGCGGGTGCCCTTGCTGAGGAATGCCGGCTAAACACCGCCCGCTGCCCGCTGCTATTCCGCCGGGGCCAGCACGACGGCGGCCGCCTGTCCCATCGGCAACCACGTGACCGAGAGGGCCGCCGTAGCGCGGCAGGGCATGGGGCCGCCGTGGATGACCACGATCGGACACTCCGGATCGGGCTGCTCGTAATTGAGGGTTGCCGGCACCTGAGCGTAGCTGAACGACAGCACGCTGCCCGCCACTTCCATGGCCGCCCCCGCGGCGCCGAGGTTGCCGAAGTAGCTCTTCAGCGCGGTCACCGGCACGCCGGGCAGCGTGTCGCCGAGCGCCCGGGCCTCGATGCGGTCGTCGCGAACGGTGCTCAGTCCGTGGGCGTTGACGTGGCCCAGGTCGCAGGGGCTGAGTCCGGACCGCGCCAGGGCCAGTTGGATCGCGCGGCGCAAACCGACGCCGCGGGGGCCGCCGTTGCCGGCCGCCGGTTCGCAGGTCGAGGCCCAGGCGGGCATGCGCGCGAGGATGCGGGCGCGGCGGGCCTCGGCGTGCCGGCGGCTCTCCAGCACGAAGATCGCCGCCCCTTCGCCCCAGACCTGGCCGTCGCGGCGGGCCTCGAACGGCCGCATCACCGCCGCCGGGTCCTCCTGCCGCGGCGAAAGAATCCCCATCACGCAACGCCGGATGCAGTCGAACAGGTGCATCTCCGAGCTCGCCCCGCCGGCCAGCATCACGTCGGCAGTGCCCCGCTGGATGACCTCCGCGGCCTCGCCCAACGCCAGCAGGCTGGAAATCTCCGCCTGGTGGATCGTGTTGTTGGGGCCCCGCGCGTCGTGGGCAATCGAGATGTGCGACGCAATCATGTTCGGGCACACCCGCAGGAACCCCAGCGGGAAGCTGGCCGCCATGGCCCGGCTCCCCCACAGGCTGAAGTCGAACCGCCCGCCCACCATGCACGAGCCGTAGCTCCGCTCGCTCTCCTCCAGGGGCATGCAGATGCGGGCGGCTCCCAGCACGACCCCGAAGCGGTCCGGATCGACCGCCCCGCGCGCGATGCCCGCGTCCCGGCAAGCCAAGTCGGCGGCCGCCATTCCCAACTGGGCGTCGCGGGACATCACCTTCAGGCTCTTGCGGTTGGCCACGAACGCGCGGGGGTCGAAGTCGCGGACCTCGGCCGCCAGTCGCAGCGGCAGCGACGACGGGTCGGCCAACTCCATGCGCCGCACCCCGCTCTGCCCTGCAACCAGCGCAGCCCAGAATGCCTCGCGGCCGATGCCGATCGGGCTCACCACGCCCAGGCCGCTGATCACCACCTCCGATCCACGCATGTTGGGCTGCTCTGCTGGAAGAGGATGCCGGCTCGAAGGTGACCCGTGCGCGACGGAGGGCGGAACAGTGGCGGGCCCTTGGCCGTTGGCGATCCCACCGCCCGCCGCGGCCTGCGCGTTACCGTTTTTCCAGTTCCCACCGGGAGATGATCTCTTCGCATCCAGGGGTCAGGCCGCGAATCTTCTCGGCGATCATCGCCCGTTCCGACACGGTTGCCTTCTCCAGCTTCCGCGCGAAAATGGAGAGCTTCTTCTTCCGATGGCGGCGCCGCCTGAGTTCCCTCTTCCGCTCGCTGATCGACACGTCTTGGCTCCTGAGATAATACGAAGCAGATACCCCGGCCGCAGGGATGTGCTACCGCCGGAACGCTTATTTCTACCACAATCGGACGGGAGGGTCAACGGGCCGCCGGAGTTCACCCGGCGCCGCTTCCGGCGGTACTCGCCCCGGCCACCTGCCACCAATCCGCGTTTCTCACCAACGTGTAGGGTGGGTCGAGCAAACCCAAATCCTGGTGGGGCTTCGGTCGCGGCCTTCGCGGCGGCTAGCGGCGAGGCGTCAGCAGGCGCTTGACGGGTTTGCGAGCCCCACCAGCAGCTTGCGACCTTGGCCCATCCCACACTGAGAAATGCGAGCTCGCCGCGGCCCGGCTGCCACCCTCGGGCGGTGTACCAGCCAATTCGAGGGGATTAGCTATCCCTCGTGCGGCCTAACAGGCGTCGCCTAGTCACGCCGGTGGCACGAGCGGCTCCGGGAAGGTATTCACAGTGTAGCCGGACACCGCGCGGCTGGAGGAAGAAAAGGTGAGGAAGAAAAAAAGCGTCCTGCGACCCACGCCTCGGTTGAGCACGTGGAACACCATTCCTCCAGGGGCGTGGCGCGAGGCTCGCGACATGCACCGTTTTTACCTGCCTTGCCCATCTTTGTCAAATTTGGTGGCTGTCACCTTTTCATTCCGGCGCGGCTCCCGGCGCCGGACCCGACCATCGCTGGCCCGTATGTAAGCAGGCCCGCGGGGTTGCCCGAGATGGTGACGCTCGTCGTCGACCCGGGCCCCTGGCCAAGGTCGCAGGAGCCCCCAACGAGAAGCTGCCCGGGCGAGCCGTTGTACATGGAGCCCGCGAGGCTAACTGGCCCGGTCCCGCTGACCGTAATGTTGGTGGCGGAGCTCCGGCCGGCCCCGGCCACTAGGGAGCCCTGGACGTGCACCCCGACCTCGTAGATGTCGACCGCGCCGTCCCCCCCGGGCCCCAACCCGACATCGAGCGCGCCGCAGTTCAGAAGCGAGGGCACCACCGGCGCGACGCCCACCGGCGTGAGCGCCGTGGCCGGATTGTGCCAGACGTTCAGGTATCCGGTGCCCTCGTTCCCGACGGTCACGGTACCGCCGACCGTCGTCTGTGCGCGGCTGAGCTTGACTTGCCCGTTGCTGCCCGCTTGGTCGCCGATCATTAGGCTGCCGAGGGTCAGGTCGCAGCCGCTCCCCTCGACCCCCAGCACGCCGTCCCCCGAGCCGCCGACGGTCACCGGCCCTGCGTCGACGGCGATAGCGCCGCCGGTGTCCTCGAACCCAAGCCCCGGAGCGGCCGGCGCCGCCACGTTAATCGCCGGGGCAAGCGGCCCGTCCACGACGATCGCGCCGGCCGTAATCTTGACAGCCCCGGGGTTGCCCAACCCGGACGTGAAAATGCCCGAACCGGCGGTGACGCCGATCCCGCCCCCCGTGCCGAAGTTCGGGACCTGGACGGTGAATTCAACCTGCCCGATCCCCGGTGGGGGGACGGGCTGCACCGCAAGGTCAGGGCCGACCCGCAGGGCGCCCACCTTCCTGATGTTGATCGTGACGTTGGTGCGGTTCGCCGGTTGGAACACCGCAAAGTCGGCCTCCCCCGGAACTTGGTTCGCGAACCAGTTGCCCGCGGTGGACCAATTCGGGTTGCCTCCCAGCCCCGACCAGGGGCAGTCGGCCAGAAGGATCCGCGGCTCGAGCGATTCCAGGCGACAGGGCCTCCGTCGGCCGGCGCGCTGCGTTCGTGCCCTACGGCTTCTCCTTGACACCATGGCTCTCTCCTCCTTCGTGTTGGCGATCTTCCTGCTGCCCCGAGCCGTTGGCCCGCCGCGGCCGCGGGTCGCGAACGCTGGGCAGATGGTTCACGAGGTCCGCGACGCCCTGGCGCGTGACGCCGGCGCCGGGGCTGACGTATGCGAGCCTCTTCATTCCGTAGAGGTGTGCCAGACCGGCGTCGGTAACGGCCGTCCGTGTCAGGACAAGGGCCTCGAGCTGGGAAATTGCCGCAACCTCGGCCAGCGCGGGGTCAGCGATCGCGGTGCCGGCGAGGTCCAGGTACGTCAGCTTCTTCAGCCCGGTGAGGTGCCGCAGCCCCGGCCCCTTGATCGGGATGTCGGTGAGGTCGAGGCGCACGAGCTCCTTCGCCCGCTCGAGGTGCGCCAGCCCCTCGTCTGTGATGTTCGTGCAACCGCTCAGCAGGACCGCTCGCAACCGGGGCAGGCGCGGGAGCCCGGCGAGGCCGGCGTCCGTGATGCCCGCGCGCCAGACGGTGACGTTCCGGAGCGAGGCGGCATCGGCGACGCGGGCCAACTCCCTGTCCGTGGCCATCGGCCCGATGGCCAGCCCCCACAGGCTGCGGAGCCCCTTGAGCTGCCCCGCCCAATCGCCGCTTCCCTCGCCGGGCCACCCGACCCGAATACCGTCGATGTTGCCCGCCTCGTTCCTGTCCGGCCGGTAGCCCCACCCGCGGAGCGTCGGGTAGCATTTCGGGTCGTCGTCCGTGAGCTTGTCCTGCCTCGTCCGCAGGCCCTGGATGCGGAGCCCCTTGATCGCGCTGAGCGCTTTGGCCGAGTCCTCCGGTATCCCCGTCGCCCGCAGGTCCAGCTCGCGGAGGTGCGACAGGCCCTTGAGCGACTCCAGCCCGCCGCCGTCCACGTCCGTGTCCTTCAGGATCAGCGTCCCGAGGTTTTCCAGTCCGGCCAGGGCCCGCAGCCCGGCGTTGGAAACGCGATCGTGTGAGAGGTCGAGGGCCCGAAGGCCCTTCAGGCGGCCGACGGGCACGAGCCCGGCGTCGGTAATCGTCGAGCTGGCGAGGTTGAGGTCCTCGAGCGCCGTCGCCCCCTTGAGGTGCGCGACCACGCCGTCCGGCAGCTTGGCCTCCCTGAGCTCGAGGCCGCGGAGTTCCGGCAGCGCGGATATCGCGTCCATGATCTCCTCGTCCGGGTCTGCCCCGAGGAGGGTTAGTTTTCGGAGGGTGGGCCACGCACGTATGAGCGTGGTGTAAACCTCCCGGCTGCGCGTCTCGAGGGAAAGGCTGCGGACGTGGCCCAGGCACTTCAGCCGTGCCATCTGCTCGTCGGTCGGCGGCGTGGGCCGGTTGTACTCGACGGAACACACGTTACCATCGGCGTCCTTTCCGATCGTAATAAACGTAGAAAAGCTACGCCACCGGCTCAACTGCTCGACATCATAGGGGTTGTCGGGCTCCGCGGCCTCCGTCCTGCCCACCGCCGGGGCACCCGAGGTCGCAACCGCCGCAACGAGGAGGTAGAACAGGCTACTCACTCGGCACCGCCTTCCTTACGCCCGGGGGCACGCGCGGCGGCAGGGCCGCCGGCTCTGCGGCAGTAGCCGCGCTGCCCACCGCGGGCGAAACGACCGCCAGAACGCGGCAGAGCACGCCGCTCATATCACGCCTCCTCCCTCAACCCCGGCCGGGGTGAAGAGCCCTGAAAAGCCCGGCCGGGCGGATCGGCTACCGCGATTCGGTGCCGCGCCGGCGCCGAGTTTCGCGGCCCACCACAGCCGTGTCAAGCCCCCCGTTGTGTTTTTTCGCATATTTTTCGCTGGCCGTTACGCCCGACGGGGTTCTCGCGTCCCCGCAGCCGGCAATCCCCTCATGCGGCCGACCGCACCACATCCCGTTCGCCCCGCCAGCGGTGAATTATTCCGTGCCTCGCCCCTCGCCCGGCCCGTCGCCCGCCAGCGACCGTGGTCTTGCCGCCGCCCCAGTCGATCGTGGCGGCGAAATCGGCCGAAACGGCGTGGCGTGTCTTGACAGGAGCCGGGTGAGACGCAGCAGGGCCTCGTCCGTCGCCTGGCCGGAGGCGGCAGTGCGGGAGGTCGCGACTTGCAACGCAGCCGCCCCCGGCTGGCCGCTGGGCTGGCCCGCCGCCACGTCGGCATACGGATCCGCGGAAACCGGCCAGGACGCGGAAGCTGAAGGAGTATTCAAAGGGTCGGCGGCGAAAAGCCAGTCGGACGACAGTCGGGAAAGAGCGGAAGGCCGGTCGGCAGGCAACGGGCCGGCCGCGGAGGAAGGAATCGCGGTAGAAACAGGTGCAAGGGAAGCCAGCCCGGGCTCCACGGAGGTGGCGGCCGCAACCAGTGTGGCTGTTGGGGCCGCCGCAGTCGCCGGGGGCGCCGGCGGCGCTGGAGCCGCCGCGACCGCTGCGGCCAACATCGGTGCTGGGGCCGCCGCTGCCGTTTGGATCGCCGCGACGGTTGAGGCCGCTTGCGGTGCTGGGGCCGCCGCTGCCACCGTTCCCGCTCCGTCAGGCTGCTGGAGGCCGCCGGCACCCGCCGGGGCCACCGCCAGGGGCTCGCTGGCGCCGGGATCGCCGAGCACGACGCTGCCGTCCGGG
>Ga0326727_10017915_pt1 | contig 14571 bp, 15 predicted proteins | sample MB2enrmetagenome_FD_207643 | JGI IMG/M metagenome (GOLD analysis project Ga0326727, IMG submission 207643) | Lab enriched peat soil microbial communities from McLean, Ithaca, NY, United States - MB29MY | ecosystem: Environmental > Terrestrial > Soil > Wetlands > Peat | place: USA: New York...
TCGATGGCCTTGTCCGGCTTATTCGCCATCCGGTAGGCCGTGAAGTAATCGAAATTGATCTGCCCCGCATTCTTGGCGGCGTCGTCGGGGAAGGCTTTCGCGAACTGGTCCAATAGCTCGATGCGCTTGGTGGGATCGGTCACCCGCGGGATGAGCTGGAGATCCGCGTAGACCACGTAAGCGAGTTCGTCCTTGGCCTGTGAGGCGTTCTCTTCGAGGGCTTTTTGCCAGTCCGCGTCGCTGACGTTGGGGGGACGGGAAGGCTTGCTTTCCTCGGTGATCAGCGCGGGAGCCATATTGATGATGCCGAAGGCGGAATCGGCCACCTTGCCGGAGGCCACGTAGCCCTTCAACGTGTTGATCATCAGCATCACGTCTTTGTAGTTCGAGGCCAGACCCTTCTCCCCGTATTCCACAACTTTGTCATAATTGTTCAGCTTCAGGTATGCCATCTTCCGGCTTCTCCGCGCCATTGACCGCCTGCATAAGCTCATCTTCCGGCGTGTTCGCCACATAGGGCAGACCAGGACAGACTTGTTGGGCTTGAAGAAGACCGGCAAAAAGCAGCAGGCCCAGAATAACCAGGGAAACAGATGTCTTGCGCATGGAATCCTCCAGTCGAATACGATATCCCGGTGTGTGCAAGAATTTGATACATCAAGACGCGGAGAATTGCCAGTGAAAAATGACGGGCTCTAAACCACTGAGTGACTGAGTCACAGAGAATTGATAAGAGCTGGTATGCTCAGTGCCTCTGTGTCTCTGTGGTTCACACTGCTCTGAATCCCGAATCCTGCGGTAGAATAAAAGAAATCATCGAGGCTCTACGAAGGGAGCAGCATGGAACTTTTTTCCTGGGAAACTGTGAAGAAGGAAGTGCTCAATGAGAAGCTGGCCCGCAAGGTCATCTCGGGCGAGAAAATCACCATGGCGCAGATCTTCCTCGCCAAGGACGGCGTGGTGCCGCTCCACCAGCACGAGAACGAGCAGATCAGCTCCCTGGTGACAGGAGCGATGAGGTTTGAGATCGAGGGCAAAGAGATCGTGCTCCGCGCCGGCGACGTCCTCGTCATCCCGTCCAACGTTCCGCACCGCGTGACCGCGCTGGAGGATTCCCAGGCGCTCGACGTCTTCAGCCCCATCCGCATCGATTGGCTGACCGGGAAAGATGACTATCTCCGCCGGTAGCGTTCTCTTGCATCTGAAATCTTGAATCGCGCCTCCGCGCGTACGTTCCGTTCTCCTGAATCTGAATTCTTGAATTTGGAATTCTGAATCGCGCCGCCGCGCTGTGTCACTTCGGAAACTGGCACTGCAAAGCGTAAATCTCCCCACTGGTTACAGGACGAGCGACCAGTGGAGAGTCATCCGGCGCGAGGCCAAGCCAATTGCCGGCGTGCTCCGCTTCAAGATCAATCAACAGCTCCGCTTGGTGCGAGGGAATCATGACTCGAAATATTGCTAGGTGGCCCTTGGTGGTACTGGCGAGCAGAAAGATGGACTTTCCTTGCCGGGACCAGTGAAGATCCAGAATCCTGCCCAAACTGAGAAGATTCTCCCACTTCGCTGTCTGAAAGTCGAAGAGCATCAAGCTGTGCGAATCCTCAGTCAATGCTGCGATATAGCGCCCATTGGGCGACCAGCGCGCCGTCCAGAGTCCCTCGGACCCGGGAACAACCGAAAGCCGTCGCTCCTTTAAGTCAAAGATGTGAATGACCAGCGGCCCCGGCGGCCTGGCTGCCGGATCGGCCAGGTCTCCAAACATCAAGCGCGAGCCGTCGGGAGACCAGGTCGGCGCCCCTTCCGGATTGCCAGTAGCGGTCACCGGCAAGTAGGGTCCTCCGTCAGCTGCCACCAACCGAACCTTCCAGGGCCGCCCGGGATCCCGACCCATAAAGGCGATCCATTTCCCATCCGGCGACCAGCGGGGCAATTCGACTTCGAGCGTCGGCGCGGTAAGCTGGACCTTCTCGCCTCCTCCCACGCGACCCTTCCAGAGGCTGCCCTTCTCGTCCACGTACGCGACCCATCCGCCGTCGTTGGTGAAATCCAATTCCGTCGTAGTGAGGTCGGGAAGGTAGGGCACGAGCCGCCTGGACTGGGCATCAAGTCGCTCAAGCTGGAAGTGCGCTCTCGGGTCGCCCACACAATAGAGCGTCGAACCGTCCGGGCTGGACGCGGCAGACGAGAGGTCAACGCCGGCAGGGCCAAGGAGGGTCACCTTCTCATGCCGGTTTAGAAGCCCTTGGGATACCCGCAGCGCCCAGAGTGTGCTCTGTCCTGCGTAGTGTCCTTTGAGAACCAGATACTTGCCGTCCGGCGTCCAGGAACACGGCCTTCCCTCGTTACGTAGGTCCCAGTCCGCAGCGAGACGGCGCACGCCCTTGCCGTCTCGGCTCGCCAGCCAGAGCGTTGCTTCCGCGTCGGAGACCCTCCTCCAGCACAACTGCTGGCCATTAGGAGACCAGTGCACGTCCTCGAGCTTCCCGGGCATGGCGACAATCCTCCGCGGGTTGGCTCCATTGGCATCGCTAAGATAGAGGCCGCCGTCGGTCGTGTAAGCCAGAGTAGACCCACCCGGAGACCAGGCGGCAGAATAGGCTAGAATGTCGCCCAAGCGCCGTAGCTCCCCTCCACCCAGCAAGGGCAAGGCCCAGATAGGCCTGGGCTCGAACTTTCTCGCCTCGATCAGCAGCAATTCCGAGCGGCCCGGGCTGAGATCCAAGATGGTCAAATCACTTTTTAGCTGAGCGATAGCCACGGGGTTGCCACCGGCAGATGGGACCCCGGCCACTACCCATCCAGCGTCAGTGTGTTCAGTGAAATAGACCCGAGCGCCATCGGTAACGACCTCGGGATGCTTTTCGACCCCGTCGTTCGTCAGTTGTTCAATCCCCAAGACCTTCGGCTCCGGTCCTGGCAACCTCAACCAAGCCCCAGCCGCTATAGCGGCCAGAAGGGCCCCGCCCACAAAGACCGCCCACAGACTCCGGCGTCTCCCCAGCCAGGACCAGAGTGAACCGTTTATAACTGAGCCGTTTGTAAGTGAACCGTTTGCAAGCGGACCGTTCGCGAGCGAACCATTCGTAACAGTTGTCATTCCGAGCGGAGCGAGGAATCTCGCCCTGGAAGTCACGTCGTTGGCAGGCTCTGCGTCGCCTTGCACCCCTGGTGGCGATTCGTCAGCGGACCGTTTGTCATTCCGAGCGGAGCGAGGAATCTCGCCCTGAGCCTCCTCGGGTCGCTGCACTCGGTTGTGCCGGTCATTTTGCCTCGCCGCGTCCCCACCATCGGCCAATTCCCCCAAGGGCCGATTGTCATTCCGAGCCTCGCGAGGAATCTCATTCTTCCTTTCATCCGCGCGCAAGCCCGGAGGGGCCGGTTTCTTCAACCAAGCGTCAATCTCTCCTTTGTAGGCGTACACCGCTCGTCGGCGCTGCCCCTCCCCTGGCACCACGTACACAGGCAGACCTCTTTCCTTGGCCCAGCGCATCACGGTCGCAGGATTGTGATCGAGGTATTCCGCTATGGCCTTCCAGGACTCGAGCCGGTCGTGAACTTCAGACATCTTGTTCCCCTTTTCGTGACCGCGAAAGAGGCGTGTTGGCATTTCGTCGCTAGATACACTCTAAAACACGCTAACACCTTCTAAAACGTGTTGCGCCGCAATATACACCTCAAGCATAACAGCGTGCAATAAGTAAAGGCGGGTGCGGTGAGTTGTTGCAGACCCATCACAACTTGCACCCGCCGACGCAAGCGCCGCGCGCGCGGCAGTGAAGATCTGATTTACAGAGGAGGAAGCCAGATGAAGAACCATGCGAAGAGGTTTATGTGGATTTTTACTATGACGTGTGCTGTTCTCGTAGGCGCCGCTTCCGCAGGCGGTGGGAAAGAGAAAAAGACGAAAAAACCGCCCCAGCCTACGGTCGTCAAGCTAAGCGTGGCCGTGCCTTCGCTTGCGCCTTTACAAGAGACGCCGCAGAGCCAAACCAAGGGCGGACTCCGCATCACCCTGGCTCCGGAGACGTTCAACGCCACAGAGTCATGGAGTGTTCAATCGCGGCAAGTGCCACCACCTGGTTTCATCGTCTTCCAGCCGTCGCCGACTGCCGTGTACGTCGAGAAGACCTCGACCCCCAGCCTGAACGTTACTCCCGACGGGTTAGTGTTTCACCTGCACCTCAGTAATCAACTGCCGCGGGTTTTTCGGGGCTCGGGAATTGCCGTGCAATTCAATGTGGCAGGAAAGCTCGTGGCAACCGACACTTCAGGTTACGGCGACCTCGTCAACCTGATTCTTCCGCCTCGCAGCGAGCAAGAGGTGACGATTCTCGGGCCCAAGATCTCAGTTATCCCTTCGCCCTGCACCGTCGGTGTGTCTCTTTACGATGTGGTGACTGGCATGGATCAGGCCGGAAACATTACGGAAAAACAAAACTTCGAATGGTTCTTTTCCTACCAGACGCAGGCGACGGAAAAGGAGTTCAGCGTGCCGCCCCCTGAGCGAGGGTGGGTTACGCCTTAGCAGTTTTGCAGAAAGTTATTCCAACCGTGTCATTCCCGCGAAGGCGGGAAACCGTACCTCGTCAGCAACCCGCGCGTGGAGGCTGGCGGAGTGCTCTCCGCTTTCGCGGGAATGATTGCGACTGGGTAGCGTCTGCGTCGGACAGTTCAATCCGACGGTCACACCAGATCTGGAGATCATCTTCGCATCGCGCTTAAGGAGGCAGAAATGGGCGTTGGAATACAAGTTAGCGACCCGGCAGGGGCAAGCGGATCGTCGCTCGCGGTCAATCTGACGGAACGTTATCAAAACGCCTACCGAGTTGCCCGAACGGCTTGTGGGCTAGGAACCGCCGCGAAAGTGGTCGGCTTGTTCGCCGGAGGGCTCGTTTTACTAGGTGGCTTGGTAGGTGCGGCTGGAGCCCTAGGTCAAGCTGGCTTCATCGGAGGGCTGGTCCTCGCTTGCATCATAGCGACTCTCTTCTGGATCCTAGGGACTTTGGTCGCTGCGATTGGTGAGAACCTGAAGGCGTCCCTTGACACGGCAGTCCACACATCAACCTTTTTGGACAACGCCCAGCGCGCCAAGATCATGTCGCTGAACTGAAGCCGATACGTTGGTGAGGGAATTCATGAATGCCGCCGACCCAAGCTGAGTGTCCAAGGGGCGGCGGTGAGTGGATCTGACGGTTAAATCTTTAAGGAGAGAAACGCATGAAAAAGGCCTTTCTGTGTGTTGCTGGAATTCTCAGTATCCTAGTGACGCTAGCCTCGGCCGCAACTAAGCCGACTGAGCATACATTTACCGGCACTCAGGACCAGGTTTGGGAAGCTGTCTTGACAGCAGCAAGGGGAAACTATGTTATCACCCAAGTCGATGACAAGCATCATATTGTAACTTTTGAACAAGGTGGAGGGATGTTTCACGCCGAAATTATGTACAACGCCGTCGTTGAGCCGGAAAAGGACGGAAAGGTTGTCGTCTCACTAAACCATCAGGGGATGAAAGGCAAAACCATCGGGGGCAATCTATCGGGCCATTTCTTCGACAGGGTAGCAGAAGCGCTGGCCCAGCAACAGGAAGTTCCGTCGAAGAAATAAGTTGAAGCCGAGAGGACACGGGTTTCCAGCGCAGGAGAACGGCAGTGAGAAGCCGCACGCTGCGAAAGTTGAAGTGTGCGCTTCCAGCTAAAGGCCATCAGGCCGGGCGAGGGATAAAGGAGGTTCACGTGAGTGCAATGAAACAGGGTACGTTTCGCGAGTTTCAAGGTCGGGCCATTTTCGCTTTGCTTACCGCGGCTGCGCTTTTTTCCCTTCTTATGTCCGCCTGCGGAGGCGGAGGCGGTTCGGCTCCCCCGCCGACATCTAATCCTATCCCAAGCATCACCAGTTTATCGCCAGCTTCCGTCACAGCAGGATCAGCAGCGCAGAGCCTAACCATCAATGGCACGAACTTTATGCCAGGCTCAACGGTCACTTACAACAGCGTTGCGCACACCGCCACCTATGTAAGCTCGACTCAATTGACCATTTCGCTGAGCGCGAGCGATCAGTCAACCGCCGGAACTTGTGCGGTGGTGGTGACGAATCCATCACCAGGTGGCGGTCCCTCAAACTCCGTAAACTTCACCGTCGGCAATCCTGTGCCGGCGATCTCGAACCTATCCCCCGCTACCCTGGCTGTCGGATCGCCACCAACCACCATAACGGTTGACGGCAGCAACTTCGTTTCGACCTCGCAAATCCTGCTCAACGGCGGCGCCACGACGACCAACTTTGTCTCCCCCTCCCAATTGACGGCGTCGGTGCCCGCATCGTACCTCGCGTCTGGAAACTCGGTTTCCGTAGCTGTCAGTAGCCCGGCTCCTGGCGGAGGCACCAGTTCACCCGTCGCGATCCAGCTGCTGTCCATAGCTTCCTTGGCGATGCTCGCAGTGCCCTCCGATGCCACCGCACCCGATGGTCCTTGGATGGCGACAGTGCTTGCTCAAGATGCGTCCCGCAACCCCATCCCAGGCCTGCCAATCACGGTCACCGCAACTCAGGGTTCGCTTAGCGCGAGCCAGGGATCCACCGACTCTAATGGCGCCTTCCAAACCTCCCTGACCCCTCCTGCGGGAATGGCGGCGACCCAGGCTGTAGGCCTGACCGCCACCATCGGCGGCCAGTCGGTCAGCACCACCCTTGCTTTCACCGGAATCTCAGCCGCACAGCTTCGACGAGGGAATTCGGCCGCGCGCCTGCGAGCCCAAATTGGAGTCAAGGCAAGCCCGCAAGCATCTACGGTGACGGCGGCGGTCCCGGTCGCAATCGGAATTAGCGCCGCTGCCCCCGGCAGCACCACGCCCTTTGCAGCCCCTAGCTCCTGCTATACCTTTGCTGCACTCTCTGCGACGGAGACCGCCGAATGTGCCGCCCAATTCCAGGCCCAGAACATATCGCTGGAGCCGTCCAATCCATTCCAGGCAGGCTGCCAGCTTGCGACCATCGCGAATACGGCCATAGGTATCGGCGAATGTGTGGGGACGGCAGTAACGGTCATTTCGTGCGCGACCTCAGCCACGGGAATTGGCTCAATAGTGTCTGCTGGTACTAGTGACGCCGTCTGCGTCGCGATGCTGGAGCTCCCGGAGCCGCTCTCGCCGGAGTCGCTCGCGGAGGGCTGCGCGGAGTTCATCTTGGGCGAACTTACCCAGTGGTTTTCGCCGCCAGCGGCTACAGCCGAGGAACTTGTGGAGTTAAGCGTTGAACCTTCCGACAACCCCCTCGACTACGTGGTCGCTTACTGTGATCTGGCAAACTCCGGCGTGGCCCCGTCTTCGGGAATAGCGGTCGCTCCAGTAGCCGGAAATGGTTACCAGGGGTTCCTCAACGGTCCGGCGCTCGGTAGTGAGCTCAATTCGCCGACGGGAATTGCCATTGACCGGAACGGAAACGTCTACTTTGATGACGACGGTAATAATGTGATCCGCGAGTTGAGCTCCGCCCCGCCACAACAGGTCACCACCTTTGCGGGCACCGGCGCAGCGGGTTACACGGGCGATAATGGCCCGGCTTCCGCTGCGACCCTTAATCACCCCGCTCAACTTGCATTCGACGTTGATTACAACCTCTATATCGCCGATACCGAGAACAACGTCATCCGCGAGATTTCCCGGACGGGCACCATCACTACCGTGGCCGGGACCGGGACGCCCGGCTTTAACGGCGACAATCAGGCCGCCACGCAAGCCATGCTGAGTTTTCCCGACTCTCTCGCATTCGATGCAGCGGGGAACCTCTACATCGCCGACGCGGAGAATAACCGCATCCGCATGGTATCAGGCAACGGCGTCATCAGCACCGTCGCGGGCACCGGGACGGCCGGCTACAATGGCGACAATATAGCAGCAACCGATGCTTGGCTTAACTTCCCTTCACGTATCGTCCTTGATCCGTCCGGCAACATGTACATCGCCGACTGTCACAACAATCGCGTGCGGCTCGTAAACCGTTCAACGGGCATCATCACAACGATTGCTGGTAACGGCACTGCGGGTTACCAAGGCAACGGCAGTGCCGCCGCAAATGCGGAACTTAACAACCCACTCAGCATCGCACTTGATGCTTCGGGGAACGTCTACATCGCCGACCTACATAATCAGGTGATCCGGGTAGTCAACATGCAATCCAGCCCGGCCACTTTGTCGGGCGTCACAGTTCAACCCGGCACCATCGCTACCGTCGTGGGCGGAGGCCCGCAGAGCGACACCACGCCGGGTCCGGCTCTGAGCGTCGCGCTTGGGTTTCCTACCGGTCTGCTCGTGGACCCAGCTGGAAATCTCTACTTCGCTGACGCGGATTACAACCTGATTTTGAAGGTCACGAACGCAAATTGAGCACCGCACAGGAGAGGAGCGCTAATTCCAAGGCGCGAAAATTGTGACAAATACCTTTTCCAGCGCCACTTGCGGCGCCGCAGTCCATCGAGGATCGTTTGGCAACCGCTTCCCCACCGCGAGGGATGGCGCAGGACGCAGAGGGTCAAGAGCTCTCGGCATCAGGGTTCTCGGACCTGCAGAGATCAACTTAGAAATCCGTATTATTGCAAAGGAGGACGTAGTCATGCTGAAAAGTGCAATCCGATTGACGGCGCTGTCGGTGGCCGTACTCATTTCTCTTACTTCGCAGTCACCTTGCTGCGCCCAAGGGCGCAATGAGCGGAAGCTTGCGGCGGCTGAGGAGTCGGCGAAGCCGAAGGCCGTAGCCGGTGGAGTGACCTTTCAACGAAATGCAGAGTACGACAAGACATTTGAGGACCTAGTGAACTACTTGAAGAAACAGGGGTATGAGATTGACGCCGCCGACAAAGATGCGGGAAACATCTTCACGGCCATGTCGGTAACAGGAAAGTGGAGGCAAACCGGTACCAGAGTGACCGTCACTTTGATAAAGGACAGCAACACTGCAACGTCAGTGAGGGTAGCGGTAACAGAACAAAAGCGATACAAAGCTGCGCAGACCGAACCATGGGGCGAACCAAAAGTGAATAACGAGAAGTCGTCGGAAATCGCCAACCTGATCAAGTCTGGTCTGCCGTGAAAAAGGGCCGAAGGTCGTAGGCTTCTTATGGCGGCAAGCCAACGAGTCCCTGGGTGAACAAAATGCTACACCCAACACTTGATGGCTACGCAGAGTGGCGCATACGGGGGCGAAAATGGTGTCATTTTCCACAGGTACCTCTTCCAGGACGTCCTCGGTTCCTCATCGTGTTTTCCAACCTTAGTTGCGCTACCGCCCGCGCCATAATGCCCGCCGCACTCCAGGTGCTCGCCCCGCTCGGCGCGGGTCCAGCGGGACGGTCCGCTCACTTTTTTTGCATTTTCCGCTTGACAAACTCGCGGACTTGTGATAGCCTACGATGGTGGTCATGTTGTGGACACATTGTCGTAGGCGGGCGCCCGCCCGCGCCGGGGCGCAAGGGGAAGCGGAACGGTCCCGGCGTGTGGGGAATGCAGGGGACTACAAAAAATGCAAAATAGTGGGAACGAAGCTAAGAAGTGCCTGAAAACAAAGCACATCACTTTTTTGAGTGCTGCAAATTATGCACGTTTTGCGCGCCAATTAGCACAAATTAGAGGCTGAAAGGAGCAAGAACAGCACAATCTGCGCAAACGAAGTCAAGGGTTCCGGGCCGGAAGGCGAAGCCGGACAAGTGACGAGAAGACGGCTACAGAGGACCCCGCCCCATGAATCAACAGCCCTCTCCCGAGGGGTCTGTGTGATAACTCGATCGTTATGTCATTCTGAGGAGCCGCAGGCGGTCCTGAGTGAAACGAAGGAAGAATCTCGCACTGCCTTGAGAATACTCAGGGCGAGATTCCTCGCTCCGCTCGGAATGACAGCATTGAAGCGTTTTCACACAGACTCCCCACGGGAGAGGGCTTTATTACCCGGTGGGTTCTGGCAGGAAAAGGCGATAGCTGCTGCTACCGCACTCCAAAATTGAACGAACGATCCGGGAATGTCTATGAAAACAAAGAGTCGAGAAGTTCAGAGGTCAAGAAGTCGAGGAGTTGTGAAGCCCAATCAAGAGGTCGGGTCGGATGCTGACTGTTTGTCACTTCTCAACCCTCGACTGTAGACTTCTCGACTTGAATTCGACGGAACAAAGCGAGAATGTCTATGAAAACAAAGGAGCGGCACGAAAGACAGAGGGTTGATTCACGTATGTTATTGAAAACAAACAACTTATACTACACTAGCCGGAATGTTATTGAAAATAAAGCAGTTATCATTCTGATTGCACTGAACTTGGCTGTTTCCGCCGCCTCGTGCAGCGGCAGCGGCAATCCGTCGCCCTCAAACGCGGCTTTGGCGGCTCCGCTGTTCTCAACCACTGCGGCGCAGAACGGGGCGGTGATTCTGGCCATATCGGCCGGCAGCGGAGCGGAGGCGCATTACACCATCGACGGGTCGATGCCGACGGCCTCCTCACCCACCTATCAGGCGCCGATGCTCATCTCTACCAACCTGACCATCAATGCCATCGCTACCGCTCCGGGCGCCGCCTCGAGCAGCGTGGCAACTTGGACCCCCTCGGCGACGGTGGCGCCGGGCGCGCTGGTCTGGTCCGACGAATTCACGAACGCCACGGGCGCCGACGCCCAGCCGAACCCCGCAGTGTGGACTTATGACACGGGAGCGAGCGGCTGGGGCAATCAAGAACTGGAAGACTACTGCGCGTGGGGTTCTGCAGCCAGCCCCTGCGATCCCGCCCAGCCGAACGTCTACGTGGGCACGGACGGCTTCCTGCACATCGTGGCGCAGCAGCCCTCCTCAGGCGTCTACACCTCCGGGCGAATGAAGTCGCAGGGGTTGTTCAGCGTTCTCTACGGACGCATCGAGGCGCGCATGATGGTGCCCGAGGCGCAAGGGTTCTGGCCGGCGTTCTGGATGCTGGGCAACAGCATCGTGACCGACCAATGGCCTGCTTGCGGAGAGATCGATATTCAGGAGCGGGTGGATGCGGCCGGCAACCCTGACTGGAACGCAGGCTCAATTCACGGCACGGGTTTCACCGGGGCAAACCTGGGGAGCCAGTACCATTTTCCGAGCGGGCAGACAGCCGCCGCCTGGCATACCTACGGAATGATCTGGAAGCCGGGCTCGATCCAGTTTTACATCGACGACCCTGGCAACGTCTACGGGAGTTACACTCCGGCGAGTCTGGCGTCGTTTCCCGGCGCCGCTTGGCCCTTTGACTCAGGCAGCGCCCAGTACTTGATCGTGAACCTGGCGGTGGGCGGAAGTTGGCCGGGCAATCCCACAAGCAGCACGCCGTTCCCGTCCCAGACCTTGGTGGACTACGTGCGTGTTTACGCTGTCGCTCAATGACGTCCGCTTGACTTGTTGGAACGGCTCGGGTTATGTTTTTAGTTTGGCCCTAGGGGCAGAAATCTATTAGGGAGCGTGGCGGTTTGAAAAGGACCTTTCAGCCTAATCGTAGGCGTCGAGCCAAGACACATGGATTCCGCGTGCGCATGAGGACTCCGGGAGGCCGCAACGTGTTGAAGCGTCGGCGTCTAAAGGGTCGTCACAGCCTGACTCCATAAGAAGCACGGTTGGCGTCTCAAACTTTTCCCAAGAGTTCCCGGTTGCTGCGTCGAGGCGAGTTTCGGCGAGTCTATGACGAAGGCCGTCGCCGTAGCGCCTCACTGTGCACGGTCTTTGTGCGGCCCAACGGCCTTCCCCAATCTCGCTTGGGGGTCACCACGCCGGCGCGGCTGGGGAATGCCGTGCTGCGCAATCGACTAAAGCGCCGTTTGCGAGAAGTGTTCCGCCGTCACCGCGCACAACTGCCGGGCGGCTGGGACATACTGGTTAATCCCCGCGAGCCGGTGGCGACAGTCCCGTTTCGGAGTTTGGAAGGGGAGTTGTTGCGGCTTTTCCCGAGCCAGCCTCCTCCGGGAATGTCCGAGGAGTTGCGTGCTCAGTGAAGTTCATTACGCTAGCTTTGATCAGGTTCTACCAGGCTTGCCTTTCTCCGGCCTTTCCGTCGGCTTGCCGTTTCTACCCGTCCTGCTCAACCTACGCGTATGAAGCGGTTGAAAAGTGGGGGGCCTGGCGCGGAGTTCGTTTAGCGCTTGGGCGGCTCCTGCGGTGCCGGCCGTATGGTGGACACGGCATTGACCCGGTGCCTTGAGTTTTGCGAGGCTACGGCGTGTGATCAGTAGGGGCGGTTCGCGAACCGCCTTTACGTCGAGAGGACACAGGTGGACCAAGAAAAGCGGGTGCTGGCGGCATTCGCACTCTCCTTCTTAATGCTCATGCTCTGGCGGGCGTTCTTTGTCAAAGAACCGCCGCCCAAGCCATCTGCCAAGTCCAATCCTGCCGTGGCAACTCAGCCGGCTCCTGAGAAGCCCTCGGCTACGACTGCCGCTCCAGGCCCAGCCGTTCCTCCCACGCTGCCGGTTGTGGAAGGAAGCAAGGCGGAGGACATCGTCGTTGAAAACGACCTTTACAAGGTGACCTTCTCCACGCGCGGGGCCGTAGCGGAGAACTGGATCCTGAAAAGATATCGCGACGCCAAAGAAGCTCCCTTGGATCTCATCGACGACGAGGCGTGCGGGAAGCTCGGCTTTCCGATGAGCCTCAAAGTCGCCGATGGCGAACTGTCGAACAAGCTGAACTCCGCGCTGTACGTGGCCACCCCCGCCGGGACAGCACTGAAGCCGCCCGTCAAGCTTGAGTTCAGCTACAGCGATGGCAGAGTGCAGGCGCGCAAGGTTTTCAGTTTCGAGACGGGTTATGACATTCACGCCGAGGTGCGCGTCGCGGAAGGAGGCCATTACCTTCCTGTCGACGTGACTTGGCCGGGTGGGTTCGGCGATCACTCCTTGGCGCCGGCGATAATCAATACCTATTCCATGGGTGTTTACGGTTCCATCGGCGATCTGACCACGGTGGCACAACGGAAACTAAGCGGCGACCGGTCCGTACCCTCGCCGCTTCAGCTCGCGGGCCTCGAGGATCGCTACTTTGCCGGAATCTTCCTGCCCAATTCCCCGGATGAGACGTTCAAGCTCGGTCGGCAGACCTGGACTCCTACGGATTGGAGCGGGAAAGATTCCGACAAGCCCAGCCCCATCTTCGCGCAGTTAGGAGAGGAAAGGGAAAAGCCCTTGGCATTTCGGATGTTCGTAGGGCCAAAGAACCTCGACGTACTGCGCGCAGAAAGTCCCCCGCTGGACTCACTGGTTGACTTCGGATGGTTTGCCTTTGTCGCCAAACCGCTATTCCTTGGGCTGCGCTACATCTATGACCATTGGGTGCACAATTACGGCTGGGCGATTGTGATTCTGACCGTTCTCATCAACTTCGCCATGTTTCCACTGAAATTGAAGAGCATCCGTTCGGCACAGGAAATGCAGCGCATTGCACCGTTGGTTAAGAGCATTCAGGATAAATACAAGAATGTAAAGTTCAACGACCCGAAAAAGTCGCGGATGAACGAGGAGATGATGGGTCTCTACAAGGAGCATGGGGTCAACCCCTTGGGCGGGTGTCTACCGATGGCGCTCCAACTTCCCTTTCTTTACGGCTTTTATCGGGTACTCGACCTGCCCATCGAACTGCGTCACGCCCCCTGGATCTGGTGGATCAAAGACCTTTCGGCGCCGGATAAGTTCCATCCCTTTGGCTTTCCGGTTCCAATTCTGCCCACCGTGATGGTCATCAGCATGTTCATTATGCAGAAAATGACTCCCGTGGCCACCGCTGATCCCTCCCAACAACGCATGATGATGATCATGCCGCTCTTTCTCGGCATTATGTTCTATAATCTCGCCAGCGGCCTGAATCTATATTTCCTGACTGCCAATATTGTTGGGGTTATACAGCAATTGCTGATCAACAAATTGATGCCCATGCCTCAGACAGCTCCGGTCCCTGCGGCACGCTCGAAGTGAAAGGCTGGTCTTCAATGGACTCGCAGAACAGCGAACAGACTCCGGTTCATCCCCTGGACAGCTATGTCGAGCCGATTAACGCGCTGCTGAAGAAGATCCTCCCGCAGGGCGGGTTTGCGCTTTCCTTTGCAGTCCACCACCTGCCTCAGGACACAGCCGAGGAAGACTCGCCCGAGTATGTGATCGACTTTAAGGGCGCAGATGCCGACCTTCTCTTAGAACGGAACGGGGCGCTTCTCGAGGCCTTGGAGCACGTCGTCCTTAAAGCCGTGCGTTTGCGGGAAGAATCCCTGCGCAAGTTCGCCTTCGACTGCCAAGACTGGCGACGGCTGCGCATTGAAGAATTAAAACTCACGGCACAGGTCGCCGCCGAGCGGGTCCTGGAGAGCGGCGATCCCTTCCCCTTGAGCCCCATGTCCCCGCGCGAGAGACGGATCATTCATCTGGCGCTAAGAGACCAGCCGAAGATCCGCACGGTCAGTGAAGGCGTAGGGCCCGAACGCCATATTGTAATTATGCCCATCCGTTGATCGTGAGATCGCGAGATCGGGTGAACTATTGGTGATTGGCGATTTGTGATTGGTGATTGAAAAGCCCAATCACATATCACAAATCA
>Ga0326727_10017916_pt1 | contig 14571 bp, 5 predicted proteins | sample MB2enrmetagenome_FD_207643 | JGI IMG/M metagenome (GOLD analysis project Ga0326727, IMG submission 207643) | Lab enriched peat soil microbial communities from McLean, Ithaca, NY, United States - MB29MY | ecosystem: Environmental > Terrestrial > Soil > Wetlands > Peat | place: USA: New York...
GTGTAGGGGCAACCCTGGTGGTTGCCCGCGGGCGGCCACAAGGGCCGCCCCTACGTTGAAACGCCCAAACCGCTCAACCACCCCCTGCCCCGTCCTGATCCCAGGAGGGGACTGGCCTAAAACTAGCTTATCAGGTCAGAATGAGAAGGTGGGAAGGGCTGCAACAGATGAGAATATTTATTTTTAGTACAATGGAATCAAGGGGTTGCCGGAAGCAAGGGCTTTCACATTGTGAAAATCAGGGCCGGAGATGTAGCATTTTGACACATACATGCAGAAAACTGCATATAAGCCAGAAAGTGTGGGGACGCTACGCGAAGCGCCCCCACGCGGCGGGAGGAGGTGTCCTGAATGTGGCTGGTCATTGCGTATGATCTCTCAGCCCCGAAGGGGCGACCTACGGAATGCGCAACTGTCACGCCCCTTCAGGGCTTGAGGCCGGAAATGAATCATCCTCACATCTAACCCACCCAGGCCGTTGGCCTGGGCTTTGCTAGGTCGCCCCTTCGGGGCTGGGAGCTGCGTCCCGCGAAGCGGGACACGGTGAGTAGCCGTAGGTGAAACCTACGGAAAATGAAGCGTCCATCAACCTTCCGGCCCTGGAGGGGCCGACCCGTCCGAGGTCAACCCCGCCGGGGTTGGCCTGACTCGGGGATGCTCCCGTCATCCGCAGGTTAAAACCTGCGGCTACTCACGGTTGGCCCCATGCGGGGCCACTCGGTCAAGCCGTATATTAGCGTTTATTGGGCTGCGCCCTGGGCCAGCCAGCGAAATCTTCACCTCTGAGCCAAAGCAATGCTAGACCCAACTCGCAGCGTAACCGTCAACTAATCCGCCGGCGAATCGCGGTGCGGAGGCGGACTGGGCCTACTAGCCCGGATACAAGCAGCGGCGAGTCTTTTGAGTAGTGCTTCCAGGTGGCAAAGGTGACACGCGCGCTGGGCGGCTTGGGTTTGCCTTCCGTGAACCACCGTGGGATGGCTTTTATGGCGCCGTCGGGGCCGTACTCGTTATCGGGCGGCAACTGCTCATCGCCGATCAGGCGGTTGACCCACTGGTTGGTGATTGACACCTCGAGCTTATTGTCGCCGCGCCGCGCGGCAGCGGTGATGTCCAGGCGGAAGGGCGGTTTCCACAACAAGCCGAGATCCTTGTCGTTCAAGCGCACCTGCGCCACCGCATGCACCCAGCCCAAATCCAGGTAGAGCCGCCGTTCGCCGGAGGGCGCGCCGGGAGAAAGAGTGAGCTGTTTGCTGTACGTCGCCGTCCCGGAGAAGTACTTCACCCCCGGCTCGGAGTGCTTGTGGAGCGAAATCAGCTCGGGCAGCGTTACCTCAGGCGGCGCACCGAAGTTGGGCGGGAAGCTGACCTGCCACGGCCCGGTGACGTCCGAGGGCTTGCCAATTCCGGAAATCTTCACGGTTGATTTGCCCGGGCCTTCGAGCGTGTAGCTGCCGTCCTGCCAGAAGAGCAATTCGGAATTCGCACCGCCCGGCCACTCGACCGCAGAAGGTTCGATGGGACCCGGGCTGGCCTTCGCCGCTAACTCGCGGATGCGATCTTCGCCGAGCGCTTCTTTGAAAAGCTCCGGCTCGCACATATCGCCGTCGAAGTATTCAGCACCGTCGCGCTCGCTGGCGTCGTGGACTCCGGGATGAACGACGGCGCCGGAAGCTTCCGACTGGCCGATCGGCTTGCCGTCCACGTAGACCGAGGGAGCGCCAGATTTGTAGACGAGCGCGACGTGCGCCCAGCCTGAAATCGCAATCGGCGTCGAAAGCACGGTGCGCCAGTTGGCGTGATCGCGCTCCAGCACCGCGATCAGGTTGCGCCCTGCGAGCAGCCCGCAGGAAACATGCCCGGAGCCATAGACCGCATCGCCCTGCGGCGGCGAGAGCACCAGGCTGCGATTGGGCACGTCGGTGTTCTTGTCGCCTTTGGCGGTCTGGTAACTATCCAGATCGGGCTTGATCCAAACGCTCACGGTGAAATCGTTCGTGACATCGCGTTGGTTACCGGCTTTGAACGCCGGGAAGGGACTGGATGCCGCGATTGGCTTGCCGTCCTTGACAATGGAACGGACATGCCGCGCGCCGGCGGGAGAGCGAAACACCACGAACACCGATTGCGCGGGGCTGAGCTCGAGCGCCACGCGAGTCCCGGCATCTGAGGTGTCGTAGATTCCGAGACTGGTGATCTCGCCCGTCTCGGGGTTCCAGAGTTCCGGCTGCTTGCCTTGGACGCGGAAGGTGCAGACCACCTCTTCCGGGCGCCGGCGCAGGTTGGCCACGAAATAAACTTCGGCGCCCTCCACGCGGCGATGCATGAAGTTGACGGCGGCGTCGCCGGAGCGCGAAGTGACGGCGCAATCGGGCTTGATGCCGAGCTTTTCGAGCACTGCCGCCATCGGCACTCCCCAGAACACTTGCCCTTTGCCGCAGGTTCGGTTGGTGGCGGTTTTTCCGTCGAGATCGCCCCAGACTTCCTCGGCGATCTGGCGCAATTCGGAATCGCTCGAGGGGTATTGGGAGAGGCCGGGATTCGCTTGCGGCTTGGGGCCCACGACGGCGATGCCTTCCTTCACCATATCGCGCACTTTGCGCAGCACGTCGAGGTTGAGGCGCGCATCCTCGGGAAGAACCAACACGCGATAGCTCAGGCCGTCGGGAAACACCATGGCGCCGTTCTCGGCTTTCATGCGAGTCAGGATGGCGCCTTCGTTGGCGACATCGTAGTAGAAGCCCTCCGGAGGCGTCGGCTTCAACTGCTCCGGATAGACGGGCGTATCCACGGGGACCTCGACGCCGATGTAGTAAATGAGGTCGGCCACCAGAGTTCCCTGGCGCAACATATTCTGGGCGCGGGCCGCATAGCTGTACCAGCCCGTCAACGAGTCGTAGAGAGTATTGGTGCGGTCGTTTTCCCAGCCCCAGGGGCCCATCGTCATGCCGGGCAGCGCGGTGGGAGGATGAGGCTGCATGGCGTTGCGATGGAAGATGTACTGATTGAGCCCCTGCGTGTACATCAAATCGCCTTGCCCTTTCATCTGGTAAGGATAGTTCTGCCACTTGGCGAAGACTTCGTCGCCGGTGAAAGATTCGCAGCCGACCACAGGCTTGCCAAAGAGGTGTCCGATGGAACCGGCGAGCTTCACGCTATAGTTGTTATTTCCCTGCCCTACCCAGAACTCGCCCATCGGGACGTCGAGGTGCGAACCGCTTTGGATTTCGTCGAAAGGCCCGCCGCTGTAAGGCTCGGCATAGGCTTTGAGCTTGTTCTCGCGGCAGCGCTCCGCGAAGCGGCCATAGTAGTAGTCGCCCATCAGGTCGGCGCAGGTGCGGCGAAGGTCCCAGAGGAAGCGCTCGGAAACCTCCGTGCTTTCCACGACGCGGCCGGTCATGGCGGGCAGGTACTTCACCAGGTCGTAGCCGCGGCGCTTCGAGAACTCCTGCGGAAATTCACGAGTCCAGTTCTGCATTCCAGTTTCGTAGCTGTCGATGACGCCGCCGGCCAGCCCCTGCGCCGCCAGGGGGCCGAGCGCCTCGAGTAATTCGCCAAAGAAATGATCGAAGTGATAATCGTAAGCCTCGCGGCTATACTTGTCGCACTCGAGACCCCAGCCGCCATCGGGCGCGGGATGGTTCTGGACGCCGGTGGTGGTTTGTCCGATGCGCAGCACGCTCCAGGTTCCTTCCGGCGCGTTCCAGGTCAACCGATCCTCGCTGTCCAGATGTTGAGTGATGTCGACGACTTTGGACGGATCGATGATCGAGCCGCTTGGAATCTCGACCGTGTCCGGCCCGAAACCGGGCGTGCGGGTGAAGTTCGCCTTCTTCGTCCAGTGGGGAAGGCGCGCCGCGCCGCTCAAGCGCAGGTCGGTAATGCGCGCCGCGTGCCAGGTGAGCATGCGGTAGAACTTTGCCCGGACGGCGGGGAAACTTGCCGTTTCGGGAAACTCCACCGACTCGTCGCCGCTGTCGCCCCAGTCAAGGTCGCAGACCTTGCGGAAGTCGACACCGTCGTCGGAGACTTCCAGCCAGAGGGGCGTCTGCTCGTGTTCGTGGGAAGGCGGTGGCGCGTCAGTGATGGGAACGCCGTAGGCCGCCAGCGAGCGCGCCTCGAACGGTTCGGAGAACTCCAGCAGTAGGAACGCAGGCTTGTCTGGAGAGGGGCGAAGCTCGACACCGATGCGGCGATCGGCGTAAATCAACACGCCTCGATCCACCGCGCCGACGTTGGTCCTGGCCCTCTGGAGCGTGTCTTCCCAGGCGTGGGTTTCACCCTCCAGGGCCGGGAAAGCCAACACGAAAGCGTCGCGATAGTAACCCAGCTTGGTTAGAGGCTGTTTCAGATAGGTCCCCACTCGTTGGCCTCCGCGCACCAGCGTTTCGCTCCAGGTAAATTGCTTCATCGAGAGTTCAGGAGTAATCCAGGGGCCGCCGCTCGAGGACCAACCGGGGCAGTTCATGATGTCGAATTCCATGCCCAGGCGCTCGGCTTCCTTGGCCGCGTGGTGGAGCAGGCGCGTGTGCTCGGAACTGCTGTAGTCCACCGGGCCCTTGGGAATGCCGGTGCCGACCTGGAAAATCTGGAAGCCGCGAATGCCTACACGCTTCATGGCTTCGAGGTCGAGCGTGATGCCCTCGGCGGTGATGTTGCCGTTCATCCAGTGCCACCAGGTTTTGCAATGAGCGCCCGGGGGCGGCTCGCGGAATGCCGATTCGAGCGCGCCCGCCGCCTCCGCGCCAAAATTGATCTTCGGCCTGATGCCGATGAGCGTAACTGCTCCTGCCGCGACACTCTGAATGAATGCTCGCCGTTTCATGTGAATTCGCTCCTCCTGTGTTTGCTCGCGCGTGGCTATTCCGAAGCTGCCCCCAAGGAAACACAATGTGTTTCGTGTGGGGAAAAGCTAACTCCCTTCGCAGAGAAAGTAAAGTGATATTGCGGGCGCTGCGGCAGCAGGCGCTTTGGAGTGCGGCAGCTTGCTGCCGCTTTCCTCGGGAGCGAGCTTGCTCGCGCCCTTTCGGCAGGGTCTCGATTTCCGGCCAGCAAGCTGGCCTGAAGAAAAGCGGCAGCAAGCTGCCGCACTCCAAAGCCGGGCTTCAGCCCGGCAAGTGGGCTAATAAGCCGAATTATTGAGTCGCAGTGGGGCTTGCCTCAGTCGCAATCGGCTATAATCATCTGCTGTATTTTCACACTAGTGAGAAGGCATGAACCGAAATATTGGTGATTCAAGGCATCTGATTTTCTCTCTCCTAGCTCAGTTCCTGGCACTGTTCATCGTCATCGGCTTCTGGCCCGGCCAGTCATTCGCCCAGCAAAGTCAAGCGACGGAAACGAAGCCCGCCGCGACACCGGACCAGCCCCCGGCCTCGCAGAACCAAAATCCCTCGCAAGAACAAACAGCGCCGGAATCGAAGTCGAGCGGCGGCGCGCGCTTGTCGAAGCAGGAAGTGTCGACGTTGCCGCTCAACAAGCGCGACTTCAGCGCCCTACTCTTGCTGGCTGCCGGGACCATGACGGACTCCAACGGGGCGGCGAATTTCACCCAGCAGTTTGCGGTTAACGGGCAGCGTGGTGTGACCACGGTTTTCGCCATGGATGGGATCGACACCACGGACCCGGAATTGGGCGGGTCGACTTTCTCCAATTTCAATGTGGACGCGATTCAGGAAGTCCGCTCGAGTTCCGGGGTGATGCCGGCGGAGATCGGCCACGGCGCGGCCGGCTTTACCGAGATCATCACGCGAAGCGGCACGGACGATCTGCACGGATCCGTCTTCGAGTTTCTGCGTAACTCGGCGCTCGACTCACGCAACTTTTTCGACGAGCGCAGCCCGGTCAGCCCCGGGCGCCTGCCGCATTTCGTACGCAACGAATTCGGCTTCACGGTGGGTGGCCCCATTGTGATCCCGAGCCTCTACAACGGCCGCAAGCGGACTTATTTCTTCGGGCAGTACCAGGGATTCCGCCAGGTGCTGGGAACCACCCAGATCCTCTCGGTTCCAACCGCGCTGGAACGCAAGGGCATAGACACCACCGCCTTCCCGGGCGACACCTTGCTGGTCCCGGTCAACCCCCAGATCACCGCAGTTCTGAATCGTTATCCTCTTCCCGACGATCCCCAGGGACCGTTTGGGGCCCGCACTTACGCGGCGCCCTCGCCCGTCTCCACGGTAACCGATCAATTCTCGTTCCGGATCGATCATCGCATCTCCGACAAGGCGCAATTCTTTGCGCGCTTCACGCTCAACCAAGTCAGCGGGCCGCTGACCAATCCCGATCAAACAGCTATCGACCCAAGTTTTGCCACCCGCTTCTTCGATCACCAGCGCAATGGCGGTATTCATTACACCCGCACCGTGACTCCGCATCTCATCGCCGACACGACGCTGGGCGTGGAACGAAGCACGCCGTTTTTCCCGACCATCAACACCACGCAACCAGGCCTGGGTTTTGGCGACGGCCTTTACGAGCCGTTCAATGGCCCCGCGGGCACCAACCTGGGGCCCTTCGACATGTTGATTCAACTGCGGGAATCATTCTCCTTCGTGCACGGAAGTCATTCCCTGAAGTGGGGCGTTGAAACCCGCTTCAATCGCGACACCACGATCTTCGACATCAGTCCGGACGGAGCCTACACTTTTGGCGGCGGGCCAAGTTATGCGCAAGCCGCCATCCCGTCGGTGAGCGGGCAGCACGATATCCATCCCGGCGACCCGCTGCCCGATACGCTGAGCGCCTTCCTTACCGGAACGCCTTTCAGTTTTTCCATTTCCAGCGCGCCCAGGTATTTTCCGCAAGGCAACCACATTGGTGAAGATGCGGAGCGGCGCGGGGCCTACAACTTCTACTTTCAGGATGCCTGGAAAATCTCGCCGCGGGTGAGCGTCAATTACGGATTGCGCTACGAGGTCAACTCGCGCATCGCCGAGGCTCACCACCTCACCTCGGAAGCGCGCGTCATCAATCCCCAAGGCGCACCGGCGGTTCCCTGGACACCGAGCGCCTCGGTCAGGTATCTGGCCAATCCTCAGCCTCCCTACGACAAGGACTGGCGAGGCTGGGGGCCACGGGTCGCTCTGGACTTTCAGGCCACAAGCCACACGGTCTTGCATGTGGCCGGCGGCATCACCACCATCCTGCCCGACATGTGGCAGGACGATTTTCTCACCGGCAACTTTCCCTACACCGTCTCACAGTTGGTGACTGCCAAGCCGAATGTCGCGGTGCCTTTTAGCGGTTCCGTCACTAAAGTCACAGTGCCTTCGGTCTACACTGTGGGCGGCCAGGAAATCTATGCGCAGGGACCTTCCACCGCCGTGCCGCCGAATACGCAGCTCGATATACTGCGTTTCCAGCGCGACTTGACGGCACTCACGCCCGGGCACGAACTCCAGTTGTTCAGTCTGGGAGGGATCAGCCCGGATTTCCGCAACGGGTACATCCCGACCTACAGTGCGGGCTTCGACCATTCCTTCGGCGACGTCAATCTTAGTGCGTCCTACGTGGCCACGGCGGGGGTTCATCTGGCAGCCATACAGGCCGTCAACGGCTATGCGGGCGCAAGCCCTGAGTTTGCACCCTTCGTCGAAACCGACTCCAGCGGCAACATTGTCAGCGGCTATGGGCCCTTTAACTTGATGTCCACGCGTTCGCACTCGACTTACCATTCCTTCCAGAGCGGTGTCGGGAAGACCTCGCAGCGCCTCGGCCTGGGCTTTCAAGCCAGCTACACTTACAGCAAGTCGCTCGACGATACCAGCGCTGTGCTGGCCGGATTCTTAGCAGTCAGCGATCCGATATTGCAGACTGTGCCCCAGGACCCGCGCCATCCCGCGCTCGACAAGGGTCCCTCGACCTATGACGTCACGCATGTCTTTACTTTGAGCGCCATTCAGAATTTACCGTTCGATCGCGCCGGTTTCCTGCGGCCCGTCAGCACCAAGCTCACCTCCGGCTGGCAAATCCTCAATATCACCACGCTCACCACAGGATCTCCATTCACCGTTTTCTCAGGAGTCCAGCAGACAGGCCTGGGATCAGGAGGCGCCGACCGTCCCGACCAGATCGGGCGACCAGTCTTCTCCACCAGCCGTAACGTCCGGGAGGATTACTTCGGAGAGGGCAGCAACAACACCGAATTCTTCCAGATTCCGATCGGCGTTCCCGGCGGCACCGGACCCAACCAGGGCGTGCTCGGATCACTCGGACGCAACACGTTCCGCGGGCCGGGTTTCCACGATCTAGACTTTTCGCTGATCAAAGATACAAGCTTCGGGCACCGCGGAAACACCGAAGCCATGATCCTCCAATTCCGCGCCGAGTTCTTCAATGTTTTTAATATCGTTAATTTTGGTCTCCCGCTGAATATCGTTCGAGGAACCGGCTTCGGGATCATCAACAAGACCGCCGGCACTTCGCGGCAGATTCAGTTTTCGCTCAGGGTGATTTTCTGACGGGCCGCTGAATAACCCCTTCGCCTGTCATCCTGAGGAGCCGCAGGCGGTCCTGAGTGCAACGAAGGAAGGATCTCCGCAGTCCGCGGATTCCAGAAAACTGCAGAGATTCTTCGCGGAGTTGACCCTGAGCACCCAGAGCGAGATTCCTTCACTTCGTTCAGGACAGGCTCTTCGCTTCGCTCAGGATGACAGCGAAGGGCTCAGAATGACATTTTGATAGCACTACGAGATCGTCGCCCCGTAAACTTTCCTCACCGCCGCAATGATGTCCGCCACATCTTGATCGGAATACTGCGGATCCATCTGCACGCCAACGTAACGGTCGTAAATCTCCAAGGTCCGCGGGCAGCACGCGGCGCCATACTGGAGAGCCTTGGCAGAAGGGGAAGAGAAAGAAGGCCAGCTCCCGTCCATGTTGGGGTTTTGTTTCTGCTCGACGTAGGGAACGATCGGCAAAATCACCGAGCCCTCCATCTTCATGGCGGGCACGTTTTCCGCCTCGAGAGCGGCGATAAAGCGGTCGCGTTGCGCCTTGCTCGCGGTGCGAAAATAGACGGCTGATCCGACCGAGCCGGCAGGATCATTGCTCTTGCGGAACTGGATGCCCGGCAGGTCCTGAAGGCCCTTCGTCACCCGGTCAGTTTTGTCGCGGAAGTCGGCGACGATTCGGTCGAGTTTGCGAAGTTGCGCGCCCAGGACCGCGCCCGTAAACTCGCTCATGCGGAATTGGCCGCCCAGAAGCTGCGCGAAGTGCGGCGACTGGCCCAGCATCGTTTGATGCCCCTTGCGCAGTTGTCCAAGATCGTGGAAGCGCGCGGCGCGTTCGAAAATGGCGGGGTCGTTGGTTACCACCGCTCCGCCTTCTCCGGCCGTGATCGTCTTGCACTCCTGGAAGCTATAAATCCCGCAATCGCCCATCGAGCCGACCGGCTTTCCGTGATAAGTCGCGCCCGCGCTCTGCGCGCAGTCTTCCAGCACCTTGACGTGGTGGCGGCGCGCAATCTTCAGAATACTATCCATCTCAGCGGGCTCACCCGTAATATGGACGGCCATGATGACCTTGGTGCGAGGCGTAATGCGGCGCTCCACGTCTTCAGGGTCGATGTCCATCGAGTCGTTGATTTCGGCAAAGACGGGTGTCGCGCCCGCAGCCACGATGGCGTTGTAACAGGAATACCATGTCCAGGCGGGGAGAATAACCTCGTCGCCGGGGCCTACGCCCAGCCCCGCCATGGCCGTGTAAAGAGCCATCGTCCCCGAGGTCACCGCCAGCGCATAGCGCGTCCGCTGTTGCAGGGCCAGTTCCTTCTCAAAGTTATTGCACTTGCCGGGCTCACCACCCTTGGGGCCGATGCCGTACCAGCGGAAAGGCGCGCGCCGATCAATCACGTCGATCAATTCGGCCTTCTCCTCGTCGCCATAATAAAGCGGACCCGGATAGTTGGCCGCGAGCTTGGTGGCGCGAACCGGCTTGCCACCATCAAGGGCAAGCGGTTCCTGATTTGCGCCGGCCCGTGCCGCCGGAAGCGGCGCTGCTGGAGACGGCCCATTTGCCGCGGCCAGCTTGGATTTCGAAAACAACGCGGACGCCGTGCCCGCCGCCGCCATCAAAAAACCGCGGCGTCCCAGGCCGGACCACCCATGCTCGTTCACCTGCTTCTTATCAAGCGACATAGAATCCCCTCCTTTGCCCTCCCCAAAAATACTAGAAGCGATTTCAAATCGCAAATGGCAAATTTGAAAGGGGTCACTTTCGACCGATTGCACCACGCGAAAGCTAGCCTTTGCGGCCTTTGCGCACTTTGCGCCTTAGCGTGAAACCGATTTCCTGCAGGGCTTAATTTACGGCTTTTTATCCGGAGACGAATCGGCGCTGATACCTCCGATGACACAAAACGCAGAAAGCAGCGACCGCACTCGAACAGAGCAACTAACCCCTCACCCGGCACGCTCCGGCTGATGAAAGCGCCGGAGCGTGACACCCTCTCCCCAAAGGAGAGGGCTTTTCATTCCACGCGTTAGTTCGAGACCACCTGCACTGTCCCCTTCAGCGCAACGTCTGCGGAGGACTTCCCGATCATGATATCGAATGTCCCGGGCACGACCACCCAGTGCATGTCCTGGCCGAGCAACTTAAAATCCTCGTACGAGAGTATGAACGTCACCGTCTTACTTTCTCCGGGGTTCAGCGCCACTCGCTCGAAGCCGCGAAGTTGCTTTACCGGCGTCGAGATTGGCGCGAACCGCTCGTGGAGGTAAAGTTGGACGGTCTCCACACCCGCGCGTTTACCAGTGTTTTCAATGTCCACACTCACCTGCGTGTGCAATTCCGAGGAGCCGCTCATCCGCGCCGGATCAATGCGCAGATTGCTATAACGAAAGTCCGTATAACTCAGCCCGTAACCAAACGGATAAAGGGGCGAGCCGAGCATGTCCGCGTAGCCTTTCTCATTCGTCCAGCCGTGGTCGATCCAGTACGATTTCGAAGGCTTGAAGTTGTAATAGGCAGGCAACTGGCCCACGCTGCGCGGAATGGTGATGGCGAGGCGGCCGCTTGGGTTGTAGTCGCCGAAGAGCACGTCGGCCACCGCTTCGCCTCCCCGCTCGCCGGGATTCCACGCTTCCACAATGGCCGGAAGGTGCGCCGCCTCCCAGCGGACGGAAAGCGGCCGCCCGTTAATCAGCACCAACGCCGTCGGCGTGCCGGTGGCAGCGACCGCCCTCACCAGATCTTCCTGCAAGCCGCTCAAATCCAGGCTCGCCACGTCCTGGCCTTCCCCATCGGTCCCCCGAGTGGGTTGGAACTGGGTGTTTTCCCCGACCACAACCACGGCCACGTCAGCAGCCTTGGCCGCTTCAACCGCCTTCTCGAACGTGCTCTTCTCCTCGCCAGTCACCGCGCAGCCCTTGACATAGACCAGGCGCGTGGCGGGGGAGACTTTGGCCTTGATGCCGTCGAGCACCGTGCTGACGTGCTGGGGAACTTCGAGGGGGGAGTAGTCTCCAAGCTGGTTTGGGCCGTTGTCGGCGTTGGGGCCGATCACCGCAATGGTCTTAAGCGTCTTCTTCAGCGGCAAAAGCTTGTGCTCGTTTCTGAGAAGCACAATCCCTTCCTGGGCCGATCGCAGCGCCAGGTCCTGATGTTCCTTCGAGTGCATGACCGTGGCGGCATTCTCGGGATCGACATAGGGATGCTCGAATAAACCGAGCCGGAACTTCTGTTCCAAGACGCGACGCACCGCCCGGTCGACCAGCGCCTCGGGGACCCGCCCTTCCTCAACGTTCTCGATCAGGGGTTTCATGTAGGCGGGCTCATAAGTGATGTCCAAATCCACGCCGGCCCGCAACGCCATGGCCCCGGCTTCCTTTTGCGTCGGCACGATATTCTCGTAGACCAAGGTGTCAAAGCCGTCGCCTTCGCTTTCAACTATGCCTTGGAAGCCGAGTTCATCGCGGAGAATCTTAGTCATCCACTTCTCAGAGCCGTGCGCCGGCACGTCTTCAATTTCGGGATAGCCTGCCATCACACCTAACGCCCCGGCTTTGAACGCGGCAATCCACGGCGGCAGAATGTTCTCCCGGACGTAGCGCTCGGACCATTCGATGGCGCCCCGCTCGAGGCCGCTCACCGGCTCGCTCTGGGTTGGGAAATCCGTCATCAGCGCAATCGCTTTATCCGGGGCGCTGAGGTCGGAGCCTTGCGCGCCCTGCACGATGCTCTCGGCGATCCTCGAGCCCAGGTAGGGGTCCTCCGTGTAGGCCTCTTCGTTGCGCCCCATTCTCGGGTCCCGGTCCAGTTCGAGCACCAGCGTGGACAGAACATGAATGCCGACCGCCCTTGCCTCGCGAGCGTCGGCGGCGTAGATCGCGCGCACCAGGTCCATGTCGAAGGTGCTGCCAATGGCAAGTCCTTCGGGAAAAACCGTGGCGCCGGGTAACATCGCCCCGTGCGTGCCTTCTTCGTCTTCAAGTAGCGGTATCTTCAGGCGCGTCTGGTTCAGCGCGATCTTCTGAAGGGCGTTGAAGAACTCAGCCTGCTGCCGCGGCGGGACGTGGAGAATCGTGTTCGCAAGCGAGAAGAAACCGCAACCCGGTCCGATCTGCGAATTGTAAGTTCCGGCCGCGAATCGCTTGCAGGCCTCTGTTTTCTCTGCGTTGGTTCTTCCGAGCCCGTCAACATAGACAGCAGGCAAATTGAGCTGCCCGACTTTTTCCTTCAGCGTCATCCGGCCCAACAGATCGTCCACCCGGCGTTCGATGGGCTGCGAGGGGTCAAGATAGATGTGAAGAGAGGAGGACGACTGAGCGAAGGCTGAGAGAGAGCCGATAAGTAGTCCCAGAATTAGAAACGACGTTCTTCGCTGCATCGTAGAAGCCTCACGAGAAACGGAGTCCCTCTGCGCGTCAGGGAGAAACTCTGTGAGCTTCAAAGCTCACACGCCTCCCTTGGCACACAATTATTATGGGGCGTACCAACCTGGAGGCTGGCAGCCTGGCTGTGGAAACAACCCCGACTTAGGTGCTGCTACTGCTTTTCGTAAACCTCGGTGTACGGCTCGTTCACAGCGATGGAGCTCCCCGCGACGGTCAGCGTACGCCCGTCCTGGGACGCTCGATAGGAGTCCCGGTAGAGCGGCTTCCCGTTTTGCTTCATCACCATCTCAAACGCGCGCTGTCCAGTGTGCTTCAGCGTTACCGTAAAGTGTTCCGGCATGGTCGGCCCCGTCACCGGGTAATCTTTCCCGTCAAACTGGGCGTCGGCCGTCCACTTGTAATCCGCCGACTTGAACAGGATCCCGTCTTTGCCCGAGGACGCGATCTCAAGCGTCGTGGGCGCGCTCACTTTGACTTGTTTGTCTTTCCATCCGCCGAACAGTCCCTTTTCGCCGGAGATGCGCTCGTAGGCCATAGTGTCTTCGAACGCCTCGCCGTTCGGCTTGGTCCCTTTGCTGACTACCGTTAAGGTCTTGCCATCCGCCGATAACTTCGAGGTGCCCGTGCTGACCAAATTTCCCTTCTCGGTGGTAGTACTCTGCCACGTGCTTTCGTCGATCTGCTTCCAGACAACCGCTTCGCCGAAGGGTCCTTTGTACTCCTTACCGTCCATCTTGAATGTGTACGAGAGACCAGACCCTGACCAACGGATTGCCCCGGACTCGGTTTTCTCGAACTTCATCGTGTCACCGGTCAGTTTGCTCTTCGCCGGGTTGAACTTCCAGGTTCCGGCAAAGGGATTCTCGGCAGCCGCCAGACTGCCACCCAATATCATCGCAAGTGCTAATGCAGTCGCCAGACGGATTCTCATGGCCACCCCCATCGAATGGAATTTAGGAATTTGAAGTCGTCTACTGTCCTGGAGTCTACGCCCCGGCGCGTGTCAAGTCAATTGCCTGCAAGGGGGGTAGTGGCCTAGTGTGGCCGTAGCGCCGACCTTTAGGTCGGCAAATGCCCCGACAGATTGGGGCGCTACGAATCAAACTTGGACAGTACGCAAGGGGAAATCGGAGGAATTACAGACAACACGGGTGGCGAAGCTCTACGTTCTGTATGCAGTAGGCTCCGCCGAGCGCAGAGCTTAGCTCGGCGCCAGGCGACGGAAAAGCCCAAAGGCGCGCTTTTACCACGCAATCTGGGGCGGGAAGTATTCGGCGATCAGTTGTTCGTAATAAGGGCGCAGTTCCCGAACGTCCGGACGCACGGCGCTCTTCGAGTACAGATCGTAATTCTGGAACTCGCGGACCCACTTGAACATTTCCTTGTCGCGGTCGTTCATCAGGTAGGTGTACTCGCCCTCCTGGTGGGCAGGATAGAAGGAGTGATAGCGGATCATGTAGCGAGCTTCCTCGGGCAGGTAATCCTTGGACACCCGATACATGTACTCGTCGTGGCCCCAGGACATGTCAACGTTGTCAAGTCCGCAACCCTGCTCGTAGACGCCCAGCTTGGTTTGATATTGAGGCACGGCCACGTCCGGGTTCGCAGAGAAGAATTCGTGGAAGACAATCTTGGGAGAATAAGCGCAGCCTACGGGGAACGTGTCGCCCACCACGGCCCACTGCGGCTCGCCCCAAAGGCAGAGAATCTTGCCGAGGTCGTGAACCAGGCC
>Ga0326727_10017918_pt1 | contig 14570 bp, 9 predicted proteins | sample MB2enrmetagenome_FD_207643 | JGI IMG/M metagenome (GOLD analysis project Ga0326727, IMG submission 207643) | Lab enriched peat soil microbial communities from McLean, Ithaca, NY, United States - MB29MY | ecosystem: Environmental > Terrestrial > Soil > Wetlands > Peat | place: USA: New York...
GGCAGCCTCAGGCTGGAACTCACCGAGAGCATGCTGGTGGAAAATCTCGAGGACATCATCGCCAAGATGACCGAACTCAGGTCGTATGGCTTGAGATTTTCCCTGGATGACTTTGGCACCGGCTATTCGTCCTTGACTTACCTCAAGCGACTGCCCCTTGACCGCTTGAAGATCGACCGGTCGTTCGTGCGCGATATGATGGTGGACGCCACCAGCGGGGCAATTGCGCAAACCATTCTTTCGCTGGGCCGCGCCCTGGGCATATCGGTCATCGCCGAGGGCGTGGAAACGGAAGAACAGCGGGGCTACCTTGCCGGCCTCGGCTGCCACTCCTTCCAGGGGTTCCTGTTCAGCCGTCCGCTGCCGCTGGATAAGTTCGAGGCCTTTCTACAGGACTTCACCGAACACGGCGGCCAGAGTTGAGCCGGTTGCGCCTGCATGCCTTCTATGCTGTGCAGGTCGCTTGCCGGAGGGGAGAAGCAAGGGAGCGGGAAAAGGCTAAAGACTGATCTTCAAGGATGGCTTGTATAATTGCAGGATTCGCGGGAGAAAGCCTTGAAGAAAGCACTGCCCATCATTCTTCTAATCGGTCTTTTCATATTGTGCGGCCTTCCGGCCACGGGCCAGGGCAGCCTGAGTGTGCAGCTCTATCGAGCGGCCAGGGAAGGCCGGGTGGCGGAGATTCAACCGCTTTTGAAAAAGGGCGCCAACATCGAGGCCAGGTTTGCCGATGGAGAAATATGGCCGTATGTAACGGATGAAATCAAGCGGACGCCGTTGATAGCGGCTGCCGTAAACGGCAAGATCGATGTGCTGCAACTGCTGCTGAAAAATGGCGCCAATGTCGAGGCCACGGATGACAACAACAACACCGCGCTGATTGCCGCCGCCATAGCGGGTCAGACCGAGGCTGTCAGGCAGTTGTTAAAAAATGGCGCCAACGTCAACGCCGTAGGCGCTATGGGCGAAACGGCGCTGGACGCGGCCGCCGAAGTGGGAAAGACCGATGTGGCGCAAGTGCTGCTGGACAATAGCGCGGACATGGAGGCCACAGGAAACATCGCCAACGGGACGGCATTGATTCTGGCCGCCAAGAACGACCATGCGGACATTGTGTATTTGCTGCTATACCGGGGCGCCAAGATTGAGCCGGGAGGCTCTTCGGGCTACGAGACGGCGCTGACCCGGGCGGCCAGCAATGGCGATGCAGAAGTTGTGCGGCTGCTGCTGGGGAAAGGCGCTAACATCGAGGCCAGAAACAGCAACGGACAGACGGCGCTGATGGAAGCCGCCGCTTCAGGCAAGACCGCCGCTGCCCGCTTGTTGCTGGACAAAGGCGCCAACATCGATGCCAGGAGCAACGATGGGAGGACGGCGTTGCTATGGGCTGCCATTGGCCATCACACCGCCGTTGCACGGTTGCTGCTGGACAAAGGCGCCAACATTGAGGCCGCCAGCAACGACGGCGATACGGCGCTGATTGCGGCAGCCTGCTCTGAAGCTGATAAGACAGGCGCCGAAAAGCAGGGCCTGGTGCAGTTGCTGCTGAACAAGGGCGCCAATATCGACGCCCAGAACAAGGCCGGCCTGACTCCCATGACCTGTCCCAATCGAATGAAGCCGCCGGCGGTGGCCGAACTGCTGGAGCAGGCCAGCCGAGAGAAAAAGACGGCTGCCGGAAAACCGCAATAAGCAAAATCAACGCCGCGGAACCGTACGCGATTCATGAGGCTCCGCAGCTGATTCGTTGCCTGGCTAATTCAGCGTCAGCTCCGCGCTGAGCGGAGTGTTTTCGCTGGAGTCGCCGACGCGGATCACGAACTTGCCGGGATCGATGGTCCACTTGTGGGCCGCCGCGTCCCAGTAGCTGAAGGCGCGGGCATCGAGGTTGATGGTCACGTGCTTGGTTTCGCCGGGAGCCAGACGTACCTTTTCGAAGCCCTTCAGCTCGCGTTCCGGACGCTTGACCGTCGAAGAAGGATCTGAGACGTAGAGCTGGGCCACATCGGCTCCAGCCACGCTGCCGGTGTTGGTCACGTCGAAGCTGACCGGAACAGTGGAGCCCGCGGCAGCCGTGGCCGAAACTTCGAGCTTCGAGAAGCTGAAGGTGGTGTAGCTCAACCCAAAGCCGAAGGGAAAGAGCGGGTGCTTGCCGGTGGTGGTCCAGTAACGATAGCCCACCAGCAGGCCGTCATCGTACTTCACGTGAGGAATGACGTAATCCACCGGCGGGCGACCCTCTTCGACCACGTGCAGCGATGTGTCAGCGCCCTTTATGGGGTAGTAGCAGGCGTAGGAGGGATTCTCCTCCCAACTGCGGTCGAAGCTGACCGGCAATTTGCCCTCGGGATTGTGCTTGCCGAAGAGCACCTCGGCGACGGCCGTTCCGCCCTCCTGGCCGGGATACCAGATCTGCAACAGAGCGGGAACCTTGCTGAGCCAGCCGCGGGTGTCCATGCCGCCACCTCCAGTGAGGGTGACGATGGTGCGGGGGTTGATCGCGGCGATGGTCTCGATCAGCGTGTCCTGTCCCCAGGGAAGCGCGAAGGTGCGGTCATGGCCCTCGCCCTCGCTCCGCGGATTGAAGCCGGCGGCGATGATCACGACATCGGCCTTGGCGGCCATCTCACGGGTCTCGGCGGAGATCAGCTCAGGCAGATATGCAATGCCCAGGCCAAAGCGGGGCGTTGCGCCGCGAGGCTGAAGCTCAGCTACCACGGTGGCGGTCTCTCCGGCAGCCATCTCAACGGTGGCCGACTGTGGAACCTGGCCTTCGGCGCGTTCCTGGTGGAGTATCTCTTTGCCGTTCACCAGCACCTTGAATCCATTCCCGCCCCAGCCCGATGCGCCAGCCAGAACCATATACGTGCCGGCTTTCTCCGCCTTGTATTGAGCGGTGTAACGGATGCCGTGCGGCGTCTGGGCCTCAGGCTCCCAGCCGCTATCGCGCCAACCGGTGATGCCGCGCGCGGTGCTGCTCACTGGCGTTCCGGTGAAGTCCTGGTGGGGATAATCATCGATATTGACGGCGCCCTCCCAGCGGGTTCTGCGAAATAGCTCATTCTCATCGGGCAGGCCGCGAGCATAGAGCACATGCACATCGGGTCCGGCGAGATTGGCGATGCCGGTGAGGATGCTGACCGGCTCAAAGGCCTGCGCCTCCGAGGAGCCTCCGCCGCCGGTCACCGCCGGCCAGGCGTCAGGGCCGATGACGGCGATAGTCTTCACCCTGGCCGCATCCAGCGGCAGCAGGTGGCCGTCATTCTTGAGTAAAGTCAGGCTCTCGCGCGCGCCGTCCAGGGCGATGGCGCGATCAGCCACCGAATACGTCGAGTCAGCCGGATCGAACTGCGGGCGGTCCATGAAGCCGTAGCGCATCACGGTCCTCAGCAGGCGCAGCACCTTGTCGTCGATGGTGGACTCTTTCACCGTGCCGGCTTTGACCGCGGCCAGAAGGGTGTTAACGGTCATAAAGCGCGCGTTGGGCATCTCCAGGTCCAGGCCGTTGTTGGCCGCCGCCACGCCGTCATAGGTGGAGTCCCAGTCCGACATGAGAATACTCTTGAAGCCCCAATCGCCCTTGAGCACCTTCAGATTCAGGAACTCGTTCTGAGTGGCGTGGACGCCGTTGACCAGGTTGTAGGAGTTCATCACTGCGTCCACGTGGGCCTGGGTGACGGCAGCTTCAAAGGCCGGCAGATAGATCTCGCGCATGGTCCGCTCGTCCACTTCCACGCTCGTGTTGTGCCGGTTGTACTCCTGATTGTTCAGGGCGTAGTGCTTTACCGTGGCGATGACGCCCTGAGACTGGACGCCTTCGATATAAGGAACCACCATGGCGGCGTTCAGGAATGGGTCTTCGGAGAGATATTCGAAGTTGCGGCCGGCCAGGGGCGAACGGGCAATGTTAACGCCGGGGCCGAGCAGAAAATTAACGCCGCGGGCGCGGGCATCCCTGCCCAGGCCCTCACCAAGTCTGCGGGCGAACGACCGATCCCAGGTGGCGGCCAAGGCAACACCGCCCGCATAGGCGGTAGTCGGTCCCCAGGTGCGCACGCCCACGGAAGCGTCGGACATCTTGAAGCGCGGCAGGTCAACTGCCGGGACAGCCTGCGTGAACATACCGTCGATGCCGCCCAGCAGTACGATCTTCTGCTCCAGCGTAAGCCGGACCAGCAGATCATGGGCCCTGGCCTCAATCTGCGGCGAATCAGGCACGGGCGCCTGTGCCGAGGCGGCCAGGCCGCAACTCAGGAGGATGGCGATCAAACAAGTAACGGCCACACGGATAAACGGTTGAGTAGCGGGATTTCTTGAGATTTTCATGAAAGATACCTCATTGGTCATTCGGATGCGGACCCCTGTCTATTCTATAGGCCGCAACAGCCTGGGGCCTGCCGTCCTGGCGAGTCTTCAACTCCGCTTCATGCGGTTGCGCCGGGGACTGGGCGGACAGGTAGACTCGCGAATCACCAATTCCGGCATAATCGGTATCGTATCTGAAAATGTTGCCTGGCCGCGAATCCGTTGCAACAGGATGCGCGCGGCCACTACGCCCATTTGTTGCAGCGGCTGGCGAATGGTAGTCAGGCTGGGATTGTAGTACGACGCGCCCTGGATGTCGTCGAAGCCCACCACGGAGATGTCCTCCGGCACGCGCAAGCCATGGTCCATAAAGGCCCGGATCGCACCGATGGCCGCCAAATCGTCGTAGCAGACCAGGGCGGTGAAATGGGCGCCGCTATCCAGCAACTGGCTCGCCGGACCATATCCCAGTTCCGGTGTGGACACCCGCAACTGCAACTGTATGGTCAACCTGGGCGGTACTTCAAGCTTCATCTCCCGGGCCACCGCCATCAAACATTCCCAGCGGTTATCGGCGTCGGAACTGTGGCTGCCGCCGCGCATGAAAGCAATCTTGCGGTGTCCCAACTGGCAAAGATGCTTTAGCGTCAACTCCGCCGCCCGCCGTTGGTCCAGCGCGACACAGGTGACGCCCTCGATCTTGCAATGCCCGGCTACCGCCACCACCGGCAGTTTCATGCTGTGCTTGAGCACTGTGTCGACCAGGATGAACCCTTCCACAGAGCGGTCCATCAGCATGTTCGAGTATTCCTCAATCAGGTCGGGCTTGCGCCGATGGCTGGCGATGAGGTAGAAGTACCCTTCCTCGAGAAGGAATTCCTCTGCTCCGGCCAGCACCTGCGTGGCATAGCTGTCGCTCAATTCCGGTATCAGCACGCCCACCGAATAAGACTTCAGTTTGCGCAGCGACCGCGCATAATAGCTGGGCCGGTAGTCGAATCTTGCCGCCGCCTCCCTCACTCGTTCCCGGGTCTGCTGCGGAATGGAGCGAACGCCGGGAGCGTTGTTGAGCACCAGCGAGATGGTGGCCGGCGACAGGTTCAGATACTCGCCCAGCGTGCGCAGGCCAATGGGTTGCCCCGGCTGCGATTCGGGAGCAGATCTTGCTCGTTTGGCCATATTCTACTGTTGTAACACTCTTAGCAGCGCATGGGGAGTTATTTCAATGTCTTTGACTATTTTCTCTCTATGCGCGCCGGCATGATTGTGTGCCGATAAGATCAATAGATGCCAGATGCCGGCTGCCGGCGCAGGAGAGGCGTTTCAGCTACCGCGGACATTCGACGGTGGCACGGAGCAGGAAGGATAGCGCCGGTTTGCATATCCGCGGCAATCGATTTATCGTTGAATCGCCGCAACTTTCGAGGTGCAGAATGTATTTGAAATTCCTTGCCATTGCTTGTGCCGTTACCTTCACCATCACAGCCGCCGCTCAAACTGAGCCAATCCGGCCAAAAATCACGGGCATCTCGCACCTGGCCGTCTATGCGTCTGACCCCGCGGCCACCGATCGCTACTACCGCGAAATCATCGGCGCGGCCAAGCTGCCCGACCCCGAGAATCCCAAGGGCGTTCGCTATGCGATCAACGCCACGCAGTTCATTGAAGTGCTGCCGCTGCCTTCCGGCCAGGGAATCAACCGGCTGGACCACTCGGCCTATAACACCGACGACGCCGAAGGGATGCGCAAGTACCTGGCCGCCAAGGGGTGGAAGACGCCGGCCAAGGTGGAGAAGGGCGCTGACGGCAGCCACTGGTTCACGGTGCTCGACCCGGAGGGCAACAAGGTCGAGTTCGTCCAGCCTCCCCCTGGGCCTAAAGCCATCGACGAGCACAATTTGATTGGCCGCCACATCATCCACATCGGCATCATGGTGCACAGTCGCGCTGCCGAGGACACCTTCTATCGCGATCTGCTCGGCTTCCGCCCTTACTGGTTCGGCGGCATGGTCACGGATCGGATCGACTGGGTCAGCCAGCAGGTTCCCGACAGCCACGACTGGATGGAGTACATGCTGGTCCACGACACCGCAAGTTCCGGCATCCCGGCCACCATCTCCCAGCATGACCTGGGGGTGCTGGACCATCTCTCCATCGGCGTCAATTCAGTGGCAGAGGCCCACAAGACGCTGGAAGCCGGAAATAGGCTCAACGGCGTCCACGACGCGCATACCCAGATCGGCAGGGACGGCAAGGGTCAATTCAACCTCTACGACCCCGACGGCATCCGCCTGGAACTAATGAACTTCCACGCCACGGAAAAGCCTTGTTGCTCGCCCTTCACGGCAGACGATCCGGCGGAGTAAAGAGGGAAACACGTTGCCTGATTTTCGTCGAACCAGGCAACGTGGAAACCGCAAGGCCTTGTTAGTCCGGAAGCCGGCTACCGGTAACTGTCTGCTGACAACGAAACGCTACCGGCTGAAGCTCACATACATGCGTCCGGCGTAGAGCCGGAAGCCGCCGGCAGGGTCGGCCAGCACTTGCAGGGGCATGGGCCTCTTCAGGCCGGCATCCTCGTGCGAAGCCACCGTGAGAACGTCGTGCGCGCCAATGTCAGTCACCACAAATTTATCCCCGACGAACCCCACGCCGTAGACTCCCGCGGCAAGGCTCTCGCCGCCCACTTTGATGGGAACCTCGGCGATAAAGTAAGCCTGGTACTTCGATGCCAAGGCGGTCGAGTAGCCGGTGGTGTCAACCAGGATTACCAGCACGTAGTGCCCATCGGCAAACTTCACACCTCCCGAGTTACGCAACTGCGTGTTGGCCGGCTGCCCGCAGTAGTACACACTCGCCGGCAGCAGCTTCTCTATCTCCACCGGTGTCAGCACTGTCGCGCCACTCTGCGCCCGGATCGATCCCGGCACAGCCATCATCGCCACGACCGCAATTCCGGCCGCAACCATCCTTAAAATCAATTGATTTCGCATCGTGAAACCTCCTTTTTATCACTACGTAACGGAGTATATCGCACCAAGAACGAACAAGGGGGACGATCAAAGACTGCATGAGCAATGTTTTTGACGGGGAGTTTACGCTGCGGGGCTCAGACGCCGATTGCCTCCCGGAGAGCGGCGGCGACTTCTTCCTGCTGGCTCATGGAGATGCGGTTGAAGAAGGGCAGGGCGAGCGTGCGCCGGGAGACGGATTCGGTGATGGACAGCGCGGCCGCGCCTGCACTGGAGCGGCCGAGCCAGGCCGGTTGCAGATGGATGGGGGCAAAGTAGCGTCCGCTGGCGATGCCGCGCCGGGCGAGAGAGGCCTGCACACGGTTGCGGTCAACCTGCTCCGGGAGGCGGACTACGTAAACGAACCAACTGATGGCGCGGTTAGGGAGGGCGAGCGGCGGGAGTTCCAGGCCTGGGATTGCGTTGAGCAGCGCATCGTAGCGCTGGGCCGCGGCCTGGCGCAGGGCGAGCATCTCGCCGATGCGGCTCAACTGGACCCGGCCCAGCGCGCAGGCCAGCTCGGAGAGGCGGTAGTTGTAGCCCGGCTCGGCGTGGTCGAGCCATTCGCCGCTATCGGAGCGGCCCTCTACCCCAGCGACTAAGACCTGTCGCTGGGGACCCCGTCCTTGATTGCGCAAGCTGCGCAGGCGGTTGGCGTAACCTGCATTGTGAGCCAGTACGGCGCCGCCTTCGCCGGTGGTGAGCTGCTTGTTGGGATAAAAGCCGAGGACGGCCAGGTCGCCGAAGCTGCCGGCGCGCTTGCCCTGGAACTGGGCGCCGATAGCCTCGCTGGCGTCCTCGATCAGGGCCAGGTTGTGGCGGCGGGCGATGGCTTCGAGCGCGTCCATCTCCGCCGGAATGCCGAAGGTATGGACGACCAGAATGGCCCGTGTGCGCGGCGTAACAGCCCGCTCGACGATGGCCGGGTCAAGGTTGAGGGTGACGGGATCGATCTCCGCAAAGACCGGCGTGGCGCGCACCTGGAGGACCGCGTTGGCTACCGCGATAAAAGCGAAGGAGGGCACGATGACCTCGTCGCCCTCGCCGATGCCGAGGGTGAGCAGAGCGAGGTGCAGGCCGGCGGTGCCGGAGCTGACGCAGACGGCGTGGGGCACGGAGTGATAGGCGGCCAATGCTGCCTCAAAGGCCGTCAGTTCGGGACCCATGCTGAGGTGCGGCGTGCGCAGAACGTCGGTTACGGCATCGATCTCGGCCTGGGTGATGTCCGGGGCGGACAACTGAATGCGCATGGTCATGGTTGCTCCGGATTGGCTTCATCGGGCAGCGGCGTTGGCTGCTTGAGGAGCAGGCCGTCGAGCGGAACGGTGGTGAGGACGCGGGCGATGGCGGCAGCCGCGGTTCCATCGCCGTAGGGGTTCGTCATGCCGCGTAGGGAATCTCGAAATTCTGGACGGAGGGCTTGCGCGATGGCGGCAAGGATTGCGGCGGTTTCAGCGGGCGCGTCGATCACGTTGCGGGCGCGCTCGCGGCCCTGCTGGCGTATTCCCACGTTGACCGTGGGCAGGGCGAAGGAGGCCGCTTCCATGATGCCGCTGGAGGAGTTGCCGATCATCGCGTCTACCTGGCCCAGAAGGCTCCAGTAAGTGACGGCGTCGAGGTTGACGAAGATGTGCGTGTGGGGCCGGGTGCCTGCAAGAGCCCGCGTGCGTTGGATGAGCGCGAAGCTGCCGGCGTCGGCGTTGGGATAGACGAAGAGGAGTTGGCCGGGAATTTGCGCGAGCGCGGCGAAGAGGGCATCGGCCTCGGCGTTGGTGTCGCGGAGGATGGTGACCGGATGCCAGGCGATAAGCAGCGTGGGCGGGGTGAGCGCGAGGCTGAGCTTGGCTTCAATTTCCGGGCGGCTCAAGAGCGTGGAGCGGCGCATATGGTCGAGCGAGGGAGCTCCGGCATGATAGACGCGCCAGGGCTCCTCGCCCATGGCGATGACGCGAAGGCGCGCGGTGGGGGTGGAGGTGAAGTGGATGTGAGCCATCTTGGTGAGAGCATTGCGCACCTGGTCGTCGATTGCGCCCTGACTGACTTCGCCGCCCTCGATGTGGGCGATGGGAATGCGCAGCGCAGTTGCAACCGAGGCGGGCGCCAGCATCTCGTAGCGGTCGGCGATGAGCAGCAGCAGATCGGGACGCCAACTGGTGAGCGCATCGGCCAGGCCGAGGATGGCGAGGCCGATGGTCTTGGCCATGCCGGTGTCGGTATCGGAGTTAAGCAGGCACTCGATGCGCGCGCGAATGGAAAATCCATCGCGCTCGATTTCACTGATCGTCGAGCCGAACTCCGGCGCGAGATGCGCGCCCAGCGTGAAGAGACCGAGCTCCACATCCGGATGCGCGGCGAGCTCGCGCAGCGGCCAATAGAGGTGGCTATAATCCGCACGCGAGGTGGTCACCACGCCGATGCGCCGCGTTATCCTGATTTCGCTCATAGGCAGACCCGTGGAAAAGCCTGTTCAGGCAGCTCATCGGGCAGACGCCTCCGTGGGGACGGCGTATGCGGAGGAGCAGGAAATCCGCGCCAGTTGAAGTTATGGAGGGCAGGAAGCACACAGAAAGTATAATTGGCTTCGCGTCCCTGCCGTGAGCGCCATCCAGAGATCAAACTTTCTTACGATGCTCTCCGGCTGGCCGCTCGCATACACTGAAGGGTTATGCGGCAACATGGTCAAGCTGTTCCTGCCGGATGGGGGAAGAGAACTATGAGGATGACCGGGCCGTTGGCCCTTGCTCTTTTTGTGGCGACTGCAACAGCGGCCGGAGCGCAGGCGCGCTTTGACGCCGAGGCGGTGCGGCTGAACAGTAGCGGCGTGGCCGAGATGAGTCAGCAGTCTACCGAGCGCGCGGCATCGTCGTTTGCCGAGGCCTTTCAAAAGGACCCCAAGCTGGCGCAGGCAGCGATCAATGAGGGCATTGCGCTGATGGCGTTGCAAAAGCTGGATGAAGCCAGGAAGGCGCTGCAACAGGCCATTGCGCTGGAGCCGAACAACGCGCAGGCGTGGTACAACCTGGGTCTTGTGCAGCACGCAGGCAACGAGCTGGAGCCGGCGCTGGCCAGCTTTCAGAAAGCGGTGAGCTTCGATCCCCGGGATGCGGATTCCTATTATTTCGAGGGCGTCTGCTACCAGGAGATGAAGCAATTCGACAAGGCCATTGCGATTTTCCAGAAAGCGCTGGAGATCGACCCATTGCATGCATCGGCAGAGTTTCAGTTGGCGCGCGCGTTGCAGCGCTCCGGCCGCACGGCGGAGGCGAAGGACCACTTCAAACGCTTCCAGCATTTGACCAGCGCCAAAATTGGAGCGCCCATCGGGCTTTCTTACGGCGAGCAGGGCCACTACTCAACGGTGTTGCCGGTGGAGGAGCACGAGGCCGCGAAGAAGGCAATGATTCCGGTGAAGCTGGTGGCGCAGCTGATGGTGACTGGAAAAACTGCTCCCTTCACCACCACCGGCGGCGCTTGCATGATGGATGTGACCGGTTCGGGCAAGATGGACCTGGTGCTGATGCAGGTCGGCGCGCAGGCTATTCGCGTGCTGCACAACAAGGGCAATGGCAGCTATGAAGAGTTCGATGCGGCGGCGGCGGGGCTGAAGGCTAGTGGCCGCGCCGTAGCCTGCGCCGTGGGCGATTACGACGGCGATGGGTTGAATGATCTGGCCGTCGCGTTGGACGATGCGGTGATGCTCTTCAGGAATCTGGGTCACGGAAAGTTTCAGGATGTGACGGCGGAGGCTGGGCTGGTTCCCAAGAACCGGCCGAGTGGAATCACGTTTATTGATTATGACCACGATGGGGATCTGGATCTGTTCATGACCGGCGCGCCTTTGAAAGAAGGAGGCACTCCGAATATTTTATGGCGGAACAACGGGAATAAGACCTTTACTGAGTGGACGGAACCCACAGGGTTGGGCGGAAGTGGCAAGACGAGTGCGGCGATTTTGACTGACTTCAATAACGATCGCGCGGTGGACATTGCTGTGACAGGCGATGGGCCAGCGCCGTTGATTTATGTGAACCCGCGCGAAGGCAAGTATCCGACGCAGGCGGTGTACGACGGGTTTAGTTTCGTAATATCAATGGAAGAATTTATGGAAGTAGTGGAACATGGAACTGTCCATCAAGCAACAAAGAAAGAAGCTCGGGAAGATGCTCGTGCAAGGAAACACCCTTCCCCACCTCCGCCGCCGACGGTCGGCATCGCGGTGCTGGACTACAACAAGGACGGCTGGATGGACATTGCCGTCACGCACGCGGGCGCGCCGGGATTGACACTGTGGCGTAATGTCGAGGGACCGAATCATACTGGCCGGCGGTTTGAGAGAGTGGAACTTCCGGGAGATAATATACTGCGCGGATGGGGCCTGACGGCTGTCGACATTGACAATGATGGGTGGATCGATCTGGCGGCGGTTTTGGAGACCAAGGCTGGGCCATGCGTTAAGGTCTTCCGCAATCGCGGCGACGGAACATTTGAAGATGTGAGCGTGGCGCTGGGCCTGGACAAGGTAAAGCTTACCGCGCCGCGCGGGCTGATTGCCGTCGAGGACAATGGCGCGGCGGATCTGATTGTGACGCAGTTGAATGCGCCGCCGGTGCTGCTGCGCAACGTGGGCGGCAACAAGAATCACTCCGTACGGCTGGACCTGACCGGCTTTGCGGACAACAAAACGGCGATTGGGGCCAAGGTGGAAATCTTCACGAGCGGCCACTGGCAGAAGTGGGAGCTGGCCGGGGCGTCAGGCTATCAGACGCAGGGACCGCCGCAGATTCTCGTCGGTCTGGGCGATGCGGACCGCATTGACCTGCTGCGGATTCTTTGGCCCACGGGCGTGCTGCAAGATGAGATCGATTTGCCTCATCAGCCGGTGATCGCCATGAAGGAGGCCGATCGCCGCGGAAGCTCGTGTCCGGTGTTGTTCGCGTGGAAGGGTCACAAATACAAGCTGGTGACGGACTTGATCGGCGCGGCGGTGGTGGGCCACTGGTTCACGCCCACGCGGCGCAATACGCCCAACCCCGGCGAGTGGATCAAGGTTGATGGCGCGCAGCTTGCGCCGGTCAACGGCAAACTGAGCCTGCGCTTCATGGAGCCGATGGAAGAGGTCAACTACATCGACCAGTTGCGGCTGATTGCGGTCGATCATCCGGAGAATGTCGAGGTGAATCCCGACGAGCGGTTCCTTGACGATCCGCCGTTCGCCTCGGGGCGCGTGGTGGCTTCAGCGGGCGCGCGGCTGCCGGTGGGCGCGTGGGATGGCGAAGGGCGCGATGTGCTGGATCAGATCAGCCGGCGCGATCATCAATTCGCGAGCGGCTTCACGCCGCTGCCCTACGATGGCTTTGCCAACCTACATGCTCTCACGCTCGATCTGGGTCCGCTGGACGCGCAGTCCCCGCTGCGGCTGCTGATGACCGGCTATGTAAACTACTTCAGCGCGACCTCGCTCCATGCCGCGTGGAAGGCGGGGATCAAGCCGATTTCGCCTTATGCTGAGGCACAGTTACCGGATGGCCAATGGCAGCGCATCGCGGACGATGTGGGTTTTCCCGCAGGACTGGAGCGCACGATTGTTGTTGATCTCAGCGGCAAGCTGCCCGCTGGCGCGAGGCGCATCCGGCTCGTCACCAATCTCGAAATCTACTGGGACCAGGTGCTCGTCGACAACAATGCCGAGGGCGAAGCGCGCACAGCGGAGTTACCGCTATCGTTGGCCACGCTGCATTTCCGCGGCTATCCGAAGCAGATTGAAGGCGCAAGCCCCGGCGACCTCGACTACGACTATGATCGCGTTAGCCTGACGGGGCCGTTCCAGCGGCAACGGGGAAGTTATACGCGCATGGGCGACGTGACGGAACTGCTGAAGAGCATCGACGACCGCTATGTGATTTTCGGCAGCGGCGAAGAGATCGCGGCGGAGTTTAACGCAACCAGGCTGCCCGCGCTGCCCGCGCACTGGAAGCGCGACTACTTCTTCTATGCCAATGGATTTGTGAAGGACATGGACTGGTGGGATGCGTCTCCCTTCACTGTGGCGCAACTGCCATTCCACACGATGAGCGCCTATCCGTATCCGGCGAGCGAAAAGTTTCCCGACGACGCAGATGCGCTGGATTACCAGTTGAATTGGAATGATCGCTTCGACTCGGGCGAGCCTAACCGCCTGTATCGTTTTGAGTACCGAGAGCGGCACACGACGCCGGTCGAGGATACGTGGCCATGAGACCGACGGACGAATCGGAGATTCAAGAACTGGCTGATAGCCCGCAGGAGATTGGCGCGACTCGGGGAAGCGGCTATCTTCGGCTGGCTTTCAACGCCGCGTGCATTCTGGTCATTTTTTGGCTGGCGCGCGGTTGGCTGACGCGGGCTGCCTACTGGCTGGACGGACATTTCCAAAAGGAGATTGCGCGGCGGCTGGGAATCTCGTCCGGGGCGATTGGTTTCCTGTACTTTCTGGTACATTCGGTCTGGCCCATCTTTCATGCCAACACGAAGAAGAAGCACAAGCGCGCCGAAGAAGAGAAGAAGCAATTCAATCCGCGCTATAACCCCATCGAGGAACGAGATTCGGAGAGCTGGAGCCATGAGCGGCATGACGATTGAGCCGGCCACGCGGCAACTGGCGATGTTGCGCGCGGGCGAGATTTCTGTTGTGGAATTGGCCGAGGCCCACATCCGGCAGATCGAGCGGCTGAATCCGCAGTTGAACGCATTTGCCGATTTCGACGCGGAGCGTGTGCGCGCCGAGGCGCGACGACTGGATGAGACGCCTAAGAATGAGCGACGCGGCATTTTGCACGGATTGCCGATGACAGTGAAGTCTTCTATCGCGACGGCGGGTTATCGCTGCGAAATTGGCAGTCTGCTGCACCGGGGCGAAATCCCCACGAAAGACGCTATCGTCGTTGCGCGTCTCCGCGCCGCCGGAGCGTTGATTCTGGGCACCACCAACTGCCCCGAGTTCCTGATGGCCTACGAGACGGCGAACCTGCTGCATGGGCGCACAAACAATCCATGGGACGTTGAACGCACCCCGGGCGGATCGAGCGGCGGCGAGTCGGCAGCCATTGCGGCGGGGCTGTCGGCAGCAGGCCTGGGCAGCGACAGCGGCGGCTCGGTGCGTGTGCCCGCGCACTTTACCGGCATCTGCTCTCTCAAGCCCACGCCGGGCCGCATTCCGGGCCGAGGACACCTGCCGCCTTGCGTGGGTCCGTTTTCGACGCTCGGCGCCATTGGCCC
>Ga0326727_10017919_pt1 | contig 14570 bp, 18 predicted proteins | sample MB2enrmetagenome_FD_207643 | JGI IMG/M metagenome (GOLD analysis project Ga0326727, IMG submission 207643) | Lab enriched peat soil microbial communities from McLean, Ithaca, NY, United States - MB29MY | ecosystem: Environmental > Terrestrial > Soil > Wetlands > Peat | place: USA: New York...
CCGTGTAGCCGCCGACTGCAATGTCGAGTCCAGGATAGGCGAGCAGAATGCCGGCGACCTTCGCCAGCTTTTCCCGCGCACCGGGTTTCAACGAGTATTTGCCGGTATCAAACAGAACATCGGACATGCTGACAATGAGCCCACGCGCGGAATCGCGAGTCTGGAGAATGGCATTCAACTGCAAGGAGAGTTGCGTACGCATAGCAACCTTGTCTGTTTCCGCTTTTTGCGCGGCGAGACGAGATTGGTCGGCATCGGCCTGAGCTGCGGACACGGCATTTGCCGACGCAACCTGGCTGTTTGCCATGTCGGACTGTGCCTGCGCGGTCGCAGTCTGCGCATCCGCAGCGGCGGCACGCGCCTTGGCGGCATCAATTTCCGCTTGGTTTTGTGCGGCTAAAGCTATTGCTGCATCGGACTGGGCTTTGTCTTTCTGCCGCATCGCGTTTTCGGCCTGTCCCTGCGATTTCGCCTGGGCGTCCGCTGAATCCTGGCGCTCGTTGGCCAGTCGCATCTCGTCCAGTTTTTTGACGGCGATCGCGCGGGAATCTTCCGCAGTCTGCACTGCTTCGCGAGATACTGCGATCAGCGGTTTGGTGTCGATGTGTTTTCTTGTGGCTTCTTCATCGGCATTGTTCATCAACTGGACAGCGTGTTGATAACTGTCGCTGGCATACTGCTCGGCCCCCTCGGATTGTGCGATGCGCAAGGCATTTCGCGCCTCGAAGAATTCCAACGGCAATCTGGCGTTCAGGACTACAGGATCGAACTTATAGCCGGTGGGAATGTAGCCTCCGCGCTCCATCAGTTTATACTTTGCACTCACCGCTTCGGTCGTACCCTTGGTGTTTTCGCGGACTACATTTTCCAGCACGACCACGTTGCTCGGTTGGCGCACGGCATAATACGGTTCCGCGGTAACAATTAGAGCGAACGCCTGGAGGTCTGTGGTTACGCGCACTTTGCTGCGATGGTTGTCGCCAACCAACACTTCGCCCAGGTTCTGGGCCCGGCCTTCGGGAGAAATCGACCACAAAACATAAGTTAGATACTCTGTGCCGAAAGTCACCGGAGACTGTAGATCGCAAAATTCCGCGTCGATCTCAATGGATCCCCGCTTGCTGTTCACCTTGGCTTCGCCATTCGCTGAAGGCATCAAGTCCGTGCCTACAAAATCCACTTTGGAAGTTCCACTGCGATGCTCGTAGCTAACGGCCTGTACACTTCGGCTAACTACATTCACTCGAAACATAGGAGTCGGGTTAAGGGGTTCGACGTCCATGGAAACTTGACGACTTGTTTGAGCGAACGCGCTCAAACTGATGGTAATTGCGGCTGCTAGCAAAAGCTTATTCTTCACAGTATCTCCTTGGCAGATGCCTGCCATGTTGTATTGCATTTCTGTAATGTTTGTGAGACCGGCCTTAGTGGCCAGGTCCCGTCATCTTTCAGGTCCCAACGTGGATACGGGAAAGCGAACTAAAGAGTCCGAACACGTTCAATATCCAGAGAACCACGGCAATGACCACGACGCCGTTCAAAATGGACTTAATTTGTCCTTGCATGGGAATGAAGCGATTCACCAGCCATAGCAGGACACCCACCACAATCAGAACTTCGAGCAGTTGAATGAGAGGCATAATCTTTGACCTTCCTTGTTTGTTGGCTAACACCTCTCATCCGATAGGAGGTGTCGCCCTAACTTGAATGTTCGAGGCTTTTAGGGTCGAATCGTGGGCCGCCGTCGGGCTTTCGCGGCGCAACACGGATGAAGAATGCCGATTGGCTGGATGTGGTCACATGGCCGGGACTTAGTTAGGAACTACCCTGCAGTGACCAACAAATCGGAACTGCGAATCGGCGTTTGCAGTTCCGTCTGCACATTCAGTAGAACAATAATGACAGGTGCGGAGCATAGCGTCTGAGCAAGATAGCTCACATGCGGAGATAAAGCTCGCGGCACCTGTACCGAGACCGGACTAATTCACCGGAGCCCCGGTGGGGCGAACGCCGTTCAGTGGAGCGAGAACAACGGCGGCAACGCGCGGACTTATGGCGTGCATCAGAGCCCAGGAGTAGTCGAACTCCCGCCCACAATTCAGGCATACCTGGTAAGTCCGTTTCTTGATTGTGAATACCGCACTCCGCTGGCGGTGGTGGCATCCGAAGGCAAACTGGAAGACCGAAAAAAGTGGCATCATAAGTCCTCCAGTCGCTGTCTGCGCTCACAACTCCCATGAGCGTCGAGCCAATCCAAAAGAGAACGAATGCTGGCGTGGGCCAGGGCGATCGCGCAGTCGGCGGCCCCGTAATAAATATTGAGCGTGTCGCCATCGGGGCTGATTGTGTATCCGCACGGAAACACGACATCGTCGACATCGCCGCGGCGTTCATACTCGGTCTCTGGGCCAAAGATCCACGAATCTCCGCGCCGCAGACATTTCTCGGGATTCTCAAGGTCAAAAAGGGCCAAGCCCAATCGATACAGACAACCCGATGGCGTTTGCCGCACTCCGTGGTAAAGCACGAGCCATCCTTTAGAAGTCTCAATGGGAGGCGGCGACAAGCCGATCTTGTTTGCGTCCCACCAGGCGCCGCGGCGGGCCTCCAGCATAAGTCTGTGCCTGCCCCAGTAGCGCAGGTCGGGAGAGTAGGAAATCCACATATGTGCGCCGAGGTTGGTCATGGGACGATGAATGAGGGCCCAGTAGCCGCCGATTCTTCGCGGCAGTAGCGCGGTATCTTTGTCGTCCGGCGGCATGATGACGCCGTAGCGCTCATAACTTCGGAAATCCTTAGTTAAAGCCAGAGATACTCCAGGGCCGCCTCGCGAGTAAGAAGTATAGGTAACCACGTATTGCTGAAGTTCGGGCACGAACGTGATGCGAGGATCTTCGATGCCCCAGATCTCTTCCGGATACTCCTGCGGGTTGGGCATTAAGGTGGGTTCACGATCGACGACCCAGCCATCCACGCCATTCTTTGAGCGTGCGGCGCAAAGATGCGACAAGCCGCGCCGGTCTTCGACGCGGCATAAAAGCAACGTGGTCCCGTCCGGCAATAATGTTGCGCCAGCATTGAACACGCTGTTAATCGAGTAAGGCCAATTCTTTCCCGTGAGGATGGGGTTGCCGGGGTGACGCAGAAGCAACGGCGGGTAGTGCGTGCTTTCGACATTCATAATCGTTGTTTCGGGAGGAGTCATGAGGGGTCTTCCGGCCTTTCCGATTCTTGCAACGAACTCATTTCGAGGAACGCAATCAAGAACGATAGGGTGGATTCCGCTCCCTGGTTTTGATTGGCGCGTTCGGGATGCAAGCCGTCGCGGCAGCCTCCCGTGGTGGAATCGTAAAGAGAAACTTGCAGGTCGTTGCCGCCAAGGAACCAGTTGAAGGCGGACCACGCTTGGGTGCGCCAGTGGGCGTCTCCCGTGATCCGGTACGCTTCAAGACACGCGGAAACCGCGCCCGCAGCTTCAATCGGCTGCTGATCGAAGCGGGCCTTTTCGGCGCCTTGGCGATAAAATCCTTGCGATCCAATGGGCACAAAATGATGGCTGATTTCGCAACGCTGCGTTTCCAATAGCCAATCCAGCGCTTCGAGACCGGCGGAGATCATGCGAGCGTCCGAGCCAGCGGAACCCACGATGAGTAAGGCTTGGGGCAATCTAGCGTTGCCGTAAGCCACAACGTTCTCGAACCACTTCCATTCCGGGCTGCGGACTTCCTGATACATGGCAAGCAATCGCCGGCTAAGTACACCTCTTACTTTCTGCGCGTCGCGGTCTCCGGGATACGAATTGAGGTATTCCTGAATTCCGAGCAGGGTATAAGCCCAAGCGCGAGGGCTGCTGAAATTCACGGCCACGGGGAGCGAAAACTCAAACAGACGCCCAGCAGCACACTTCAAGCCCTGATCTTCGCATCGGCCGAGGACCGTTCCCAGGCTCCACAACGCGCGCCCATGACAGTCTTCGGAACTTGCGGCTTCGTTCCACCGGCGGTCATAGCCGAGAAAATTTCTAAATTGACCGTTTGCGGGATTGAAAGCATGTTCCAAAAACGATAGATAACGGTGAGATAGAATGGGGGCTGCTAAGTCTGCTTGCTTCGAAGAACCTTTATCCATTTGCGCCAGCAGCACTGTGAGAATAAGTGCGCGCGCATTATCGTCGGTGGTATAGCCCTCGTCCCGGTTGGGGATGGTGAAAATCGCGTGCTGGAGCATTCCCGTGTCGTCGGTCAGCGCGTTTACATGTGTGAGTTTTAATTCGGGCAGCCGATTTAGAGATTTCTCCGCGGCGCGGGCCGAGAACTGAACGCGTGGACTCTGCACGCGGTCGCTGCGGACCCGGGAAAAACTTCTCATGTAACCCTGCGCGGCCTTTTTCCATACCATATCGCGCGCGTATAAATATGCGCGCTTGCGCATGGCGTGGCGTTTTGCGGGCGTGTCCAATAGCTCGATGGTTTTGTTTGCAATGGCATCCGGATCTTGAAATGGCACCAGCGCGCCCCGGCGGTCGTCCAATAACTCAATCGCGTGCCAATAAGGGGTCGAGATGATCGCCTTACCCGCTCCCAATGCGTAGGCCAGCGTTCCAGAAACAACCTGCGCCACATAGCGATAAGGCGTGATATAGATATCGGCGACACCAATGAACGCAGCCATTTCCTCGGGACTTACAAAGCGGTCGTGGAAGATCACTTGCGCTTCCACTCCCACTTCCTTCGCCAACGCTTGCAAACTGGCCCGATACGTGTCTCCCTCGCGGCGGAGTATGTGAGGGTGGGTCGCGCCGGCAACGATGTAAACGACATTCTTGTGTTTGGATAGAATCTGCGGCAGCGCTTGAATAACGTTTTCGATTCCCTTGTTTGGCGAAAGGAGGCCAAACGTCAGCAGCACTGCCTTGCCTTCCACGCCGAAGCGGTCTTTATGGAAGTTAGGATCGAGAAAGGGCAAGTCTGGAACGCCATGCGGGACCATGTCGATCTTGCTGCCCGGCACTTTGAAGACTTCCTGCAGGATCTGCGACGAAAGCTGGCTCATGACGATGAGCCGGTCCGAAAGTTCCGCAATCTCCGACATGGCGCGCCGCTGGTCAACGCTCGGTTCGCGAAGGACCGTGTGTAGCGTGGTCACCACGGGCATCTTTAACCGCCGCAGCAGGTGCAGAATATGGCTCCCGGCCGCGCCGCCGAAGATCCCATACTCGTGTTGCAGGCAAACCATGTCGATGTTGTTGAAGTTCAGAAATTCGGCCGCCTGCTCATACGACTTCACGTCATTCTGGGCGAGCGACCAGCGCACTCGCTCGGGATAGTCGTATCCAGCTTCCGTGTCGTTCACCGGCAGGGCCATCAATTGCGTGGTTTCGTACTCGGCGGAGATGGCCGCGCACAGGTCTGTGGTGAAGGTGGCAATTCCACATTGCCGCGGAAGATAATTCCCGATTACAGCAATTCGGCTCGGCAGCGATAACTTCTCCAGCACTCTAGCATGGACCACTGGCGCCGTCTTTTTTGCCAGGCGGCGCGGAGGGACGACTTCCAGTATCCCCTTGGAAAACACGATGTTTGAAAGCGACATTAATCCCTCATTTGGTGAAAAGTTAGTTGTTATAAGAACCTGTTTCTAAGATGGCCCCGAGCGATCACCCGCGCTGCTTTAGGTCCATGTTGGCTGGTCTAGACGGTTCGAGCCGGGTGTTGTCATGTACCGGTACAGTTTGCCGCTCCTTAAGTATTCACAAATACGCGCTGGCAGACTGGTCTAAATTGACCAGCCTCGCAAATCCGCTGCTGCCGATTCGCGGATCGGGTCATTTCTGAACGGTAAAAGGGTTCTCCGACGTCCGCCACCCCTGGATTGAGCAATTTTGAACAGATTTGTCGAAAACGTGCTTATATATATAGCCGGCATGGCTACCGCTAGCACTTTACTGTGCATACACCGCGATCCGGCGCAACTGAGTTTATTGAAGGAAAATGGATATGAATTGGCAACCGCGACCAACGGTTCCGAGGGCTTGCTCCTTTTTATGTCGCAGCCTGTGGATGCAGTGGTTATAGAATACCACCTTGGCCTCCTTGACGGCGCAACTATCGCGGATGAGATCAAGCAAGTGCGCCCCGAGGTTCCCATTGTCATGCTGGCCGATCACATGGAATTGCCCGCCGATGCTCTAAACTCCGTGGATGCCCTCGTGGTCAAGTCCGACGGGCCGTACTTTCTGTTGGCGACGGTTCATTTTGTACTGAGTGTGAAGGCGACCCAGCGAAACAACGGAAAGCTAAAGTCTCAAACGCAGGCTCATTTGTTACGTGCGATTTAGGGAACCTCTGCTCAAGTGTGGCGCGGGCGCCCTCGCCCGCGAAAAAGCCGCGTGTTCACAGTACTGTTGGGTACGACGTGATACTTATTCAGAGGTTCCTTAGGTCGTGCGAGACAGCAGATCATGTGCAGGCCTACATTCTGCGGTTGATAAGTGAAAAGAAGAACGCGCCTTTTTCCCGATATGTCTGGCAAAGCATTTGCAATGGAACTGTTCAATCTTGACTCCACCTGCCCTTTTCGGCGCAGATCATGGCACTGTGTTCAACATTTCATCGAGGCAGCGGCTGCGCGGAACCTGGCGCCGTGATCGGTAAACTGCTTCCGATGACCACTCTGACGATGCTAGCGAGGAAAAGATCTGCGACTGAGGTGGGACATGACGTCCGAAACTTGGACATTGACGCAATCCTGCCGAGCGGTAAAATTGGGGACAAACGGAGCGGATTCGGACGAAGGAGGTATCGATGTCTCCAATTCGCCAGCCCAACGGCTCTCCAAACGGAAGGAAAATCGCTCGCCCAATTCCAATCGGTCCGGCCCTCCAAACCGCCCGTCAGGCCATTGGTCCACGTCTAGTAGCCACGAAGAAACGTGATTTCGATCCAGGAAAATTCCTCGCGACCATTGGCGAAGGCAGGAAACCTGTGCTTTTCCGGTGTAAGCAAGGAATCTTTGCGCAAAGCGATGCCGCCGATGCGGTGTTTTATATCCAGACGGGCAAGGTAAAGCTCACCGTTGTCTCGAAAACTGGCAAGGAAGCAACAGTCGGCATATTGGGTGACGGAGATTTTTTCGGTGAAGGTTCGCTGGCAGGCCAGACGGTTCGCATGAGTTCTACAGCCGCAATGACGGATTGCGTTGTTCTACGAATCGAGAAGAGGGTTATGATGGATGCTCTTCATCGAGAACTCGCATTGTCCTACATGTTCGTAGCCTATTTGATGGCGCGTAACATCCGTCACGAAGAAGACCTGGTCGACCAGCTTTTCAATTCGAGCGAGAGGCTGTTCATAAACAGGCAGCGCGGGCGGGCCGATCCTAATGGCCACGCCAATTTGCGCAAACGAAGCCGCCGACAGCGATAGCATGACGAGTGCAAATAACAGCATACGAATGAAGCGAACATGCATTGTGTGTCCTCTTGCCGACGATCCTTCGCTTGCCCGGTCTTGCTGTGCAACCGCGGGTTGCGTGGATTGAAGGCACTATCTCCGCTACGAGACGAGCTGAATACGCCGTCTCACTCGCAAATTATTTTCGCTGCAACCTTCTCATTTTGCAGATATCGAAATCTGAGCAAAAAAGCTCACTCTCTTCATGCGCGTTGTCGTTGCGGTGGAAATAAAGATCAAAAAGCGATTCTGTATTCTGTGGATCCAGGAGGGGTTTCGCCGCAAATTTTGGCAAGCATCGGCAACAAGCGGTGGGATGCTTCGTTCTTGGAAATGAATGCATCCACCATTTTCAATGCGTGGTCTGGAAGCTCTTCGTCGCTTGAGACCATGATGATCGGAGTTCCCGGCCGAAGGCGTCTAATTTCGGAGGCGACCTGGTGCCCGTTCATCTCGGGCATGTGGTAGTCGACGATGACAGCGGCGAGCATGCAGGCCGCCGCAATCTGTAAGCCTTGCCGAGCGGAGGCGGCAGTAAGCACGGAAAATCCACGTCGTTCGAGCAAAGCTTGCTAGTAAGACAACATACCATCATCGTCATCGATGCACAGAATCGTTTTGCGGTCCGGGTAATTGGGGATCATTTGGACTCCAATAGCACGATATTGGACGATATACCAAACCAAGGCTGGTCAATTATGCACACTTTGTTGTTCCTTATTGCTATAAGTGCTCACTCGTAACATAATCTCTCGCGATTACAGGCTGTGGGCGTCCATGGTAACCTTTGCGGACGCCTAGTCAACCAACTCAACAAGGGCCGTTCCACGTTAACATTGATCCAATCACGCACTCGCCGAACCGAATCCGGAGAGCGGCGCCAACTTCGTCGCCACCAGCACCTCCAGCAAGGTTGCCGTGTTACGAACGCTGCCTGCGATGGTGAGAAGCGCGTCCGAGACGAGGGGATGTTGTCCCGCCAGCGAGTCGAGGCGGTCACTCACGTTGTAGAGTTGCTGAACTTCGTTCAGGATTTCATGGGAAGGCATGAGGTAGGGTCGCGCACTTGCTCTGGCAATGCTGTGCACAACCGCTCACTTTCTGGAGTAAATGCGCCCCCGCGCTTCTTCCGGCCCCCTTTTATTGAAGTCGGCGCATGCACGATGCGGGCCCTCACTTCAGTTGTTTGGAAAACATTGATTTGCAGAACGATCAATTCTGAACAGTTTTTCGAAAGCTAAAGGTCGATACTGATAAATCACAGGGTTATTAGGCCAGCGGACGGTCGCCTTTCTTCCCGCATAGTTGACGCTGGTGAAATCTCCAACCTGTTAGGACGGCCTCGTGACTAAGCAAATTACGACCGCGAAGAAAAAACATGAGTTTAACCCCTACGCCTTTCTTTCCACGATTGGGAAGGGCCGGGACATGCTGTCCTTTCAAAGGAAGCATTCGATCTTCACTCAAGGCGACTCTACAGACGGATTGTTCTTTATCCAAAAAGGCAAGGTGCGGCTCAGCGTAGTATCGGAAGCCGGGAAGGAAGCGACTCTTGGCATTCTGGGCGAAGGCGATTTTTTTGGAGAAGGCGGACTGGCCGGCCAACTCGTGCGCATGTCGTCTGCAACCGCAATGACCGACTGCGTTCTCCTCCATGTCGAGCGGAAGGCGATGACGCACGCCATGAGCCTACAACCGAAGCTGTCCGCAATGTTTCTCAAGTACTTACTGAAACGAAACATTCGATATCAAGACGACTTGGTCGATCAGCTTTTTGATTCCAGCGAGAAGCGGCTGGCGCGAGTTCTTCTGCTGATGGCGCAATTCGGCAAAGAAGGTGTGTCGGAGATGTCGGTTTTCAGGCTAAGTCAGGAGACACTGGCGGAAATGGTGGGCACGACTCGTTCGCGGGTCAGCTTTTTCATGAACCGATTCCGGAAGCTCGGCTTTATCAATTATGACGTTGGAGATAACCTGCACGTCCACAGCTCACTCCTTAACATTGTTCTATACGATGACGATTGCGCCGCTGTGGCTGAGGCGGCCAAGGGATCGAGTCATCGTGCCCACAAAGGTCTCGAACCACCTACAGAGCCCGGCGAGCCACCTGACAAAGAGCGTGCCATGAGGCCGCCGCTTCCCAGCTTTGAATGACGCTGGTGAGACCCGTGTCGTCGCTCTACATGCCCCGCCTGATCGCATAGAAGAGCAATAGTAGACGCTTATTGCAAGAAGAGAGGAGACAACAATGAAGCGAAGCACGCAAGACAAGGCCGAAGGCAAGCTCCACGAAGTGAAAGGGAAGATCAAGGTAGTAGTGGGGCGAGCGACAAACGGCCCCGACGTGGAAGTCTCAGGGGAAGTGGAAAAGAACGCGGGGAAAGTTCAACAATGGATCGGCCGCGCAGAAAAGGTTGTCGGAGAATAACGCGCGCATCAACACCCTTCTGCAACCCACAAAGGAGCGCACTATGTCACAAACCGTAGCGGAAAGAACAGCTGACCACATCGATGAATCGTCCCAACAGGCTTCTCGCGCTGCCAACGCGATGGCCGATGCGATTGGGGATGGTATAGGAGCCGTGAGACGTGCCGCAAAGCAGGGCGGCGATGCTGCCGAAGAATTCCTGACCGACGCAAATCAGCACCTCCAGAGACACCTTTGGCTGACCATCGCGTCTACCTTTGCGGCAGGGCTGGCTACCGGAGCATTCCTCGGCTGGATGATGAAACGACGGTAGATCGGTTTGAATGAAACCATGTGCCTGTCGCCTAAGCCGCGAGATCGCCGCTTATGGTCCCGGCATCGTCTCGACTTATGACCGCCAATCGTCACTGGTCAATTTTGAACAGTGTTCTGCCCGCTTATGCTTCGATAATGCACAGCGTTGAGAGGCTACTGTTGACTCAAACGGCTCCCTCGCAACAACGGAGTGAGACAATGAAAAACCTTCGTGCTTTATCGTTTGCGCTTGGTGTGGGATTGGCCTTGACGTTCGCGTTGGGCCTTGTGCCGGCCCTCACGATGGCACAAAACGCGCGGTCGATCATTGGAGAGTGGAGTGGAACTCTGAATCCCGGCGCCCAACATAAGAAGCGAATTGTTGTGCATATCTCCGCAGCGCAAGACGGAAGCCTGAGTGGCACGATCGACTACCCTGACCAAGACACCTCCGGCATCGAAATCACTGCCATCACTTACCGGAAATCTATTCTGCACTTCGAGAGCTCCTCAGGTCTGATTGTCTATGACGGAACCATGAACCAGGACAATTCGAGGATCGCGGGTACGATGAACCAAGCTGGAGAGAGCCTGAATCTCATTCTAACTCGGACGCCTTAGGACCCAAGATTATGGACCATTGCACGGTAGAAATCGGGATTGGGACGACCGGCTGATCCGGAATAGGTGGCACGTGCCATGAGCGTTGAATTTGAAAATGCTGAAAGACTCCTGGTGAAGCTACGGGAGGCTTATCGAGACCTGCCACAACATATCCGGGTGCACGTCAAGTACCTATTGCGCGAGAGCTCCTTGCAGAAGCACCCACAGCGGCCGGTGTGCGAACTAGCTTCGGGTACCGAAGCGGTTATAGGCGTTTTCGATACTCAGCTTCGAAATTCTTAACTTACTCGCGCAGCCATGGGATTTGCGATAGCGTCAAACCATCGGTCTGCCGAACTCCGCGATGCCGTACGTCGCCGTTTTGAAGAGAGAGCGGCGGATTGATCCCGCCGGCCGAAGAGGTTTGCCACTCGACAACGACATGCACGTAGATTGTTCGGATACTCAACCTCCGCCAAGTTCGCAAGCCGCAGTCCTACGCCACGCGCCGGCCGCTCACTAGGTTCACGACCAGCACGACTAGCGCAACCGCCAACAGTAAGTGGATCAGTCCGCCTGCGATGTGGAGGCTGAAACCAAGAAGCCAAAGAACCAGAAGCACAACGACAATCGTCCAAAGCATATTGATCTCCTTCGCTCATTTGTAAGCTGCCAAGAATGCGAGCCAGGCAACTCCTCTATTTTGTCGCTGGAGCTAACACCTTCCCGCATTCCAGGCAACAAGTCTTTGTCCGCGGCGTAATCAACCCGCAAAACGGGCACATTCTTTGCGATGCAAAACCGCGATTCGATGGCGCAGACGACGCAAACAGCTTCGAAATGGACGCATTGAATGCTACGAGCCGTCTGTGAAAACGATCGTATACACGACGAAGATCATGTTCCATCGGCGATCTAGCTTCTTTCTTTCTCTCCAGGCACAGATGCTTTTGCCATAAAGTAAGCGGCCAAAGCGCCCTTGAGATGGGTTTCACTTTCCGCATTCCGGCCAAGTCCACGATGACACGTAGTGCGGCCTTATTCTGTGCAACATTGCTCACCCATACTCGAAAGTGTTTCATCGCCGCGTGGCGGCAAGCGGCAATCGGTTTCAGCAAACCAGCTAAAGTGAGCAATGTAGACCAGCTATCCTTTGCCGGTTGAGCGATGATGACGCCAGAGAGAAGTACTTTTGCTCTCTCGTTCAGGTTCTCTGAGCTAAGTCAGCCATCTGAAGTCCTTTCCTCTTAGTTACGCAGATCCGAAAGGAACAATTATGAAAAAGATTATGTCGCTGCTGTTGATGAGTTTGATAGGCCTGGTTGGAACCTTAGCGTGGGCAGGTTCGTCCCGCGAAGATACGGTTGACCGCCTGCAATCGTCGGTCGATGTTCTACATAGCATCATGGCGACGCCCGACAAGGGCATTCCAGAAGAAGTGTTGGACGGCGCGAAATGCATCGTCGTCGTACCCAACCTAATCAAGGGCGGCTTCATTTTTGGCGCCAAGCACGGACGCGGCGTGGCCACTTGCCGTACGCCTGAGGGCTGGAGCGCTCCCGGATTCATCTCGGTGGGCGGTGGAAGTTGGGGATTGCAGATCGGGGTGGAAGACATCGACCTGGTCATGCTGGTGATGAACGACCGTGGTTTGCAGCACCTGCTTTCCAGTAAGTTCGAACTTACCGGCGAGGGATCGGTTGCAGCGGGCCCAGTCGGCCGTCATACTTCCGCTGGAACGGACATATTACTGAACACTGAAGTGCTGACTTACTCGCGTTCTAAGGGCGTGTTTGCCGGCTTGACCTTGGAAGGGGCGGTCGTGGAGCAAGACAACGACTCGACGCGCGCGATTTATGGCAAGCACATGAGTTTCCGCAACATTCTTTCGGGCAAAGCGTCAACTCCTCGTAGCGCGGACGCATTTTTGCAAGCTGTGGCTGACGCGGGCCGCCAAGCCAAGATTGCTGAAGCAAAGTAAGGGCTGACGTAACGGCGTCGCTAATCCCCAGCAAGCCAGACTGTGCTGCCGACCGGAACCGCGCACCGGTTCCGGAAGGCGCCACACAACTTAGAAAGGAAAATCATCATGGCAATAACTGCTAACATTGCAGAAAGCAAGCACGGACGGAACCCAGGACGCCTGTCGGCACAGCCGCGCCTGCATCAGAGGGCCGCCGAGATCCAGCGCTACGGCACTGTGACTCCCATGCTGCCGCTCGATCTCGAAGAGCCGGTAAGGCTCGAAATGACCGAGCATCTCAATCAAATCGCAGCCGACACTATGACCTTGCGCGACCTGTATAAGAAATCGCATTGGCAAGTGGCGGGCCCAACCTTTTATCAACTCCACCTGCTTTTCGACAAGCACCATGGCGAGCAAGCGGATCTGGTGGACGCAATTGCTGAGCGTATCCAGCTTCTCGGCGGCGTTAGCATTGCCATGGCGCCGGACGTGGCGGAAACTACCCGCATCGAGCGCCCACCACGCGGACGGGAAGAAGTGCCCGTGCAGCTTTCTCGTTTGATCGATGCACACCAAACCATTGTTTCCCTGGTGAGGGTTGTGGCCCGGCGCGCATCCGAACTCGGGGACGACGGCACCAACGACCTCCTCGTCAGCGATGTGCTGCGGACCAACGAACTTCAGTTGTGGTTTTTGAGCGAACACTTGGTCAATATGCCCCTCACCGAAGCGGTGAAATAAAGGCGCGCATTAAGGCAGCAAGGCTTGGTAGCGTGCGGGACCGATAAATTCTCGACCAGAGGGCAATGCTTCCGAGGAACGTAAGGCTGCTACCGCTCAGCATTGCTCGCTTTCATAAATCGAGGATAAACTGCCGTTGCAGCAAGGTTCAGGCTAGCCTGCACCTACGCGTGCTGGCAATCAATAACGTGATCCCGCATACGATTAGCACCGCGCCAAAAACTGGCGACACGCGTTCACCTTGACGTATTTGTACGTCGATGCTCATGCCCCCGGCCTAAATTCTCTGCGTATCGCCGAGACGAATGGGCACGACCAGGGATGCCATGCCGAGCACAACCAAGAGCAGTCCCGCGAACAACAAAACTTTCATAAGTGGTTTTTCCGCCGTCATGCGTCATAGGAAGGCAAAGCGGTTCGTCCACATTCGTGTAATTGCGCGATCGCGGGCAAAAGCTGGCTGGCCAAACAATCCTTGGCAATGAAAGCGTCCACCAGATTCAATGTCCGCTTCGGAATATCCGTACCTCCGGTGAGCAAGATGATTGGCGCTTCTGGCCTAAACCGCCTCACTTCACTGAAAACTTCGTGCCCGTTCACTTTAGGCATGAGCGAGTCGGCGACCACAACGTCAACCGCGTGCATGGACGCCAGTTCCAATGCCCTGTCGCCGCTGGGGGCGGTTAGAACGGTATATCCGAAGCACTCGAGAAACGATCTCTCGCATTCCAGCATTTCCGCGTTATCGTCGATGCAAAGAACGACTGCGCTTTGGAGTTCCGAATATACCGATAAGAACATAGTTCACCTTACAAGAACTATTCTCAACACTTCCGTTCGGAAAGCTGTCCACAACTGCTCAACCCAACAACCCGTAGTGAAAACCTTGGAGCGGCACATGAGCGACATAGTGATTGACAAAGTCCAGGAATGAGCATCCCTAGCAAAGCCTGAAAAGTGGAGAGCGGATGCTAGTCGTGAAGGACGATATTTAGAAGCGAACTATGAACTTGCAACCCACTCCCGGCATCATAGGCGATGAAGCCAAGCTTCCTGAACCTGTTCATGAAAAAACTGACCCGCGACC
>Ga0326727_10017920_pt1 | contig 14570 bp, 14 predicted proteins | sample MB2enrmetagenome_FD_207643 | JGI IMG/M metagenome (GOLD analysis project Ga0326727, IMG submission 207643) | Lab enriched peat soil microbial communities from McLean, Ithaca, NY, United States - MB29MY | ecosystem: Environmental > Terrestrial > Soil > Wetlands > Peat | place: USA: New York...
GCACTCTCTCCTCGGCTACGAGACCCCCGAGGCATTCGAAGATTGCTTTGAGAAACAGAACGCCGCATAAGGCTTAACAACCCGTCCGGCGAATCGGGGCAGCTTCAGTGACGCTTTCACTCGACAGGAGGACGACATCGCGAGCACCGAGGCCACGATTGCTCGCGCGTGGTGCCCTAGTCCGGCCTCAGTCCAGTCAGCCGGCAGAGCTCCTCGAACGCCGCCTGTCGCTCGGACTCCGGGGCGTGCTCGCCGAACCGCAGGAAGAACGGGCGCATGTCCCAGTCGAACGAGGTGCTGGTGACCCCCGTCAGGAAGCAGAGCTCGGCGGCGTAGTGTACGCCCACCTCGGGACGCCGCAGCGCCTCCCTCAGCAGCACGAGCTTGGCTTCCCTCGTGGGCACGCGCTCGACGAGGCGCAGCGCGGTGACCATGCCGTCGCCGATGGTCACCCGCGAAAGCTCTGCGGCGACGATGCCGGCGAGGTCCACGTCTTCCCCGATGTCGCGGAGCGCGGCGGCGGCGTGCAGTCGGGTGTCCGGGTCCGACCCGAGCGCGTCGTGCAGCGCACTCCTCGCCGCCGGTGTCGCGATGGCGCCGTACACCTCGACCTCTCGCCAGCCCTGGGGTCGCCCGCGCAGGTCGGCGACCACCTGCTCGCGCTGCTCCGCGGTCATCTCCCCGAGCGCGCCGAGGTCGTAGCCGATTCCTTCGTGCCACTGCTCGTAGCCGATGTGCGTGCTCTCCCAGAAGCGCTCCCAGGCTGACTCGCGCTCGGGCATCCTGGACCCAGCTTCGACCCTTCCGGCGGCGGCCGCAACGCGCGAGCCGGACATGTGGCACCGCCCGGCGAGCCCGGGCATATGCTGTCCGGGATGTGCGTCTCCTCTCACGCCCTGCTCTCCGGCCTGGTCCTGCGCATCCGGCAGGGGGGTGCCCCCGCGACGCGCGGCGAGCTCCTGGCCCTGCTCGGCGCCGGCTGCGCGCGGGAGGACGTGCGGCGCGCGCTCGCCGGTCTGGGCGCGGGGGAGGAGCTCCTCGCGTCGATCCGGGACGACGAGGTGCAGCGTCGTCGCCGGTGATCACCTCGCGCCGAAGTAGAGCGTGACGGCGCTCCTCATCGGCGGGACCGGCGGGCCGCTCGTGCCCAATGGCTCCGCTCACGGGCCATCCCGGTTCACCGAGAACGTCGTGCACGACGGGCCGGAGATCGTCCCGCTGTAGGTCCGGCCGTCCTCCGTGACGCGCCCGTGGAGAATGACCGTCACGTAGTTCACCGGCTGCTCGATCCAGGTGCCAGGCAGCAGATCGAACTCTCGTGTGGTGGGGTCGAACGTCCCGCTCGCCTTGTTCGAGCCGTGCACGTGCTTCGGCAGGTAGTTGAACTCGAAGATCGCGTCGACGTGGCGCTGCGAGGTCGCCACGATGTGCAGGACGAGCGACGTGGACCCCTGCGCGCAGATGTACGTGCCGCTCCACGTCTGCCCCGCGGCGAAGGGCAAGCCGCCCGGAGGCGGCGCGGCCCGCGGTGTGATCACGGACGTCGCCGGAGCCCGCGCCGTGAGACCGACGACGACGCCCCCCAGCAGGACCGCCATCGCGATCGCGAGGACCGCGTACACCCATCTGCGGGCGCTCGGGAACGTCGCCGGCGTGCCGGGCTCGATCGCGTCCTGGCTGGGCATGGAGTCGAGCCGCGACAGGACCTCCGCGGCCGACCGGGCGCGCTGCCCGAGCAGCGGCGCGATCATCGAGTCGAGGGCGTGGCGCAGGAGCTGCGGGACGTCGCGCGGCAGCGCGCGCTCGGTCGCGATCTTCCCGGCCGCGTCGTCGAACGGTACGCCCTCGAGCGGGGTCGCCGACAGCGCCACCACCATGGTCACCCCCAGGGCGTAGAGATCGCTCGCGGGCCGCGCGTCGCCGCGGATCTGCTCGAGCGGCATGTACCCGACGGTCCCCACGATCGTCGAGCCAGTCGCCCCGGGGCCGGTCAGCCGGTTCTGGATGGCGCCGAAGTCGACCAGGAAGGGCCGGCCCTCCGGGGTGAGGATGACGTTGCCCGGCTTGATGTCGCGGTGCACCAGCGGCGGCGTTCGCTCGTGCAGGTAGTGCAGGGCCCCGAGCAGGGCGCGCAGGACGCCGAGCCCCTCGCTCGCCGACAGGCGCTGGCCGAGGTCGACGCGCTGCTGCAGCGTCGAGCCGGTGATGAACTGCTGGACGAGCACGAGCGACAGGTGCGCCGGTCCGTCGTAGGTGCTCATCGCGCTCACCGGGAGCGGCGCGGGGGCGCCGTGCGCGAAGAAGTCGCGGAAGGCGGGGATGTTCGGGTGCGACAGCGTCGCCAGGACCTCGCCTTCGCGCTCGAACAGCTCCAGGGCCTTCCAGTCGTCGAGCTTCTCGACGCGGAGCTCCTTCACGATGACCTCGGCGCCGCTGGCCGCGTCCCTCGCGCGGTAGGTGACGCCGAAGGAGCCCTCGCCGTGGCGACTCTCGATGCGGTAGCGGCCGCGCAGGCCGACGACGACGTCCCCCTCGGCGACCGGCATGGAGCCAGGGTACCTCGACGGGCCCCTGTCCCGTCACCGCAGTGGGCGTGAGCGGGTCTCCCGCGTCTGCGCGAGCTCCCCGACAGGCCAGCCCGACGACGCCTTCGTGACTGCGCACCACGCAGGATCACACCGGCGCCTAAAGAAATTCGCGCGCTGTGCCGTCCGGGTCGGGCATGAACCAAGAACGACGAACCTGGCTACTGCTGACCTCCACCTCGACCATCGCAGGTCTCGCCCTCGGCTGCGGGCCCACCTCGGGCGAAACCAGCACGGGCCAGACGTCTTCGTCGCAGCACATCGCGGCCGAAGGCGGACGCGGTGACGCCCCTCCCTGTACCGACGGCGGTCTCATGGCCCTGGACGGCTCGACCGCGAGCGACGATGGGTCGGCCGGTTCGACGGAGGGCGGCCCGGGGGCGTCCGGGGACGCTGGAAGCGGGTCGAGCTCCGGCGGAGGCAGCGGCGGTTCGAGCAGCGGTAGCAGCAGCGGAGGCGGCGGCAGCAGCGGTTCGAGCAGCGGTAGCAGCAGCGGCTCCAGCAGCGGCAGCCCACCCACGTACGACGGGGGCTCGGCGAACCTGGCGATCCACGTCTCGGGCAACCGCCTCGTCGACGCCGCCAACGTACCCCTCGTGCTGCGGGGCGCGGACGTCTCGGGAACCGAGTTCGTCTGCGCGCAGAACAACGGCAACGACCCGTACGGTGGCGCTCCGCTCGCCTCCACCGCGACCTTCGAGGCCATGCGGGCCTGGAACATCAACGTCATCCGTCTGCCCATCAACGAAGACTGCTGGCTCGACATCAACGGCGTGCAGATCGGCGGCGCGGCGTACCAGTCGGCCATCGAGGCCGAGGTCTCGGCGGCGCACGCGGCCGGGCTCTTCGTGATCCTCGATCTGCACTGGACGGCGCCCGGGTCGCAGCGCGCCCTGTCGCAGAACCCCGAGCCCGACGCCGATCACTCGCCGGCCTTCTGGACCTCGCTCGCCTCGACGTTCACCTCCGATCCCGCGGTGATCTTCGATCTGTTCAACGAGCCCTACGACTACTGGGGAACGGACCCCGATCCGTGGAACGGCTGGCTCAACGGCGACGTGCAGACCCAGTACGTCACGGGGGGAACGCCGTACACAGTGACCGCGAGCTGGAAGACCGCCGGGATGCAGCAGCTCGTGACCGCCGTGCGCGCCACCGGCGCCGCCCAGCCGATCCTCGTCAATGGCCTCGACTGGGGCAACGACGACTCGGGCTGGCTGACTCACGCCCCTTCCGACCCGCTGAACCAGCTCATCGCCGGCGCCCACATCTATCCGGGAGAGACCTGTGATGCCGTCTCGTGCTGGAGCGGCGTGTTCCCCGCCCTCGGCGCCAAGTACCCCGTGCTGATCGGTGAGACCGGCGACAGCAGCCCGGGCCCGGTCACCTTCCTCCCGACGTTCTTCGGGTATGCCGACGCGCAGGGCTGGAGCTACCTCGGCTGGACGTGGAACCCGTGGCAGGACCCGAGCTACGTCCTGGTCGCGGACTGGTCGGGCACACCGACCGCGGGGGAGGGCGTCACGTGGAAGAGCCATCTCCTCACCGCTCCCTTCCAGAACTGAAGGTCGAGGCCGCACGCCCTGGCGGGTTGGGGGGGGGACCCGGGCGCCGCCCCAGGGCTAGCCGCGACGACCCGGCGCGGCCCGCATTCATCTCCGGAACACGTGGCATCCGGTGCAAATCTGTACGCCAGGCTGGTGGTTTCGCCTGTCGGTGTGGCAACTTCCCGTGCAGGTCGCCCGGTCATCCCGGGGCGGCTCGTGAGGCGACGCGTGACAGCTCGCGCACGCGACGTGACCGGGGGCGGAGTGAAGGGCGGCGAGGGTCGCGGGCGCGTGGCACGTCACGCAGGCGGGCGGGGTCGCGACGCCGCCGGGACCATGTGCTCGATGGCATCCCGCGCACCCACCCGGGAGGTTGCCGTGCGGCTCCTTGCTCTTCTCCGCGTGGCAGGTGGCGCACACGGGCGTCGGCTCTCCGGCGTGCGGTTCGTGGCACCCCACGCAGCGCTGGTGACCGGGCGGCGCGGACCTCTGCTCGGCGGCGTGGCAGGACCCGCACGCCACGGGCGCCGTGATCACGTGGACGACGTTGACCCCGTGGCACGAGGTGCAGTCCGTGTGGCCGGGGTTCTTGGCCACCTGCATCCCTTCGCGTCCGTGGCAACCTCGGCAGATGGCCTTGGCGTCGAGCCCGCCGAAGGCGTGGGGCTCGTGGCAGGTCTCGCAGGCCATGCCTCCCGCGTGCGCCCCCGTATCGGACCGGGCGATGCTGGCGTGGCAGGTCGTGCACGTCCTGGCGATCGCGACGGGATCGTCGCTGTGCGGCGCGTGGCAGGTGACACACGCCCCGGAGCTCCCGTGGCTCACCTTGACGTTCTGGTGGCATCCCACGCACGCGGCGGCCGCGGTGTCGAACGCGTGCGGCTCGTGGCAGCTCAGGCAGACGGTGTGCGCCGGCACGGTCCGCTCCGCCAGCGTGGTCTTGGCCGTGTGGCAGCCGGTGCACGCGCTCTCCGTGGCGACGAAATCGTGGGCCTGGTGGCAGCTCGCGCAGTCGTCGTGCCCCGCGGGGTGCCGTTCGTGCGCCTGGGCGTGACAGGACGCGCACACGGCCTTCGCCGCCGATCCAGGCTCGTGGGGCGTGTGGCAGTCCGAGCAATCCTTCGAGCCGGCGTGGGCGGCGTGCCGGGTCGCGTCCTCCTTGTGGCACCCGCTGCACCTCGCGAGCACGATGGGCGGCGTCTGCGCCAGGTGATGGCAGGTCGTGCAATCCACCGTGGCGTGCTGCACGATCGCGGCGAAGCTCCCCTCGGGTCTTGCGTGGCAGCCGATGCACGTCGGGTCCGTGCGCCCGAGCGCGAAGGTGTGGCACGAGAGGCACTCGGTCGAGGCGGACGCCGCCCGGTGATGCGGGCTGCCCATGTCCTTGGCGTGGCACTTCGCGCAGCCGGCGGTGCCGGGGTTCTTGAAGCCTTCGCGCTCGAAGTCGTGGCAGTCGCGGCACTCCGCCTTGCCCCCCGCCACGTGGGTCTGGTGCCCCGGGGTGAGGCGGTACTTCTCCCACGACGCGGGCACGAGATCCGGCGGCACACCCGGCGGCGAGCGTGGCCAGAGCCGGTACGCCAGCACCGCGCCTCCCACGAGCAGGACGACCGCGACGCCCAGGCCCCAGACCACCCATCGCGCGCGCCGGGTCATGGCCCCACCCCGTGGCAGAAGCGGCACGGCGCGTCGTGGTGCTCTGCCTTGTGGCTCGTGAAGCCCGGGCCGTGCGGGTTGCCTCCGGGCCCGCCCACCGTGTGGCAGCCGACGCAGAGTTGCTCGCCCGACCCGCCGTGGCAGCCGGCACACGAGACGGGATCGATGCGCGCCTGCGCACCGTGCTCGCCGTTCGCCCACCCGGCGGGATGCGGACTGCGGGCTCCGGTCCCGGCGACGTTCTGGCGCGTGTGGCAGTCGACGCACGAGCTCGCGGTGTGGCACGTCGTGCAGAGTCCCGGATCGGCGCGTGCTTCGTCCGAGTGACGCGCCGCGAAGCCCGCGCGATGGAGCCCGGAGAGGCTCACGTCACCGAGGGCCAGCTTCCACGGCAGAGCGGGGACCGTTCCCTGGCCGTGGCACGACGCACACTGCCGCTCGGTGTGGCAGCTGGCGCAGAGGTCGCGCTCGCTCGCCGCCCGGACGCCGTGCTCGCGCACGAAGTCCCCGTCGTGAACCAGGTGGTCCTCGGGCGGCGAGCCTTCGTCGCGCAGATCGACGTGACACCCGGCGCAGTCGCGCATCGTCCACTGGTCGCGGTGCTCGTGGCACCCGAAGCACGTGGCCATGCGCGGCAGGACGGTGTCCGGGCGGGCGTCGGCGACCTGCGTGTGGCAGCGAACGCAATCGCCCCGGACCGCGACCATGTGGGTCGGGTGCTCGAAGCGCAGCTGCGCCCGCGCCAGCTCCGCGACCTGCCGCACGTGAGGCTCGCCGTGGCACTCGATGCACGAGTGCTCGTCGTGTGGCTTGCCGTGACAGCTCCGGCAGACGGCGTCGGTCGGGAAGTGCAGCGGTCCGGTCTCGCCGGCAGACGCCACGTCCGCGTGGCACACGACGCAGTTGATGCCATTGAGCATGTGCGCGCGGTGCTCGAAGGGGTGCGACGGCGAGTCGTGGCGCAGGCCGAGGACGCTGGCGCACGCGGCCAGGGCCAGCGAGAGGATCATCACGACCGTCAGGGGTGCCCTCATCGGCCGCCTCCCGCCTGTCCGGCCGGGGGCGGGCCCGAGAGTCCGCCGAACATGTACGTGACCCGCAGGAGCGCGTCCGACTCGTAGCGGTGCACCGGGGTGGAGGACGCCTCCAGCGCGCCAGCGACCTCCCAGCCGCCGTGGGACCGCCAGGAGAGCGAGGACAGACCCCACGGCCACGCGGCCCCGCGTCCGTCGGGCTGGTCGGGCACCACGATCTCGAGCTCGGTCGAGTAGCGAAAGCCTCCGCCCAGGGGGAGCGCTGCGATGGCGCGCACTCCCGTCCACTGGGCACCCGGGACGTCCACCCGCCGGACCTCGAGCCCGAGGCTGCCGACTCCCTTGGGATCGAGCCGGAGGGTGGCGCGTACCCAGCCGTTGCCCCCGGCGCCCCCGGCGACATCCTGGGCGGCGCCGCTCGCGAGGAGGTCGAGCCGCGGAGCCGCACGCCAGCGGAGTGTCGCGCCGAGGGTCTCGGACGGCATGTCGCCGAGCACGGAGAAGAGGGAGGTCGCCGGCAGCAGCCTGCCCGGCGACATCTGCGCTCCGAACAGCTCGAGCCGCCAGTCGGTCCAGCGGACGGCGGCCGACGCGCGAGCCTCCGCCAGCCCGGGGCTCGTCACGTCGTAGGCGGCGAACCCCGCCACGTCGAGCCAGCGGGCAGGAGCCAGCGCGACATCGACGCCCAGCTCCTCGTTCGAGATCTCGCCGTCCTCGCGCCGCTGCACGTACGACGCGCCCAGCGTCATCACGCCGCCGATCTTCTGCGAGACCCGCCCCCCCGCCAGCCAGTCGTAGCTGCGGGCCCCGAAGCGGGGCACCACGGGCAGGCCACCGAAGGTCTCCACCATCGAGCCCCACGGAGCGCGCGCGAGGACGTGCACGCCGTCGAGCTGCACGGGGTGCACCGCTCCCGTGGCGAGCACGAAGCGACCGGCGCGAGCCTCGGCGTACCCGTGAGACTCGCGCACGTGCACGGCGAGGACGAGGACGTCGCCCGTGGCCGACCCGCCGCCCCCGGCCCACACCAGCCCTTCGACCCCGACCCAGGACCGTACGGTGTCTTCGCCCTGGAGCACGAGGAGCCCCGTGGGCGAGGACGACCCCTGGGTCTCGCCGACGGCGTCAGCGCGAAGGCGCAGGGGGTCGGCTCCTGCGGGCGACGTGAGACCCATGGCGCCTGCGACCGAGGCCGCACACACACCGAACCGTCGCCCGAGGCGACGTGTGGCCATCGTCTTGCACTGCATCCGGGCGTGCTCTCTCTGCAAGTCTCACGCGCGCACGCCGGCACGACCCGCGAGGTGCCCAGGTGACCCTCCTCTCTTCGCCGCTGGCGATCATGGAGCTCGGTTGCGCGGCGCTGTCCGCGATCATCCTGGTCGTCTACCTCGTCTTCCGCCCTCCTCTGGTGCACGCCACCAAGGTGTGGCTCCTGATGGGGCTCGGGGTGCTGCCCATCGGGGCGGCCTTCTCGGGCAACATCCAGGGGTTCGAGGCGACCAAGGAGCGCGCCTTCTGCGGCTCGTGCCACGTCATGGCGCTGCATGCCCAGGACTCCAACGACCCCACGAGCGGCTCGCTCGCCTCGCGGCACGCGCGCAACGCCATGTTCGGCAGCGAGAACTGCTACTCGTGCCACGCCGACTACGGGATGTTCGGCACCATCGTGACCAAGGCCGGCGGCCTGCGGCACGTCTGGCTGTACCTCACGGAGTACCGCACCAAGTCGGTCGCCTACGACAAGCAGAACATCCACCTGCTCGACGCCGACAAGATGAACGGCAACTGCATGCAGTGCCATTCGACCAGGGATCCGCTCTGGCAGAAGGTGCCCGACCACAAGGCCTCCCTGCCCGACGACCGGGCAGACCGGCTCGGTTGCGCGAGCGAGGGCTGCCACGGCCTCGCCCACCCGTTCTTCCGGGCCCCGGGCGAGGAGAGGACCGTGCAGCGATGACTCCGCGTCGCGTCCGTCAGTGGCTGGTCGTCGCGTGCGTCTGCGCGCTGGGCGCGCTCGCGCTCATGACCTGGCAGATCATCGACCCCACCGTCTGGCCTGTGATGGTGGCGATGTCGCTCGGTCAGGTGCTCGGGACGGCGTCCTTCGCCGCGTTCGGCTACGTGGTCCTCGCTGACTACCGCGCGCGACACCGCGCCGACGTCGCGAGCGACCCCCGCCCCATCGAAAGGCACTGAGCCGGGGCTGGGGCAAGATTGCGAGCACCGGCAACAATGCCCGGCATCCGTGCGCGAGGCTTCGAGGCCCGGGACGGACGACGGCACCCCCGCGCGCTGGCACGCATCCCGCACTGATGCGTCCTCCATGTCGATCCGGCTCGCCTCGTACGTGCTCCTTCCGGTGCTCTTTCTCGCGGGCGGCTGGGCGCTTCGCGGCGCGGACCGCGCGCCCGACGGTCCGCTCCCCATGCCGCCGGCGTCCTCTCCCGCGCTCGCGATGGGGGACGTGCCGCCGCTGGACCACGCCGGAAGGCTGCCCCCGAACCACCCGCCCGTGGGCGGGGCGCTGGCGCCGCCTGGCTCCGGTCCGTCCGCGTCGGACGACCCTCCCGCCCTCACCTGGAAGCTACCCGACGGCTGGCAAGAAGCGAAAGGCCCTAGCGCAATGCGACTGGCCACCTACCAGGTCCCGGGCGGCGTCGAGGTCAGCGTCTCGCGCGCCGGCGGCACGACGGACGCGAACATCCAGCGCTGGGTCGGCCAGTTCGACGACGTCGGCCGGGAGGTGCACGCGGAGAAGACCGTACACGGCGTTCGCGTGGTCTCGGTCGACGTGGCCGGGACCTACGTCGGCGGCGGCATGGGCGGCAGGACCGAGTCCCTCCGAAACTGGGCGATGGTGGGAGCCGTCCTCGAGAGCCGGAGCCCTTCCTACTTCTTCAAGATGACGGGGCCGGCAGCAGCCGTTCGTGCGGCGCTGCCAGCGTTCGACCGCCTCGTCGACAGCATCGAGCCGACCTGAGGCATGACGCGTGCACACCGGAGGCCCATGTTCGACCGACGATCGGCCCTCGTGGCGCTCGCTCTGCTCCTCGTCGCCTGCGATGGCCCCGACGGACCGCAGGGACAGCAGGGCGAGGGCGGCACCCCCGGCCCCGCGGGAACGCAGGGCCCCGTCGGAGCGACCGGGCCACCGGGAGCAGCAGCCACGACCGGTGAAGGCGGCGCGTACATCCCCGTGGGCTGCCTCTCGCCTTGCCACGGGTTCAACGGCGTGGTGGCGCAGTTCCAGGCGAGCGTCCACTACACGGAGTACCTGGTGAACATCGCGTCGACGACGCCCGAGGCCGAGTGGACGACGACGGGAGCGCCCTGCGGCAACTGCCACGCGATCGACGGGCTCCAGCAGCGGGTCGCGGGCACCGTCGGCACGACGGGCGGCGCCGGCGTGGTCAACCTCGCGCGCGGGGAGCTGCTCTACGCCGCTCCAGACTCGGGTGCCCAGACGGCCGCCAACTACACCGGGGCGGCGACGGTCGCGGAGGTCTACTGCACGACCTGCCACGCCGTGACCGACGCCAACGACCCGCACAAGACGGGCATCCCGTGGACCCCCGGCTCCTTTCCGCTCATGATCGACGACGACGGCGGCGGGAGCGTCTTCATCGAGAAGAGCCCGCCAGGCGGTGGCGTGACCGGGACCAGCGCGGGCAACTATGGTCCGGGCAACGCGTGCATGTGGTGCCACCGGTCGCGCGTCGACATCACGAGCTACCTCACGCCAACGGGGAACAAGATCACGAGCGTGCACTGGGGCCCGCACGAGGGGCCGCAGGCCGATCTCTTCACGGGCATCGGTGGCTATCAGTACACCGGCCAGACGTATGGCCAGTCCACCCACGAGCAGAAGCTCTCGTGCGTCGACTGCCACATGGCTCCGGTGGCCGACAACAGCAGCGTCCCCGATCACTCGTTCAACCCGAGCCTCTCGGTGTGCGTGTCGTGCCACGCGGGCACCACGACCTTCGACATCAACGGGTTCGAGACCCAGATCCAGGCGATGCTGACCGCGATCGAGACGTACCTCAACACCCAGGGAGTCCTGACCCGCGCCAGCGCTGCCCCCTACACGCCGCTCACGACCGCCCAGCTGGGCGACGGCAACTGGGCTCTCGATCAGCCGGTGCCCGGTGCGACGCTCGACGGAGGGTTGCTCACGCAAGATCAGGCGGGCGCGCTCTACAACTACATCGTCATCGCCCGCGGCGGCGCCTATGGCGTGCACAACCCGCTCTATATCGGGCAGCTCATCTACGACTCGTACCACGCGCTGACCGGGACCTCCCTCCCGACCTTCCCGCGCCCCACCTGAGGCAGGCGTGAGCCGCACGTGGATCCTCTGGGCTGGCGCGTGCTCGGCGCTCATCACGGCGTGCTCCCAGGATCGAGCCAGCCCGTTGCCGCCGGTCTACGACGTCGACGTCGCGCCGGTCCTCCAGGCGCACTGTGTCGAGTGCCACGGTGACACGAACCCGGCGGCCGGGTGGAGCGCGACGTCCTTCCTCGGCGCGATCGCCTGCGTGCCCTCGAACGTGCCGGCCACGCTGCCGCCGAGCGACGCGGCGCCGATCCTGGCCGCGCTCACGACGGCTCCGCACATCGGTCTGCTCAGCGGTGCCGAGCAGACCACCGTCTCGTCGTGGGTCGCAGGCGGCACGCCCGCATTTCAGGCGGGTGTCCACACCCCGAGCATCATCGACCCACGCTCGGCCGGCTTTCACGGTGCGATCCTTCGCGCTTCCCACTGGTCGCAGATGCTCGATGCCGCGGATCCCGGCGCCTGCGGCGGCTGCCACGACGGCGCCCCGACCCGGCCCGTGGGCGTCACCCGGGGGGACCCGGCGGCGCCTTCCTGCACGAGCTGCCACGACCAGCCGGGTGGCGCGCTCGCGTGCTCGACCTGCCACGGCTCGGGGACGAACGCCTATCCGCCGCGCGAGCCCTGCTTCTTCCCGGGTGACGTGGGCGGAGCTCACGCGCTGCACGTCCAGCCTTCGCCGGAGAAGTCCGGCGGCGTGCCCTGCTCGACGTGTCACCCCGTCCCCGGCTCGCCCGTCATCGGAGGTCTTCACGGCGACGGCATCGTCGAGGTCGCGTTCGATCCGGCGCAGGTACCCGGGGAAGCAACCTACGACCGCACCACCGGAGCCTGCGCCGTCTACTGCCACACCCGGGGCGGCACGAAGCCGGACGTCACCTGGACGGAGGCGGCCTTTCCCGTCAGCTGCCAGGACTGCCACCTCTCGCCCCCCGCCAGCCACTACATCGGACCCTGCAGCGGCTGCCACGCGGACGCCAACGCGTCCGGTACGGCGCTGAGCGGCATGCTGCACATGAACGGCAAGGTCGACCTGGGCGACGGCAGCGGCCTCTGCGGCGCCTGCCACGGGACAGGCGACAGTCCCTGGCCCTCGACGGCGGCCCACCCGGGGCACCACAACCCGACCGGGCTCACGTCGCCCCTCGCCTGCACGAGCTGCCACGTGGTGCCGGCGACGATCCTCGACCCGGTCCACCTCGACGGCACGGTGCACGTCACGTTCGCCGGCCTCGCGACGGCGCGTGGGGCCCAGCCCGTGTGGAACGGCACGACGTGCACCAACGTGGCCTGCCACGGCGCCAACCTCGCGGATCCGCCCGCCGTCCCCGCGTGGGACGACGCGTCGGGCGAGCAGGCGAAGTGCGGCGCCTGCCACGGGGTTCCGCCCTCGGAGCACACGACGGCCACGGGGTGCAACCGGTCCGACTGTCACGGAGGCGAGGTCACCCTCGCGCCGGGCGGCGCGCCGCTCATCTCGGCGAGCGGCCTGACCCTGCACATCGACGGAATCGTCGAGTCGGCGCGCTGACCAATCCGGAGCCGCCCGGCTCGACGACTCGCGAGGAGCTCTCGTGCTTCGTGCCCCCGGTGGAGAAGGAGGTCGCGCGCATGCTGCGTCGCGTGCCGCCGAACATCGTGTTGGGGGAGCTCTCGCCGCCGCTCATCGTCAGGTACGCGGCCGCGAGCGGGCGAGCCGGACTTCGCCATCACGCCCGCGTCGTCGACGGTGACCGCAGCGCGACAACCACGCTGTCCTCGGCTGGTTGTGCCTCCGCCAACGTTCCTGCGGTCTCGAGAAGCCGGCACCCCAGCCGCGCCATCTCCTCGACGAGCTGATCGCCCGGCGCATCCGCGTCTCCAGCCCGCGAGAGACGGTCCACCTCGTCGGCGAGAGCGCGAACGACGGCCACCTGCGAGCGAAGACGGCCGAGGTGCTTCGGGGCGACCCGCACCCCGTCGACTGGCCACGAGGTGATGAGCGAGAGGCGGTGTGCCGGCATCGTCGCGCACCTCAAGCAACAAGAGGGCCACCGGCGACCTGGCCGCGCCGTCGAGAAACACGCCGATTCCGACGTGGGCCCGCCGTGTTGCCGGGCATCTCGCCAACGCCTTGTGGCAATGCGCCGCAACGAACGGCTCGGCAGTCGTCGGGAGCCTCGCCACACCGGGAATCGCCTTCAAGCCGCGCGCCCTCCAGCGTCGAAGGTCGACGGCTGCGCCCAGAGAGGGCTCGAACTTGCATCGAGTGACCGCATCGATGCCGCTTGTCGCCGTGAGCCTGGCCGCGTTCGTCTTCGCGTTCGTCGGATCCCTCCCGCTGGCCGGCCCGATCGCGCTCCTCGTCGTCTCGAGCGCGGCCAGCAAACGCTACGTCGAGGCGCGCCACATCGCATTCGGCGCGGCCGTGGCCGAGGGGATCTATGCGTTCCTCGCGTTCTGGGGGTTCGCGACGTTCCTCGCTCGCCACGCGCTCGTCCTCCCCATCTCGCACGGCGTGACCGCGATCGTCCTGTGCAGCCTCGGGGCTTACTTCCTCGCCTTCAAGACCAAGCGGCGCGAGCCGAAGGCCGCCGAACAGCCGAAGTCCGGCCGCTTCTGGGTGGGATTCTCGGTCTCGGCGCTCAACCCCACCCTCCTCGTCACCTGGGGCGCGGTGACGACGTTTCTCTACTCGAGACAGCTCGTCCGGTTCACCGGGCTCCTCGCGGTCCCCTTCGGGCTCTTCGCGGCCGCCGGGATCGCGACCTGGGGTGTGACGATGGTCGCGCTGCTCCGACATTTCCAGCTGCCCCGCGCCACGCTCACGTGGGCCGTCCGGGGCATGGGGCTCGCGATGATCGGCCTCGGCCTGTGGTCTGGCGTCGAGCTGGGACACTATCTCCTCGAACCGAACCTGCGCCCCAGCACTGCCTCCGCCGTGAGGCCTGGGCGATGAACGCCACGAGCGCCACGACCCGGACGCAACGGACGCGGAGACTCGCGCTCGGTGCGCTGCTGATCCTCTCGTTCCTCGCGGCGGCCTGGATCGCGTCGCCGCTCTGGGTCGGACTCATGCTCGGGATGGTCATGGCCTTCACGATGCAGCCGCTCTACCAGAGGCTCCTCGCCCTGGGGCGCCACGCGAAGGTCGGTGACAGGCGAAGGTCCTACCTGGCGGCGTCGCTCGTCACGGTCTTCAGCGCCCTGGTCGCGCTGCTCGTTGGCGTCGTGTCGCTCTACGTCCTGACGCGCGAGCTCCTCCTAATCGGAAGGCTCCTCCAGCAGCGCCTGGCGAGTGGTCCACTCCTGGACGCCCTAGCAGGCTGCGGATAAACCCGTGTTGCGGGCGGGGCGGCCGCCCGTCTGATGTTGCCCTCGCCGGCCCGACTCGCGTCGAGCGCTGTAGCCCCTTTCGGGACTACACCGG
>Ga0326727_10017921_pt1 | contig 14569 bp, 14 predicted proteins | sample MB2enrmetagenome_FD_207643 | JGI IMG/M metagenome (GOLD analysis project Ga0326727, IMG submission 207643) | Lab enriched peat soil microbial communities from McLean, Ithaca, NY, United States - MB29MY | ecosystem: Environmental > Terrestrial > Soil > Wetlands > Peat | place: USA: New York...
CGCCGGGCGCGGCTCGCTTCGCATTAAACCTGGCCTGAACAGCGTGAAGGACGAGGGGCAGGAGCGACACAAATATGACAGCGAGGACGAATTTCTCGAAATTCCGGCGGACGATGGGCACACGGCCCAGAAAATACCCCAGTAGTGTCATGGAAATTACCCAACCGGTTCCGCCGACGATGTCGAAGGGAAGAAAACGGCGGTAGGGCATTTTTCCGACGCCCGCCACAAACGGAGCAAAGGTTCGGACGATGGGAACGAACTTGGCGTAGATTATGGTCTTCCCGCCGTGCTTCTCATAGAAGGCGTGTGTGCGCTGCAGGTACTCCTGTTTGAAAAAGCGCGAATTGGGCCGGCGGAAGATGATCGGGCCGGTGCGGCGGCCCAGCAGATAGCCGGACCAGTCGCCGATCATGCAGGAGCAGATCAGGAGCACGATCATCACTGTCATGTCGAGGCGCCCGGCCCCGCAAACGACACCAATGGTGAACAGAAGGGAATCGCCGGGGAGCACGAATCCAACCAGCAGGCCGGTTTCGGCAAAAACGATGGCGGCCAGCAACGCGTAGCTGTACCAGCCGGTCACTACGGTTGAAAGAAAATGAATCAGCTTGTCCGGATCGGTGAGCGTACGCAGGAATTCGATGAAGGAATGGATCATCGCATGAGCGTCCGAGGCGTGATTGTCATGCGGTCTGCCGAGGCGCTCAGCTCCGCTGCCGCTCCAGAATGCGATCCATCACTTCCTTGTGGTACTTGAGCTTGCCCTCGTTGATGAGCTTTGTCATCACGCTGTCTTCAAAGAGCTGATTGTCCCGTTGCGCATGCTGCTCACGGAGTTCCTGGACGATCTTCTCGCGCTGCGCGGCAAACTGGACGGGATCGGCGGGCGTCTTTCCGGTCACCTTTACGATGGCCTGTCCGTCGAGCATCGGTATGGGACCGATAACCGTGCCGACGGGACTCGAAAATGCTTCGTGCCGGTATTCCGCTGGCCCCAGACCCTCGGCCGCACCGGTGCGGGTGAAAGCATCGGCGTTTTTCGCGGTTGCGCCGGTGGCTTTCGCCGCCGCATCGAGGTCGCCCGTCTTCTTTGCGATGTCAGCGGCCTTTTGTGAATTGGCGCGCATCAACTCGGCGGCACGAATGTTAATGTAGTTGTCCCGCAGTGAACCTTGGACATCGGCATATTGGGCCGGACCGCTCGGAATCGTCCGGCGCACGGTTACGACCACCATTCGCGTCTGCCCAACCGGCAACACCTGGCTGACCTCGCCGGCTTTCAGTTCGTTGATAGCCGCAGCAGCGTCTTTGTCGGTACCGACGCCTGGAATCGGCGCTCCCTTGGCGACTCCGTCGAAGCTGGAGCAGGCGATAGCCAACTGCGCGGCGATCTTCTGGCAATCTGCCGGAGCTTTGGCCAGCGCGGCGCGCGCCTGGTCGGCCAGCGACTGCATGCGGTCCGCGGTCACCCCGCCCTTCAACTCAGTGGCGATTTCATCCTTCACTTCTTCGAACGGCCGTAGATGCGCCTGCTCATGCGCCAGAACCTGAATGATGTGGAAGCCGTATTCGGTGGTGATGAGGTTGCTGATTTCGTTGGGTTTAAGCGAGAACGCCGCCGACTCGAAATTGGGCACGGTCTGGCCGCGAACGATCCATCCCAGATCGCCGCCCTTGGGTCCTGAACCCGGATCTTCGGAGTTCTTCGTAGCGATCGCCGCGAAATCGCCGCCGGCCCGAACCTGCTTGAGCAGATCCTCGGCCTTCACCTTGATCTTCGCTACTTCGTCCGGGGACTTACCTCGTGTCATGAGCAGAATGTGGCGCACGTGCACGCGCTCAGGAACGCGGAAGTCATCCAGATGAGAGTTGTATACGCTGCGAAGCTGCGCGTCGGAAATATTAATGCTTGCGGCAATCTTTGCCTGATCGACAATCAGCGCATCGTAGTCGCGCTTCTCGGGAGTCCTGTAGAAGCCACGGTTGCGGTTGAAGTAATCTTGCAGATCGGCGGGGGTTGGATTAATTGTCGACTTCAGGTCCGTGGGCGAGAACTTGATGTATCGCAGCGTGATCTTCTCGTTCTGATCGTCGTAATACTTGCGCGCTTCTTCGGGGGTGACGACGATGGCGGCGGTGGCCATGTTCCCCAGACGGGAGGCCAGTTCCTGTTCGCGGACCAGCGCCTCGAATTGTGGAATGGTGGTGCCCTGCTGAGCGACGAACCGTTCGTAGGTTGCGCGGTCACTGAAGCGTCCGCCGCCGATAGCCTGAATGATGTTTGCGAGATCGGCGTCGCTCACCTGCAAACCGAGCCTTTGCGCCTCCCACGCCATGGCCTTCTGACGAACCATGCCCTCGACGATTCGAGGAACGTAGACGTAGAGGAGGTTGTCAGGGATGTGCTGGCTCCGTAACTGGGTCTCAATCTGCGCGTTGACCTGCTGTACGGTAATCGGTTCACCTCCGACTTCCGCGGCGATCTGATCCTTGTTGTTATCGCGCGTGCTGGCCGAGGGACCGCCGGGAACCAGATACAGCAACATGGACGCGGCCACGATGAGCAGCAGCCCGCCGAGCACAATGCGGACGAATTTATCCCGGCTGCGGAACAGATCAAACATGCCTTGAAGCTCCTGAAAGAGAGGGGAATCTAAACGACCATTATAACAACGGACCGGAGCACTCGCGGCGTTTGTCAGGTTGTGTCAAGACGTGAGCGTGGCCTGAATCCTCATGGCTTAGTGCTGCGTCTACAGGCGGTAAGGTGGGCCAAAACGCCGCTTGAGACTTCGCACTTACGCCATCCCGCTGATTCTTCTGGCCTCCGCCGCGGGTGCGCGCGCGAGTGTCGCGTTACTGCTTGAAGAGCCATTCGCGAAGTTCGGAACGTTTAATCCTACAGGGCACGCCGCGGTCTATCTTTCGGGAGTCTGCGCGGAATCGCCGGTCTCTTTGAGACGTTGTAATCCGGGCGAGACGGGTGTGGTGATCAGCCGTTATTACCACGTTGGCGGCTATGACTGGCTGGCCATTCCGCTGTTGCCGTATCTTTACGCGGTGGACGATCCCGCCGAAGTTCCCGCCGAGATGGACGCGAAAACCGAGGCGGCGCTCCGTGACCGCTACCGGCGTGAACACCTTCTTAATCTCGTTCCCGATGGCGTGGGTGGAACAACGCCAACTGGCGACTGGATCCAGCTTGTGGGCGCCGCGTACGATCGAACCGTCTATGTCCTCGAGATGGACTCCGATGAAGCTCAGGACGATCGCTTTATGGCCACCTTCAATGCGGGGCCGAACCGCAGTCACTTCAACCTGCTCTTTCACAACTGTGCGGGCTTTTCCGCGCGCGTGATCGACTCTTTCTACCCGCATGCGGTCCGCCGCAGTTGGATTGGGGATGCCGGCCTCGAAACTCCGAAGCAAGCTGCGAAGTCGCTTATGCGATACGGCGGGCGCCACGCCGATCTGCGCTACCGCGCTTTTGTGGTCCCGCAGGTTCCCGGTAGTCTTGGAAGAAGCCGGGAGGTTCGTGGCGTTCTAGAGTCGCTGATCGCCGGGCCCGAGTATACGCTGCCCCCGCTGGCTTTCGTGAATCCGCTCGTCGCAGGTGGGATGGCCCTCGCCTACGTGGCCAGGTTCGTCTTTCATCCTGGCCACGGTTTTCCGGGCGACGTCGGCGTCACGCTGAGCCCCGGCGATATCGCCTCAAATCTTGCCTTCGACAACCGCTTCACTCAGACTGATTACAGCCAGACAGATTACCGGCGCCAATAACCTCCGTAATAGCGATGTCCGTAGTAGTGGGGAGCAACCCAGTATGCATGCGCGTACGGCCGTGGTCCCCAATAACCGGCATGCCAGCGCCAGGCGGCTCCAACTGGATAGTAGTATCCGCCAACCCATGCGAACCCGGGGCCGGGTGCGGGCGGCGGAGCATAATACGCGGGCGGGGGCGGAGGCGGCGCGTAAACATAGCCACCACCGACGCCAATTCCGATAGCCACGTGCGTACCGGCAAACAGTGAGCTTCCGGCCAGCAACAAAATCGCGAGCAATTTGGTTTTCATGATCTCGATCCTCCGGCGTTGAGGAATGCACGAGCCGTGCCATCTCTACTCGTTTGAAAACACGCAAGCAACAACTCAGTGACTCTGGCCGCGGTGCACCGCCCTGGTGGATTTTTGCCAACGCAACGTTAACAAGCGTTCATCAGTTCAACAAACGGATAGCTGTCGAAATAGCGGATAAGGTTCAGCGCACCGTAGCGCTGGGCGATGCGGAATATGTTTGCGTCGGGGACGCCGAGAGCATCGGCCAGGATAATTCTGATCACGCCACCGTGCGCGACGATGCCGATGGTTTGATGTTCGTGCCGCGCGAGCAATCCGCCATATGCGCGGAGCACGCGAACGCGCATTTGCGCAAAGCTCTCGCCGTTGGGGAACCGGACCTCCGTGGGAGTTTCCATCCATTGCCGGTAGAGCTCGGGATGAGTGGCGGCAATGTCGTCATAGGTGCGGCCCTCGAAATCGCCAAAATCAAGTTCGCGAAAATCGTGCACGGTGATCACGTCGAGACGGTGGTTCGTGGCGATTGCCTCGCCGGTTTCTATGGCGCGGCGGCGCGGGCTGGAGTAGATGACGGCGAACGGCTCAGAGGCGAGGCGCTCTGCGACACGCGCGGCTTGCTCCCGGCCGGCTTGTGAGAGGCTGGCGTCGAGCGATCCGTAGCATCGCCCGTGAATGGCTGCGTCAGGTTCGGCATGGCGGATGAGCCAGACGCCGGTCATCGGTTCAGCACAACGCCGGTGAGCAGCACGGCCGTCTCGCAGATCTGCGACGTGGCGCCGAGCGTGTCGCCAGTGACCCCGGCAATGCGCCGACGATACAGCGCGCCTAAAGCCACGGTGATGACGAGGGTGACCCCGGCGGCCACCAACGCCTGCCAACGAATCAGAAAACCGGTAGTACAAACAGTGAGCGTGGCAACGATCAGCTCTCGCACGCCGATGTGTGAAGACACGGCGTCATTCGGCCGGGCATAGGGAAGCGCGCGGCTCAATAACACGATGGCCCAGCGGCCGAACGCTCCACCAGCAACGAGCCAGCACGTCACCAGCAGTGGTGTTTTCAGCGCGACAAGGCAAGATGCCGTCAGCAGCAGCATCAGGATCAGCGCCGTGGCTCCATAAGTCCCGATGGCGTGGTCGCGCATGATCCGCAATACGTCGTCCCTGGTGTGCCCACCGCCGAAGCCGTCGAACATGTCAGCCAGGCCGTCGAAGTGCAGTGCGCCGGTGAGCAGGGCCTCGCAGATCAGAACCAGCACGGCCGCCATGTACCCCGGAACAACACGCGTTGCACCGAACCATACCGCTCCGTAAACGAGGCCGAGCAGCCCGCCAACGAGCGGGAACCATGCGGCTGACCGGGCCACCTGCTCAGTGGAGAACGCACGGCTGATCGGGACGCGCGTGAGGAAAGCCACTGCGGCGAGGAGACTCATGAATTCTTATTCGATACGCCAGCTGAGGAAAACGTTGCCATGCCGGTGAATGCGGCCACCGCTGTCTGGATCAGCTTCATCGCGAGTGCCGCGCCAGTCCCCTCACCGAGGCGCATACCGAGATCAAGCAGGGGTGCGTCGCCGATAATCTCCAACAGCGTGGTGTGGCCCGGTTCGGCGGAGCGATGTGCCGCGAACATATATTCGCGGGCGTGCGGCGCCATCCGAACGGCGAGTGCCGCGGCTGCGGTGGCGATGAAGCCATCGACGACAACCGGGCGGCGCAATGCCCCTGTGCCCAGGAAAAATCCGCACATTTCGGCGATCTCGAAACCTCCGAGGCGCTGCAGAATATCGAGCGGCGTGGCCAGGTGCGGGCCATGGAGTGCGAGCGCTCGCTCGATAGCGGAGATCTTCCGCGCAAAGCAGTCGTCACCGACGCCGGTGCCGCGCCCGGTCATTGCAGTGGCGGACCGGCCGGTGAGCGCCGCCGCGATAGCCGCCGCGGATGTGGTGTTAGCAATTCCCATTTCGCCGCAGCCCAACAGGTTGTATCCATCGGCCACGGCGGCCTCGGCCTCGGCGAAGCCGGCCTCGAGCGCTTCGTTCGCCTCGGCTTCGGTCATCGCCGGTTCGCGCGTGAAATTACGCGTTCCATCGCCGATGTGGCGCCGGATGAGGCCGGGAACGTCAGGCAACGCCGTAGCGACGCCCGCATCGACGATTACAAGATCGATACCGCCCGCCTGCGCGAGCGCGTTAATGCCAGCGCCGCCATTGACGAAATTAAGGACCATCTGTGCAGTGACCTCGCGCGGATACGCGCTGACGCCCTCCTCGGCCACGCCATGATCGGCGGCAAAGATGACAATGCGCGCGGCGTCCACGGGCGGGGTCAACGATCCAAAGATAGCGGCGCAACGGTTCGCGATGGTCTCGAGACGTCCCAGCGAACCGGGAGGCTTGGTGAGGTCGTTCTGATGCCGCTCGGCGGCGGCCAGCCAATGAGGATCGACAGGAAGAATGCGAAGGTTCATAAGATCACATTGCCGCGTTGCGTTGCCGCCGGGTCAGCAGCCAGAGGAAAATGGGTCCGCCGAGCAGGGCAGTGACTGCGCCAACCGGCAACTCGGCGGAACTGACGGCCACACGGGCCAGCGTATCGGCGAAGATGAGAAACGCCGCGCCCAGAAGCACCGATGCCGGCATCAGCAGGCGCAAGTCCTGGCCAAATACGAGCCGCACGGCATGCGGCACGATCAATCCCACGAAGCCGATAGTGCCCCCCACCGCCACCGTGACACCCACCAGCAGTGAGCTGAGAAAATAGACGGCGCCCTCGGTTCGGCGCACGTTGACTCCGAGTGACGCAGCAGTATCTTCGTCGACGGCCAAAAGCTGGAGGTCCCTGGAGAAGGCCAACAGAGCGACGGTCGCGGGAAGCAGTACGACGGCCATGCGCCAGATCATATCGAAGCCGACGATGTCGAGGCTGCCTACGGTCCAGCGGAGGATCTGCAGCGAGCGTGTCGGATCGGTGAGGTATTCGAGGATGAGGACTCCGGATGCGGCAATCAGGTTCACGATAACGCCGGAAAGCAGCAATGCGCCGGGGAGCACCACGACGCCGGTGCGGGCGATGCGGTAGACCACCAGCACGGCCAACATTGCGCCGCCGAATGACATGACGAAAACCAGCGGCACTCCCCACGCGCGCGCTCCCCAGCCGAAGGCGATGGCCACGCTGGCGCCCAGCGCTCCGCCACCGGAGACGCCAAGGGTGAACGGCTCTGCCAGAGGATTTCGAAACAGGGCCTGCAGCGCCGCGCCCACTATCGAAAGCGCGGCTCCGGTGAGCGCAGCGAGCGCGACCCGCGGCATGCGCACACGAAAGAACAAAGCACGGGCCATGGGATCGAAGCGCAACGATTGTACGGTCACGTGCTCGTATCCGGACCACAGGCCGAATAGAATTGCGATCACCAGTACAGCGGCGGAGATGAGCAGAGCGCGCAGCACACGGGGCGACGTCATTCTGACCACACGACCGTTCTCTCTCCAATCCGCGCCGTGCGCACTTGCGGGTCATCGAAGATCGCCGCCAGCGATGCCGATGTCAGCACTTCGATGGGTGGGCCGCTGGCAACCACGCGGCCACAGGTCATCGCAAAGACGTGGTCGAAGGCTGGGTCGATGAGTTGCAGGTCGTGCGTTACAACCAGGGCGGTGAGACCGAAGCGGTCACGCAATCCGGCCAGCGTTCGCACCAGCGCCGACCGATGTTTCAAATCCAGCGCCGCGGACGGTTCGTCGAGCAGCAGACACTCCGGTTTCTGCGCCAGCGCACGGGCCAGCGTCACCATCTGCCGCTCACCGCCGGACAATTCCGTGATGGGCCGGTTTGTCAGATGCCCCGCGCCGACCGTTTCCAGCGCCTCTTGAGCGATGGCCCGGTCCGATTCGTTTTCAAAATGAAAGCGAGGGCTCCATGGGCTGCGTCCGGTGAGAACAACTTCCAGGGCCGTGAACGGAAACGCCGCCGGAGTGGACTGCGGCACCCAGGCGATGCGGCGCGCCCGTTCCCGCGCGGGGATGCTATGCAGTCTGGTGCCATCGAAAAGGGCCTGTCCGCGGTTCGGCGATAACACTCCCGAAAGCAAACGCAGCAGGGTGGATTTCCCGCTGCCATTCGCGCCGATCAGCGCGCCCAGACGTCCGCGTTCCAGGGTGAACGACGCGCCACGAATCACCTCGTGTCCCGGCTGCCAGGAGAACCAGAGGTCGCGCGCTTCTAACATTGGGTTCATGGCTCCCCCCAATCGCTCGCCGGAAGCTCCGGATGAAAGATGCGCGCGAACAGCACCGCCGTCTTCACCACCATCTGGGAAGCGTGCAGAACGTAATCTTCGTGAACGGGCACAATGCGATGGTTGCGCACGGCGGCAAGCTCGGGAAAGTCGCGCCACACGGCTTGCGGATCCTCGCCCAAACGCCCCGGCGGTCCCTGCATCATGTCGATGATGATATCGGGATTGTAGTTGAGCAGCGCTTCCTTGCCGACGCGGGAGTAACCTTCATTGGAACGTGGCACCACCGAGCGCGCTCCGGCAACCGCGATCAGTTCAGCGATGAAGCTGCCGTCGCCTGCGGCGTAGACGTCACGCAGCGTACCCGGCGTTCGATCCACCACGCACAACACGCTGGGGTGAACCAGCAGACGAGTCCGTTCGCGAACTCGCTCGATACCGGCGCGGGTGGAAGCCTCCAGTTGTGCCGCTGCGGCTTCACGTCTGGTGGCGCGCCCGGCAATGCGAATCGCCGAATATGCATCCTCGAGCGTGTGCGTGGGTAGCGCCACTACGTTCAAGCCAAGTTGGCGGAGCTGTGGACCGATCAATTGCATTTGTGCATCGCTGAGCAGCACCAGGTCGGGCCGGAAGGCGAGCACCCGTTCCAGACTCGGCGTGCTCCATCCACCGATGCGCGGGAGCTTCTTCACTTCGGGCGGCCAGACGTCGTAATCCGAGACGGCGACAACGCAGTCAATCACGCCGAGGCCGTAGAGAATCTCGGTGGCGTTCGGCGACATTGAAATAATGCGCTGAGCCGGTGCGGCCGCGATGTGGCCGGACACCGCCAGCAGGAGCGTAAGTCCCCATCGGCGAGTCATCATTTGATGCGCACCGGAATGCCCGCCACCGTCTGCCAAACGTCGTCGGCCGCGAGCGCGACCGCCTGATTGACGAATCCCTGCAAATCTCGAAACGCCCGCGCCACCGGATTCTCTGGCACAATCGCGCAACCAACTTCATTCGAAACCACAATCAGGTGCGCACTGCCGCCAGACGCGACAAGAGCTTCCATCTCGGCCAAAGCCCGCGCTTCGAGATCTTCCGCATCGCAGGCGCGGTGCTCCCAGCAGAAATTGCTGAGCCAGATAGTGAGGCAATCGAGAACGATAAAGTCGAATTCGGGCGTGGCACGGCGCACCGTTGCCGCAATCGCCAGCGGTTCCTCGATGGTGCACCACGTGGCGGGACGGGAGCTTCTGTGACGGCGAATGCGTTGCCGCATTTCATCGTCCTCGGCTTGCAGAGTGGCCAGATAAGCGACGCGTGAGTCCGGCCGGCACAGCGACTGCGCCAGCGCGGTTTTCCCGCTTCGCGCGCCACCGATGATGAAAGTAAGCATGAGGTCCGCGCCTCGACAATTCGCACGCGGCGCACGGCAGGCGGAATTGCGTGGCGGGAAGACAACTCCCACGCCAGCGCGCTCCCACGGAGCGTGGCGCAGCAGACATCCGGGGCAGGTCTCCTGACTCGCAGATCGTCGCGGCACCGGCTGCCTTCCCGTCCGCGCGGGACAGTGGCTGAACGCGCCGGCCGCTAACTGCTCACAGTGGCGGGACCGTGCGGGAATCACACCCGCTTCCCTTTTCACTCACCGCAGTGGCAAGCACCCCGGAAAAGGTAACTTCATGGATATCACGCAAGGGGCGAAGGGGTCAACATTGGGGGAGGGGCGCGACGAGGGAATTCTTCGCAGACCTCGCTCGCCCAGCTTAGCGGAACGAACTGCTTGCCGAAGGACTGATGATGTGCGAACTACTGATGGCCGGGGCGCTCGACGGCTCCGTGAAGGCTCGCACCGTGGCTGGGTCTTCCGCCGGCAACGCTTCGAATGCCAGGCGCAGATACGATTTCGGTTGGAACTCGAAACGCAGCGGCAGAAGGTTCGGAGAGGTGCGGTCGAACCAGACGCGGAATGTTGTCTCTGTGCCGGTTGCCGCGTTGCGTATGAGTCCGGCGAGGTCCACCGCGTCCTGTGGCGACGCAATCAGGTGATCGCCCACAAACTGAGCGCCCATTTTCTCGTCGGCGCGTTTCACGGCGTGCAGGCGGAACAGTTTTCCGTTGTGCACGAAGGTGGCATCGTTGGTACGGGCGGGCGAGCGCTCCATGGTGAGCACAGTGTAGAGGAACGTGCCGGGACGTTCGCCGTGATTGAGATTGGCCTGTCCGGAGCCGGCGCCAGGGCCATTGAGATCCTCTCTCACCACGCCCAGCAATTGCTGCGCGTTGGTCCAGCGTAACGAGGCCGGGAGCGCCACGTGCCTGACCGTGTGCCGCGCGTTCGCTCCATCGATCTCACCCAGGGATGCGACGAAGGGCACCTCGCCCTGGGAGGGACCGTGGAGAGCTTTCCTTGCGTCGGCGAGGCTGTCTTCCCCGCTGGCGGTCATGAATCCGAAATAATCGGCGTGGCTCGGCCGCGCGTTGGTTTCGGTGACCGATTCCTCGATGTATCCCATGCGGTTCAGCCCGTGCGCCCGGTCCGGCCGCGACCCGCTGACAAACAGCAGCCGGACCGTGCCGTTCGATCCGGACGAAGTCTCCACGAGCCGCGCAAACCCGCCGCCGACATCGCTGCGCGAGAATACGGTGATCCCGAACAGCACGACATTGGCGTCGGCACGATACGAGCGCTGCGCAACGATTTCAGTACCCGCCGGTTCAGCGGCCGACAGCACCATTGCAAACAGAAGCGCACAAAAACCAGGTGCGATGGGGCGAGCGAATACCCTTCGGGCCCGAATGGTTTGCATGCCTCGATCATTCCGGTTTCATATTGCGAGACGATTGCGAAAGCGTGAAATGTGAAACATTTTATGCTGTTTTTGTCAGTTTCGCCGTTCCGTCACTCTGTTGCAAAACCGAGCCGTTATGATTTGGAACATCCAAGGGCATGTCTGTAGCGGGTGTGAAGGAGGGGTATGACCGTACTCGATGTCCTGCGTCAGATTCTGACCGCGCCGGGTGAGCTGCTTCGCAAGTGGAACTGGAAATCGGCTGTATTCAGCTCTATCATCCGCGCGCTGATCTTCTTCTTCTCGAATCTTACCGCCGGCCTGCACGCGGCCGAGGGCGCCATGCTGGCCGAGTTCGTATACCGGGGTTTCACTTCCGGCTTCTACGGTGCGCTGACGCAGGCGTTCCGCAAGGCCGAACCAGTGTGGCAGGCGGGCCTCACGGTAATGGTGCTTCTGCCGCTTTCGCAGCACTCCGTCGAATTCGCCGTGCACCTGGCGCGCCACACGCCACACCTTCGCACCAGCATCATTTCGTCGGTTTGTTTCACCGCCATTTCAACTCTGTTTAATCTCTATGCCATGCGACGCGGCGTGCTGATCACCGGTGAGGGATCGGGTTCGGTGGGCAGTGATATGAGCCGGATACCAGCGCTGATAGCCGGGTTTGTAGCCTGCGGGCCGCTGGCTTTATACCGCTCTGTCCGCAGTCTCCAGCCTTCGGGTTATGAAGCGTAGCTTCTTAGTTATAAAGCCTGGCGGGCTGGTTATAAAGCCTGGCGACCCGGGGATGTGGATCAAACCAGATTCGGAATCTTGATGATCTTCTTCTGTATGGCGTACTGGACCAGTTGCGCCTTGTTGTGAATGTCGAGTTTGCGCATGAGATTGAACTTGTGCGCTTCGACGGTCTTGACGCTCAGATTCAGATCGCAGGCGATCTCTTTGACGGAGTTGCCTTCGGCGAGCATCTTGAGCACCTCGCGTTCGCGGGTGGTCAGGGTGGCAAATCTCGGCAGCCGGTTGGCGGATTTGATGCGGGAGCGGAAATCGTCCACCAGTTGGGACAACATCCGCGGACTCAAATAGCTGCCGCCACGGCAGATATCGCGAACTGCGGCCACCAGTTGCTGCGACGGGCTGTCCTTTAGCACGTAGCCGCTGGCGCCAACCTCCATGCCCTCCACCAGGTAGTCTTCGTCATCGTACATGGTGAGGAACAGGATCTTCGTCTCCGGCCGGTTTTTGCGGATCTGCCGGGTTGCCTCAAAGCTGCTCAGGCCCGGCATGCCAATATCCATCAGCACCACATCGGGGCGAACTTCGTTCGCCTTGTCCACCGCGTCCCCGCCATTGGAAGCTTCGCCGACGACTTCCATGTCCGATTCGGCGGAAATCAGTGTCCTGATGCCCTGGCGAAAAAGCGTGTGGTCGTCTGCCAGCATTATGCGAATTTTGGCCATATTACCCTGCCTGGTCTCCCGAATTCCGTCGTCTCCGCGTCACGCCCAGGTTCCCGATCCGCTCCTCTATGCTCGTCGGCCTTCGCTACCCAGCGGCAACGTAATCGATATTCTCGTGCCCTTGTTGGTGCGCTTACCCTCGGCCCCGTTGGCCGCCGACGGCCAGCTTTTCACCTCGAAACGCCCGCCCAGCAGAGCCACTCGTTCGCGCATGCCCGCAAGGCCGAACGAATCACGCCGCGCCAGCGCCTCATCCACGTTGAATCCGATACCGTCGTCTTCAACGGTCAATCTGACTAATCCATCGGCGGAACTGGCGGAAATGTTTACGTTGGTGGCGCTGGAGTGCTTGCCGACGTTATTGCAGCACTCTTGTACCAGGCGGTATAAGATGATTTCCGTTTTCTGAGGGATTGGCCCTAGGCGGGACAGGTGCAGCTTCACCCGGCAGGGGTGCAACCGCCGGAAACGGTTCACCAGTTGCCGGAGCGCGGCACCCAGCCCAAGTTGTTCCAGGACCGCCGGGCTCAGCGCCGCGATCAGCCGCCGCATCTCGAGAATAGTGTGCTCAGTCATCTCGCGGGCTTCGCGCAACCGCGCCAGCCATTCCGCGTTTTCCCCGGGCATCGAGTGCTCGAGCAGTTCCATCTGCAGGCGTATGCATAACAGGGATTGGCCTGCTTCGTCGTGCAACTCGCGGCTGATGCGCCGCCGTTCCATCTCCTCGACGTGCAGCATATGCTCGGCGAGCTGGCGGACCTGATCCTCACGCGCCGCCAGATCTTCCATCAGGCGGGCTTTCTCGGCCGCCATCAGGCAGCGTTCGGCGGCGGCGGCAAGAAGATCCTGCTCGCGCGGGAGCCATTCCCACGCGCGCGTGAATCCGAACTGCATTACTCCTTCGGCGTGGCCGTTGGTGGACAGCGGGACCGACCAGCAGGATTTGTACTTTTTTGCCCATCCGTCATCCAGCAGGAAGCGCACATCGCCGCTGGCCGAATCGATTTGCCGGGGGCGTTCCAGCAGGCGCACGCGCGCGGCGGTGGCCGGAAGACGATGGCCAGCGGTCAACATGCGCCCGCCCGATATCGCGCTGGCATGCAACATCCAGCAGTTTCGCGTATCGTTCAGCAGATACAACTGGCCGGCATCCGCGCGGCACACCTGCACCAGCGTCTGCAGGAAGCGGCGCAGCAGCTCATCCAGATTGCGCGATTCCAGCTCCACGCGGAACAGTTCGTAAAAGGCCTGGGTTTCCGCCTCGCGAACCTGATAATAGGCGTTATTCAGCGTCAAAATGACGCAGAAATGAAGCTGTTCGCGGACCCATTGGAAATTCGCGTACTCGCGTGGGAGCAGCTTCTTCAATGTGGGCGTGAGGAACTTGTCGTATTCCTGCAGCGCTTCGATGATGGAGCTGGGTGAAATGTTCAGCTTTGCCAGGCGGCGCCCGTTGTATTCCACTTGCTCGATGAACTTCAGCGGCGCCGCTCCGCTGCCCAGAATGAGCGCAGCCGCGCCGGGCGTCAGCGCCGTCAGCGCGCCTCGAATCTTCGGTTCGAAACCGAGCTTCTTCAGGCGCGCGGCAAATCTTCGTTCCAGCCCCTCGGCATGCGGCAGCAGGCACACCGCCAGACGCTGGAGGTGCACGCGCAACTGGTCACTGAGTACGTCTGCCGCATCCGCCAGTTCGGGGGAGATCTCTGAAATCTTCACCTGTCAGCTATATCGGCATCCAGGGGGAAGACTTTAGCTCAACCTGAGATTGGCAGGCAGTACCATCATTGGCAAGTCGCTAACATTTCGCTGGTATAGTGCGTGCGTGATCATCCGGCGCGTGTTGCTCGAACGAGTGGCGCGGCACGCTGACGCGAAATCGGCGGTTGAAACGTGGTACTTTACGGCGAAGGCCAGTAAGTGGAGGAATCTCGCCGACATTAGCGCGGTGTATCCGTCAGTCGATATGGTCGGGGACCTTGGCGATCTTCAATATTCGGGGGAACAA
>Ga0326727_10017922_pt1 | contig 14568 bp, 10 predicted proteins | sample MB2enrmetagenome_FD_207643 | JGI IMG/M metagenome (GOLD analysis project Ga0326727, IMG submission 207643) | Lab enriched peat soil microbial communities from McLean, Ithaca, NY, United States - MB29MY | ecosystem: Environmental > Terrestrial > Soil > Wetlands > Peat | place: USA: New York...
CAAGAAACCACGCGAACGTGAAGAGGTGGAACCAGAGCGGCTTCAGACCGCCGCCAAGCCAGTAGTCGATGGCCAGCGAGGTGGTGACCAGCGGGCGCCACGTGCGGTTCGTCGGGAGGGTGCTGCTGGTTTCCGCATCGGCGAAGAAGCGCGGGATGTTGTGGAGGCTGCGAATCCACGGGTTGTTGGTGATGGTGTGGAAATCGTCGAAGTGAAAATCGTTGCCGAAGTGATTGGAATACGCCAGCGACACGGCGAGCAGCAACGCCGCCAGAATCGGCGCATTGCGCCATGGACTGGAGTTTCCGCCTGAGCCGCTCACTGCCTATTGCGTGGTTTTCTTCGGGGCGGTGTTGGAAGCTTTGTGGACGGTGGTGGTCCGGTGCGCGGGCGCGGCGGCGGGCGCGGGGCCCACTCGCGCGATCACAATGCGCAGGATGGTCACCGGGGTGAGCGGCTTGTCCTGACGGTCGCGCGGCACCTGAGAAATTTTGTCCACCACATCCTGGCCTTCGATCACCTTGCCGAAAATCGTGTAGCCGCCGTTGAGGCTCGGGTAGGGCGCAACGGTGATAAAGAACTGCGAGCCGTTGGTGTCGGGCCCCCGGTTCGCCATCGCCAGAAGGCCTTTGCGGTCGAAGGTCAAGCCAGGAGTGTTTTCGTTTTTGAATACATACCCCGGCTCGCCCATGCCGTTGCCCAGCGGATCGCCGCCCTGGATCATGAAGTTGGGAATGACGCGATGGAACGTGGTGCCGCTGTAGAGCGGCTTGCGCGTGGGCTGGTGGGTACGCGGGTCGGTCCACGTCTTCGTGCCCGTGGAGAGGCCGACGAAATTCTTCACCGCGAGCGGCGACTCCTTCTCTAAGAGCTGCACCTTGATATCGCCCATCGAGGTTTTGATGGTGGCGTAAAGGCCGTTGGGGAGGGCAGGCTTCTTAACCGGAGCCGGCTGCGCGGCGGCCCGTTCGCCCGTGGTGCCCGGCGCAAGCAGCGGCGCCGCCTCCTGACTGAACGCAGTCATCAGACAGCAACACAGAAACGCGGTGGATTTCATGAACCTCAATTATACTGAAGCATTCCACCTATGAAGCTCGCCCCGCTTATGAGGTTCGCGGCGCTTTGTATCCTCGGCTCATTCGCCGTTCTGGATGCCGCTGAGGTCACCATCACCGTGCTCGCCACCACCGATCTGCACGGCAACATTTATCCGTACGACTACTACACCGGCAAGCCCGCCGAGCGTGGTCTGGCCAAAATCGCCACGCTGATCCGGCGCGAGCGCGAGACGAACTCCAGCAACCTTCTCATCGACTGCGGCGACACCATCGAGGGCACGCCGCTCGAGTATGTTTACCAGCACTGGCAGGATACGGGGAAGCTGCCGCTGGACATGACTTTCTCCGGACCCGCGCTCACCGCCGATCCCATGATGCTGGCCATGAACGCGCTGGGCTACGACGCGATGACCGTGGGCAATCACGATTTCAACTTCGGGCTGGCGAATCAGATGGCCGCGCGGCGGCTGGCGAAGTTCCCATGGATCTCCGCGAACACCAAAACGGAGCCGGGCGCCGATGTGCCTCCGTTCGCGCCGTGGTTCATCCGCACCGTGGCCGGCGTGAAAGTGGCAATTGTGGGAATCACCACGCCAGGGATTCCGCAGTGGGACCCGCCCGAGCACTATAAGGGCTATCGCTTCGAAGGCGGGCGCGCGGCCGCGGCGGAGGCGGTGGCGAAGGTGCGGGCGGCGGAGCATCCCGACATCGTTCTGATCGCCGCGCACGCGGGACTGGGTTCGGAATCGCCGGATCATCCCGCGCCGGAGATGGCCGAGAACATGATATTCGCGGTTGCCAGCACCGTGCCGGGCATCGACGCCATCATCTTCGGCCACACGCACCAGAGCCTGGAGAGCCGGCGCATCGGCGGCGTTCTGCTGATGCAGCCGAAGAACTGGGGCATTTCGCTGGGGCGCATGGATTTCAAACTGACGCGGGAAGGCGAGGGGCCGTGGAAGCTCGCGAGCAAGGAGAGCCACCTGATTCCGGTGACCGCGGATACGGCGGCCGATCCGCAGATCATCGATATTGGGCGGCCATACCACGAGCTGGCCGAGCGCTACCTCACCACCCGCGTGGCCGATGCGCCGGAAGCGATGGAGACGACGTACTCGCGCGTGGAAGACACCGCGGCCATCGATGCCATTCAGCAGGTGCAGCTTGACGCCACGCATGCCGATGTCTCCTTTGCCAGCTCGTTCAATCCGAACGTGCACATCGCCAAAGGGCCCATCACGGTGCGGCAGCTTGCCGCGCTGTACCTTTACGACAACGAGCTGTACGAGATCGCCGGCAACGGCCGCATGGTGCGCGAGGCGCTGGAAAACGCCGCGCGCTATTTTCTGACCTGCCAGCGGGATTGCCGCGGCGAGACGCTGATCAACGACCGCGTCATCGGCTACAACTTCGATCAGGCCGAGGGCGTGGAATACGAGATCGACGTGACGCAGCCGGAAGGGCACCGCATCCGCGATCTGCGCTGGCACGGCCAGCCGCTGGCCGACGATCAGCCGCTCACCATCGCGCTGAATAACCACCGGGCCGGCGGAGGGAGCGGATTCAGCATGTTTAACGGCGCGAAAATCGTGTGGCAGTCGCACGAGGACATTCGCGACATGATGGTGCGCTATTACAGCCGGAAGGGCGTTCTGCCGGCAAAGCCGGAGAACAACTGGCGCGTGGAGCCCGCCGCGGCTCGGGAGACGCTGGAGCGCGAAGCGGTGGCCGATGACGAGCGGCAAAGCCACGTTAATCGATGACCCGCGCGTGCGCGCGCTTTTAGAGCGCGAGACGACGCTGGTGCTGGCCACGACGGCGAACGATGGATCGCCCATCGCCACGCCGCTGTTCTACTATCCGGACGCGGAGCTGAATCTCTACTGGTTGTCGTCGGCGGAGAGCCGGCACAGCCGCAATCTGCTGGCGCGGCCGCGAGTCGCGGTAGCGGTATTCGCGCCGGTGACGGACTGGAAGGAAGTTCGCGGGGTGCAGATGGAGGGTATGGCGTCGGCGGCGAGTGACGACGCGATTCTCGCCGAGTACCGGCGGCGCTTCGGACTCGGCGCGGAACTGGACGCGGTCATCGCCCGCAGCACCATGTACGTTTTTCGGCCGTCGTGGTGGCGCTTCATCGACAGTCTGGTGTAGACTGCGCTGGCAAAAGTGGGGCAGGATTTCATCCTGCGGCCGATTTTCAATCGGCCCGGCGGGTTGCAAACCCGCCACAGGTTGCAAACTGCCCCACCTCACATCCGCGAGATTTCGTCCATCATGCCGGCCAGGGCTTTGCGGAACTGTTCCGGGGATTCGATGTCGTGGAGGCGCGGGGCCAGCGGCTTCAGTGTCGGCTCAAGCTGGTCGATCTGCAGCTCGCGGCCCTGATAACCGGGCCGCCGCCACTCGCCGGGCATTCCACCCCCGCCGTGACGCCCGTAGCCGTGCATAACGCGCTCGCTCCGCGCCGGACGCTCCTGAAACGCCGGATAACGGAAATAGAAGACGCGAAGATCGGACGACGGCGCGGCGTTAATGGGTTTCAAATCCTCGCCCTTTTCGAACTCCACCGCGCTGCTGAGTATCACCAGCGCGTGGGCCTCACCCTCGTGCGCCGCGATGCGCCGGCGCACCTCGGAGATGAAGAAAGCGGCGGAGCGGCTGCGTTCTTCGAGCGACCCGACATCGATGGTGCCCGTCTCCTGAGCCCCCAGCGCGTCCCGCAGCATCGGCCAGTCCAAACTGTGCAAATCGTGCTGAAGCGTCACTTTCTGGCGCGTCAGATCGAGCAGCGACACGTTCATCGAACCGCTCGGCGGATCCATCTGCGAGAGGACCTTCAACGCCGGAAGCAACACACGCAGGTTGTTGTTCTGAGCGCCCGGAGAGCCGCTGGCCCGCTCGGAGGGCGTGAGATTGACCAGTACGTCCACGAGCACCGGCCGCCGGGTGGCGAGCGGAAGGTGCAGCCGGTCGCGGATGTCCGGCTGGTACCAGAACGCAGGCGGCTGATCGGGGGCCAGAAGCTCCACCGCGGGCAACCCTCGCCACGCGTCCGGTAAAGGATCGTTGCGCAGCGCTTCGACGTGCACTCGCTCTTCGCGCGCGCCGTGGTCGTGGTTCTGCGTGTCCACCACCGCCAGAGCGACGCGATAGTCGCCCGGGAGAACGAAGGCGGACCACGTCCAGGTCAGGTACTGGGAACGCACTCCCTCCTCCACTTTCCTGAAATCCGGAGCGCCGTGATCCTGCCAGACGCCGCCCTGGGGATCGGTGATCTGAACCAGCATGAGGAGGCGTCCCTTGCCCGGACGATCGGCGATTTCCTGGCCGTCGAGCTGAATGGTCATCTGCAGAAGCAGCCGTTGCTGGCTGCCGAGGCGGGCCGGGGCGATGTGCTCGCTCCAGCGGAGGGCGGAGCGCTCGCCGCCGCGCAGCCAATCGTGCAGCGGTATATCCGCGAATGCCGGATCCGCTGAGCCGCCCTGCGCCCACGCGGAACCGACAGCGCACAGCGGCGCCAGAGCCACCAGCGAAAGGAACCTTCCTCGGGTCATGTTCGTGAAAAAAGACGTACGCGGAGAGATAATGGGCGCAAACAAACTTTTCATGAAAGCGCGCACAACGGGCGCGATCGGCGTCCGGTTCGCGTTTTCAGGGAGGACGCCGCTGCACCCTGTGCGCTTAAATACGAATTCATCCGGGGGCCGACGTAATTGTGGCACACCCGCGGGGACATCGTTCCGGCGTCCCTCCCTGAAGGAGCAATCATGAACGTCAACCAGCGGCGCTGCATCACCGCCGCCGCCATTATTATTCTCTCCCGCGTTGCCGTTTGCGCCCAAAACGCCTGTCCCGCGCCCGGGCTCACCGCCACGCCGTTTCTCACCGGCTGGACGCCGCCCAGCATTACGCTCCTGACGCCAAATCCCAAAGGCCTGTGGATGCCGCTGGAGTTCAGCAGCCTTCCTCCATACGCGATGGGCACGAGCACGCTCGATTTCCAGCAATTGGTCGCGTGCATGCCAGGTACGCCGGGGAAAAAAGGCAAAGCCGACGCCGCTTATCCGCCGGCCGTCGCAGCGCAGTTCATCTATTTCGGCGAGCTCACCTGGCGCGGTGGCCTGAGCGCGGCGGTGGCTGGGCAGACGCCGGGAAACGTCACGGTTTATGTCGGCGGCGCGGGCGATGCCGTGATGTCCAGCACGGATTATCCCACCGGCCTCACCCCGGTATCCGTAGCGGCAGCCGACCTCCGGGGGTACTACCGTACGGACCTGATCGTGGCCGATCTGGAAAGCTCCGCTCCCGGCGATCGCGGCGATGTTGCGGTGCTGCTGAGCAACGGGGACGGCACTTTCAGCAAGGCGGCGACGTATGCGGCCGGCCGCGAACCGATCAGCGTGGCCGTCGGCGATGTGGACGGAGACGGGATTCCGGACATCGTGACCGCCGATTCGGCGAGCGATACGGTTTCGGTGCTGATCGGCAACGGCGATGGCACGTTCAAGGCGCCGGTCAGCTACCCCGTGGACGCTCCGCCACAGGGGGTGATTCTGGCCGATTTCAATGGCGACGGCATGCTGGACATCGCCGTGGGAACGTCCACCGGCGACATCGTCGGAGTCCTGCTGAATGCCGGAAAGGGCGTTTTTCAGCCGGTCGAAGACTCGCCGAGCGCTGCCCGGCCGGCGTATCTGGCTGCGTTCGATTTCGATGGCGACGGGAAGCTGGACATCGCCGCCACCGACACCGCCGACGGCGCGGTCTCCATTCTTCGCGGAAACGGGGACGGGACCTTCACAAAGACGGCGCTGCACGCGGCGAGCGAAAACCCGCAATCGCTGGTGATCACCGACGTCAACGGCGATGGAATTCCGGATATCGCCGTCGCGTGGGGCAATGCGAGCATTCTTGGCCCCGACAACGGCAGCGGGAACACGACCATCCTGCTGGGCAACGGCGACGGGACATTTCGGGCCCCCACCCTGTGGCCGGCGGGCGGCCAGCCCACTTCGCCGGTGATTGCCGATTTCAACGAAGACGGCAAGCCGGATCTGTTGGTGGCGCACAACGGCGGCCTCAGCCTGAGCCTGGTTCCGGGCAATGGCGACGGCACTTTCGCAGCGCCGTCCACGATTGCGCTGCCCACCGGCGTGATGACGAACGGCCTGGCCTCTCTGGCGACCGGCGATTTCAACGCCGATGGCACGCCGGACATCGTTGTGGCCGATTATGCGGGTGGCGTGGTGGTGGGGCTGGGCAAGGGCGACGGAACATTCGATTTCCAGCCGGAAATCCCGGTAACGGGAACGCCCTCCGCACTCGCGGTGACCGATCTCGACGGCGATGGCGCGCCCGACCTGGTGGTGGCGAGCTCGGGCAACGCCGGGGCGATTACCACGCTGCTGGGCAAGTTCGACGGGACGTTCCACCAGCCGGCGTCGTGGTCCGGGTACCCCATCAACGCCATCGGTCTCGCCGTAGCGGACTTCGATCGCGACGGCAAACCCGACGTCGCTGCGCTGGTGGGCGGAAATGTCACGCCCGGCGCCGGGGGATACGTCACCATTCTCCTCGGCCATGGCGACGGCAGCCTGACCCAGCGTGCCAGCTACGGGTTGCTGGGATATCCGTCCCTGATGGCCGCGGCGGATGTCAATGGCGATGGCTGCCCCGACCTGATCGTCCTGTTCCAGAAACAGGACATGAGCCCTGCCATGGACGTGCTGCTGGGGCAGTGCGACGGCACCTTCGAGCAGCTCCCTGCGGTGACCGTCAATCCCGGCGCCATTTCGATTCTGGTAAATGATTTCGATGGCGATGGCCATCCGGACATCGTGCTCTCCCACGTTTCCGGGCTGACGTTCATGGCTGGAAAAGGCGACGGGACCTTTCAGGCCGAAGCCGCTTTCGAGACGGGACAAGCGGCGCAGGCGCTGGCGCTGGGGGATCTGAACAACGATGGCGTGCCGGATCTGGTGGTGGGCAGGGGCGGCTTGCTGGCGTTCGTTCCAGGCCTGCCACTGCAGGCGCTGCGGAACCAGTCGGCCGCCAGCTTTGCCCTGGGCCCATTGGCGGCCGGTTCGCTGGTCGCGGCCTTCGGGTCGCATCTGGCAACCGGAACGATGCAGGGGCCGGCGAACTCGCTGCTGGGCACAACCGTGACGGTGCTGGACTCGCTTGGGGAGACCGCCAACGCCACGCTGTACTACGTCAGCCCGGGACAGGTGAACTATCAGATGCCGGGCATGTACCCCGGCCCGGGTACGGTCACCATCGCATCCGGCGACGGACATTCCGCGAGCGCTCCGGTGCTCATCAGCATGGTTTCGCCGGGCGTTTTCACGCTGAACCCGGCCGGTCTGGTGGCCGCCGAGGTGAAGCGCGTGCATGCGGACGGATCGTCGGACGGGGAGAATATCTTCGCGCTCAGCGACGGGCGGGTGGTACCGCTGCCGGTGAGTCTGGGACCCGCCGGCGATCAGGTCTTTCTGGAGATCTACGCGACGGGCATTCGCACGGCGGGACAGAAGAACGTGCAGGCGCGAATCGGCGGAGTGAGCGCGCCGGTGTCGGCGGTGGGGCCGGGCCCGGTGGCCGGACTGGACCAGGTCGAGGTGCAGGTACCGCGGAGCCTCGCGGGCCGGGGCAAGGTGAGCGTGGTGCTGACCGCCGCCGGACAGGTGGCGAATACCACGAGCTTCATCGTGCAGTAAGGTGGTGCAGTAAGGGGGCGCAGTAGTTCGGAAATCAGGCGCCCGTCGCCGAGCCAGGATTGGGAAGGCACCGTCGCAATCCGGGAGGAGCAAGCCGTCGCCACCTGACTGACCATCCCGGTGCGGCCCGGCCTCAGCTTTTCGCCTTACTCCACCCTGGAGGAGCACTTAGTCCGCCTTAGAGCCACCCCCACACCGTGCAGCATCCTGGCGCAGCCGACGATAGATACGTTATGGCGGCTGGCGATACGGCGACGGTCAAAAAGAATCTCGTGGTGCTTCTGGCGATTGCGTTTGTGATCGCCGTGGCGGCCACCGGTGTTTTCTATGGTCTTTTCTCGGACAAGCTGCGTGACAACAGCGCGGAAGTCCCGAAACAAACGGTGATGGTGGCCGCGCGGCCCATCGAGCGCGGCGCGGTGCTGAAACCGGGCGACGTGCAACCCGTCACGTTGCAGGGCACGGCGCTCAAGGGCGCGGTGGCCAGCGCGGATCAGGCAATTGGAAAGACCGCTCTCGCCTCGCTCAGCCAGGGCGCTCCGGTGCTCGATTCCCTGCTCGGCAAACCCGGCGAAGTGGAGGCCAGCGTCGACGATGTGCCCCAGCGCATGCGCGCGCTGACCATTCACGTGGTGGAATCCGGAGGCGTTCTGGCGCTGCTGCGGCCGGGGTCGCGTGTGGACGTCCAGGCCACTGTGGACCGGGGCGGCGTTCCTGAGCTGCGCTGCGTTCTTCAGGATGTAGAGGTGTTATCCACAGGTTCAACCGAGGCCAGCGGACGGCCCGGGCGTCCCGCTCTGCCGGAAATCACCGTGCTGGTGAGACCGGATCAGGCCGACCTTCTGGCCCTGGCGGACACGGCATCGCGAGTTCGTCTGGTGTTGAGAAATCGCGAGGACCACACGGGAACCTCGACGCAGAGGCTTGATCTGGTGAGTCTGTTCCAGGGCCCGTTGCCCTCCGCGCCTTCTGCCGCGCCGGTTCTCCAGCATGCCAGCACGCCGGTTGCATCGCGCGCTTCCGAGGAGACCGTGCATGTGCGCATTCTTGCCGCCGCTCCCGCCACCATGAAGCAACTCGGCATCGACCCTTCGCCGCGCACATTGCGGGTAGTGGCGATAGCGAACGACGCGGCGGAGGGAATGGACCTTTCCGTCTCCGACGTCAGCGTCGCCGGCAACGACACGGCGGTGGTGCGTGCAGGCAATGCCGATTGCGGCCTGCGCATCCGCCTGCGGCTCCGCCAGCAACTGGAGATCTCGCCCGAACTGGTGTGGCGCGACGGCGGCATCACCCGGGAGGCAAGCCTGAACGCGAGCGTCGATACGGACGCGTCTCATGCGTTCGCCATCGCCGGTTTCGACGCCGCGCTCTCCGGCGCGCTGGCGCGGACTTTTCCCGGAAGGAATCTGGACGGCCGTGAGCTGCTGGTGACCATCGCACCGCGGCATGCGGGCATGAAGCAGCAAGCCATGCTGAGACCATGACTGTTATCTTTCTGGTCCTCGTCTTTGTGGGGTGCTTCGCCGCGTTCGGCACCATTTTGCTGATCGCCTCGCACCTGCGGGCGCAACACCTCGCCGAACAGCAGGGTTCGGAACTGGCGGACGCCACGCTGTTCCGCGACGACTCGCTGAGCACCATATCGCTGTGGGCGCGGATCCTCGAGCGCTTCGATTTCGCCGATCTTCTGCACCGCCGCATTGAGGAGGCGGGACTGAACTGGTCGCCCGGACGTCTCACGCTGCTCATGCTTCTGGGCGGGGCCGTGTTCATGACCACCGTCGCGCGGGTGTCCTGGATCCCCCTGTGGGCCTCGCTCATGGCCGCCGCCGCGGTAACCGCGCTGCCGTATTTCATCGTGCTGCACCTGCGTGCGCGCCGCTTTCAGCGCTTTCAGGAACATTTCCCCGACGCGCTCGATTCGCTCGCCCGCGCCATGCGCGCCGGTCACGCCCTCACGGCGGGCATGGACCTCGTTTCGGAAGAAGCCGAGGAGCCGGTCGCCGGAGAGTTTCGCCGGACCGTGGCCGAAGTTACTCTGGGTTTACCCTGGGACCGCGCGCTGACGCACCTCGCCGAACGCATGCCCGTGGCGGACGTTGCCGTCTTCTCCGCCGCCGTGCACCTGCAGGTACGCAGCGGAGGAAAGCTGGGCGACATGCTCGGCAAGCTCGCCGAAGACATGCGCGAGGCCGTAGCCCTGCGGGGAGAAGTCAATGCGGTGGCCGCTCACGGCAAACTCACCGGCGCCGTCCTCACTGCCATGCCATTCGCCATCGCCATGATGATGCTGGTGGTGAACCCGGCGTACATGGCCACGCTGTTCACTTACCCGTGGGGCAAGCACCTGGTGGCCGCGGCGCTGGCGTTTCTGTTACTCGGTCATCTGGCCATTCGCAGGATCGTCGCGGTGAGGATGTGAGCATGGCCGGTATCCTCATCGGACTGTTCGTATTCGTAATGGCGGCGGTCACCGCGGCGGGCTGGTTCGTCCTGTCGCGTCGCGCGGCCCCGAATCGCGAGAATACCCCGGAGCCGGGAGCCGCTCGCGAGGTGGCTCGGAGTCTCCTGCTTCGCCTGGGAAACGCGCTGCCCGCCGCGCACAAGGAAGGGAACCCGTATCGCCGGAAGCTGGCCGCTGCCGGATATGGCCGGGAATCCGCGGTGCCCATCTTCTACGGTCTGAAGATCGGTTTTGCGGCCGTTCTTTCGGTGGCTTGTGCGATTGCCAGCGCAGCCCACGCCGGCACCGGTTTTGCCATGCTCGCGTCCGCTCTCTGCGGCGCCGGATTCGGTTTCCTTTTACCGGATCGCGTGCTGAGAGGGAGGATAGCCTCGCGGCAAAATCGCCTGCGCGCCGGCATCCCGGTAGCGCTCGATCTGCTGACCCTGGCCGTGGAAGCGGGGCAGGGCCTGGATCTCGCGCTGCTGGAGACCGCTCGTGGATTGGCGGCCACCCATCCGGACCTCAGCCGCGAGCTGTGGCAGGCGCATCTCGAACTGCGCGCGAGTAAGGCGCGGCAGGAGGTCCTGCAACGGCTGGGCGAGCGCAACGGCGAACCGGAACTGCGGAAACTCGCCGGATTGCTGGTGGATGCCGACCGCTTCGGCACGAGTCTGGGACCGGCCTTGCGGACCCACGCGAAATATCTGCGCACTCGTCTTCGCCAGCAGGCCCAGGCCTCGGCGCGAAAAGTGGGAGTGAAGTTGATCTTCCCCGTGTTCTTCCTGATCTTTCCCTCGGTGCTGCTGGTGACGCTGGGGCCCGCGTGCATCATGGTCTACAAACAGATTCAGACCATGCTCAACGGAATGCCGCCATAGAAATCAGCTTCCTGCGGTCGCGGCTCAGCTTAGGGGCAATACTGTTCACTTTGGGTGCGACGGACACGCGGCGTCAGCCGCGTCCCTTCGGTACCCGGCCAACGCCGCGTGTCCCACTGGTGTCCAAAGTGCACAGTATTGAGCTTATGGGTGGGCGAATTCGCTGGCGTGAGGAACCAGCCGCGAGTAGATGTGTCCGGGGATGGGCGTCTGCCAGTGCCCGGTCACTCGCGCTCCCAGATAGAAGCCGACGAGGACGGCTCCCATGGCCACGGTCAGCGCCCACGCCGGCATTCTGCGCCGCTTCGCAACGGACATGAAGAGTGCGCCCTCAGCGGGGCACGACGCCACGCAGTGCAGGCAACCGGTGCATTCGGCCGACTTGATTGTGATCAACCGATCCACCGGCAGCGCCGACGGGCAGGCCTTCGCGCACTTCGCGCAGTCGATGCAGCGGGACGGTTCGCGGCGAATGCGCAGGGGGCTGGCCAGCGAGACCAGCCCCATCAGCGCGCCGTACGGGCACAAATAGCGGCACCACAGGTTCTGTACGAAGAATGAACCCAGCACCAGGATGCCCAGAACAATCGCCGAAGTGGTGCTCAGATAACGGAAGAAATTGAGCATCTTCACGTCGGCGACGATCCCGTACGGACCTTCCATAAAAGCCAGCAGTCCCGCGACGGGCATGATGGCCACTACGTACACGAACAATGCCAGCAGGATGTACTTCAGCGAACGCGCCGCAATGTCCAGCCATTTCGGCAGGCGCCAGTTCCGGCGGAACACCCGGCGGCCGATGCTCCAGAGGTATTCGGACAGCGTGCCCACCGGGCACAGCCAGCCGCAGAAGGTCTTTCGCAGCAGCAGGGAAATAACGAGAAAAGCCAGCAGCAGGAACATGCCGGCGGGGTGGATTCGCGGCACCGTGCCGGTCACCACCCACACCTTCAGATTCATGAGGGAGGCGATAGGAAGCCACCCCTCGACGCCAGCAGGTCGCTGCGGAGACCCCATTTCACCAGCCGTCTCGTAGTAACGGACAAAGCGATAAAAATCGACGGCGATCCAGAGATTTAGTAAGAGGAAAGCGATCTGGACGCTTTGGCGGAGCCGCTGGCTGCGATCCGGGGCAGCCCGGCGGTAATTGGGGTTCCGCAGCACGATTACCGCGGGAAGTGCATTCAGTGTGCCAGCCCTGTTGCAACGTGTTTGCAGGAAGATACGGATCGGACTGGCTGCCCCGGAGTGGGGGAAATCACGCACCTGCCAACCGCCCGCTCCCGGCTGTACAATCGCTTTCATGAAGCTTCTGATGGTGCTGTTGATGACGGGTGCGGCTATGACAATGTCTGCGCGCGAGACGGATTCATTTGACACTTCGGCGGGAGCGGTGCGGATCACGCCCATTTATCATGCGAGTCTGTTGATCGAAGCCGCCGGGAAAGCAATCTATGTGGACCCATGGGGGCGCGGGAACTATGACGGCCTCCCCGCGGCCGACCTGATTCTGATCACCGATATCCATCCGGACCACCTGGATCCCGCACAGATCGCGAAGCTCTCGAAAGCGGGCACGACGATCATCGCACCCCCGGCAGTGGCCGCGACGGTGACCAGCGCGAAGGTGCTGCGCAACGGCGAAAGCACAAGCTGGGAAGGCTGGGCCGTCGAGGCGATGCCCATGTACAACATGAAGCGCGGGCCGGAGCCGGGCAAGTTCTATCACGACAAGGGCCGCGGGAACGGGTATGTGCTGACGTATGGCGGCAAGCGCTTCTACATCGCCGGCGACACCGAGGGCATTCCCGAGATGCGCGCGCTGAAGAACATCGATGTGGCCTTCGTGCCCATGAATTTGCCTTACACCATGCCGCCGGAGGAAGCCGCCGACGCTGTTCGCGCATTCCATCCGAAGGTGGTGTATCCGTATCACTACCGCGGTTCGGACCTGGCGGTGTTCAGCAAGGCTCTCGAGGGCAGCGGGATCGAGGTGCGAATCAGGAACTGGTATTGATCGGGCGTCGCGAGGAGTCGCGACGCGGCACGCACGAGTGCGTGCGCTACCGGGCTGCCGAAAGGTACACCTGATTCGCGCGGTCCTTGGGCAGGTCGAGCCGCAGCGTGCCGGCGCGGTCGGCGGTGAATTCCTGCATTTCCTCGTCTTCCACTTCCACGTCGTAACCCGCGCCGGGCTTGAGTCCAACCACAAACAGCGTGTTCGCCTCCGCCTGGAAATGCATGGGGACGCGCGCCTGAGCCACCTCGGCTGCGCCCAGCTCCAGAGGCCGCGGCTCGCCGCCGGTGGGCCGCAGCTCAAGCACGTGCACGTGGCCATCGTCGAATAGCTGCAACTCGCGCCCGACGATGCCGAACCAGCGCGCGTCATCGTCCCACGACGACCGCAGGAACAGCGCACCGTCGCGAGCGTCATAGAACTCAGGTAAGAGCAGCGCGTAGGGAAGACCGGGTTGATATGGGTTGGCCCACAGAAACTCGTACGGTACGCCGAGAGTGTCCCGCATCATGAGGCGATCCTGCATGAGAAAGCTCTGAACGTACTGCGCTTCGATGCCGTTGGTGTCGGAAGCCACCAGCGCGAGCCCCGCTGCGCGCGCCAGAGCGGCGCTGGTGAGATCGGGCTCGCCTGTCCCGCTCCAGCAGGGAATGCGGTATTCACTCGCCGCGGATGCATACGGCGCGGGGTAGAAACCGGTCAGATACCAGAGTGGAAGCGACTTGAAATAATCCGTCGCGTCCTCGCGCAGATCGATGTTCAGGTTGTCGCGAATGGCGTGGAGGATTTCGAAGAATGGATAGAGCTCGGCGTAGGTGAAGGTCCGGCCGCCGGAACGAAGGGCGGGCGCTGTTTGCCTGCGCCACCAGTCGGCGACAACCCGCTGCAGTGTGCGCTCGCTGGCAATGGGATCGTAGTCGGCGATGGCGATCGCTGCCAGAACCCGATTGCGCACCGCCGCGATGTCCGTTGCGGAGTCGGACGCGAGCTCGGAGGCGAGACGTTTCGCGAGGGCCTGCCGCTCGTCTCCGCTGAGCGCATCGCGGCACCAGTCGAGTACGAACGCGGCCTGGCGGACATCGCCGGCACTTCGGAGGGCTCTGCGCGCCGCGGATTTGTCGTCTGTTGTAGCGAACACCAGCGCCTCGGCGAATCCGGGTTCTTTCATCTGAGCGCCGCCGGCGATCAGCGTTTCAAGCTGCATCCAGCGCGCGCTCCCGCGGTCTTTCTCACGCCGCAGGAGACGCAGCCGCTGAGGCCTCAGAAACAGGCGCGGAGCGTCTGTATACACGCGGAACTGATCAGGCTGGTTCGCCTGCGCGCCCGCCGGAACCAGCGAGATAATCAGGATCGCGAGGGAACTCGCGGCGCGAGCTTCAAACGTGCGCGTCCAGCATCTTCTGGACATCGGACTTGCCGATGGCGCCCACCCGCTGCTCCACCACCCGGC
>Ga0326727_10017924_pt1 | contig 14567 bp, 14 predicted proteins | sample MB2enrmetagenome_FD_207643 | JGI IMG/M metagenome (GOLD analysis project Ga0326727, IMG submission 207643) | Lab enriched peat soil microbial communities from McLean, Ithaca, NY, United States - MB29MY | ecosystem: Environmental > Terrestrial > Soil > Wetlands > Peat | place: USA: New York...
AGCTGAGAAGAATTCATTATTAGCCGCCGATGAGCGCAGACGAACGCCGGTAAGAACTTGTTTTCAATCTGCGTTGCTCTGAAAATACAGCATGCCCCCGGTCCCGGAGACTCAGCTAACGCCTTGTGGGGCAGCTGGGCAAGCTGCCGGATGTTATCCGGCTCAGACGCCTAAGGCGCCCTGTTGTGACTGGGCCGGCACAGCTTTTCATACTTCAGGGTGGCCGGCCATGAGTGGTTCATAAGCGTTTATCGGCGACTGGGATTTTTTCACAGCTTGCTGACGCGCGCGGCTCAGTAGCGTGAGGGAGCCGTTTATGCCGAAGGCTGGTAGTCTAGTCTAAGTGCGCATCGATAAATGGTTGTGGGCCGCGCGCTTTTTCAAAACGCGATCCCTCGCGTCCAAAGCCTGCGAACTCGGCAGAATCGAAGCCCACGGGCAGAGCGTCAAGCCGGCGCGCGAAATTCGGATTGGCGAGATGCTCCTCATCAAGAATCCCAGCGGCACGTTCCAGGTGGAGGTGTTGGCGCTCAGCGAAATGCGCGGTCCGGCGGCGGTTGCGCAGACGCTTTATCGCGAAACGGAGGAAAGCCGAATAGCGCGTCTCAAGGCCGCGGAAGAGCGCAAATCCCAGCCGTATTTCGAAACCGTGCGGCCCACCAAAAGCGATCGCCGCAAGATCTACCGGCTGCGCGGCAGAGATTGAATCCAGCGCGTGATATCTTCCACCACGGCCTGTTGCACGTGCCCCGACGCGTATTCCGCCGGTGTGCTCTTTCCTTCACCCGCGATGAAAAGGTGGTTCAGATTGACATAGCTGATGAACGAAACATTCGGCCGATTGCCGAGCGCCGCTTTCCACAGCGCAAAGTCCTGCATGGTGACCTGGTAATCGCGTTCGCCTTGCAGGATCAGCATCGGCATCGTCAGGCTCCCGGCCAGCGCCGCCGGATTATATCCCTGCAAATCCAGCAGATAAGCCGGTGGCACGGGCAGTAGCGAAGGAACTTTCTGACCCGGCTTGAAGTCCTTGATCTCCTGCACCTGCCGCTTCAACCACTCATCGAGATTGGCTTGCTGTTGAACGGCCCGACCGCCCTGCAAACTGGCAAGGTATTCAATCTGTTCCAGAATCAGGTCCTCGAGCGGACGCACATTTCCTGCCAATACAATCAGCCCCGCCAGTTTGGGATCGCGTTTGCCGATGCGCGGCGCCATATATCCGCCCTGGCTGTGACCAATTACGAAAATCCGCCCTGCATCAATCGAACTCCGGGTACGCAGAAACGCCGCCATGCGCACGGCGTCGTCGACCGTCTCTTCATTCATAGTGAACGTCGCGGTGGGCGCGAAGCGTTGCGGATAAATCTTGCTGCGCTTGGCATAACGCAGCACGGCAATGCCGCGCGAAGACAAGCCGTAAGCCAGGTCCTTGAAGATCTTCGTGCCTTCGATCGATTCGTCGCGGTCATTGGGACCGGAGCCATGCACCAGCACGACTGCGGGGAATGGTCCCTCACCTTTGGGGGTGGTGAGCGTGCCGGGCAATTTCCATTCGTCGTCTCCGATCGTCAGGTCATGAGCTTCGAATAGCGCAGGATCGCAGTACGCGGGAGCTTCCCATTTAGCCGATGAACTCTTGCCCGGGGTAAAGAACATGCCTGCGATTTGATCGTTCTTGTCCCACGTCAATCGAAAGCCCAGCGCCGTTGAACCGGCATCAAAGGGAATCGTCACAACTACGTACTGGCCATTCTTCAGGGTTTGCGCGGCGCCCGTGATATTGATCTGGCCGGCGGATTTGATCTGCTCGGAAATCTGCCGGTATTTTTCCAGCGAAAGCCCCTTATGCATTTGCTCGCCGAACATGGCATAGACAGCATCATACCTGCCGGCACGCCACATTTCGAACACCTGCTGCGTGCGGGCCTCGGGCGTAGGCTGCGCTCCCAGCAACACGGGAAACAACAGCAGGATAAGAGACTTCATAGTCTTATTTTATGTGAGACTGGATCCAATCAATGGCACGCTCCGTGGATCGCTTGCGATCTTCCGGCTGGGCATTGACGAGTCCGTGGCCGGCGCCCGGCACGGTGATGAACTCGTGCTCCACTCCCGCCTCTTTCAGCCGTGCGTCCATGGCCTGCGATTCCGCGTACGGCACATCCGTATCCGCGGTGCCGCGGATCAACAGCGTGGGCGGGTAGGCTTTGGTCACGTTGCGGATCGGGCAGTAGGGATCGAACCACTTCGCCTCCCGCTGCGGATCGTGCCCCGACACTTCATTCGGCCAGATTCCCTGCTGGCGGAAGTACAGGTATAGCTGCCCGTGCTTCTCCGCCGATCGCTCCGACACGGGACCGTTCCCGAACCCCACCCACCCTTCTTCCTTGGACAGCAACCCCTGCTTGCGATAAAACTCGTTGGGCTCGGCGAGCCACGGCCCGTCGATGTCGCCATACCCGAAATAGGAAACCAGCGCTCGCGGCCGCGGCTCCAGGCAGAACCCCGACATCAACGTCAGATAGCCGCCGGCCGAGGCGCCCGCAACAGCAATGCGTCCGGCATCGATGCCAAATCTAATGCTCCCGGCGCCGCGCATCCACTGATACGCGGCCTGGAGGTCCTCGATGATTTCGGGCACTTTGGTTTCCGGCGCCAGGCGGTAATCGATCGATACGATCACGTATCCTTGGCGCGCCAATTCCGCCAGCATGGGAGTTCCCACCTGCTTCCGGGACCCTCCCATCAACGCGCCGCCGTGAATGAACATGAGAGCGGGATGTCCATTTCCGCCGCGCGGGTAAACATCCAGCTTGATCTCGCATCCGGGCACGGTCTTGTAGACAACCGTCTCCGGCGTCCCCATTTTCGACTGTTGCGCCCGTGCGGGACTGGCGGCCATGGCCGCGCCAGTCAGAATTTTGAGAAATTCCTGACGTTTCATGCGGTTTCATTTTATCCTGGTGGGGCATCGACAATGCCCACTGCCCCCTTCAACCGTGCCGAGCGGGCCATCTTCCGCCGTCTCGCCACACCCGAAAAAATCCAGCGATATCTGGACGACCTGCCATACGACAAGGAGCCCGAAGGCCCGCGCTGCCGCTCCCCGCGCCGCGTGCTCCGCGACCAGACGGCACATTGCATGGAAGGCGCGTTATTCGGAGCGGCGGCGCTCCGCATGTTGGGGCATCCTCCTCTGCTGCTCGATCTCGAAGCCGTGCGCGATGACGACCACGTGCTGGCCGTTTTTCGCATTCAAAATCATTGGGGCGCGATCGCCAAGTCCAACTATTCCGGACTGCGCTTCCGCGAACCCGTTTACCGCTCTCTCCGTGAGCTCGTCATGTCCTACTTCGAGCATTACTACAACCTCCGGCGCGAGAAGACGCTGCGCAACTATTCACGGCCGGTAAATCTTAAGCGCTTCGATGCTTTCGATTGGATGACCTCTGCTGATGACCCGTGGTTCATTCCGGAATACCTTTGCACGATCGCTCACACGCCGCTCGTGCCTCCCCGCCTGTTGAAAGGTTTGGCCCGCGTGGACGACCGGCTCTTCGCCGCCGGCTTAGTGGGTAGCTCACAAAAGCAGGTTCCAATATGAGAAAGTAAGTTGATCCTTGACGCGTTGCTAAGTACACCGTTTCGCAATTACGGTCTCGTATCGCCCGCGTACCGGAGGACCGCTTGCTAACGCGCGCGGCTCAGTAGGGTGGTGTTTCTGAGCTGCGACCGTAAGGGAGTCGGTCGCAATACGTTGCCGAACTTCTGAAGTGGCGTACTAAGTAACTGACGATTCGTGGTCTCCCGCGACTATATCCCGCGCATCCAGGAGGTGCAGGCTTCCATCTATCACGTCATCCGCGAGGCGCTGGAGGCATTGACGAATGTCTAAGTGCGAGCTGTTCGGAACGGCCAGCTATTTTTACACTCAGGACCGCCTGAGTTTCTCGAATTGCGCGGCGAAGATTTCGTCGAGTATGACGTTGTGCGCAGCGCGCACCAATATCCAAACGGTCCGTGCCGGAATGCGGCGTCGGCGGCTGCCTGGAGGGTTGCGCCGCCGGTGATGGCGGCGATTACCTCTTCCTGTTCAGGATTCAGAGGTCGATTCATGGATTGGTCCAACATTTCTTGTCTTTCTAATTCGAGTGTAGAAATCGAGTGTGGGGATAACGGAGGTTGCGGCTTCGAAGTTATAGAAAAGGCGGGGAAGAAATAGTTGGATTCGGCGTGATTGGGCCGGGAGTAAAATTGAGATCGCATGATGGACGCGGCTAGGAGGGCGCTCGAAGAGGGAGTCGCGGCGAAAAAGCAGCGGCTCGATGGTCTGCGCCCGCCTTCAGCCGAAGCCTTGCGCAATCTAGAGCATTACTACGACGTGGAGATCACTTACACGTCGAACGCTATCGAGGGCAATACGCTCGGCCCGGTGGAAACGACGCTGGTCATCGAGAAGGGCATTACTATCGGCGGAAAACCGCTGAAAGATCATCTGGAGGCGCTCGATCATTACGAGGCGATGCGCTATGTACGCGAGTTGGCCCGCGAGCACGCGCCGTTGACCGAAAGCGATGTGCGGAACCTTCACCGTCTGGTGATGCAGCGGTCGCGGCCCGACATAGCCGGTCAGTACGCCGACCTGGCGCGCTTCGTCCGTAGCGAGACCGGGCGCCACGATTTTCCGTCACCGGCTGAAATCCCCTCACTCATGGGCGATTTCTCCGGTTGGCTGCGCCTGGCGCCTGCGAATCCCGCGTCGGCTTTCACGGCGCATCGGCGCCTGGTGGACATTCACCCGTTTAACGATGGCAATGGACGCGTGGCGCGGCTGCTGATGAACCTTCTTCTGATCCGCCGCGGCTATCCGCCCATGGCCGTGCGCCCGGAGGATGGGGCGGCGTACAGTGACGCGTTGCAGGAATTCCAGGCAGGGAGGGGAAGCGAGGCGTTCGACACCTTGCTATACCAGCGATTGGACGCCACGTTGGAGGAGTATTTGAAGGCTTTCGAAGGCAGGTGAGCCGATGGATTTTCGCGTGTTGCTTTGGGTTAGCGGTTGCGTCTGTTACGGCGCGCAGACTCCCCCGGCCTGGATCACAAGCCAACAACGGACGAAGCTCGAGTTGCGCGTGCGCGGTGCGCTGCCGCCGGGCTGGACGATCACGCGGACTGTGATGAACCGGATTCCGGACGGCTGGGTTAGCTCCGACCTGCGCGGGTTTGAAATTGACGGTAAGAATGGCGAGCAGGCAGTCCAGGTTTGGTTCCTGCCGAGGGAGTGGGTGGGCATCCGAGTGGCCGAGCCGGGTCCGAGAACCTATCCTCCGTGGGAGCGCTGCTGGCTTGTGGGAGGGTTTAAGGCCGTGAGCCATACCGATCAGGAGACGGTCCAAGAGGGATTTTGGCGTCACCTGGGTGCGGAGAACATTCTCACCGCGGGTCGCTGGCAGGCTTGGGAGGCATTTTTCATGGGCCGCGCGGAGGACGTGGACGGTCAGACGCAGGCGCTGGTGAACCGGCAGTGTAAGGACCGAGCTTGCCGCGATGCCGCTACTTTGTCTTTACTGGGAATCGGCGTTCCGGCGCGAACGCTCACGCTGGATTGTGCGGCGCACGGCCTGGGGCAGGCTCAACGGTCCTGTGTCTGGGATTTGTTGTATGTTCGGGGCCGGGAAAGCGTGAATGTGCTCGACGATGTTGTGTCCGGCCCTGCGAGTTCGCCAGATGTGCGCATGACCGCGGCAATGGTGTTGGGCTTCATCGGCGACCCCGCTTCTGGACCGGCACTGCTGAAGGGGCTCGGGATGACCACTTGGTCTGAAGCTCTGTGGCAGATCGCGAATGCGATAGCGCTTATCCATTATCAGCCAGCTGCGCCCGAGATCCTGTCGCTAGCCACTCGGGAGCCGACCGGCTGGGGTTACTATTTTGAGGCTCTGGCCAGCCTGCGCTATCGACCGGCTGTGGCGATCATTCGGCCGTTTTGCAAGACAACCAGGTTTTCGGCTGACTGGCTGATTGGAAAACAGGACCGGGAACATCGGGCCAGCGAATGGTTTCTGCCTACCGGAGTCTGGCCTGAGATGTCGCTCTTGCGGCTCACAGAGCCATGGGGCGCTCCCTCGCATGGCATCCGTCTGCTGCTATTGCCGGCTGGTGGCTTGGGGCTCCGGTTAGCGGTTCTCGCGGAGAATTGCGGCGATCGCAATCTGGAGGGTTTCCTGCTCACACCCGGTGAGGTGATCGTGGATGGCAAGCGGTACAAGGACAAAGACCCAGCCCGGGTTTTTGATGGAAATTTCGACTTGCGGATAAACGTTGTTGCGGCGCGCATTCTCGATTTGTCGCGGTGGATTGGCGGTCCCGGAATCCATCGCGTTCAATGGAAACAGGGGACGGCGGTTTCGAACGAAGTAACGGTGTGGCGATGGCAGTACTCTATTTGAGATTAGTCACTGGGGACGGAGCGATACAATACGGTTACCTTGACCGCAAAACTTTTTTCCACGCTCGTGCTGCTGTCGCCGCTGGCTGTGCTGGGCGCTTACAACGTGATGCCGTACCCGTCCTCGCTGCAGGCCGGGAGCGGATCCCTTACCGTTACCACGAGCTTTACCGTCAGCATTGAAGGCTATCGCGAGAAGCGCCTGGATGATGCGGTGGCCCGCATGCTGCGCCGGCTGGAGCGCAAGACCGGTTTGATCATCAGCAGCGCCCACGGTGCGCCAGCCACGCTGGTTATCCATTGCGCCCGCGCCTCCAAGCTGGTGCAAAGCGTCAGCGAGGACGAGTCCTATAATCTGACCGTCACTTCCGAGCATGCTTCGCTCACCGCGCCCAATCCGCTGGGCATCCTTCACGGCCTGGAAACGCTGCTGCAACTGGTAGCAGTCAGCCCCACCGGCTTCACGATCCCAGCGGTCACCATCGACGACCATCCGCGCTTCGCGTGGCGCGGCATGCTGATCGACGTCTCCCGCCACTTCATGACGCTCGAAACCATCCGCCGCAATCTCGACGGCATGGCGGTGGTGAAGATGAATGTCCTGCACTGGCATCTTTCCGACGATCAAGGGTTCCGCGTGGAGAGCCGCGTGCTCCCGCGTCTCCAGCAGGAGGGTTCGGACGGGAAATTCTACACGCAGGAACAGATCCGCGAAACCATTGCCTACGCGCGCGAACGCGGCATCCGCATCGTTCCGGAGTTCGATGTGCCGGGACACACGTCCAGCTGGCTGGTGGCCTATCCGAAACTCGCCACCGATTCGAACAGCCTTCAGATCGGCCGTAATTTTGGCATTTTCGATCCTTGCATGGACCCCTCCAATGAAGCCGTCTACGCTTTCCTCGATCAATTTGTCGGGGAGATGGCGCGTCTTTTTCCGGACGAATATTTGCATATCGGCGGCGACGAGGTCAACGGCAAACAGTGGAGCGCCAGCCAGAAGATCCGCGCGTTTGAAAAAGCACACAAGATGCCGGACGGCAAGGAGGGCAATATCGCCATCCATCGCTATTTCAACGAACGGCTGCAGGCGATCTTGAAGAAACACGGCAAACAGATGGAGGGTTGGGACGAGATCCTGAATCCCGACCTGCCCAAGACCATCGTGATTCAGTCGTGGCGCGGGCAGAAGTCGCTGGCGGAGGCGGCGCAACAGGGATTCACCGGGATTCTGTCGAGCGGCTACTATCTCGATCACATGGAGAAGGCCGCGACGCATTACGCCGTCGATCCGATGAGCAAGGAGTGTGCGGGGCTCACGGAGGAGCAGAAGAAATTCGTGCTGGGCGGCGAATCCTGCATGTGGGGCGAGTACGTCACGCCGGAAAATATCGACGGCCGCATCTGGCCGCGCAATGCGGTGATCGCGGAGCGCCTGTGGTCGCCGGCGTCGCTTACCGACCCGGAGAGCATGTACCGGCGCATGGAGAGCGTCAGCCGCGATCTGGAATTCGCCGGGCTGCTGCATCGCGCCAATTACCGGCTGATGTGCGAGAGGCTTGCCGGCAGCGGTCCCGTGGAGCCGGTGAGGGTGTTCGCGGATGTGGCGGAGGCCGGCTCGCTGGGGGTTCGCGCGCACGCCCACAAATACTCGACGGATGAGCCGCTCAATCGGCTGCCCGACACAGTGCTGCCGGAAAGCGATACGGCGCGTCATTTTGGTGAACTGGTGGAGCATGTGAAGGACGCGCAGGCCGCGGCGGAAATTCGGCAGTGGCTGGTTCTGTGGCGCGACAACGACGCCAAGCTGGAGCCGATCATCGCGCAATCGGCACTGCTCAAGGGTGAGGAGCCGGCATCGCAAACGTTGATGGATGTGGCTAAGATCGGTTTGCAGGCACTCTCCGCTATTGAAGAAGGCAAAGCGCTGGACGCCCAGGCGGCTGCGAGCTACAAGACGCGCCTGGTTGCCGCGGGCCGTCCGGTAGCGGAAGTGAGAATTGCGGTAGTGGCCCCAATTCAAACGCTGGTGAACATAGCTACGAAATGATTTGGCAGCCGGTGCGCTCGCTGGAGCCCGAATACATGGATTCGGATGATGTACCCGAAGCCGATCGGGCGGCTTTCCATCGAGACCTGGCGCGCGTGCACCGTTTCCTCGGCACGCAGAACCACATCATCGAGCGCATTCGCCGCGCACCGGAGCCGGCCGGTTCGGTCATAGACATCGGATGCGGTGACGGTGCGTTGCTGGCGCGCATTCGCGAAGCTACGGGCGCGCAGGTGACCGGCGTCGATCTGCGTCCGCCTGAGGAGGACGTTTACGATGTCCCTATCGTGCGCTGCGATGCCACGCGCGACGAACTTCCCGCGGCGGACGTCGCGGTCTCTCTGATGACGCTGCACCATCTGACTGACCAGTTGGTTATCGATCTGATTCGCAACGTATCCCGATCCTGCCGCCGTTTCATTTGCCTGGACCTGGTGCGGCATCCGCTGCCCTTTGCGCTGTTCAGCGCTTTTATCGGGCCGTGGATCAACAAACCCGCCGCGGATGATGGACGGCTCTCGATTCGGCGGGCGTTTCGGCCGGAAGAACTGCGCGCGCTGGTGGGCGCGGCTCTGGAGGGTGCGGGGAGGTTAGAGCATCGGGTGTCGCGCTATTACGCTACGCAAGTGGTGGACATTTGGTTTGTGAGGTAGCGCGGGCCAAGGCCCATAAGCATTAACCTAGTACAAAGCTCGGATAACGCCATGAAAGAGGGGCCGCGCCCGGAAGCTATGGCGCCTTGGAACGCTACGCCCGCACCCGCGTCCATAATCACAATATGATCGACCCGCTGCGTGCCCTCATCCAGGAGGCTCTTCAGTCCAGCGCTCCCATCACCGCCGTCGAAGCCCTGATCCGCGACCACCCCGCGCTCCCTGCAGCAGTTGGCAAGTCGTGGGCCGACGGCTTCGGCGCGAAACACATTCCACCTGCCGTCGCCCGATTGCTGGTGGAACGCGGCGCTCCACTCAGCATCCACGCCGCCGCTGCATTCGGCTTCACCGATAGCGTGGCCGATCTATTGGGTACCAATCCAGCGCTGGTCCACGCCAAGGGCGGGGATGGTTGCACGCCCCTTCACTTCACCCGCGACATCGGCATCGCCGAATTGCTGCTGGAACATGGCGCAGGTATTGACGTCCGCGATGAGGACCATGATTCCACGCCCGCTCAGTGGCGCATCGGCGACGCTCCAGCGGTGGCGCGTTATCTTTTGGATCGGGGCGCGACTCCCGATATCTTCCTCGCAGCCGCGCTCGGTGACGCCGAACTCACTGCCAGGCTGGTCTCCGGGAATCCCGCTTGCGTATCCCACCGTATCGGGCGCTTGCCGGACTTTCCGCCTATTGGGTATCAAGGACGCGGCGGCACTATCATGCAGTGGTCTCTTGCCTTCAATTCCTATTCCCACCAGATCGCGCTTCTCAAAGGCCACCATCACATTTTCGATTTCCTCTACGCGAACAGCGATCCGCAAACCCGCCTCCTGGTGTGCTGCGTCCTTGCCCGTCGAGAAGACGCTGAGGCGATCTCTTGCCAACATCCGGATATCGTCGCCAACTTGCCTGATCTCGATCTCGAACTCCTGCCACGCTATTGCTGGGAGACCAACAGCAACTATGAAGCGGTCCGCCTCATGCTTGATCTGGGCTTTCCAGTTGCACACCCGGAACGGAGCCACGGTTACTCGGCGCTGCATAACGCTGCCTGGTCCGGCGACGCCGCTCTCGTCGACCTCTTAATCGCACGCGGTCACCCGGTCGATATTGTCGACCCAAGGTTCAACGCTACCCCGCTGGGCTACGCTATTTACGACTGCACTGTCGAAAAACGTCATCCCGAAGGAGACTTCGCGCACGTTGTCGAATCGCTGCTCAGGGCCGGCAGTCCTTGGAATCCGTCCATCTATCCCACCGGCGATCCGCAAATCGATGGCGTCCTCAGCCGATTTCGATGATTCACTTCGCGCCTGACGCAGGGAGCAGTCTCGGCGCAGCAGGCACAAACCAACTAAGTGAACAGTATTGGGCCAAAGGCCTAGCCTACATGGGTGGCGCGTATTGTTTCTTGACCAGGAAGAGGTACGCTGCGACTCCAAGGATTAGGAAGAACCAGATGGCTTGCATGGGCGCGTCGTATTTTCCGGTCGCTTCTTTCAGCCATCCCGTGAGGATGGGCGCGACGATGCCGGGGAGGTTGGCGGCGCAGTTCTGCACGCCCACGATGCGGCCGATGGCTCCTCCGGGGATGAGGGTTTGGGTCAAGGCCCAATAATTGGCGGTGGCCAGCCCCAGGCCGCTGAGCGAGAAGACGGCGAAGAATAGCGCTAGCGGAACGGAATCGGAAAGCGCGCCAAACACTTCCGTGGAGGCAATGAGGAATCCCGCGATGGTGAAGGCTTTGCGCACCGCTACGGGATCGCGTCCGCGCGCGATGAGAAGGTCGGCCGCCCAGCCGCCGAGAGCCGATACCGCGGCCATTCCGCCAAAGCTGAAGAAGGTGTACAGGCCCATATTGGCAAGCGATAGGTGACGGCGTTCCACGAAATACGCAGGCATCCACGTCATGCAGAAATAGACGAAATACATGTAGCAGAATGTGCCGACGATGGTGCCCCAGATCACCGGACTGGCCATGATTTGCCAGAAGGGCGTCGCCGCGGCTTGCGAGGATGCGGCGGCCCGCTTTTCGATCTGGCGATCGTCGTCGCGCACGGTGAATAGCCACGGGAGCAGCCAGAGCATGCTGCCGACGCCGAGGATGATGAACATCATCCGCCAGTCATAGAGATCAATGAGCCACGCGGCCAGAGGCGCGCCGATCGCGGGACCGATTTTGGTCCCCGACATATATACGCCGATCGCCAGGCCGCGCTGCTTTTCGGGGAAATTGAAGCGAATCCAGCGCATGCTGGCCGGCGTGACCAGCGATTCGGCGACGCCCAGCAGAACGCGCAGGCCGATCAGTTGCGCCAGCGTGCCGCCCAGCGCGGTCGCAGCCGATACCAGGCTCCAGGCGAAAAAGGCGATGGCATATGGATACTTGACTCCGTAGCGATCGGCGATCCAGCCGGCGGGGATCTGGAGGAATGCGTAGGACCAGAAAAAAGCGGAGTTCAGCGTGCCGCGGCCGGCATCGGTGAGATGGAAGAGGCGCTTGAAATCCGGCAGGACGACGGCCACGGAAATATTGGACCGCGCAACGTACGCGATCATCACGCCGACGACCAGCAAGCCAACAATGGTCCATCGGTGGGAGGCGGAATCGGAAGTCTGTGCCGCGGGAATGGTAGTCGCCATGGACTACGGATGATTCTATCGAAACGGGACCCGGCAAAATGCGAGCAGTTCCACGAATACGCGCAGGTGCGGAGGGAGGGGCGGCGAAATAAATCGGGAAAGCCCCTGCTGCCTAAGGATTAAAATCAGTTTGGACTTTACCGTGGAAACTGAGATCCTGTTTTCCCGCAGCGAAAAAGACGGCATGGCGTGGGCCGAGATCACGCTCAATCGCCCCGACAAAGGCAACGCGCTGAACATGCCCATGTTTCGGCAACTGGCGTCCATCGTATCGGAGATTGAAGCGGACCGGAGCTTACGCGCGGTGGTGATTCGCGCACGAGGGCGGTTCTTCTCTACGGGCGGCGATATTAAAGCGTGGGGCGCGCTCACACCGCACGAGATGAGCCGCGACTGGATTCTGCCGGGCATTGAAGTTTTCGACCGGCTGGCGCGCTTGCCACAACCGGTGATTGCGGCGATCTCCGGCCATGCGCTGGGCGGAGGACTGGAACTGGCGATGGCCGCCGACCTTCGTATTGCGGTTCGTACGGCGAAGTTGGGATCGCCGGAGGTAACGTTGGGGATGATTGCCGGGTGGATGGGCGTCAGCCGCCTGGCCGGGATCGTCGGGGTCGCGCGCGCCAGCCATCTCGCGCTGCTGGGAACTCCGATCACGGCTGAGCAGGCCCTTGATTGGGGATTGATTACGGCGCTCGCGGAGGACGCGGACGATTTGGAGAAACAACTCGGCGGGTGGATCGAGAGACTGTGCGCCAATGGTCCCGCGGCGATGGCTCTAACCAAAGGCATTCTGGCGACGGCGCACCGGGACCTGCGGCAACATCACGCGAGCGCGGCGGCGGAAGCCGCGGGCACCGAGGATTGCCGCGAAGGAGTCCGCGCATTTATGGAAAAACGCCCGCCGGTGTTCCGCAACTTATGAACACGACAAAATTCATCGATGCTGACGCCGCGGCTGCGCTGGTTAAGGACGGCGACACGGTGGCGATCAGCGGCAACGGCGCCGGAATGACTTCGGCTGAAGCCATTTTCGAGGCCATTGAGCGGCGGTTTCTGGAGACTCGCCATCCCCGCGATTTGACTTTGGTGCATTCGCTGGGATTGGGCGATCGGGCCAATCGCGGGGCCAATCGATTCGCGCATGAAGGCATGCTGTCGAAAATGATCGGCGCGCATTTTACGTGGTCGCCGAGAATTTCGCAGCTCATCCGCGAGGAGAAAATCGAGGCTTATTGCTTCCCCGGAGGGGTAGTGCAGCAACTGTTGCGGGAGATCGGCGCGGGACGTCCCGGCCTGTTCACGCATTCCGGGTTATGCACGTTCGTCGACCCGCGTCAGGATGGCGGACGCTGCAATGCGCGCAGCCGCGAAGAATTGGTCGAGCTGATGCACATCGACGGCAAAGAAGTCCTGCGCTACAAGCCGTTCAAGGTGGATGTTGCGATCATCCGGGGCACTTATGCCGATACGCGCGGCAATGTCAGTCCGGAAGAAGAGGCCGTCGACATGGATATTCACACCATGGCGCTGGCTGCCCACAACAGCGGCGGCATGGTGTTGGCGCAGGTACGGCAGATTGTCGAAGGCGGCACGCTGGATGCGCGGCGGGTGCGTGTGCCGGGCATCATGGTCGATGCGATTGTGGAAGATCGCGGCCAGCAGTTGTTCTACGATATGGCCTACGATCCGACGATTTGCGGCGCACGGCGGGCACATCTAGGCCAATTCGCGGCAGTGCTTCCGGAGAAGCTCGAAAGGCGCATCATTGCGCGGCGCGCAGCGCTGGAATTGCGTCCTGGCGCGTCGCTGAATTTCGGATTCGGCATCCCCGGCGGCATTTTCGGCGTGATCGCGGAACAAGGGATTGCGGATAGCTTGTGGATGACGGTGGAACAAGGAGTTCACAACGGACGGCTGCTGGATGACGCGCTGTTTGGCGCGGCGCGCAATCCGGAAGTGATTGTGTCTTCGATCGAGCAATTCGATTACTACAGCGGCGGCGGCGTGGACATCGCGTTCCTGGGGATGGGCGAAACGGATGCGGCGGGCAATGTCAACGTCTCGCATCTCGGCGGCAATCTGATCGGGCCGGGTGGTTTCGTGGAGATTGCGCAGAATGCCAAGAAGGTGGTGTTCTGCGGGACGTTCGATGCGCAAGGCTCGAAGGTCGCATGGGCAGACGGGCGGTTGAGCGTAGTGTCGGCGGGGAGGGTGCGCAAGTTTGTGCAGCGCGTGGAACGGATCACTTTTTCCGGCGAATATGCACGGCGGTCGGGGCAGGAAGTTTGGTATGTCACGGAACGCGCTGTCTTCAAATTGCGCGCGGAGGGGATGGAGTTAGTCGAGATCGCTCCAGGGATGGATGTGGAGCGCGATGTTTTGGCTTATATGGATTTTCGGCCTTTGGTTGGGGAGGTGGGGAGGATGGCGGATGCGGTGTTTGAGTGACGGGCTTTCAGCTTGTTACTGGGGGAAGTTCCGCGAGTGACGCCGGGTAGAAAGAGCTTTGAACGCAGAGCGGGGCGCCGGCTGACGTCGTCGTTCAAGATAGCCGGAAATTATTGAGCATGCGCCCCGTCGGTCGTCGCCGGCTGGCGCCGAGCTCCGTCAGGCACAGGCTAAAGCCTATGTTACGAGGGCATCGTGAAGGGGGTGCGGGCTTTCCCGCTAACCTAGTATTAGTGCCCGGTTTCTGGTCTCTTCTTCGATCCAATCCCAATTACCGCTACACCTGGATGGGCCAGGTTGTCAGCGAAGTCGGCGA
>Ga0326727_10017928_pt1 | contig 14563 bp, 24 predicted proteins | sample MB2enrmetagenome_FD_207643 | JGI IMG/M metagenome (GOLD analysis project Ga0326727, IMG submission 207643) | Lab enriched peat soil microbial communities from McLean, Ithaca, NY, United States - MB29MY | ecosystem: Environmental > Terrestrial > Soil > Wetlands > Peat | place: USA: New York...
GTCCCGCACAGACCGACAGACCGACACAACGCCCTCGTCCCGCACCACCTTTATTCTGCCAGAATAACCCCACACCGAGTGATGACCGCCACCACACAGAGTGACAAAAAACACAGACTGACGCCGTATGGTACAATGGACACGTGCGCGACTGGCAGACTGACCACCTCTACTAGACCAGTACAGACCGACAGCCTGCCAGTCCGCCAGTCCGCCATACCATACCCACCCACCCACCCCAGTGCTAAAATATAACTATGACACAACTCCAACAAGCCTACATACACCTCGCACTGGTGATAGTGGCCGTGGTTGCGATAGTCATCCTGGCCGCCACGGGCAACCTGAACGAAACCACACTTCTAGTCATCCTAGGAGTCACTGGCTTCGGGTCCGTGGGCGTGGCTGGTGTCCCTACCGCAACTGTCAACCCACCTGTGCCAACACCAGCCACACCCACCTTGCCTGTTAAGACGGTACAACCTCCTCCTACCACCATCAGCTGATGATTGGCGGTTACAGGATATGTACGGTCTGTAACGGCACCCTCAAACCAGGCCAGTACCACGGCCACGAGGCAGGGCACGAGCCTCCGCCTAGCAAACGACCGTCCAACAGCCCCCACAACGTGCCAAAGACAGATCTGTACAAAATACGGTTCAGTCTCGGACTGTTGAACTACGTACGGCGCACCCTGGACGAGCTCGCCAGCACACGCACCGACACCGTTGAGATCAGGCAGCTACTGGCCCAGGCCCTAATATTCCAGAATCAGGCCGTAAATCTCTTATTGTCCCTCACGACCACGGATGCTGTCAGACCGTCAGGCAAATGATGCCGCCGCACGTCCTCAACTACCCTGGAAAACTTGGCGTCATGAGTGCGTATCACGCCCTCCGTGCCATGTTCAAGGGTGGTCGCAAAGCTGTCCCACCGCTCGCCGGCCCACTCATCCTCCTTGACCCGGACCGCGCCGTGCGGCACACCAGCCAGCCGCCTATACGTACTGCCGTCAGCGAACAGCGGCGCCCACACTGTGAGCCTGTCGTGCACACCTTTGACCCTAAGACCGGTGAGGCTACCCTTATCAGTGGCACATTTAAGGTTCTCATGGCCCCGCGGGTAGACTATGACACAGTCCGTGGAGGACATAGCTAGATTTTCCAGCCCTGCGGTCTGCATGGCACGCCAGATGCGGATGCGGGTGTAGGACATCACAGCGCTGAGCAGCTGCGGTATGGCCTGGTCCCACCAGTAGGCGTCCCAGGCCTGCCACAGCTGGCCGCCTATCTCCATCTGCTGCCCTACCTGCCCAGTCTGGTAGTTCACGACCTGGCTGTAGCCTAGGCCGGTCTGATGGCTGTCCCCGACAGGCTCCCACGGCATGAACTTCATAGAGGACCGGCCTGGCACCGCCCGCTGCCAGTGCTTGGCTACCAGCCCGCGTATCTGCGCTTGAGGGGTGGACTTGTCGTGGACAGTCTGGATGCACCACTGGGCCCAGTCTTTGAGCCATGGGCTGGCTGTGTACTCGTGGGCCTCGTGGAGCAGCACGTCAGCGCCGTTATTCATGGCCAGCTGGAGCTCTGGAAGCCACCACCAACCGGTGAAGTCCCCGACAGGCCAGCATATGCCTAAGTGGTCACGCCAGGGCAGTGTGGGGACGTCAGTGTGTACCTGCGCCCGCACGAGGTACGCCCGGCTGTCCATGTGCCCTAGCAGTGATGGTACCCTGGGCTTCAGTAGATGACCTCGGTACACGCTCGGGAGTACCTCGTCGTGGCAGATGTTACCGTAGGCCATCTCGTAATCCCACTCGTACCAGGGTCCGTCGCGGAGCTGGCCGTGGCGCCAGGCCTCGGCCCGGCCGCTGTAGGCTGCCTCTATCTCTAGCTGCCTGAGCCTGTTGTCAGCGTGGACCAGCACTTTGTGGTGGAGATGGCGGCGTTGGAGGTTGTTCCATCCGATGCCCGCCCCGGTGCGGGCCCAGCAGCCCATGTCTTCCTGGCGTAGCCAGTCCAACACTGTCTGATAGCAGATGGCCAGTATTGTGACGTCCCGTTTGCAGTAGGTCTCCCAGTCGTACCAGCTGGCGTCCTCGCCTGGCATGTCCAGTTTGGGCAGCCCTATGATGTCGCCTAGCTCCCTGATACCCTTGATGAGCACCATAACGCTGTCTACCAGGATGAGCACCCTGCGGTTTTTGGTCATGGTCGCGCTGACGTGGTTGTGGCTGACACTGATTTTGGATACCCGCCATCCCCAGTCGGTGAGTATCTCCAGCCCGCGGCTAATGCGTAGGTCAAAGGACAGGTTGTGGGCTACAGCCAGGGTGCGACAGCCGGGTAGGGTGTGTGCTATCACTGTCTGCCACAGGTCCTCCGGGGTGTGGTGGGTCTTGAATTTATAGTGAGACCACCGTTTGCTGTCTGAGTGGTACAGGGCGCTGGCGGTGACGCCTAGCCGCCAGGTTAGCTCCTGGCCGTCTACGACACGATGGTTGACGGTCTCAGTATCCAGGTAGACCACCCTGCGGGGTACCTGGCTTGACACTGTGGTAGGTAGGTAGTGGGCGCCCGGCCTGGGTGACCAGTCCACTTGGTGGCCGTTGACTTGGGTCATTCGCCTAGTCCCCGCTGGTTGGTGCGGTACCACATACCGGTGAGCTCTGCCACGAGCTGGGTGCCGCCAGCTATGCCGTAGTCCTCTCGGGCGTCCTCGGTCATGGCGCCTATCTGTTGCATACCTGCGGTCACGGCGTCCTCGGCGGTGAGTGCGCTGTCGCTGGTCACGTAGATGGTGCGGCTGCCCAGGCTGTACCCTTCCTGCCAGGTGCCAGTCCGGGTGGTGATGGTGATGCCGTAGTCGTAGTGCCCGGTCCAGTTGTTGGGTGCTGGGCCTGGCACTAGCTGTCCGCCCAGCACCGCGGCCGCCCTCTCGCTGAAGCCCTGAGATACCTGGGCCTGCTGGAGGGCGGCCGCGTACACGCTGGCTACCTGAGAATGTCGGAACCCAACGCCTGCCTGCATGAGCGCCCGCTGGACAGCGTAGGTGCTATAACCAGCACGGGCCCAGGTTTGAATAATGGCCCCGCGCCAGTACGCTCCGGTGGCTATCTTAAAGGTATCCGCGGCAGCAGCGTCTACTATTGCCTGCTCCGCGGGCGCCCACACTAGGCGGGCCATGACCTACTCCTGCAGTTCGGTGAGCTCGGCTAGCACCTTGTCGCTGAGCATGCCGCTGTACACACAGGCGTAGCACGCTGAGACCATGGCGTGGATAGCGCTGTTGTTGACCTGGTCAAAGACATCGCTGCCTTCTACGTCCTCCTCGGTGAGGAGGGTGCCGGCGCCGGCGACAATCTCTAGCACCTGTTGGGAGACCAGGAACATGTAGGCCAGCGCGGCGTGGACGGTGAGGTTCTGCATCCACTCCTCGGGGACGGGGACGGCCATCTCGGCTAGCTCCGCGAAGGCTACGTGCCAGGGCATGAGGTACCTGGTCGGGTCCAGCGCTAGCGGTTGCTCCTCCTGAGGCTGATGCCCGTTGGTGGATTCGGACAGCACGCGGGCCTCTATGGCGCCCTCCAGGCCTGGCAGCACGCCGTTGGTGCAGCCTGGGATGTGTTGGTAGTTATTCCATTCCCCTGCGCCGCAGAGGTTACAGCCGCTGCTCTCGTGGGTGGTGTCGGTCATTGTGTGGGCCCTCCTAGGGGTGGCGCTTGGTAGCAGTCCTGGCAGAGACGCCAGTTATCTGTGTCTGGCACAAACGGCTCGTGGCACTGAGGGCACTCTAATAGCATGTACATCAGCAGCTCGTCAACTGTGTCCACCGTGTTAATGAGCTGGCCCTCTAGCCAGAGGTCATACACCGCTTTGCGTTGTTCCAGCGGTTGGGACGTGTCCCGCGGCCAGGTTTCTCCTGGCTGGTCACTGTCTGTATTGTCTCCCATGTTGTCTCCTTGCGTGTGGGTTAACAGGAATGTCGGCCACCCAGGCGGGCGGCCGACATTCTATGTCGTGGTTACGGCAGGCCGGCCACGGTGGTGGTGGTGGTGTCCACCACCGTGTGCGCCTCGTGCATGATCTGAAGGCCGGTGCGGTACGCCACGCAGGACACGATAAGCACCACCGCTAGCACCACAGCCATCTCCAACAGCATAGCACCACGCTGCCCCCAGCGCCTAATGGGTCTCATCTGGCACCATACCCATCTGCCTGACTAGGTATTTGATTATGTCCTGCACTTATACGCATATGCATTATTTGGTCTCCTGCGGGTTGGGGATGAAGACCAGGATGTCCCAGTGGCCAAACTGCCAGCTGGTGTCCAGGATGGTGGCGCCCGCAGGCGGTTTGAGCTCCTGGTTTTTCAGCAGCATTTTGGTCACTATGCGGCCACCCTGCGGTGGTATCTGCATGTTGTCTCCTTTGTGTGTGGGTGTTACCGGTGAAACTTAAGGTACTGGTAGGTGCGGTGCTACCATTTTGTCCCACCTATGAAACCGATGGGCGGGTGCTGTACTGACATCTCTGCCTAGCCTTGCAGCTGTCCTTTGTACGCCCAGCGGCACCCGGCGCTGCAGAAGGGGGTGCCGCCTGCGGTGTGGTAGACCGCGCCGCAGACTTTGCAGTGGCGGTCTCTGGCCAGCCGTCGCTCCTTTTTCCACTGCTTTACGAGTTCAAGGGTGGTGGCGGGCAGGTCATTCCAGATGTCGGGGTCGTCTGCGTACAGCGGCTGGCGGTCGTCGGTCATGAGGCGGCCAGCTGTGCCATGGCTAGCACCCAGTTTGGCAGGTTAGGGTTGTCTAGCGCGGTGTGCCTGACTGTCTCGTCCGGGTCTGTTGCTAGCCGTCCCAGTATCTCTGGCGGGCTGTGTTTCCACATGGCCAGCGCTAGCCGTACCGTGGTGCTGGCGTCTGGCAGCTGGTCCCGTAGCACTTCCTCTGACATCTCTTTGAACATCGGGAAGTATTTGGAGGCTAGCCCGCGGGCCAGTTCGTGGGGCAGGTAGTACATGGCCTGCTGGTCAGTCCTGGGCTGATCTTATGATCTGGCCGACACGCTGACGGCTGAGCATGAGCATGCGGGCTAGGGTTTTCTGGCTGAAATAGGGGTGCAGCTTGACTATCAGTTGGTTACGGTAGGTGAGGTTGTACTGGTCGTGTGGGGTGTCGGCCCATATGTAGGTCATGTATGCCCGGAGGTCGCAGATATCGTTTGCTAGCTCTCGGAGCTGCTGCAGATGACGCTCTGTATGCATACAACCAGTATAGCACCCGGCGCTAGTGGTTGCAATTGTGGTTTGGTATGGTGGTGCCCCGCCTGAAGGGGACGACAGGCGGGGCACCGCTCCCACACGCAGGAGGCACACCCAGTCTACACCACCGTAACGGCTACGTGGTCTTGACTAGGCTGTCCCATGTCAGTGGGCCACAGATGCCGTCTACTTGGAGGTCGTGGCCGGCCTGCCAGGTTTTGACGGCGTCTTCTGTCTCAGGGCCAAACGTGCTGTCCAGCGCCAGGCAGCTATGCAGATGCTGGTTTAGCAGCGCCTGCAGTGTCAGCACGGGGCTGCCTTCGCTGCCCAGCTGCAGGGTGGGTGGATGGGGCAGTTTGTAGGTGTTGCTGGTGTTGGCCCCTGTTGTCTTGGTGGCTGATTCCCAGCTGCTTGGCAGGTCCTGGCTGGGGACGCTGGGCAGGTTTATGCCTCTGGGCTTGAGCAGCACGTCTATGTCCACCTGCCCCTCGATGCCGTCTACCTCTCCGGGGACGGTCTGCCAGATAAAGCAGTCCACCGCGGGCCAGTCTTTGGACAGGGTGGTCAGCCATAGGCGGTCTATGGTCCCGCCGCCCTGCTTGATAAGAGGCGGCCAGCTCTCATCGCAGTAGGTGCCGCACAGGCCACGTACTTTGGCTATCATGGGCAGGTACGTCACGTAGGTGTTGTAGACGTTGCTGGCCATGCTCTCGGGGCACTCCCAGTCCAGCCAGGCGCCCATGGGCAGTTGCACGCCCTGGGTGGCAGCCAGGAAGTTGTTGGCTTGCTCCTCGCTGGTCCCGGACTGGTCGTAGTAGTGGTAGGCGCCGACAAGGATACCCGCAGCTGCGGCGCCGCGGGCGTCCACTTTGAACCAGTTTGACCGGTCGCTGGCACCCTGAGTGGCCTTGAGGATAGCGAACCTGATGCCAGCCGCTCTGACTTTTGGCCAGTCAATGGGATGGCCGTCCGGGTGCTGCCAGGACGAGACGTCGATACCTCTGATGGTTGGGACGGGTTTGGCTGCGGCTGGCGCAGCGGTTTGCTCCGGGGCGGCTGCTAGCTCCGGCGCGATGTCGGTCACTGCTGCTGGGACTGGGCGGCCTGAGCTGCCTGCTCCCGGCGCTGCTCTGCTAGCTGCAGATATTTGGCCTCAAGACGGCTGGCACGCTTCTGCCATTCGTCCTGTGACTCCCCTGGCAGCTGCCGGCTGTCGGCAACGTAGAGGTCACGCTCTGCCTGGGTGAGCCCTTCGAACGGGTTATCAGTCATTTACACCTCCTAGTGCTCTCCCAGTATACCACGGGCGTAGGTCGTGCGCTTTTTACGCTCCGCCTCTTTGCGGGCACGCTCGCTGGCGGGCTCGGTGGCTATCTCCTGCATGATGGTCATGAAGGATGCCCACAGCTGGGTTGCCTGGATGGCGTGGTAGTGAGCGTCACGGGCCTCAGGGTAGTTAGCGTTAGCGGCCATCATTTACTCACATTAATAGTTATGGTCTGCACGGCTGGGGTGTCGTTGCCGCTGGTGGCGGTGACCTGCGCACTGTAGGTCCCATTGCTCCCGGTGGCGGGTGTGCCCTGGATGATGGCGCTGCCGCCCCCTAGGTCGCTGAACTCCAGGCCCATCGGCAGCCGCCCGGTGATGGTGAAATGCGGGTTGGCGGCGCCCTCGGCGGTTATGATGAGGCTGACGGGGACGCCCACCTGAGCGCCTAGCAGGTTGGTGCTGGTGAAGTGTAGAGGGCTAGGGGCGGCTGGCGGTGGGTACCTCTGGAGGAGCAGCGCAGCGTCTATGGCGCTGTAGCCCAGCCGTTGGTACCTGGTCACGCTGTCGGGCCCGCTGATAATGCCGTGCTCCACAAACCATCCTACCTCGGCTACGGACAGGTGCTGGTACGGGGTGGCCTTGAGTACTGCCCAGTCTTCCAGCATGATAGTTTGGGCGCCCGCGGGGATGTTTAGCGCGTTGAGGTGTTGGACCGCGGTGGGCTGGTCTATCCAGCCCTCGATGTACGACTTCTGCACCCTGGCTACCACTTTGTTACGGTCAGCAATTCTACGTTTGGCTTCGTAGACGTTGAGTATGAAGGGTATAGCGAAGTCCTGATACCCTAGTTTTTTCAGGGCCTCGGTGGCCTGGTCCTGAGATATCATGCTGGCTTCCCACTCCGACAGTATCGCGGCTTCGCTTTCTGCCTTGTGGGCGGTGAGGGTGCCTGCGGCCACCGCGGTTATCCATAGCGCTATCTGGTCGTCCTGGTACCCGTCGGCCTTCATCCAGGTCTTGACGGTGTCCACTGGGACGTTACCGTCGGCCAGCATCGCCTTGAACTCGAACGGGGTGAGCCACTTAGCGTGGCTCTTTTTCAGCATCTCGTAGAACCGGGGGTTGGTGCGTCCCATGGCCAGGACTTGGTCTACGTCCGCCTCGGTGAGCACGTTGTGTTTCCAGAGGTTGATGGCCATCTCGGGGCCCATGGCGTCCCCGCTGCCGTCTACCAACATGGCAAACTGCTCTGGCACGCCCCCCGCGGCCTTAAACAGCTCCAGCCCATCCTCCCGGCTGAGCATGGACTTCACGACCATGTTGACCACGTCCGCAGGGCTGATGGTGCTGTAGCCCAGCGTCTCCAGGTCGGGTATGAACTGGTTGCGCACTCTGCTGTAGGCTATAACGGTCTTGAGCTGCTGGTTGTCTATGCCGTACGGGTTGGGCATGTAGGCCTGGCTGCCCCGGCCGTAGGGCACGAGCTCGTACAGAGGCTGCCCGGCGCCCGGGTTGGCCACTGCCTTGACATTCTGGAGGTATGTGCCCTGTTTCCACAGGCGGATGGCGTCTATCACGCCGTAGGACTCGCCGTTGGCCAGGCACATCAGGGCGAACCTGGCGTTGTCCACACCGCTGTAGGACGCCTCGGTGGCCGCTATCCAGCCGCTGTTGATAGGCTCCGGGGCGCCGCTGTACTGGGTGCCCATGTTGATACCGCCCGTGGGGCCCTGGGCTACCAGGCTTCTGATGACCATGTCGGCTAGCACTGCCGGTGGCATGACCTGGTGTGGGAACTGGCTGTTAATGGTGTTGAGGTCCTGCTGGGTAGCGGCTTGGGCGTAGTCGCTGCTGACCTGCTGGATGCTGGTTTTGACTGTCCAGAACATGCCCAGCGCCTCTGCCAGCTTGTCGGCAGCCAGCTCCACCAGGGACTTGATGGCGTTGCTGACGGTCTCTAGGACACTTATAGGGCTGGTGGCCATGCTCTGTCCTTGCTACGCGGCGTAATGGAACTGGTTCCAGAATTCAATATCTTTGGGTACTTTGGCCATGGCAGCTGCGGCCCAGGGTGCCACTTTGGCGCTGCCGTCTATGGTGTTCTGGAGCGCTACGTTGAGGTCAAACACGCTGGCCGCGATATCAATGATGGTAGCCGCAAAGCCTATCTCTGCCGCTAACTTCAGTATGCCGCCCAGCTGTTTGAGCAGCCCTGGTGTCGCCCCGCCAGCGGTGATGGGTTTGGTGACGTTGCTGTTCTCGGTGCAGCAGTCCTCCATCTGCATCATCTGCCTGGTCAGTTTGTTGATATCGCCGTCGGTCTTGGTCTCGAACGACTTGAACACGCTGAGCTTGGTGTACCCTGCCAGGCTGGCAGTCAGGCTGATGATCTTCTGGAGCAGGCTCGGGCTGCTGATGCCACGCACCAGGTGGACCACTCCAGGTAGTGGGGTTATCTTTATCTGCAGCCGTTTGATGGCCGCGGTGTCGGCGTTGATCAGGGCCTGCAGGGTAGCCAGGTTGATATGGGTGCCGTACCCTGGTACATGGGTAATTTCGCTCTGTAGCGCATGGATGTCGGCTAGCGCCTCTAGCACCAGGGCTTGCAGCTGCTGGCTATTCACGCTGTCTATCTGCCGCTCTATCTGTGCAATAGCTGCCCGCAGGCTGGCCAGCGTGTTGTTCATGGTCCGGACAGTGACCGCGGTACGGCCGCCAGCTCCACCGTTAAGCAGCCCATCCACGATCTGAGCCAGTATTTTTAGCTCGTCTTCGTAGGCGTGCGCGATAGCCAGGCTGATCCCTTTGGCTTCCGCCCGACTGAGCCCTGGGACGGTTACCCTGATAGGCTGGACGTCTTTGGCGGCTGCCTCTACCAGCCGGTCGCCTGGTGTTGTCCCCAGGTCAGGCACTGTAGGCACCGTGATAGTACCCGACGGGGTCCTCACGGGAGTGCTGGGCGTGGCGTGGTGGGTAGTCCCTGCTGGTGGTACCTGGGTGACGGTCTTAGCTGGCGGCCTGGTTGCGGTCCGCTGCAGGCTGGGCTCCCGGTTCACTTCGTACGACCACAGGAGGGCCGCGAACAGCCCGGCGGTTATCACGGCTGCGGTTATCACGGTGACGCCGTGAGCGGGCAGCCACACCCGGAAAAACTGGTTCACGTCCCCTACCTGCAGGTCGTCACTGAGTATGTCCATCTGGACCTGGGTGAACACACTGTTGGCGATGTCCGCGTACTCCGCAGAGTAAATCTTATAGTCAGTGGAGATTATTTCGTCTATGACGTTGACGGATTGGACTATGCTCTCCGCCTCGTCTATGAGCGCGCCGTCCATAGCCAGCGTGTCGGTGAAGAACCCGACCTCGTCTGGCGGGAACCCTTCGGGCGGTATCTCGTTGTCGGTGCCCGGCCCGTCGCCCTCTGCCATCGGTCAGAGTGCCGCTATCGCCTTGTGGGCCTCTACGGCACGTGAGACCATACCGTTGACGAGCTCTGCGGCCTTGATCTTGTTCTGCACCGCTGAGGCTGGTATGGAGACCACACCCGTGATGGGCGGTGTGGTCTTGGTTTTATAGGTGATCTGGAGCACATGCTCCATACCACCGTCCGATGCTGGCTCGTAGCCGAACTGCTGAGACTCTATTGTGTAGTCCGCTGCCATGTTACCTCCTGATTGCTATTCTAGTCCCTGCGTGGATATTTACGTGTGTCCTGGGCGTCCATGAGCACCGCGTAGGCCTGTGCGCTGATCTGTACATGCTTGACGGTGGCTACGCTGTCTGGCACGAACACCTGTCGGACAGTGCCGTCTGCCATGGTGAGGGTGACTAGCCACAGCCCGTTACGTCTGCGTTTCACAGACTCCACGGTGACAGGCAGGCTGGGCGTCATGGTTAGCTGAACGCTCCCCAGGGTATTCCTGTACCCGAGGCTCCTAGCATGTTTGTTAGAGGGTTGGGCAATGTGGTGTGGCTGTCTTTGGATAGCAGTCCGTACAACTGCCCTGCCAGGTTTGACAGGTGGGTGCATTGAAAACCGACTTGTACGCCTACGGTTCCTGACCAGTTACCCAGTGTCGCAATATAGTATAGTGTGCCGGCGGTAACTGCTACGCCTGCTGCTAGGGGCACACTGGACAGCGTGTTGCTGCCGAATGCGCTGTCTGCTGCGCCTGCGGCAGTTGATCCTAACAGTGTGTAGGATGTTGATGAGCTTGCATATGGCACATAGTTATAGATACCTAAAAAGTTCTCATGTGCGATGATTCCGGTGCCGACACTGCCCATGCCCATCAGCATGGCGGTTGCTGTTTTGGTTACTGTCGCTTTGGCTAGTACCAGGAATATTTTCCCGTTTTCTTCGCTAGCCCAGCCGTTGGTTATCTGGGGCTGGCAGGTCCAGCCGCACCATCCCCAGTCCTGTGGGCACCACTCGCCGCCGCTGCTGCCTCCTGATAGAGGTACGCCGCCTGGGCCTACAGCAGTCTCCTGGTAGTCTGGTGCGCCGGCGCCCACTATAGGGGCCACCGTCTGTATAACGCTACTATAGTCCGGAGCACCGCTAGGCACATCTCCACCTCACTGATATTGGCTGGCCACGTAGTCCACACCTGCGGTGCTAACCAGGTCTACGCCCTCGTCCGGGTCGTAATCTGACATATAGATGTACGCTAGCCAGACCTGCCAGCCGTGCTGGTATGTGTTGTCGGTGTTGTAGTAACTGAGGTTTACGTGGGCGCCTAGCTCTTTGCCGTAGCCGTATTTGAGCTGGGTGCCGTCCCCGGTGAACCAGGCTTGCCCGGTGGCTGCGTAGGGCACTATGAACTGGCTGCTGTCTACCAGCGCGATACCGGTGAGCCCTTGATGACCGCGGGGTATCAGGACTTCCATGCTGACCAGGAATGTCCTGGGTATACCTAGGTTGAGTGTGCCGGGGGTGCTGGCGGGTGTGTTGGCTGCGCACCCCGGGTTCAGGCTGGCCACGTAGATGGTGTTACTCATGGCCCCTCGGTGTGGTGGTGGTCCGCGGGCTGGGTGTGGAGATGCCAGGGTGGCAGCCTGGGGCTGAGGGTGCTGGCTAGCTCTCTCCAGGTGACCTGCGGTACTTGCGGTGTCGGTACCACCAGCCGCTGAGCGGCCAGGGTGATACGGCACAGGCCAAAGCACGCTTCAGTAGCAAGGTGGCTCCAAAGGTCGCCATTGGGTAGCCAATAATCTTGAGCGCAAAAGTCACTCTGGCAGGTCTCCATGAGCGTGACCTGGGGTATGGAGGGTGCGATGTCGTGTTCCACGATGATGATGTCCCAACCTTTTGCCCATATGGCTTGTAGCCTTCTGGCGTAGTCCAGAGGTTGGAAACAGGGCACGTGGACCTGTTTGTCCCACCCTGCCTGGCTGAGATGCGCTAGGGCCTCCCAGCAGTACCACTGGTCAGCTAGGCGTACCTGTGGTGTGTAGGGGTGGAATATGAGCGTTTTCCTGGATTTCCCCACGTATGTACGCCTCGATTGTCTTGGCCATAGGTATCAGGCGCTCTACTCTGTCGGTGGCGCCTCCTAGTAGGTTGTGGGCCAGGTTGACGGCGTTGGTCCTGATCTGGACGTCCCTGATGAATCTCTCGGCGTCCTGCTCCGCGTAGCTGAGTACACGCATCACACCGCCTGGCATCCCATTGGGTGGCATCATTGTCATACCACCAGTTTACACCCTGGCTAGCTATACGCGCGATGTCGGCGGTTTGTCCGCCCGGCCGCGCACTTCCTGCCGCAGGTCCCGTATGTCCCCGCCAAATATCTCCAGTTTAGTCTCAAGTACGGCTAGTTTGGCTTGGGTGCGGTAGTTGGCTGCCATTCCGCCTAGCAGCAGACCTAGGGCTAGGGTAGCAAACGCAACCAGCGCCGCCATCCAGTCCGCGATCACGGGTGCCCTGCCTAGAGACCTAGCTGCCTTGAGACCTCTGCGAACGACATTTTCTGCAGCAGATGGCCTAGCTCTAGCCACTCTGCGCAGTCGTGGTCAATCCAGGCGGTGATGGTGCCTGTCATGCCCGCGGCGTCGGTGGCTATGTAGATACCCTGCTCGAAATGCAGGGCGTGGAGGCGTGGTGTCTGCGGGCTGCTCCCACCCGTCTGATTACCGTTATAATATATGAGCTGTCCGTTGCTGCTGGCACCGTCGTAGATGTACAGCCCCTGGTTGGTGCCGCTGGCCACTCCTGGGTTGTAGGTGATGGACGCTATGCACCCGCGTCCCTGTATCAGGGACGCGGGTGGCACAGGCGCTCCTGTTAACGCAGCGCCAAACGGTAACAGGACGTATTTGAGCATGTCAGCCTGGGACTGGCACGTTTTGGCCCAGGTACAGCCAGACGAGGCCCACGCTGACCGCGGTGGAGGTTGTCGCACCGTCCACCACGTACACGTAGGTTGTCGCCCTGTTGTTGGCCTGGACGATAGGGATGCAGCTGATGCCCTGCTGGATGCTGAGGTCCACGAAGTAGTTCCTCGTGCTCTTGGCGTCCAGGCTGCCAGGCCCGCCTACGTACAAGTTACCGGTGTCGGTACCTTGCAGCAGGATGGCACCAACCTGCGCGCTGACCAGGTACCCGAGGAGGGCGTAGCTCCCGCCCGCCTTGTACTGGTCGTTGACAGAGTTGATGGCGACTGCGGCACCTATCTGTCCGGCTGTACCTGCGCTGGAGGGGGTGACCCAGGTGCAGTAGTGACGGCCTGCGCCTACGTTGGACTGCACGTAGGACTGGACTTGGGCCCAGCTGGCGAAGTTCGCCAGGATACCACCCAGTGACGGGTAGTACATCTGCCAGCCGGCCACGTAGGTGCCTGACGCGGTGTTGCTGGCGATGGTTGTGATGTTGGCCTGCAGGGTGTCGGTGTTCCAGATGGGCTCGTCATAGTCCAACGCGGTCAGCGTCTCTAGGGCTGTCGTGTTGGTGTCTGGCTGCACCACGAAGGTCGTGCCGACTTGCTGGTCGTGCATCCTGGGGGACTTGATTTGGACGTACCCGGCCACAGGGAACTCCGCGAACGGGTCCAGCATCACTCCCGCCTGGTCTGTGGGTGTGGCACGTACGGTTAGGCTCTGCCCCGACTGCGCTGCCAGCGGGTAGAAGGTACCCGCGGTGGTTGACGTTTTGGTGACATAGCTGGTGAGTGTTTCTAGGGCGGCGCCCATGGATTACCCTCCGCCGAGACGGTAGTTCCAGCTGAAGGTAATCATAGCAGCCGACCTCTGCAGCGCGGCAGCCAGAGTCCCACTTGGCATCTGCTGGATGCTGGCTATGGTGCCAGCAGCAGCAGTCAAGTAGGCCTGCAACGCCGTGGTGTATTTGGCCACCTTGTTCTGCGCCCCAGTGATGGAGTTCTGGATGCCGTAGTTCTGCATCGCGGTCTTCCACGCAGCGAAGTCAAACCGCTGCATAGCTGCCTGATACTTCGGCTTTGCCAGCGCTACCTGAGACGCCCAGAAGTCAACCTTTTGCAAGGCTGCCGTGCCTGGGTTTTTGGTGGTGGCCGCAACACCCTGGGTCATAGTGGTCTGGGCATTCTGCATGCCCGTTACCCACTTCTGCCCCATCTGTGTGACGGTCAGGGCCATTGTCTTGTCTTCCTGACCAGTACGACCTACCCTATTCTACCACATCCGGGGGTGCGGTCACATTATGGGACGGTCGCCGTCCCTGGGACTGCATAGCCAGCTGCCGCATGGTGTCTGCTGTCACTCTGGCGGACTGGATAGACCGGGCGAGACCACACGCAATGCACCGTCCCTTTGCACCTATGTGGGCCTGCGTGTCCGATATTCCACACTCTTTGCAGCTACGTCTATGTCTTGATGGCACCCTTTTAGTGTACACCCAGGGATATGCACAACGATAGACTCACAATGCAACTGTTTTTTGTCACTCTGTGTGGTGGCGGTCATCACTCGGTGTGGGGTTATTCTGGCAGAATAAAGGTGGTGCGGGACGAGGGCGTTGTGTCGGTCTGTCGGTCTGTGCGGGACGGCGCTGTGCGCG
>Ga0326727_10017929_pt1 | contig 14563 bp, 15 predicted proteins | sample MB2enrmetagenome_FD_207643 | JGI IMG/M metagenome (GOLD analysis project Ga0326727, IMG submission 207643) | Lab enriched peat soil microbial communities from McLean, Ithaca, NY, United States - MB29MY | ecosystem: Environmental > Terrestrial > Soil > Wetlands > Peat | place: USA: New York...
AGGGCTTGCTCGAGCAGCAGTGTTTTCTCGCGCACCTCGCGCTTGCGCTCGGCAAGCAATTTGCCGTTGTTGGCTTCCAAGGCGAGAAGACGGCTGACCTCGTCGCGAAAGGGATGCGAGGCGGCTTCCGCGGGATTCTCGGTCTTCCACTGTTCGATGGCGTCGGTCAGCGGTGGTTGCAAGGCGGCTTTGGCTTTCTGAATCCTGGCCAGCTCCGACCAGCGGCCGACTTGGATGACGTGGGATTCGTGATGAGTCATTTCGAGCCATTCCTTCAAAAGCGAGGTGATGCGCTGGCGTGCGTTCATCTTCAGGTGGGGAGTGGATCGATTTCAGCCGTCAGTTGAACGGCCAGATGGCGGGCCAGTATTTCCTGCGCGTGCTGCGATGGATAATCCGGGTCCGCGATCAGGTTCCTGGCGCGCGCGACCGCTTCGGGGCGCGCGTCGGGGAGATTATGCAAGGTTCGTTGCAAATGGGCGAGCGACGCTCCGTCTAAAAGAGCTTCGAAGGCGGGGGGGGAACGTCTTGCCGGAGAGGCTCCGTTGGCGCGCGCCGCGCTGAAATTACTGTCAATGTCCATGCATAAGCGGTTCATTGATTCGGCCACAGTGAACTGCCGGTTTTATATCGGCGGAAATGGCGAATACTTTAGCCAGGATCAAGAGGATTAGGATTGGAAAAGTCGTGCTCGACGACCGGGAGGGCCGCATTCTAAACGGTTCCCATCCATTGCAAGAGGATCGCGGCGGCCCGCCGGGAGGAACCCGGGCCGCCTAATGATTGGATGACCCGCCGCAGTTTTGCGCGGATGGCCGAGCGGCGCGGCGCGTCGGCCAGCAAATCCAAGGCGGCTTTGGCGAGGTTTTCCGGCGTGGCCTGGCGTTGAATGAATTCCGGGAAAAGAGGCTCATCGGCCAAAAGATTGGGCATGGCCAGGTATTTTACAGTGACGAGCCAACGCGCCAGAAGGTGGAAGAGGAATGATGTTTTATACATGGCCAGGGTTGGAACACCAAAATACGCGCATTCCAGGGTGACGGTGCCGGTCGAGGCAATGGCCAGCGTGGCGGTGGAGAGCGCATCGGCCAAATGGCCGGTTTGAATTTCCACCCTGGGCATGCCGGCCACCTGGAAAGCGCGCATGTAATCCGCGAGTCTTTCGTCGGCTGCCACCAATTTGAATCGGACAGAACGGGCGACTGACATTTCATGGGCGGCGGCCAGCATGACCGGGAGATGCCGCTTTAATTCATCTGTGCGGCTGCCGGGGAGGAGAACAATGATCGGATTTTCCTCCGCCTGCCGGTTCGCCTCGGCGGAAGCCGCCGGGGGCGCCGCATGGCGGTCGAACATGGGATGGCCGACGAATTCCACGCGCAATGGCGTCCCCCGCCGGGCATACCAATCTTTTTCAAAGGGAAACAAACAGAGCAACAGATCAACGTCACGGGCCAGTTTCCCGGCGCGGCCCGGGCGCGAGGCCCAGACTTGGGGCGAGGTGTACTGAACAATTTTCGGCGCCCAGCCCGAACCGGTCCCCGAGCGGGCGCGGACAAAATGTTTGATGGCGCGGGCCAATGGCTGGTTGAACGAGTAGGAATCCACCAGAATAATCAGCTCCGGCCGGCATTCTTTGGCCAGATTCGCCAGATGCCGGCGCCGGCTCAAAAAGGAGCCGAGCTTTTTGATGGCATCCACGGGGCCGATCGCTGCGTCATCTGTCAAGTTGAACGACAACCGGACGCCGGCATCGGCCATCCCGGGGCCGCCGGCCCCGATGAATTGCGCGTTGGGAACGGCCTGGGCAAGCGCTCTGACCAGATCGGCGGCGTTGGCGTCGCCGCTGGGATCGCCGGCCACGATCATGATGGTTTTTGGTGTCATTTCAGCTCCGCCTTCACCTTTTTCAGGAACTCGGCGATTTTGCAGGGAATGAAGGGGGCGGCCAGCCCGGTAAGGAAATCAGCCGCGGCGCCGGCATAGGGCAACGACGAGGGCAAAACGGTCCGCGTCCAGGTCTTGTCTTCCAGATGGAAAAAAACGAGGGGGATCGGAAAGCCCTGGATGCGCATTTTTGGTCCGTTGCCATATCGGACGAAGAACGTCAGCCAAACCGCCAGAGCCAGGCCGGCCACGAAAGCCGCGATGATTCGCGGCCATTGCGTGAGTTCCAGCCAGCGGCGCACCCGCCGCCGGCCTGTCGTGCAGGCCAGCCAAATATCGAAGGCCAGTATTGGGATGATGAGGATGAGGCCGCCCATGCCGTGTTGGTGAAAAACAGGTTAAGTGGTCCGGTTCGCCGCCTGAATCTGGCGCGTGATTTCAAAGGCCAGGTCCAATGAGCGTTTGGCCACGGCGCCGCTGACTTTCGGGGTGAGCCGGGCCTGGACGCAACGGATGAAGTCTTGCAATTCCAGCTTGAGCGGCTCCTCCTTTTCGATCGGCACCGGTTCGCGCACGACTTTTCTGCCGGCAAACTCACTGACGATGGCCGAGTCTTTGCCCAGCAAAAGTTTCTTCAGAAAGGACGACTCTTGTTCCCCCTCGCGCGCGACCCGGTAGATGAACCCTTCCTGCTTCTGGTAGTCGAGCGAAACGTAACTGGTCTCCGCGCCGCCGCTGAAGACGCGGATTTTGCGCATCTTCTCCGGGCTGACCCGGCTGGCGGTGAGATTGGCCACGCACCCGTTGGCGAAACGGAGGCGGGCGTTGGCAATGTCTTCGGACCGGCTCAGAACCGGAATGCCAACCGCGTCCACGCTGGCGAGCGGCGAGCGGACAAACCCAAGGACCACGTCCAAATCGTGAATCATCAAATCCAGCACCACGCCGATATCCGTGCTGCGCCTGGGAAAGGGAGACAGGCGGTGGGTCTCGATGAAGCGCGGATCGGTCGCGACTTGTTCCAGATATTTCAGCACCGGATTGAAGCGTTCGACGTGGCCGACTTGGAGAACGCTGTTTTTTTCCCGGGCCAATTGCACCAACCCGGCTGCATGGGCGGCGTTGTCGGTCATCGGTTTCTCGACCAGCAGATGCTTGCCGGCGGCGAGGATTGTTTTGGCCAGTTCGAAATGGGTGGGGGTGGGGGTGACAACGCTGAACGCCTCGGCGGCAAGGAGGGCCTCGTTGAGCGAAGCGAAAGCCGGGACTTGATATTTTTCGGCGATCTTCGCGGCCTGTTGAGGCGAAACATCATGCACGCCGGCAAAGCGGATTTGTCCCGCCGCGGCCAGTTCCGCATAAATGCGGGCATGTTCCTTGCCAAGGGAGCCGACCCCGATCACAGCAACCTGGAGCTTGTCTGACATGCCAATGAATCTACGGTTTATGATTTACGATTGACGAGCATGAATTTGCGCGGATACGGAACTCGGGCAGGCATCGGAAAGAGTTTCCGGGGAGATGGGACGCATGGGATGTATGGGACGTACGAGAGCCGTTTAACCCCGGTTCTCGAACAATCCCGGCTGTAAATTTCCCTTTTAAAGTTCCGCGGCATTCTCCAACCTGTGTTGGATACGTGGATACAGGCGCTTACATTGTGGTCCTGGTGATTGCTTATTTTCTCGGGTCTGTGCCGGCCGGCTTTCTGGCGGGCAAGGCGCGGGGAATAGATGTCCGCACTGTGGGCAGCGGAAACATCGGCGCAACCAATGTCTTTCGCGTGCTGGGAACAACAGCCGGAACCGTGGTCCTCTTGGCCGATGCGCTGAAGGGTTTTGCCGCGGCCCGCTGGACGCCGTTGCTGGCGGTTTATTTGTTTCCAGGCGCGGCGCCGCAACGGGAAAATCTGGCGCTGGCCGCGGGCGCCGCCGCCATTCTGGGACACAATTTCACCTGCTGGCTCAATTTCAAAGGCGGCAAGGGCATTGCCACTTCGGGCGGAGTGGTGCTGGCATGGGCGCCGCTGGCGTGTTTGACGGCGTTGGCGTTGTGGGGAGTGGTGTTTGTGATGACGAAATTCGTTTCGGTCGCCTCCATTGCCGCGGCGCTGGTTTTGCCGGTCGCGGTTTGGTTTTGGAATGGAAGCCCGACGATGACCGCTGTCATGGCGGGGTTGAGCGCGCTGGCCATTTATAAACACAAGGCCAACATTCAACGCCTGCTCCAGGGAACGGAAAGCCGGGCGGGGGCAAAACTGGAAGGCCGGCGATGAAAGTGACTGTCATTGGAGCCGGGGCGTGGGGAACCACGCTGGCGAATTTGCTGTGTAAAAACCAAAATGCCGTCACGCTTTGGGGATATGATTCGGCGCATGTGCTGGAGATGGAGCGAACGGGCCGCAATGGACTATTCCTGCCCGGCATACCGCTGGCGCGGGAGCTGGTGTTTCAGCCCGACCTGGCCAGGGCCGTGTCGGGCAGCGGGTGCGTCGTGGTGGCGCTGCCGTCAAAGTTTTTCCGCAAGGTGACGAGCTGCCTGCCGGATTTTGAAGGCATCGCGGTCAGCGTCACCAAAGGGATCGAATGCGAAACGGGGCTGACCATGTCCGGCATTTTGCAGACGACCATGCCCAAGGCGGCCGTGGCAGCGCTGTCCGGCCCGACGCTGGCGATGGAAGTGGCGCGTGAAATTCCGGCGGCGATTGTCGCCGCGCATGCCCGGGCGGGGATGGCAAAGGAGATACAGCGATTGTTTCATCGCCCGGCATTCCGGGTTTACACCAGCAATGATGTGCTTGGGGTTGAGCTGGGCGGGGCGTTGAAGAATGTGGTGGCCATCGCGGCGGGCATCGGCGACGGGGTGGGCTTCGGAGACAACGCCAAGGCCGCGCTGATCACGCGGGCGATTGCGGAGATGCGGCGTTTGGGAGTGGGCTGCGGCGCCTTGGCAGAAACCTTCTCAGGATTGAGCGGTTTGGGCGATCTGGCTGTGACCTGTTTTTCCCGTCTCAGCCGCAACCGCGCCTTTGGCGAACGGATGGGCCGGGGGGAGAAGGTGGAAGCCATCCTGGCCAGCACCATCACCGTGGCCGAAGGATATCCGACGGCGCTGGCGGCGCACAAGCTGGCGCGGAAATTGCGAATCGCGACGCCGATTATTGACGAGGTTTACGCGATGCTCTATGAACAAAAAGACATTCGCCGGGCGGTGCAGGACCTGATGAGCCGGGACATGAAGGCCGAAGACTAGAAAAGTAAGAAGGAAGAATTAAGAATTAAGAAACATGAAAAACGGCCCCTCCGCCTTCTTAATTCCGCCTTCTTAATTCTTGCTTTTCTTCATGTCATTGCCTTTTTCATGGCCGACAACAAATCACCGTACTCCTCGAAGGATTGGAACTGGGGGAATTGCTTTTTGATGGGGTCGGGGGAATGGAACAGGAAACCAATGTCGGCTTCCTTCAACATGGCGACGTCGTTGAAGGAATCGCCGGCCGCAATGACAAAATACTGCATACTCTTCAAGGCCGTCACCGCGCTTCGTTTGGGTTGTTCCTGGCGCAGTTTGTAACCGGCAATTCTGCCGTCCTCGACGATGAGGCGATTGCAGAAGAGGGTGGGCCAGTCCAGTTGCTTGAGGACCGGCCAGGCAAATTCCTCAAAAGTATCGGACAAAATGATCACTTGGATCAGTGAGCGCAGTTCCCGAAGGAATGGAAGCGCCCCCGGCAAAGGGCGGAGCGTGGCAATGACTTTCTGGATGTCGGCCAGTTTCAATCCATGTTGTTCGAGGATTTCGATGCGTCCGCGCATGAGCCTGGCGTAGTCCGGTTCGTCGCGGGTGGTGCGGCGCAGTTCGGGGATATGGGTTTTTTCCGCGACGGCAATCCAAATTTCCGGCGTGAGCACCCCTTCCAGATCCAGCACAACAATTGATTGTTTCACCGCGGCAGTGTTCCAAGAAAGTTTTCGGGTGTCGAGCTAATCCATGCGGGGGCGTTTCACTTTTTTGGGTTTGGGTTCCAGCTTCTTCTCCTAATCTTAATCCTGCTCTTAATCTTAATCCGAATCGCTGCTTCGAAGAAGATTAAGATTAAGATTAAGATTAGGATTAGGAGAGGCTGCCCCAGGAAGTGAACTGCCCCAATCCATGCGCGGGCTTGAATTTCAGGGGCAATTGCGGGAGGCTGGCCGGATTGATGAATAGGAGCCAGACACCATTGCCGCCATTGAGAGCCGGGACGCTTTACCTGGTGGCGACGCCGATTGGCAACCTGGAGGACATAACACTGCGGGCCTTGCGGGTGCTGAAGGAATGTGACGTTGTGGCGGCGGAGGACACCCGCCATTCCGGGCAGCTCTTGAAGCACTTTGGCATCGCCAAGCCGCTGGTGAGCTGTTTTCAGTTTAATGAAGCCAGACGCGGCGAAGAAATCCTGGAACGGCTGCGGCGCGGCGAAAAAGTCGCATTGGTCACCGATGCCGGGACTCCGGGCATCAGCGATCCAGGCGGACGGGTGGTCAGCGCGGCGCTGGCCGCGGGATTGCGGGTGGAATCGGTGCCGGGGCCGTGCGCCTTGGTGGCAGGGTTGACCTGCAGTGGCCTGCCGGGCGATGAGTTCCATTTTGTCGGGTTTTTGCCCCATAAGCCGGGCCAGCGCCGCCGGCGGTTGGAGGCGTTGGGGAGCGTGCCGGGCACCCTCATTCTCTACGAATCGCCTTATCGGATTGTCAAACTACTGGAGGAACTGGTGGATCTGTATCCGGAACGGCGCGTGGTCCTGGCGCGGGAATTGACCAAGAAATTCGAGGAATGGCGCGCCGGCAGCCCCCGGCAATTGCTGGAGGAAATGCAAAAACGTTCAATTAAGGGGGAATTTGTCGTTTTATTGGCGGCAAAAGGGTTATAAAATAAAGGCAACTTTTTGTTTGCCTATGCCGGGGCTTTTTTTTAAGGTTCGCTCATTCAGCTCATTCCCAATGCTGAACGTTCGGTAAAAAAGCCCTTTTTGGGGGCCGTGCGATATATAAAAATGGGTCAACAGTAAAAGCAGCAAAGCAGTAATATGTCAGCAAAACTATTCGTCGGTAATCTCACCTTCACCGCGACGGAAAACGACTTGCAAGATCATTTCGCGCAAGCCGGAGTTGTAGTGTCGGTCAACATCATGCAAGACCGTATGACGGGCCGTTCACGCGGTTTTGCCTTCGTCGAAATGGGATCGAAAGAGGAGGCGGAAAAGGCCATTCAGATGTTTCACGCCAAGGACTTCCAAGGCCGGCCTCTGACCGTTAACGAAGCCCGCCCTCGTGAAGATCGGCCTCCGGGCGGCGGCGGCGGCTATCGCGGCGGTGGCGGTGGCGGCGGCGGCGGCTACCGTGGCGGCGGTGGAGACCGACGCGGCGGCGGCGGTGGCGGCAGCTATCGCCAATAGGCAACCCTCTTTATATCAGGGAAAAGCGGCGGGCGGCTGGCGCGGCCTTTTGTATCAGACAAATTTGCCCGGGTTCAAAATTCGTTTTGGATCCAGACTTAGTTTAATTCTGTGGTGCAGCGTGCGCAATTGCCGGGAAGCCGCCAGCGGCCACCAGCGCTTTTTGGCCAGGCCAATTCCATGTTCGCCGGTAATGACCCCGTTCCAGGCGAGAATTTGCCGGAACAATTCGTCCAAGGCGGCACCGGCGCGGGCCTGGACCCCCGGCCAGTTCTTATCATACATCACGTTGACGTGAATGTTGCCGTCGCCGGCATGACCGAAACAGGCGATGGGCAGGTCGAACTGCTTCTGTAACCGGGCCGTGAATTGAAAGAGGTCTTCCAGCCGGCTGCGCGGCACAACGATGTCCTGGTTCAGCTTGATCAGGCCGGTGTCACGCAATGAAAAGGAGAATTCCCGCCGCAATTCCCAGAGTTGTTCGCAGCGGAGGTTGCCATAAGCGCGCTCCACAAAAACGGGATGCCTGCCGCGGGCCAATTTATCCAGCGCCATCATCTCGCTGCGGACCGATTTTTCCAGGCCATCCAGTTCGACCATGATTAAGGCGCGCGAATGGCGCAAGCGCCGGCTGCCGGTGCGGCGGCGGACCGCGTCCAGGGTGAATTGGTCGGCCAGCTCCAGCGCGCAAGGCAAAAAGCCGTGGTGAAAAATGTCGCGAATCGCCCGGGCCGCCGCTGGCATGGAATCGAATCCGATGGCCAGCAGCGCCCGGAAGGGGGGCAGAGGAATGAGCTTCAAGGTGACCTCGGTCACGACGCCGAGCAACCCTTCCGAACCGACGAGCAGCCCCGTCAAGTCGAAGCCGGTTTTATTCTTATGGGTGCGTCCGCCCAGGGAGACGATGGCGCCGTCGGCCAGGACAACTTGCAGGCCGAGGACGTAATCCCGGGTCACGCCGTATTTGAGGCAGCGCGGACCACCGGCGTTTGTGGCCACGGTGCCGCCCACGCTGCAATCGGCGCGGCTGGCCGGGTCGGGCGGATAGTACAGTTTTTTCTTTTCCACCGCTTCCTGCAAGGTTTGCAAAATGACTCCCGCCTGGGCGACGGCGACAAAATCGCCGGAATGGATTTCCTTGATCCGGTTCATCCGCGCCAGGGAAAGAACAATGCCGCCGCGGGAGGGGACGCATCCTCCCACGTAGCCAAAACCGGCCCCGCGCGCCGTGACGGGGATGCCGTGTCGGGAGGCAAAGCGCAGGATTTGGGAAACGGCGGCGGTGCTGCGCGGCAGAGCCACCGCGTCGGGGAGATGACTGGCAAACCATTTGTCGCCGGCGTTCTCCCGGCGTGAGGCCAAGTCGAGGCGAAGCTGGCCGGAAGGCAAAAGCTTTTGCAGTTGGCGCAGCAGGCGCGTCGAATCATTTTTCATTAAAGATAAGATGGCCGGGGCCGTCGCCGGGTCAAGCCGCCGCCGAGGAGACCACATCGGCAAAAATGATCACGCCGGCGCCGGTTTGCAACAGGCTGATCACTTTGACGGTGACTTGCTGGCCGATCAGGATTTGCGCGTTGTGAATCACGACCATCGTTCCATCGTTGAGATAGCCGACGCCCTGGCCTTTGTCCCTGCCTTCGCGCACCACGCGCAGGGTGAAGACTTCCCCCGGCAATATCACCGGCTTGAGGGCCCTGGCCAGTTCGTTGAGATTGACGTAGGAGACGGATTGCAACTCGGCCACTTTGCCGAGGTTGTAGTCGTTGGTGTAGAGTTTTGCCCCCAAGACCTTGGCCAGGCGCACCAGTTTGGCATCCACTTCCGGTTCTTCCGGAAAATCCGCGTCATGGATTTTCACCTCATTGCGTTTGTTCTGCTGAAGGCGGGTGAGCATCTCCAATCCGCGGCGGCCGCGGGCGCGAATGACCGGGTCCTTGGAATCGGCAATTTGCTGCAGCTCCTTGAGCACGAAACGCGGCACCACCAGCAGGCCTTCGATGAAGTTGGCCTCGATCAAATCCGCAATGCGACCGTCAATAATCACGCTGGTATCCAGCAGGAGCAGGTTCTCCGGCCTGTTTTGGGGAGCGAAGCGGACATAAGGGATGATGAGCGAAAAATCCTCCTTGTTGCTGCGCATGGCCAGGATCATGCCAATATAACTGAAACTCAGGAACAGGGCCAGCCGGATGACCCGCCGTTGCGGTTCGTCAGCGTCACTAAACAGGCCGCATCGGTCAATCATCGCCGCGGCCAGCAGACCAAGAAACAGCCCGAAGGTGGCGGCGGAAAAGGCCCGCAAGGAGAAGCCTTTGAGCATCTCATCGATCGCCACGCATAATCCGCCCAAGCCGAAGCCAATGAGCATGCCCAAACCGCCGCTGTTGATCCACTCGGGCCGCACCTGGCTAACCTCGTAGCCGCCCATGATGCACATGAGTAAAAACAGAATGCGAATGACCCAAAGCGAGCGCATATTGAATTGTGGTTAAGGACTTCTCATTCCACGAGCCGGCGGAGGGTTGGTCTCCGTGTGTTTCGGCTTCCACAACATAGCCCAGATGCCCCGTTGGTTCAAATTCCTGCCGAAAGCGCTGAACTCCGCCGTCATGGTGTTGGCGTTGCTGACGAAGGAGGCCATTGCGGCGGCCATCTTTTGATCCTTCAACAAAGCGCCCGCCGAACCTTTGCCGGCCTGCAAATCCAGGGCAATCTGTTTAAACTGGTCCGATGCGAGCGTCAAATTCCCGACCACCCTCCTGACGTCATCCCGATTGGTGAGGATGAGCTGGTCCAAGGCAGCGGCGCTATTGTTGAGGCGAACGGACAAGGCCTGGAAATTGCTGACGGCGGAATTGAAGGGCGCCGTGTTGGCGCTCAATAAATTTTCCGCCCGGCTCGCGGCCCCCACGGCTCTTTCTGAAACCACCTGAAGATTGCTGATCGCGAGGACAAAATGGGCCAGCGTATTGGTGGAAAGCGCGGAGGCGTTCACATTGGTAATGGCCTGGTCGAGGTCTTTCATGGTCTTTCTGGCTTGATCCACCACACCGGAGATGGACTGGACCGCCTCCACCATATTGAAGGTCGCCTCGCCCATGACCGTATCGCCGTTTTGCAAGTAGGCGGTTTGGCTGGTCGGGGCCAATCCCGTGTCCGCCGGCGCGGAGACTTCGACGTATTGATCGCCCAGAAACCCCAGCGCTTCAATGTGAAATTTGGCGTCCTTGCGGATTTTGTACTCTTTCAGAATGCTGACCGTGATTTCGACGGATTTTTCGTTGTCCGCCAACTTCATAGAGCTGACTTTGCCAATGGACAAGCCGGCCATCATGACATCGGCGGATGGTTTAAGGCCGGCCGCGTTGGGCAGGATGACGCGCAGCTTGTAGGTGGAGTGGCCCAGAGTGAAGCCTTTGCTGAAGTTGAGGATGAGCAGGGCAATCAGGACCACACCCACGAAAACAAACAAGCCCACTTTGAACTCAAAACGAGAATCATTCATATCACATCCTTCTCCTTTTCCGTGAGGTCCGAAATCCCGTTGACAAAACGATAAATGACGGGGTCCTTCGATTTGAAGAGTTCATCCGGCGTTTGGTCGGCATAAATGCGCCCGTCATGCAGCATCAGTATCCGCTGGCCGACGCGGCGCGCGCTGCGCATGTCGTGGGTCACGGCAATGGAAGTCGCCTTCAGTTTCTCCACCACCCGGATGATCAATTGATCGATGGTGTCCGCGGCGATCGGATCCAGGCCGGTGGTGGGTTCGTCGTAAAGGAGGATTTGCGGGCGGTAAATGACGGCCCTGGCCAAACCCACCCGCTTGCGCATGCCGCCGGAAAGTTCGGCCGGTTTTTGTTTCTCGGTTCCGTTCAACCCGACCAAATCCAGGACCTCTTGGACACGTTTGGAGATTTCCTCCGGACTGGTCTTGCGCTCGCGGTTAAGGACGAAGGCGACATTTTCCTCCACGGTCATGGAATCGAACAGGGCCGCGCCCTGAAACAACATGCCGAACAGGCGGCGCACGGGGAGCAGTTGGCGCTCATCCAGCCCGGCGATGTTCCGGCCGTCGATGGTGACCTCGCCGCTGTCGGGGGTGATGAGGCCGATCAAATGTTTGAGCAAAACACTTTTGCCGCCGCCGCTGACCCCGATGATGGAAATGGCCTCGCCCTTCGCCACGGAGAAGGTCACCCCCTGCAAGACCGGAAGGGGGCCGAAACTTTTTTTCAAATCGCGCACTTCGATCATCATTAAGGCAGCATCCGTTGGAGCAATAACGTCAGGAAGAAATTGCTCATGAGAATGGTGATGGAGGAGTACACGACCGCTTCGGTGGTGGCGCGGCCCACGCCCTCGGCCCCTTGGGAACAGTTCAACCCTTTGTCACACGCAATCACCGCGATGATCGCACCGTAGATGAAAGTTTTGATCAGGCCCGTCAGCATGTCATTGGTGTGCGTATAGTGCAGCATGTTGTACCAAAGGTAGGTCGCATTGATGCCCAGAAGAAAAACGGCCACGATGTAAGCCGCCAGGATTCCGAGGCAGATCGACTCGGCCGACAACAGGGGCATGACGAGCAGCATGGCCAGAAAGCGCGGCACAACCAGATAATCAATCGGGTTGGCGGCCAGGGTGCGCAACGCATCAATTTGTTCGGTGACGCGCATGGTGCCGAGTTCGGCGGCAATGGCGGCCCCGACCCGTCCCGCCACCATCAATGCGGTCAGGACCGGCCCCAGTTCGCTGCCCATGCCCACGCTGACCACGGCCAGCGTGGCAGTGTCCATTTTGACTTTGTGAAACTGGGCGCCGGTTTGGGCGCACAACACCATGCCGGTGAACGCGCCCGTGATGGCGACGACCGATTGCGATTTGACCCCGATGAAATACATCTGATAGAGGACATCGTGCCATTTCACTTTGGCGCGAAAAAGAGACGAGGCAATGTCCCGGCACAGAATGGCGCCGCGTCCCACCCCGCCAAACCACTCGCGCGCATATTGTTTTGCAAAGGTCGTCATACGACGCCCGCCAAACTAAGCCAGGAGCCGTCCCTTTGCCAACCTGGAAAATCAGCCCCCGATGGACGGGGTCGCATCGCGGTTTTCGGCAACCCTTCCCCAAGAGATGGCTTCCCATTGATTTGTGCATAAAAAATGTTTCAAAATTCCATTGTTCATTAGCTGAACCATACAGTTAACATATCATATCGTCAACTGATTTTTGAAAGAATTTTTGAGAAAACTGTGATTTTTGGTGGCAACAGCGTTTAAGGCCTTGCGCGACAAAGACTTAAGAAAACCTTTGCAGCGCGAGCGCACAGATTTGACACGGTAGGGCGAGACTCTGTCGAGCCGTCCGTCTCCGCTTCGCTTTGGCGCGACAAGTGACCGGATCGATCTGGGGTTCGACGGAGTCTCACCCTACCATCTCCGCTTTGGTTACGGCTTTGCGCCTTATGCCCTTTGCGTTTGGTCTTCTTTCCGTATTTGTTCGCGGACAGAGTGGGCGGGGTGGGCGCATTCTCTGGCATGACGCGAACGCTTCGTCAGCAATATCCTGGGCCCATTAATATCAACTCTTTCTTTATGTCGTCGTGGCTCGTTCAGACGAAATGAAATGACATCAACCTTCAGTTCCTCCTTTCGGGGTTGACATCACCAGCCTGGCGCGGCTTAGTTCTCGTCGTTAGGCGAATAAATGCTGTCGAGACTTTAACATCCATTTCTGTGAGCTGGCTCGAATCATTCTGGAAAGGCCGGCCATCGCCGGGGGGGAGAGAGCGCGCGTCCGAACGGCTGAATAATTTTACGCCACGCGCCCAGCAGGTTCTGGCCCTGGCCCGGAAGGAAGCGGACCGGCTGCATCACAATTTCGTCGGCACCGAACACCTGCTGCTTGGGATAATCAGGCTTGGACAAGGCACAGCCGTCACGGTCCTCGGGAAGATGGGAGTTGATCTTGAAACTGTGAGACAGGAAGTCGAGAAACAGGTAGGCACCGGCCCGGACCAGAAGATGATCGGCAATATTGCCTACACGCCGCGCGTTAAGAAGGTTTTGGCTCTGGCCGCCAAGGAGGCCAAGGCCCTGAACCACACTTACCTCGGCACCGAACACATTTTGCTCGGCTTGCTGCGCGAAGGGGACGGGGTGGCGGCGCGTGTGTTGAAGAACCTTGGGTCAAGCTTGAGCAAACCCGGCTGGAAATCCTGAAAGAACTCGATCCCAACTTCACCGCCGGGGACACCAAACCCTCTGAACTGCCGCAGAATATGAACTTACCAAAGCCTCACCTCGATTCCGTTGACATCAATAAGCGATACGATGTTTATTGCTCTGAGCGGAATCAGCAGGTGGTGGTTTATCGCAATGCACTATTCAAAGGCAGAAAGAGGCTTTTGAGCACACGCGAGCATGATATTGGGTCTGAGTTTATTGAGTTAGAACAGTCGAATGGGCAGACAGTGTATTTAGCATTGCATTCCGTGCGTAAATTCTGTGAGCACGGTGGAGAGATCACTGGTGAGATCATCCAGCCGTAATCTTCTCCGCCGGCGAGAAGGAATGGAAAGGTCAAAGGCGTTGGCCGAAGCTAACTGGAGAGGGCTTCGGGCGCGGGTGGAGCGGCTGGGGTTTTTTGATTGAAAACGAGTTTGCCGTCCCCAACCGAAACCGTGATCGGTTCGTTGGGATGGAGACCGCCTTTGAGGATTTCTTCGGCCAACGGGTCCTCCAGGAGGCGCTCGACCGCCCGGCGCATGGGACGCGCTCCATAGGTCGGATCATAGCCCTTGTCCACCAGGAAATCCCTGGCCGACTGGTCCAGGACCAGTTCAATGTGCTTGCCTTTGAGACGCTCGGTCACTTTTGCGACTTCCATGTCGAGGATCTCCAGCAGGTCCGGTTTGGTCAGGGAACGGAAGACGATGACGTCATCGAGGCGGTTGAGGAATTCGGGGCGGAAGATGCGCTTGGCTTCATCGAGTATTTTTTCCTTCATCTTCTCGTAGCTGTGTTCGTCGCTGATGGGCGAAAAGCCCAGGGTGGAATTGCGGCGGATCAGCTCGGCCCCCACATTGGAAGTCATCAAGACGATGGTGTTGCGGAAATTGATGACCCGCCCCACGTTGTCGGTCAGTTTTCCTTCTTCGAGGATTTGCAGGAGCATGTTCATGACGTCGGGATGGGCCTTCTCGATTTCGTCAAAGAGCACCACGGAATAGGG
>Ga0326727_10017931_pt1 | contig 14559 bp, 10 predicted proteins | sample MB2enrmetagenome_FD_207643 | JGI IMG/M metagenome (GOLD analysis project Ga0326727, IMG submission 207643) | Lab enriched peat soil microbial communities from McLean, Ithaca, NY, United States - MB29MY | ecosystem: Environmental > Terrestrial > Soil > Wetlands > Peat | place: USA: New York...
AGCTGCGAGGCACTATTCTTCTCCGTGAAATGTATCCTGAGCAGGGCACGTGATGCTCAGTTCTCTTATGACACCACCCGCGCTGATCGTCGAATTCCTGCTTTTGTTCCTCGCTTTGCCGCTGGCCTACCGCTTTTCGCCGGTGCGGATTCCGGCGCTCCCGCTGCTCTGGGTTGTTTCCGGCTACGCCCTCTGGCAGCTCATCCGCGACCCGCATTTGAACCGCGGCCAGCTTTGGAACGCCGCACGATTGCCGAGCCGCCTGCCCGCGAATCTGGCCATCTTCGCGGCCGCGGCGCTTCTCCTGTGGCTGGGCGTGCATCGCTTCGCACCCCAACTCGAGTGGAGCTTCGTACGCCGGCGCCCAGCCTTTTGGGCCCTGGTGATGGTTGCTTACCCGGTGCTTTCGGTCTATCCCCAGGGGCTGCTTTACCGCGCGTTCTTCTTCGAGCGTTACGCGCCGCTCTTTCCAGGCAGTTGGACCATGATCGTAGCCAGCGCCGCTGCCTTCGCCTTCCTCCATATCGTCTTCCGCAATCCGTTGGCTATTGCGCTGACCTTTACAGGTGGAATTCTCTTCGCCTTCCGCTACGCCGAAACCGGCTCCCTCGCAACCTCCGCCTTTGAGCACGCGCTCTACGGCTGCTGGCTCTTCACCATCGGTCTGGGCCAGTACTTCTACCATGACAGAGCCATCGGTACGGTGAGCACGCTGATGCGGGGATAGGCAGAGCGGGCCAGCCGTTTTCGGCTGGCCCTCGGTCACTGCCACAATATTCAGCGTGCTCTAAAACTTCACGCTCGCCGCCCGCGGCGAAATCCCGCTTATCATCGCTGTCAGCGCCTCGGCATAAGCCGCCGCGCCTATCAGCGCCGTGCGGCTCTCCAGAATCACCCGCACCGGCATGTTCACCAGCAACCGGCTCAGCCGTCCCTTGTCGGTAAACGCCTTCAGGAACGTGCCGTCCTTCAGCTTCTCCAGAATGCGTGGCGCGATTCCTCCGCCCACATACAGCCCGCCCACCGAAAACACCTTCAGCGCCAGGTTGCCCGCTTCGGCGCCGTAGGCCGAAACAAACATGTCCAGCGCCATTTCACAAATCTTGCTTGTGGCCTTTAGCGCCGACTCCGTGATCACCGCATTCGGATCCTCTTTGGTCATCCGCTCCGCCAGCCACGCCGGTTCTCCCAGGCCTCGTACCTCGCGTAGAAACTCGTAGCAATTCGTCAGTCCCATCCCGCTCACCACGCGCTCAGTGCTGATGCGCCCGTTGTACTTCTGCCGCAGAAAGCGCAGCAGGTCGATCTCGTCCTCGTTGCGCGGTGCAAAATCTGCGTGACCGCCCTCCGAGGGGTAGGGAACGTAATTGCGCCCGTCCCAGACGATAAACCCTTCGCCCAACCCGGTTCCCGCCGAAATCAGCGCACGGTTACCCACCTGACTTGCGTCGCCCTCGCTCAGGGTGAAAATCTGCTCCGCGTCCAGCTCCGCAATCCCGTACCCATTCGCCTGCAAATCATTAATAAGAAAAACGTAATCGATCTTCAGATTGCGCGTCAGCTCGCGTCTGTCCAGCGTCCAGGGCAGGTTGGTCAGCCGCAGCTGCCCGTCCCGCACCGGTCCCGGCACGCCAAAGCATGCCGCCGTCACCTTCTCCGCAATCAAAAACTCCTTCACAATCGCTTCCAGCCCCGCGTACTCCTTGGCCGGGAACTGCTTGTCGCGCGTGTGTTTCAGGTTGCCATCGATAAAGTCGAACAGCGCCAGGTGAACCTTGGTGCCGCCGACGTCTCCTGCCAGAATCATTCATTTCCTCTCTAAAGCACCGCAGCCTTGCGCATCCGGCGCGGGCAGCAGCGCCACCGTGGCACAATTCAGAAGCAAGCTCAGTATACCGTTTACCGGCGTAATCAGTTGGCTGGGCAGCCGCTCCACGTAGCGCGATTCCATCAATACCTCTTGTAGAATCTGCGCTGTATCCTCGCTGCCCGCCGTGCCAGCGCCGCCGCATCCAGTTCCACGTAATACACAATCTTTCATTTATGGGCAAGGGAAATGACGCAACAATCCCGCTCAGGAATTGAATGAAAGAACTCCAAATGTGAGAACGATGGTTTCCGCCCGGGACGCGCCGCTACCGCCCCAAATACACACGGTACTGCGTCTCGATCACGCCCGCCGCCCGCGCCAACAAGAGCTTCGACACGTTGTACTGGTACAAGCTCTCCACCAGGTTGCTCTCGGCCGTAGCCAGAGACGCCTGCGCTATCACTAGCGGCAGGTTGTCGTCCACGCCTGCATTCACGCGGTCGGTCTCGTCGCTCAAGGCGCGAGTAGCCAGGCCCACGTTCGACCGCGCCACGTCCACAAGCTGCTTGTTCGCGTTCACGTCCAACAGGGCCGCGCGCACCTGCTCGTCGATGTGGTTACGCAGGTCGGCAAGCTGCGCGTTCACGGCGTCCAACTGCGCCTGCGACGCATCTTCATCGCCGCGCAGCCGCGCCTCGCGGAAGAGCGGAAAGCTCAGCGTCCCCACAGCGGCGAAGTTACCGTGCGTGCCCGCGCCGCTTACGGTGGTTGTGCCGTAGTAGCTGTTAAAGCTCAATTTTGGCAGCCGCTGGCTGCGATAAGCCGCGTGCACCGCCTTGTACTCGACCACCTGGTTCTGCAGGTTCAGGTAGTCCTGGCGCGATCTGTATGCCAATGCCCGCACCTCTTCCGGCGTCTCAGCGGCCAGTTCGCTGTAGGGGGCCTGATCGGTCAGCTCGATCACCTGTCCGGGATCGATTCCGATCTCGCGCTTGAGCAGGATCAGGTCCTTCGCCTGCTGATTCTCAGCCGCGATCAGTGCCTGCTGTTGCACCTGCAGTTGCACACGCGCGCGCAACTCGTCCAGATTCGCCGCCGTGCCGGCTTCGTGCTCGGCGTGAGCGTGGTCTTCGAGCACCTGCGCCTGTGCCACCAGCGCCTTTGCGTTCTCAACCTCGCCCTCGTCGGCAATCGCGCGCAGATACGCCGTCGCTACCCGCTGCACCACCTCACCGCGCGCCATAATTCTGGCGAAATCCGCTGACCGTTCCGAGGCGCCCGCCGCCTTCCAACCGGCAATGACCGGACCGGAAAACAAAATCTGGTTGAATTGGATTTGCCCGTCGGTCTGGTCGACGCGGGTAATGTTCGGCGGCACCGGCGTGCCCGCGGGAAACCGCGAGCTGAACTCCAAAAACGTTTTGGGCGAGAAGCCGATGGTCGCAAGATCGTACATGTGGTAACCGGTGTCGCCGCTCAGCGCAATGGTGGGCAAGAACTCCTGCATTACCTCGTTCTTTTCGCCGTGCAGCGACTTTTCTTCGTTTTCGGCTTCTTTTAGGCCGAGATTGTTTTTCAAGCCGCGCTCGACCGCATCGTCAAGCGACAGCTTTAGCGCCTCGCCCATCGCCGGCTGCGCCGTCACACTGCCCCAAAAGGAATCCGTCGCAGACGTCGGGTTCTGTGCCTGCGCCCGCGCGCCCACAGAGGCGCCGGCAGCAGCCAAAACCAAGATGCCCGCCAGACCCGCCACGTCCCGTCTGAAGATAAAATAATGCCGTATGTTCACTCCCATCATTCTCTCAGATGTGCCGCACGGAAGAGGGGATTCAGCCGCCCATGAACATGCCGCCGTTCACGTCCAGCACGTGGCCGGTAATGTACGAGGCCGCATCGGAAGCCAGGAACTTCACCGCCTGCGCCACATCCTGCGGTGTTCCCCGCCGGCCCAGCGGGATCGTTGCCATCATTGCGGTGTTCTGCTGCTCGCTCAGCACCGCCGTCATGGGCGTTTCAATGTATCCCGGCGCCACGGCATTCACGGTAATGCCCCGTGACGCCACTTCCCGCGCCAGCGACCGCGTAAACCCGATCAGCCCCGCCTTCGATGCCGCGTAGTTCACCTGTCCCGCCTGCCCGGCGCGCCCCACCACGCTGGCGATGTTCACAATCCGTCCCCAGCGGTTCTTTAGCATGGGGCTCAGCAGCGCTTGCGTCAGCAGAAAAGCTCCCGTCAGATTGATGGCGATCACGCTGTCCCAATCGGCGCGCTTCATGCGCAGCATCAGATTGTCGCGCGTGATGCCGGCGTTATTCACCAGGATCTCCACCTTGCCGAATTTGTCCAGAATCGCCTTTGCCCCGGCCTCAATCGACTCCTGGCTCGACACGTTCATCGTGAACGCCGCCGCCGTCGAGCCTGCCGCAGCCAGTTCCGCAGCCGTCTCGGCCAGCTTGGCCTCATTCATGTCCGCCAACGCCAGCGTCGCTCCGGCAGCAGCCAGTTCCAGCGCAATCGCACGCCCAATACCCTGCGCCGCGCCCGTCACCAGCGCAATTCTTCCCTGCAAATCCGCCATTTCTCTCCTGGACCTCTCCGCGCGCTCTTCAGCTCAAGCCGCGCCTTTCCATCGCTCATTATAGGTGGGGCATTTCGGGCAAAATGAATGAGCGGATTTGAGTGAAAGGAGCCGGTAGCCCGTAGCCGGGAGCCAGCAGGGAGTAGCCACGAGCTACAGGCTACCGGCTCTTCTCTGACCACTGACCACTAATCACTGTTTTTACGACGGCGTCGCCGCCACCGTCACCGGCCGCGCCGCCAGCGCGGGACGCAGCAGCTCCGCTGGCCAGATGTAAAGCGCCAGGCGCCGCGAGTAGTGCAGCACAGGTTCCATGTTCGGCAGCTCAATTCCGACCGCCGCCGCCAGGTCATTGCGCTCAATCTCGGCCTCCGCCTCTTCCAGCGGCCACGGCACATGATGCAAATTTGCGCGGATCGGCTCCCCGGACCGGTTGGTGCTGAACACGCAGTTGCGCTCCGCAATAAAAAATTCGAATGTCCCCGCACGCGCCTCCGCCGTCTTGCGGCTCGGCCCCAATCCCCGGTAGCGGGCTTTGAAGATCACCTGTTTGCGCGTGAACCGTCTCCGGCTGTAGAACGCAAACTCCCGCTCCGATCGAGGCTCCATGTGCATCTCCGCCAGGCAGTAAGGTAGGTGATAGACGGCGTGCGCCACAGCTACCGCAAGCAGGTTGCTTGAATCCACCGAAAAACAATGAAAGCCCGGCGTCCCAGTGAACCGGTCGCGGACATAGGTGCGCAGATTCAGATCGGGAAAGCTGCGCGCGCCGGGGATCGGAGGCACGCCGCGGATTTTGATCCGGTCCAGCCAGAACGGCACCGCACCCAGCCACGCCGACCCCTGAAACGTATCGGCTTCCAGCCACTCTGGCAGCAGCGCCTCAATCGACTTGACCGGAATCGGCCAGTGCGCAAAAAGTAAATCGTTCCATCGCTGGGTCATCGCCCAGCGCCCCGTCGGCAAAGGCCGCGGTTTGTGCGAAGTACGCACCAAATACTCCCGCATGGCTGCTCCCGCACCCTGGGGGCTCCAGCTCTTTGGCATCTCTCGTAATGGTGCGCTCACCCTGATCCGTGGAGGGCTTTCGCCTCCTTAGACTCGCGCCAACACACCTACGCCGAATCGCTTCACGGACTACGAAAAATGCTCAGCTGGCGTCTTGCCGCCCGAAAAAGTTTGCGTTCGCTGGCCGTCGCAGCAGCCACGCACGCTCCCCTATGCCGTATTCTGTCCGCGAGACCATGCTCATGTCCAGTGAATCTTTTTCCGCCCCCGCCCCCCGGAACCAAACTGATGTCTTCGCCGTCCACGGCGCCGATCCCGAAATCCTGGCCTTCGCTATGGCCAAGTACTCCCGTTCCGCGCTCTCCATGCGCGATTCCCTCACCGAAATCAGCTCCCAGCGCGCCAGCCAGTTCCTCTCGACCTTCTATTTTCAGTACGGCCACCGTTCCATCGCCGACCTCGCCCATATCGCCTTCGCCGTCGAGCGCCTCAGCCTGCTCGCCGCCATCGTCCTCGTCGACGAAACCCGCTGGGACGGCCAGGAGCGCTCTACCCGCTACCAGAACTTCCTTCAGTCCGGCTGGTTCTTCCCCGAATTCGGTCAGGATGCGGAACCGGCCCGTCTCTACTCCGCAACCATCGAAAACCTCTTCGCCACCTACCAGTGCGTCAGCGCCGCCGTCTTCGATCTCCTCCGTACCCGCGTGACGCGCCCCGAAACCCTCAATCCCGAAGCCTACGAGCGCACTCTCAAGGCCCGCGCCTTCGACGTCGCCCGCTACCTGCTGCCCCTCGCCACCAACACCTCGCTCGGCCAAATCGTCAGCGCCCGCACCCTTGAAACCCAGGTCTCGCGCCTGCTCTCGCACCCCGCCGCCGAGGTCCGCCTGCTCGGCCAAAAGCTGCGCGAAGCCGCCACCGGCCCCGCCTGGAACCTCAACGCCCAAGCCGCCCAGGCCTTCGTCGAAAAACTCAAAGCCCTCAAAGACGATCCCGCGCCCTCGCTCGCCGCCGAAGCCGCGCAACTCTTCACCCGCGAAGTCAACACCGCTCCCACGCTCGTCAAATACGCCCAGCCCAACGACTACCTCATCCAAACCCAGGCCGAACTCGCCCAGGCTGCATCCGATCTCCTCGGCGACATCCCCATCGCCGACGCCCCGCTTGTCGACCTCGTCGAGCGCACCGAGTCCCTCGAAGTCGAGCTCGCCGCCACGCTTCTCTACTCCGCCTCGCACCACTCCTACCGCCAGATCCGCGACCTCCTTTCCGGCTTTCCCGCCACCCGCGTCTCGGAAATCGTTTCGCTCGGACTCCGCCATCGCGGCAAACACGACGAGGCCCTTCGCGTCTTCCACGCCGGAGCCGCTCTCCGCTTTGACATCCTTATGGACATCGGCGGTTTCCGCGATATGCACCGCCATCGCCGCTGCACCCAGATCATCCAGGGCTTTACCACGCTGCATGGCTACGAGTCCCCCGGCGCCGCGGACTTGCCCGCCAAACCCCAAAACGACTTCGACATTCTTGCCGAAGCAGGCGTCCTCGCTGACTACCGCTCCGCCATCGAATCCGCCCACCAGGCCAGCGTCCAAATCGATGCATCGGCAGGAGAAGGAAAGCACGAGCCCCACTCCGCTTTCTACCTGCTCCCGCTCGCCACGCGCGTCCGCTCGCTCTTCAAAATGGACTTCGCCGAGGCCCAGTACATCTCCGAACTCCGCTCCGCGCCTGCCGGCCACTTCAGCTACCGCCGCGTCGCGTGGGAGATGTACCGCGCCCTCGAGCGCCAGCACCCCACGCTCGCCCGCCACATCCGCGTCACTGACTTTACCCAGCCCATCGACCTTTTTCAGCGCTGAAGGCTCTTCCCGCAGTGCGCGCCGGGCGCCCTAACCATTCTGCAGTTTCATCGCGGAAAGGATGGGAACCCACGCGCAAAGCTGTTAGCCTGAAGCAGCCCAGATTCTCGCCATTGGCTTCAGAGCTTTCCGTCTTTGGAGGTCGGGATCAAATGAACATCGCCTTCCCCGGCAAAGTAGTCCTGGTCGCAGGCGGCGCCGGCAGCTTAGGCCGCGCCGTCAGCCTCGCCTTCCTGCAGGAAGGCGCCAACGTCGTCGTAACCTACCGCAAACAGCAGGAATTCGCCGGCCTGCAAAACGCCGCCGCCGCAAACGCCGCCGCGCTCGAAGGGCACGTCGTCGATGTCACCGACGAATGTGCCGTAGCTGACCTTGTCGCCGCCATCCTTGCGCGCCATGCCCAGCTCGACGCCGTCGTCAATACCATTGGCGGCTACGCGGGCGGAATCAAACTGTGGCAACTGGAGACGAAGGTTCTTGACGCAATGCTGTCGATCAATCTTCGTTCCGGCTTCACGCTGGCACGCGCAGTCCTGCCGGCCATGTTGAAGCAGCGGCACGGATCCTTCGTCAACGTAGCGGCAAAAGCGGCCTTCGATCACGGAGCCGGCGCGGCCGCATACGCCGCGTCCAAAGCTGCCGCCGTGGCGCTGATGGATTCCCTCGCCGCAGACGCCGCCGGAACCGGCGTGCGCGTGAACTCCGTTCTGCCCAGCATCATGGACACCGAGGCAAACCGCCTCGCCATGCCCAACGCCAACTTCGCTTCCTGGCCCAAGCCCGCAGACATCGCGCAAGTTATCCTCTTTCTATCCAGTGACGCCGCCAATACCATTCATGGAGCCGCAGTGCCGGTTTACGGCAATCTCTGATTCCTCCGCGCGGCAAGTACGATCTCGACGTAGTCGGCCACTACGCGCGTCCATCCTTCGCAACCGTATCGCCGGACTCCAGTCCGGCTGTCGTGGAGGTCTTTGACACCCAACCGCGTGCGCCCCACCCTCGAGTACCATCCTCAGCGGCCGTAGTCCGCCATGTCTGCACGCGCACGAGTCTCACTCCTCAGATCCCTAGATCTTGTACTGCAGATGTTCCAGAACCGGGCCCAGTGTCATTACGGGCAGGTAGCTCAATGCCGTCACGATCACCAGAAAGCCCGCGAGCAGGAGGCCAAACGACAGGGAGTCTGTGCGAAGCGTTCCTCCTGATTCTGGCGTGTTTCTCTGCCGCGCAAAAAGGCCCGCGAAACAGAGAGCGGGAACGGCCAGACCAAAACGTCCCGCCATCATGGCAATCGCAGTGGCCACGTTATAGAAAAGTGTATTGGCGTTAAGGCCGGCAAGAGCCTGGCCGTTGTTGTCAAACGACGAAGCGAATGCAAAGGCGATCTCTGTCAGTCCATGCGGCCCGCCGTTGGTGGTCAGGCCCGCAAGCCCGGCCTGCGTCAAAATCGCAATCGCCGTCAGAATCAGGATCGTGACCGGGCCGGTCAGCGCATACAACACGATCATCTTGTTTTCGCTCGGCCCGATCTTCTTGCCCAAGTATTCCGGAGTGCGGCCAATCATCAGCCCGGCGAGAAACACCGCGATGGCAGCGGTCATCACCAGTCCCGCCAAACCCATGCCTAAGCCGCCGAAGATGACTTCTCCAAGCAGGAGATTGGCGAGCAGGACGAGACCGCCAAGCGAAGTAAAGCTATCGTCGGCTGCATTTGCCGATCCCGTGGAAGTGTTCGACGTGACTACGCCGCCCAGCACGGTGCCCCCAATCCCGAACCGCACTTCCTTCCCTTCCGTGTTTCCGCCGGCCTGAAGCCGGCGGTGCTGGAAATCGGCGCCATGAACGAGAGGATTCGCGCGCTGTTCACTCATGTGCAAGGCAATCAGCCCGCCGCAAAAGAGAAACAACATGACCCAGTACAGAAGCCAGCCCTGGCGCCGGTCCTTCACCATTCTTCCAAAGGTGCTGGTCAGGGCCGCGGGAACGAGGATAATCGAAAGCAGCTCCAGGAAGTTCGCCAGCGGCGTGGGATTCTCGTACGGATGCGCGCCATTGGCATTGAAGAAGCCTCCGCCATTCGTCCCCAGATTCTTAATCATTTCGAGCGCCGCCACCGGTCCTTGTGGAATCACCTGTCTCTGGCCTTCAAGCGTGCGTGCAACCGCGTAAGGATAGAAGTTCATCGGAGCTCCCTGCCACACCAGCAGCAGCGCTCCCATGATCGCTCCGGGCAGAAGAATCCATAGCAGGCTGCGCGTCAAATCGACCCAGAAGTTTCCCAGAGTTGCCGAAGATTCCCGCGCCAGCCCGCGGATGAAGGCAATGCCCACTGCCAGCCCCGCGGCCCCGGCCAGAAAATTCTGCGTGCAAAGTCCCACCATCTGGCTGAAATAGCTCATGGTGTTTTCGCCTGCATAGGCCTGCCAGGTGGTGGTCGTGGAGAAACTGATTGCCGTATTGAAAGAGAGATCGGGTGAAAGTGGAGTCGTTTGATATGCGGGGAAAAACCAGGGAAGGAAGCGTTGGAACCGGAGAATCGCGTAGAGCAAAAGCGTGCCGATCAGACTGAAGACGATGAAAGCGATTGCGTATTGCGCCGCCGTCATTTCGGCCGAGGGGTCCACTCCCGCGAGGCGATAGATCCATCGCTCCACGGGAACGCATAATCGATCCAGCGCGGTTCGTTGCCCGGTAAAAACCCGGTGCATGTATCCGCCCAGAGGCTTTACGCACACGGTGACGATCACTACAAACAAGATGTACTGCACTGCACTGTACACGTTCATTTCGGCGCCGGCTTGCCGGCTTTCACTCAAACAAAACCCACTTCAGTGTGGCACAATCAAGATAAAGAACTTGGCACAATAAACATAAAGAAAAAGTATGGACTTGAGAGCTCGCGCATTACTGAAAGTGCAGGCAGTTGCCCCATCCGCGTTGTCATCCTGAGCAAAGGTGGTCGCAGACCCCTGCGGCGGCCGGAGTCGAGGAACCTGCCTAAAGATTCAGCTAAGTCCTTTAGATTTGACTCAAACAGGGACCGTCGAATCTTTATGGTCTTGGGTTGCCCAAAGGGCCATGTATGACTGCGGTTGCTTCTTGCGGCGATTGCAATTCCAGAATCACTCTGCCCGGGAACCGGCGCGCGAGCCGCTTCTGAAAAGACGAACGTGGGTATGAATCCAAAGCGCTGCGACTTGGCTCGACAAGGGCTTGCGCGGTGCCTCATATTTGTTGCATGGTCACGAAGATCAGACGCATCGGAATTCTCACCGCCGGCGGCGACAGCCCAGGCTTGAATGCAGCGATCCGCGGTGTCGGCAAGACCGCGCTGGGCTGCTACGGCATGGAGGTCGTCGGTTTCCGCGACGGCTTTCGCGGCCTGGTTGAGAACCACAAGGTCAATCTGGATCGCGCGGCTCTTTCCGGTATTTTGACGCTGGGCGGCACGATTCTCGGCACCAGCCGCGACAAGCCGCACCGCATGGTGATCAACGGGCAGACGAAGGACATGACCGGCGTCATCCGGGACAATATGAAGAAATGGGGAATCGATTGCATCGTCTGCCTGGGTGGAGGCGGCACGCAGAAGAACGCCCTGCGGCTGCATCGGGCCGGCATCAATGTGATTACTTTGCCGAAGACCATCGACAACGACGTAGCCATGACCGACGCCACGTTTGGCTATGCCACGGCTTTGGACATTGCCACCGAGGCGATTGACCGGCTGCACAGCACAGCGCACAGCCACCACCGGATCATCGTGGCCGAGATCATGGGGCATCGCGCAGGATGGTTGACGCTTGGCGGGGGGTTGGCGGGCGGCGCGGACGTGGTTCTGATTCCCGAGATTCCGTACAACGTGGAGAGGATTGCCGAGGCAATCGGCCAGCGCAGCAAGCGGGGGAGCAACTTCAGCATTGTGGCGGTGGCCGAGGGCGCGATGAGCAAGGACGATGGGCGCATTTTTGAGTGCGCGGAGAAGAAGCTGGCACGGGCCAAAACGCTGAACGGCAAGCTGGAAGCCAAGCGCGAAATCGCCGCGCTGGAGGTGAGGCATCAGGGTAATACGCTGCGGCTGGCGCAGCAGCTTGAGCAGCTCACGCACCTGGAGTCGCGAGTGACGATTCTGGGCCATGTGCAGCGCGGGGGCACGCCGTGCGCGGCAGACCGGATGCTCGCCACGCGTCTGGGCAGTGCGTGCGCCGACCTGATCAACGAGAGGCGCTTTGGGGTGATGGTGGCGGCTCGCGGCGACGGCACGGAGCCGGTGCCGCTGGATCAGGTTGCGGGCAAACTCAAGTCCGTTCCGCGCGACCACTCATGGGTGATCGCAGCCCGCCGGGTGGGGACGTGTCTTGGGGATTAGGTGGGCGGCTGTTTGCGGCAGGTATGGGCCGGCGCGGCATTTGGTGCTGGATTGTGGATGCTGGCCGACTTGGCGGGACTGATCCATCCGACCTACCAGCCGTGTTCTGACACAAGGCGCCCGCGCCGTTGAGTCTTTCTGCAAGCAGTGGGGCCGTACCCTGACGCGGGAGCGATTGATGCAACCGGTTCCGGATTAATCTGAGCTGGATTCGCACTCTACCGCTAATGGACGGGCGGGTTCCGTTTGGCGCCGCCGCGCCGGCTCTATATTAGGCAGGAAGGCCGTCAACAGCCCGATCAAGGGCAAGAACGAACAGACGTGGTAAACGTAGACGATGCCCCGCACGTCGGCCACCTTGCCCAGCACGGCCGCGCAGGCGCCGCCAATCCCGAACGAGAAGCCGAAGAACAAGCCGGAGATCATGCCGATGCGCCCCGGCACCAACTCCTGGGCAAAGACCACAATTGCCGAAAAAGCTGACGCCAGCACGAGGCCGGTAATGATGGTGAGTACAGTGGTCCAGAAGAGATTAGCGTAGGGCATGGCCAGCGTGAACGGCAGCACGCCAAGGATGGAGCACCATATGACCAACTTGCGGCCGATGCGGTCGCCGATAGGGCCGCCGGCAAAGGTCCCGACCGCCACCGCACCCAGAAACAGGAACAGGTGTATCTGGGCAGCCTGCACCGACAAGTGGAATTTACCCATCAGGTAAAAGGTGAAGTAACCGTTCAGGCTTGATAGATAGGCGAACTTGGAGAAGATAAGCACCACCAAGACGGTGATGGCAAACGCGACCTTGCTGCGTGAGAGGACCTGGTCAGTGCCCTGCGCGCGAACCGCAGTGGCTTTGGGCTTGAGCGGACCGCGGCGCTTATACCATGCGCCCACCCCGGCCAATAGCAGCAGGGCCAGCAAGCTGAGCAACGAGAAATAGCGCAGGCTGTATTGCCCCAGTGGCACGACGATGAATGCCGCCAACAACGGCCCGATAGAGGCGCCGGCGTTGCCTCCCACCTGGAAGATTGACTGGGCCAGGCCATGCTGGCCGCCGGAAGCCATGCGGGCTATGCGGCTTGCTTCCGGATGAAAGATGGCCGACCCGACCCCAACTAGCGTGGCCGAGAACAGGAGCATGTAGAAGTCGCGCGCCATAGACCATGAGATCAGTCCCATAGTCGTAACCGCCATGCCCGCCGACAAGGAAAAAGGGCGCGGGCGGCGGTCGGTGTACATGCCGATGATGGGCTGAAGAATGGACGCCGTCAGCTGGTAGGTAAGCGTGATCAGGCCGACACGTGCGAAGCTGAGATGAAAGCTGCTCTTCAACACGGGGTAATAGGCCATGATCGTCGTCTGCACGGTGTCGTTCAGCAGATGGCAGAAGCTGATCGTCAACAGGATGCGAAAGAGAGTTTCCGTGACTCGGGCAGGTAGTGGGCTCGACGGCGGGCTCGAGATTGTGGCAACTGGAGATTCTTTGGTGGCCATGATCAGGCCCGCCCTTCCTTGTGCTTTCTAAAGAATACATAGTAATCCGCTCTTTCCGGGAACGCGCAGACGTTGTGCGTTCGATCTCAAGCGGCGCCTGCGTGTGAGGCTGCTGCAGCCGGGGAAATGCCCCAAGCACGGAAGTAATCTTCAAGTACCACAGGTGTTCCGCCGATAGACGATTTGGAGGGGCATGTATGGCGACCACACCTCTATTGCCCGGTAGTTCCCGCGCTGCCGAAAGTGAGTTGGCGGCCGGAAGGCATTACGCGGCGCGGCAACCGATCCTGAACCTGCACGGCAGAGTGCACGGGTACGAACTGCTTTTTCGCAATGGGCCCGAGGAGGCGTTCCGCGGCGATGGCGAGTTTGCCACGCGCAATATGCTGGACAGCGCGATGCTGTTTGGTCTGGAGAAGTTGACCTCGAACCTGCCGGCATTTGTGAATTGCACGGCGGAGACGCTGACCGGCGGCCTGGTGCAGATTTTTCCGGCAAAAATAACCGTGCTGGAGATCAGGGAAGGCATTGAGCCTTCGCCGAAGTTGATTTCGGCTTGCAGCAGCCTGCGGGCGGCTGGGTACAAGCTGGCGCTGGATCACTTGACATGGAGAAGAGGCAGTAAGGCTTTGGTGGAAGCGGCTAATTACGTCAAGGTGGATTTTGCAAGGACCGACGCAGAAGAGCGCCACGAACTGCTGCGCCGCCTGACGGGCGCGCCGGTGGCGCTGGTGGCCGAAAATGTGGAAACACAGGAACAGTTCGCGAAGGCGCGCGCCGAAGGATTTTCCCTGGTGCAAGGCTTCTACTTTTGCCGGCCGCTCCTGCTGAAGAACCGCGGGGTGCCGTCGAACTGGCTTGCGCAAGTGGAGATTTTGCGGCAATTGCAAAACGAATCACTCAACCTACGCAAGCTGACGGAACTGGTGAAGCGCGACCCATCGCTGACGTATCGTTTGCTGCACCTGATCAACTCTCCCATATGCGCGATGCAGCAGAAGGTAACCAGCATTCAGGCGGCACTGCTTGCGGTGGGAGAGGAGACCTTCCGCCGCATGGCTACGGTGGCAATCACCAGCGAGATGAATGCCGGACAAACCACGGAATTGCTGCGCATGGCGTTTGTGCGGGGTCGATTCTGCGAGTTGGCCGCCGCGCACAAGGCGCTGGATGGCACGGAGCAGTATCTGCTGGGGCTGCTGAGCCTGCTGCCTGCCATGCTGCGCGTTCCCATGAAAGAACTGACGCCGTCGTTGCCGCTGCGCAAAGAGATTTCAAGGGCGCTCGAGGGCGAGCAGGTTGCCGAGCGCGGTCTCCTGGAATGGCTGGAATGGTATGAAAAGGCCGACTGGGCAGCTTGCGACAAGTTGGAAGAGACGCTGAACGTCGGCGCGAGTACTCTGATCGGTTGCCACCAGGAAGCCATGGCCTGGG
>Ga0326727_10017932_pt1 | contig 14559 bp, 14 predicted proteins | sample MB2enrmetagenome_FD_207643 | JGI IMG/M metagenome (GOLD analysis project Ga0326727, IMG submission 207643) | Lab enriched peat soil microbial communities from McLean, Ithaca, NY, United States - MB29MY | ecosystem: Environmental > Terrestrial > Soil > Wetlands > Peat | place: USA: New York...
GCCGTTCCGGCAGTTCGCTCTTCATCACATATTCATCCACCAGCCACAGGATTCGCTCCGGCATGTCGCAGAACGCTGAAAGCAGAACAATCGGCAGATTGGGGAACCGCTGCTTGATATGGCAGGCCACGGCTTCCGCGTCCATGCCTTCCCGTTTATATTCCAACAGGACCGCTGCCACCGGCGTTTCTTCCAACATCTTGATCGCGGTATAGCCGCACGACGCGATCTTGACGCAATACCCATGAGATACCAGAGTCGCTTTGCGAAGCTCCAATAGTTGTGGACAGTCGTCGATGCACAACACAGTGGGGGATTCCATTACCACATCTCCTCTAGGAAAGTTCTGATTAAGTCCCTGTGGTCCTCCGTGCAACCCTGTGTACCCTGTGGTTTAAGGTTTTCGATGGTACTTAATCAGAGTTTCCCTAGATCGTTACAAGGTGTATTTAGATCGCCTTTGTCCTACGTGCAGCACCCAACATGCCTGCCACGTCCTGATAATGCTTGCGGAGTGGAACAGCCTTTTATTGGGGCGTGGCGATGATTACAAACTCTAGGCAAACGGCGGACATCTGTCTGGTCAAAATTGAACACTTCCCGCGAGCTGTTTCCGGGTGAAGCGGGCTTGCGATGGAGACCGACAGTCGAGGCTAAAATGAGTCGCCATTGGTATGGACTCATTCGGCGACGTGACGGCGCTCACCACGCGCACTGGGAGCGAGCGGCTGGGGACCACGGCCAAAGGCGATACTGATTTTTTGTCGAACGCCAGAGGACGCGCTTCATACCTCATCAGGCGGTTCGGCCTTAGATCCACGGAGGGGTGAGGCGCAGACATTGCAGGCTCCTTAACGGCATGGTCCGACTAATAAGGGGCCGGACGCAGGGTGAAGCAGGCGCCAGTAGGGAACGCCGAATCCTTCTGGCGCTGGAGACCGTGATACTTTTCTTCAAACCGAGCTTCGTCGTCCGCTCAACAGGTTAATGACCAGAACCACCAACCCCACAACCAGTAATAAGTGGATCAAGCTTCCGCCGATATGCAAACTGAAACCCAGAAGCCACAAAATCAGAAGAACAACGAAAATCGTCCAGAGCATGTCAATCTCCTTTGCTTGTTCGCGAGCGCGCCAATGTGAATCTCATCTAACGTCCGCAGATGAGCTGTTTCGCGCGAACGGATAAGAGAACAACTGAGGGCTGTGCATCGCCATAGACACACAACCCCGACTGATAAGTGTCCGTAGATCGAGGCTCGGAATCCCTAGTTCTTGTCGGATTTGGCTTCGCTTTTTGCACCGCGAATTTCCGCCAGGAACGGTTGAGCCACGGCTGGGACCGCCACTTTTCCTAACAGCAACGCCCGAGTTGTGACGTTGCTCCCATAGATCGCGTGTCGGGAATCGCTGTCTTGGCGGAGCGATGCGCCCTCCAGCGTGAGCCCGGCAAACGCGCCCTTGGCACGGGAGTAAGTCAATATCTCAGTATCCAACTTCCAATCCGTCCCAGCCTCGGCATGACGCCCAACTGGACCCGCTGCCGCAGAAGCGTCCCCTCCAACTTGGAAATTGCTGGAGAGCAGCCTTTGCATCGCTTTGTCATTCTGGAAGATCATGACCACATCCACAGCTTCTACCCCGATCTGCAGGCCCCAGCTTCCGCCCGAAATCGTGATGAACGCCGGCGCGCTCCAGCCATTTGCCGTGCGGCAGGTGGCGACGCCCTTGCCTTCTTTGGCGCCGAAGATAAAACCAGCTTTGACCATGTGCGGTATGACGCCCACGCACTTTGCATGATCTAAGACTTCTTCCGGGATTCCCTTGTCGGGCATCCCCATAATTTCGTGCATCACATTGGTGGCATTCTCCAGCCGGTCGGTGGCATCTTCCCGTGCCGACCCTGCCCAACACAGCGTGCCGAGACCTAACATCGCAAGTACAAGCATTACTCTCTTCATGGGAAAACCTCATTTCTGTCGCCTCTGCGCGGCTTTTGTTGCTTAGCGCTGTGTCTACAGTCGCACGCAATTCCGGTCGGGAATGCCGGCGCATCAGGTCGATTACGACCTTACCAAACGGGAATTGGAGCGGTCTGAGCAATACTGCTCACTTGCCACTCGGTACTGTCGTCAATTGTCGTGAAAGTAAAAGATCGGCTGGCAAAGTCAAAATCTGGACGGGCCATCTGCCGCGTGCCCCTTCGGGATCGGGTTGCGGGTAAGGCGATCTTCGATCCGAGTCACGAACTTCGGTGTAATGGCCTTCATCATATGCTGGATACCGGGCCTAAATTCGTGGAAGACGCTGATCCCGGCGTCGCTGCCCATCGTCGAACCAAAATCATTGAATGTCGATGAGGTGGATCGAGCCCAATAGGGACGGTATGCAGTGTGGACCGCAACGGAAGTCAGCAGCCCGAAAAAATACGAAGTGTTCAGCCTCCCCTTCCCGTATTCATCACGCACGACAAAAATGCGCGAAGCGGCGCTGGAAGCCCGGCCCATAAAGCTGCCGCCGAACGAAAGGTAGTCACGCGAGTGCTGCTTGAACAATGGCGGATAGACACCATTTCGTTGTGAAGTCATAAGTAGCGCGACGTGTTGTTTCTGTTCTCGATCAATCAAGAGGTTTAGGCGATCCCGAGGCGATTGAAGACGGGGACTTTGACAATGTCCACCACGAATGCAAAGACAACTGCTCCCACCAACGTTGCCCCAATCACGAGTAATGGCAGAGGTGTCATGGCGATGCCGCGATTCGCCATGGTTGCGGCGATCGAGAGATCGACTACCGACGATAGTATGAGCAACGAACTTGGGCGAATCGACCAGAGGCGCTGACGAGTTCGATTCGCATAGGTGGTTGCTTGATTGCCAAACACGACGGCCAAGAAGACGAGAGTCCGAAGAGAATCAATCCCAAGACCTAAGCGGTATTTTCCTAGAGCTAATACGGCGATGAAATACGCCAGCACCGAGATACCCATGAAGACGCCGGCAATCGTCAAGTTACTAACTCTCCATGCATTGGGTTTTGGCGAAGGATGCACGTTGTCTGTCGTCATGGACATACCCAGGAAGTCGCCGGTGATTAAAACAATGACCATCAACATAGGCGTTAGAATCGCGTGTCCGGTCATAATCAGACCCACCGCAATAAATAGCACCTTCGCAATTTTGCTTGTTACAGAGTTCAACGTGTAGGTGAGGATTCGCTGGAACGTTATCCGGCCTTCTTTCACCGCAGCCACTACGCCATCAAGTCCGGGCTTAGTCAGCACGATTCCGGCCGCGGACTTGGCAACGTCTGTCGCTGTCGAAACCGCAATTCCCATCTGCGCTTGCCGCAGCGCCGGCGCGTCATTGGCTCCGTCGCCGCACATACCAACGGTATGGCCGCTCTTTTGGTAGGCCTTCACGAGGCGATACTTATCTTCCGGAAGGACTCCGGCAAACACCGCGAAGTCTCGCGCACGAACCCGCTCCGGGATTGACCCGGGCGGCGAGATCGCGCCATTGAGTCCCACCGCTCGCGCGATGATCGCCGCGGTTGCCGGCGCATCGCCGGTCACCATCACGGTGCGCACGCCCAAAGTGTGCAGTTCTTTGATCAGTTCGGCGGCATCGGCGCGCGGTGGATCGCTCAGCGCGATGAGTCCTGCAAGCCGCATCGGCGCTGGCGTGCCCACAGCAACGGCCAAAACGCGGAAGCCTTTCTCTTCGAGTGCGTGTTCCGTCGCGGCTGCTGTTGGCGCTGCTTCCGTCAATTTGATAACCGCTGCAAACGCACCCTTCACTACATGTAGCGTGCCGCCGTTCGCATCCACAGCTATCGCCTCGGACATTTTCGTCGCGGGATCGAAGGGAACGAACCGGGTCAACTTAAAAGTCAGTTTCGCCGGATTGGCTGCACTGCTTTTCGCAAACGCAGCGCGGATGGCTGTATCCACGGGATCTTGTCCACCATCCGAACTGGTTAGCGCCGCCAGTGCCAGCACATGCGCATCGTCAAAGCCAGCCTCGGGATGGATGGCAGTTAGCGACAGTTCATTGCGCGTTAGCGTCCCCGTTTTGTCCGTACAAAGAACGTCCAGCGTCGCCGCCTCGTCCACTGCCGACAATCGCGTTGGCAGCACACCCAGGCGCGCCAATGATTTTGCGCCCAGTGCCGCTGCCAGCGTAAACGTAGCGGGCAGCGCTACCGGGATCGACGCCAGAACCGCCGTGAGAACCAGCGGAATAATCTCTCCAATCGGCATTTTGCGGGCGTGGGCGTACACCACCAGCAAGACGATGACTAGGCCGTTGAAAATGGCAAGATTTCGCACCACACGCACCACGGTCTTTTGCTGGGTACTCTCGACATGGGCAGTGCGGACGAGCTCCGCGGTATGGCCAAACTTCGTGTTAGCCCCGGTTGCGGTAACGGTCGCCGTGGCTTCTCCGCGCCGCACCAGTGCACCGGCGTAAGTTTCCAGCCCCGCTCCAGCTTCGATCGGAACCGATTCGCCGGTCAGCATGGACTGATCGAGCAGGATCGATCCCTCGACCAACTTCACGTCGGCGGCAACCACGCCACCGAGAGACAGCTTGACCGTGTCGCCTGGCACCAGGTCATTAGCAGGGATGTTCTTCCACACGCTGTCGCGCAGCACCGAAGCCGTAAGCGCCAACCGCGATTTCAGCGCGGCGAGCGTAGCTTGAGCATGGCCCTCCTGGAAAAACCCGAGAGCGGCGTTGAATGCCAGAAGCCCCGCGATGACCGCAGCCTCGACATACTCGTGGAGAACTACCTGGAGGATGATCGCGGCTTCAAGCATCCACGGGACCGGAGCCCAAAACTTGGCCAGCGCCCTGCGCCACGGTCGTAGGGCCGTGTCTGGCATGGCATTGGGGCCGTACTTTACAAGACGCATACGGGCTTCATCGCTTGTGAGACCGCGCGACAGCTTATCTTCATCGTTACCTTGAGCTACGCTCGCGATGGCATTCGCGTTGGCAATTTCCAGTGGCATCGTTACCCCAAGACTTCCGAGCCAATAAATAGGCTCCGCACAGTAATCTTAGTGAGTCGAAGGAATTCGCACTGTTCACTTTAGAACACCACGTCATCGCGGTTGGAGATTCGCGTCGGCGGGCCAAGCCTGTACCAATCCTGCTGGCGATGGGTGAGGGCAACCACTGAAGTCGACTAGAAGCTATCTCATAAATGGTTTTGGGTAGGGCATGGCTTTAGCCGTGCCGCTCCGAGCCAATAAAGACGTGGGCTTTAGCCCCTGAGGGAGCGGACAGTATACTCCCTCGATTCATTATGAGATGGCCTCTAGTACCGTGACCGTGTGATGAGTTCCACAAGGAGCGTCTGATGGTGCCCCAGGTTCGCGCCCGTTCTTTGGGCGCTAACCTGGGTGGACCAGCCTTCCCCCGTACGACTTATCACACGGTCACAGTACTAATACTTTGACCGCATGATTTGTACCACTTGACCGCCGGGTGTAGCGCCGCCGTCCCGGCGGCTGTCCGGCGGGCGTCCTCGCCCGCCGCGCCGAGGGCGAGACGCCCTCGGGACAGCCGGCAAGATGCCGGCGCTACTCGTTTTCCACGCGGTAATCATCCCACGGTCACGGCACTAGTGGCTGCGCCATGGCGAAGGCTGACTACCAACTTGCCCTCAACGCGTGGCATTCGTAGGCCGTTATCTTCGGCGAACGTCGCATACACGAAAGGCAAGGGAGAAGAAACGGCCTGGTTCGACAACGGCTCCCCCTGGGGCGTAGAGTTGCGGCCCGGCAGTGTCGAAAATCGTGACGTAGCGAAATCTCTTGGCCAAGGAGATCAAGCGGTCCGGCGACGAGCTTGGGATTCTGGGCGGCGACTCTCGGGGTCGCTGGATTTCTGCACACGTTTGTACTCGAATAGGCCGACCAATCCTCCCAGCAGTGAGAAAGCAGCTAGGACGACGAGTATCGGCCAGTAGTACCGCGCGAACAGAGTTACGATGTGTCGTCCGTAATGGAACCCGAGATATGCAAGGACAAAAAACCGAACGCCGCGCCCTACGGCCAGAGCGGTCAGAAACTTCCTGGTGGGATACTGCATGGCGCCGGCGGCCAAAAGCATGGGCACGATGGGAAACGGCGGCGGCAGCAGCGCGGGGACCGCGACCGCCGCGAAACCCCAGCGCGAAAAGATCGCGTAGACCTTGTTGGTTGTCTTCTTCGAGAACCTCTTTTCCAGAGTCTCTTTACCACCCTTGCGAGCCATGCGGTAGGTAAGATAGCCGCCGATGAGGGCCCCAGTCGTCGCCATCATTGCGTAGTAGAACCACATGTCGCGACGGTGGGCAGCTAGCAGGATGGTGACAATGTCCGTGCTACCCGGCAGAGGGATGACCGAGTTATCGACCAGGCCCAGCAAAATCAGGCTGGGGCCGCCGAGATGGACCAGCCATCGCAGGGCGGTTTTTTTCGAAACGAGGAGAACGATCGCAAGCAAGTGCATCGTGTCCATTGGAGCAGCGTTGCCGCTCTATCCCTGCTAACTTCCGATCTACAGCCGGTAATACGCTACTAAATCTTAGACCCTGCAGAAAACCATTTCTGTTCAATAACGGACATATCTCATTTTGGCCACAAGGCGGTAACCGCAGAGGCGTTTGGTAAGAAGAAGACGTTAGTGAGCAATAACGAACAGCTTTCTCGTTCCTACGCTGTCATAGTTCGGGTTGGTACTTAGGTCAATGGATCGAGAATTTCGGTAAGCCGCCGAGGAGACGAAATATGTCCAAAGAAAATTCAGTGGTCGCGATTTATCACACGCATACGGGCGCGGATCAAGCGATTAAGGAACTTCAGCGTGGCGGGGTCGACATGCACAAGTTGTCGATCGTCGGCAAGGGCTACCACACAGATGAGCAGGTGGTGGGTTACTACAACACTGGCGACCGCATGAAGTATTGGGGCAAGATGGGCGCATTCTGGGGAGGCTTTTGGGGTCTCCTATTCGGTTCCGCGGCTTTCATGATTCCGGGCCTTGGTCCAATCCTAGTGGCTGGACCGCTGGTGGCGTGGATCGTAGGAGCGATGGAAGGCGCGGTAGTGGTAGGAGGGTTGAGCGCTCTGGGCGCAGGACTTTACAGCATAGGAATTCCGAAGGACAGCATCGTGAAGTACGAAACCGCGATCCGCACCGACCAATTCTTGGTGATCGCTCATGGAACGGCAGCGGAAGTGGCCAAGGCGAAGGACATCCTGGAAAGCACGCATCCTCTTTACTGCACTCTACACACCGCCGAAAACATCGCGGCGTAGCACAAAACTGCGAGCCGCATTCGGTGGGGGGCAAGCACAGTCATAGACTGGCTTGCACCCCCGTGCGGCGGAACCGCAATGGCAAAGTTCTACACTCTGGTATCTCCTGCCATGGCGAACGCTACTGTGGTTTTGATGCCGTGGCCGCTGAAGCCTGAATCGGTTGGGCTGGGGCTGTTGACGAGATACCTGCTTGTGCCTGTTTAACAGGCGGGATCTCGGTCCCGACCGGATAGATGACAATCCGTACAGTACCCCAGCTGGCGTCCGAATTCGTATCCGTCTGCTTTCCCATTCCCAAAGTTTTGAGCTGACTATCGTCGAATCCAAAGTTTTCGACGAGATACTCGCGCACCACCATGGCCCGCGCTTCCGTTAGCACCAAGTCCTTCTGGGTATCGCCTTCCATGCCCGCGGACACCACGATCACCGCAATGCCGAACTGGTTATTGGCCAGGAACTCGCCGCCAGCGTTTAGAGATTTCTGGTCCTTCAGTTTGGCCGAATCTTGCTTATCGAAAAGCAGCTTTGCGCTGTAAGTGAACTCTTTTGTGGCCGTGCCTTGCGGCAGCCGCTCGATCTCATTTTTTGCCAGCTCGGCGGAATCCTCGTAGCCGCGCCTCTTGAAATACCCGCGCAAGAAGAAGTTGTGCTTCAGGGCTTCCATATTCTCCTGAAAGTCGGTAACCCCCGCTTGCGCCTGGAGCATCGTGTCATGCATGGTGCTCGTCGTCTGTTCGAGGTTGTTATAGAGCTGTTTGTCGTTCACCAGCGCTCCTACGGTTCCCTGACCCTGATTAATTTTGGCACTTATCGAGTCTATGTTCGCCGTTGCCCTTGTGGCATTCTGCACGGTTTGCTGGCTGCTGTCCAGAATGCCGCTCGCCTTTTTGAGCAACTCCGCCATTTCGAGTGGCGGCACGCTCGCGAGCATATCGCCATCCCGCACATCGGCTGTCCCGGCGGACCCAAACGAGATCGCCACAAACTGGTTGCCCACCATCCCCTCGGTTGCGATCGAGGCCACGGAGTCGCGCTTAACGATCTCGTGCGTCGACTTGCCGAGATCCATGATTACCGTGACCTTGTCGCCCGGCTTGTGCGGCAACAGGATGCTGCGCACAGTCCCACTGTGGACGCCACCGATCCGCACATCGCCTCCAGCATCCAGGCCCGCCACATTGTCGAATTGCGCCTTCAATTGGTACGTCGAGCTGAAAAGATACTGCTTGCTCCCAATGATGAAAACGCCGGCCACTAAGATCGCCAGTGTCACAACTATAAAAGCCCCCAACCGCGCCGTCCTCGACATACTACCTCCTACGAATGCCTTAGAAATTCCCTGACGAACTCGATGTCACTCTCTTGAAGTTCTTGAAAGTTGCCTTCGATCGCGATATTGCCGTCATTGAGCAAGGCCAACCGGTCTGCAATCGTCTTCGCGCTGTGCAAATCGTGGGTTACTACGATGGATGCCATGTGATGTTCCGCTTGGAGCTTGAGGACCAACTCATCGATCTCCGCGGCGCTAATGGGGTCGAGACCGGCGGTAGGCTCGTCGAGCAGCAGAACATCCGGCTCCAAAGCCAGCGCGCGCGCCAGTCCGACTCGTTTCTGCATGCCACCGGAGATGTCCGAAGGCATCTTCTCGAAGTGGCCTTCCATGCCGACTTCCACCAGCAGCGCCCTGACCCGCTCGTCCTGCTCGGACTTCGACATCGTCTTCTTATGGTGCCGCAGCGGAAAAGCCACGTTCTGCTCGACGGTCAGCGAATCGTAAAGCGCGCCTTGCTGAAACAGAAAACCCATTTTCTTTCTGATTTCTCCAATTTCGTCGAGTGCCATACCGGCGATGTCTTGTCCGTGGATGCGAACCGATCCCGAGTCGGGCTTCTCCAGGCCAATGACGATCCTCAGCAATACGCTCTTGCCGGTGCCACTCCGCCCCAGCACCGCCAGGGTTTCGCCGCGCGTCACCCTCAGGCTAACTCCGTTCAAGACCTTTTGACTTCCGAAGGACTTATGCAAGCCTTCGACGGCGATAACTGGCGCGCTGCCGTCTTTCTCGGCTTTTGTTTGCTCCACGGCAATTTGTTCGATTGTGTTCATACCTTGTTTTCAAGAGCTGTCTAATCGACGGTCACGGAAAAAATATAATAATGATTTTCACCAGCACCACATCGGCGATGATCAGCATTAGCGAGGACAACACCACCGAGCTCGTGGCCGCGCGGCCCACGCCCGCGGCCCCTCCCTGTGTACGCATTCCCTGAAAACACGAGACCAGCCCAATGATCAGGCCGAATACCATGGTCTTGAACGTGGGTGGCAGGAAATCGTTGAACCCGGTGCCCTTAAAACCGCTGCGGACGAACTGGTGCAACGAGAGCGGCTCAGCCAGTGCCTGCGCAACCCAGCCCATTACCAGGCCGCATAAGTCGGCAGCGAGGGTCAGCAAAGGCAGCATCAGGATGCAAGCCAGAATGCGGGGCGCCGCCAGCAGCCGGTAAGGATTGACCGCGGAGGCCTCGATGGCATCGACCTGCTCGGTCACTTTCATTGACGCCAGCTCTGCGCCAATGCCAGCGCCCACGCGGCCACTTACTACCAGGCCGGTGATGATAGGGCCGATCTCGTGGATAATGGAGAACACGATAGCGGCGGGAAGCAGCGACTCGGCCCCAAATCGAGACAGGCTATGACGGGTTTGCAACGCGAGTACAACCCCGATGGCGGCGCCAGCCAGAGCCACCAGCGGCAGGGACATTGATCCAATTTCGTCGAGTTGCCGAAACAATTCGCGGAATTCAAACGGCGGCGTCACCGCTGCGCACACAACTCGCCAGAAAAATATGCCCAGATCGCCGAACCACTCGAGAAACTTGACGATCAGGCCTATGCAGGAGTTCACCGCTGGGGACTCGAGTAAGATCCGCTCCCCCGGATGAAGAGAGTCCATGCTTGCGACTGCGCTGGATCTGTGGTCGATCACGGGTTTGCACTCGGATCTGGCGCTCCGTGCGTATTGTTCAAGTGCATGCGAGAAAGCAACGAGTGGGGCCCACTATAGAGGAATTCAAGGGCGATATTTCCACCCACATACCACAGCAAGCTGTAGTTGCCCATTCGGAATCCATCCTTGTAATCGTAGCGGCCGGGATACCACGCATAGACGGCAGTCATGCTGCCGGCATACGGTGCGACCAGAGCAGGGATGGAAAAGACACGATGGCCATCGTCGCCGCGCCGTGCTGTAAGGGTGGAAATCACGGCATGGCGCAACCGCGGAAATACGCCCTTGCATTCACAGCGGTAATACATCGCATCTTCGTGGAAGGCCTCCGAGAGCCCATAGCGCGTCGTTGTAGTTATCGCTGCGATGCCGAAGTCGGATCCGAATCGCTTGCCATAACCCTCCACGCTTTGTTGCCATTCCGGTGGGGAATTGTACGCCTGGTGTATACCAGCCGCGAGCCCGGCGCCGACGATGGGATAGGGACCAAACGCATCGAAAGCATAATTGCGAAGCTTAATCGTCTGCGTCGGACGCGTGTAGGTCAAATCGGGTTGCGGATTAGCCGTACTTACTGACGAGACAGCAGTGCTGGAGGAGTCTCCCGAACCAACCAGCGACTGCGCCTTTGCCAGCAGCGGCAGGGCTGCAAGGCCGGCGATTGCCAGCAGCAAGAAAATGGTTCGTCGTATCTTCATGTCACTATTCTCCTTGGCACGATTTACATAGAATAACAACCAAGCTCCGCATCGAACGATCCTTGTGCCTTCATGCGGTAAGTGGACAAGTCCCGTGGTTGCATTGGCACGCAATCTCAACATCTTCCGATCCCGCTTCTTTACAGGCTTGACTGCAGTATTTGTCGCCAGTTGGTACCAAGCACCGACATGGCAGGTGCGCACACTTATTTTGCTCATTTGTCGTCATCATTTGGTCTTCCTTCCTTAACTCAGTTCATCAGACATCGTTTTGAGATACTATTCCCAATTTCTGCCGCTTCAGGTTCTCGCCTGGTTTGTCGACCTCAACCGGCAAGTCTATCCGACCGTCTTTCGAATCGATCTCGCCAAGCAAGAGTGCCGAGCTGTGCCTGATCAAATACGACCGAGAACCAGGAGAATGACAACGATGCAAAGGATAAGGCCCAACCCTCCAGTCGGGTAATAACCCCACTCTCTGCTATGTGGCCAACGTGGTAATGCGCCAAACAGTGCCAACACTAAAACTATGATCAATATAGTTCCAAGCATATTTCACTCCTTTTCCGTCACCCTGCGCCGGCGTTTAATCGTCACACCCACAGGGCGGCGTTGACTCTGTCTTAATTCCAGCGCGGCGTCCCCGATTCTCAGATTCCACACCAGAAAACAACATTGAGGGAGAGCCAGCCTTACTTATAGGCGTTTCGCTGGTTTATTACTGGTCAAAACTGCTCAATGTGGAGAATAGGGTTTCGAAACGGTGGAGGTGCGCTCGCGGCATATGGGGGCGTTGGCAGCGGGCAGATCGCAAATGCATGACGCGGGACACGCTTCGATCGCTGCGTACCAAAATATGAAATGGCGCGGGCCCACGTAGTGGACCCGCGCCAACATAAGAGTCAATCGACTTTCTTATGCCTCAAGCGGCCTCACGCAACACCTTGCAGTCAATTCGCTGCTAATGAGGGTGCTTTTCGGCAGGGGGAGCTTCTTTCGCAGGTTTCGGCGCAGTCTGTTGACGAGGCGCAGGCTGCGCACGAGCTGCAGGCGCCGGACGAGGAGCGCTCTGCGGACGAGCCGCAGGCCGAGGTGCAGCCTGTTGACGCGCTGCCGGCTGCGGACGAGCCGCTTTATTCTCATTCGTGCGAGTTGCAGCTTCCTTGTTCGCAGCCGCCTTATTCTCACTCGTACGAGTTGCCGCTGCCTTATTTGCAGCTGCCTTGTTCTCATTCGTGCGACTTGCTGCTTCCTTGTTGGCAGCCGCCTTGTTCGCACTGGTGCGACTTGCTGCTTCCTTATTCGCAGCCGCCTTGTTTTCATTCGCACGCGTCGCAGCTTCCTTGTTCGCAGCCGCCTTGTTCTCATTCGCACGCGTCGCAGCTTCCTTGTTGGCAGCCGCTTTATTCTCACTCGTACGAGTTGCCGCTGCTTTGTTCTCGGTGGCCTTAGTCTCGGCTGACTTATTCTCACTCGCGCGAGTTGCTGCTGCTTTAGTCTCGGCTGCCTTATTCTCATTCGTACGAGTTGCAGCGGTCTTGTTCTCGGCGGCTTTGCTTTCTGTGGCCTTGTTCTCGGCTGCCTTGTAAGGCGCTCCCGCCGCTTTGGCCGTTACCACTCCATGACCGCTAAACTCCGCGGGCTTCGCAGTTGCAGCGATTGCCGGCCGTCCGTGGTTCACGGATGCCAAGAGCGCGTGGTTGGTACTGGCAGCATGCACATGCTGGGTTTGCATCGCCGTTGGCGACCTGTGTTGCTCGTGCGCCGCAGTTTCTTCCGCAGCGGTCGGGCGGGCGTTAATTCCACCCTCGCCGCCGTTGTAGCTGACACGGTTCACCGTGGTTTGGTTGATCACGGTTTTGTTGTAAACGTTGTGAATGTTCGTGACGTTCACGTTACTCACCGAGCGGTTGTAGAAGAAGGCGCCGTTGTTCCAATGTCCGCCTTCATAGCCGACACCACCGTAGCCGAAGCCGTAGTTGACGCCACCGTAGAAGCCGACATGCGGCCCCCAGTAGCCTTCATTCCAGCCGAAGGCGTTGCCGCCCCAGCCCCAATAACCGGGGGTCCAGAGAAAGCCAACTTCGGGGGCCATCACCCACGTACCCGGCACCCAGAAGTAGCCTTCATCTCCATAAGCCCAGTAGCCGGGCGTCCACAAATAACCATCGGCGGGGGCCATGGGCTGCTCGTACACAGGCAGCGCGGGCGGAGCGATCGTGACAGACACGCCGAACTGCGCGAACGAGGCGGCCGACATGGCCAGTAGCAGAAGTGCGAGCGACAGAAAGCGGATTGTGCGCATTTTGAATCACCTTGCCAGATCATCCTTCGATTGCCCGGTTGTACCTTGACTGCTGCGGGCTGCGCGGATGGAACGGCGACGCGTCGATGCAAGGATTCCACAAACGCACTGCCATGACTGTTCACTACTGCTCACTTTTCGGGAATGGCAGAATTAAGCCTGCGAGTTCGATTGCTGGCGGAATAGCCTTCCGGTCGCCGGAAAGAAAGCAGCGCGAGCCCAAACAGTGGGCCCGCGCCGATAGCAGCTAAGTTGGTTGCACCTACAGACGACACCGGGGCATCCTCTATAGTGTGAAGCTGAGTACAAGGTTGACGCCGGGAAACGATGCGTTGCACAGGTAATACACACCGTCAATTTCGATAACATAAACGTTTTGTGTATAGAGCCAGTTACTGGGCCACGGGTCGACGAATCCGAACGAATAGCCACCGTATTGGAAGCGGCGATTATTGTAATCGCCTTGGCTGACGCGAAACGTATGTTGCTGTCCAAAACTGGCCTTGAATTTGTCCGCGGGGATGCGGCCGCCGCCATTATTACTGGCGCGCTGTGTCTGCTGCGCGGCCTTCTCCGCCGGCTTGGTGTTCTTGTCTTCTTGCTTTGCGTTCTTTTCTTCCGGCTTGGCGTTCTTCTCCTGTTGCGCCGCTGGTTTTGCCTCTTGCTTTGTAGACTTCTCTGGTTGCGCTTTTTTCTCGTCTTGGGCAGGCTTGGCTTTCTGTTCTTCCTGCTGCTCGTGCTGCTCTTGGGCATATATCGGAGCAGCGGCTACGAGGGTCAAAGACAGAAATGCTGTGGTCATAACTCCAACTAGTTTCATAGGTGTTGCCTCCATTATCGAATCGTTGCGTACGCTTGCTCTACTGCAAGCTCCCTGTTGTCACGATGGCCGGGGTGCCGATAGCTTCGCCGGACACGAGAAGTTCTACTCTCCGGTTTTGCTGACGCCCGGCGGAGTTATCGTTCGAGGCCACCGGCAGGGTGTTGCCGAAACCTCTGGACGTGACCGAATTTGTCGATACGCCTTCTTGCACCAGATAATCGCGTACTGAGCCAGCGCGATTCTCAGACAATGTTTGATTCATTGCATCGCCGCCCACATTGTCCGTGTAGCCGCCGACTGCAATGTCGAGTCCAGGATAGGCGAGCAGAATGCCGGCGACCTTCGCCAGCTTTTCCCGCGCACCGGGTTTCAACGAGTATTTGCCGGTATCAAACAGAACATCGGACAT
>Ga0326727_10017934_pt1 | contig 14558 bp, 15 predicted proteins | sample MB2enrmetagenome_FD_207643 | JGI IMG/M metagenome (GOLD analysis project Ga0326727, IMG submission 207643) | Lab enriched peat soil microbial communities from McLean, Ithaca, NY, United States - MB29MY | ecosystem: Environmental > Terrestrial > Soil > Wetlands > Peat | place: USA: New York...
TGGGTGCTCCAGATCATCAACCAATCTGCGGCTCCAGCCTGTGAATAACTTCCATGAAAAAGCCATTTGCAAAACAGAGAACAACTCCCCGCCCTCTCCTCCACAAGTGTGTGGAGGAGAGGGAGAACACGGGGAAGGGTTCCCTTCATGAGCCAGCCATGCAACAAAGAGGCCCCGGGAGGCCATTCACCGGCCGTCGTCCTGCAGGATGACCATCCGGTTGGAGCCGTTGCTGATCAGATTCATCATCAGGCCCTTCTTCGGGTCCGCCGCCTTCAAGGCTTGGTGAAATTGCTTCAGATTGGTCACGGGCTGGCGGTTGATCTGCGTGATGATGTCGCCCGGCTGGATGCCCTTTTCGTCGGCAAGCGAATCGCGCTCCACCGCGGTCACGATCACCCCCGGATTGGGTTCGACTCCGTATTGTTCGGCCAATTCCCTGGTCGCCGGCTGGACGCTGAGGCCAAATGCCGGGGAGACGCTTTGCGCGTCGGCCTGGCGCCGGGCCTCGGCCAGGCTGGCGTCCACGGGCAACGCCTCCGTCCGCACCTTGATGGAGAGATGTTCCTTGCCGCGGACAACGCCCAGCATCAGGACGTGGCCGGGCGGCTGGAGGATGATGGAATCCTTGAGCTCGCGCGCCGTTCGGACGGTTTTGCCTTCCACCGAAACGATGACGTCGCTGGCGCGCAATTGGGATTTTGAGGCCGGGCCATTGGCCGTCATGCCCACCACCACCACGCCGTCGTCGGTGTCCGGGGCCAGCGATTTGTCCAGGTTCTTGTATTCGGGGTCCTCGCGCAAATCTTCAATATAGACGCCGATCCAGGAGCGGGTGAATTTGCCCTCGGCGATCAAGTGGTCCTTGACGCGTTTGGCCAGGTTGATGGGAACGGCAAAGCCGATGCCGGTGTTCATGCCCTCGATCATGGTGTTGATGGCGATGACTTCGCCGTAAAGATTGACCAGCGGCCCGCCGCTGTTGCCGGGGTTGATGCTGGCGTCGGTCTGGATGAAATCCTGGTCCGCGTAGCCGCCGGTTTCCCCTTCAAAATTGCGTCCCTTGGCGCTGACGTGGCCGACCGTGACGCTGTAGCTCAGGGCGAAGGGAGCGCCGATGGCCAGCACAAACTCCCCCACCCGCGTGCCGTCGGAATCGCCCAGGCGTGCCGGGGTCAGGCCCCGGGCCTTGATTTTGAGCACGGCGATGTCCGATTCCGGATCGGTCCCTTTGACGGTCCCTTCGTAAACCCGCCCGTCCTTGAAGCGCACGAGGATTTTCTCCGCATTTTCGACGACGTGATCATTGGTCAAAATATAGCCGTCGTCGGAAATCACCACGCCCGAGCCTTCCCCCCGGACCTTCTCCGGGCGCGAATCATGGCGGTGGCGGTGGCGGCGGGGCCGGTCATCGGGCGGGACCAGGTCCCACCAGGGCGCTTCCGCATCCCCGTCGCGGACTTTCTGCGTCACCTCGATCACGACCACGGCGGGGGAGACTTTGTCCGCCACCTCGATGAAGGCGTCGTTGAGCTGGCGGGCCAGGGTCAGGGCGGGGGAATCCAGGGCCGGAACGGACCCGCTGCCGGCCAGGAAGGCCAAGGCAGAGAGGCAGTAGAAGCCAGGTATGAATCGGCGCAACATTTTCACCCCACCACCATCGCACCATCGGTCGTTTTTCGCCAAAACTATTTGGGGGGCGCCCCCATCGGCAATTGACTTGGCGGTGGAGCGCGGCTAAGGTTTTGCGACGATGGCTGGCACTATGCAAGTTGTAATCGAACAACTCCTCACGCTCCAAGACAGGGACGGCCGCATGTTGCACATCAAGGACCAATTGGCCCGCCTTGCGCCGGAGCGGCAGATGCTGCAGGACAGGGCCGCCGCCGCCAAGGCCGCCTTGGAAGGCGTCAAAACAAAGATCAAACAGGGGGAGGCGGAGCGCAAGAAGCTGGAAACGGAAGCGCAGGCCAAACAGCAGCAAATCGAGAGATATTCCCTGCAACAGTTTGAAACCAAAAAGAACGAGGAATACCGCGCCCTGGCCCACGAAATCGAAACCTGCCGGGCCGACATCAGGCGCCTGGAAGATCAGCAATTGGAACTGATGGAACAGGCGGAAAGCCTGCAAAAACAACTCCTGGCCGCCAACCGCGAAACGGAGGCCGCCGCGCAGTTGAGCGACGGCCAGCTTAAGGAGATGGCGTCGCGGGAAGAGGCCCTGAAAAGCGAGCTGGCCGGGCTGGAATCCAATCGCGAGCAACTGACCGGCGTCCTGGAGGCCAGCGTGCTGAAGCGTTACGAACGGTTGCTGGTGCAAAAGGGCGGCGCGGTGGTGGTGGGCATCCAGCACGGCGTTTGCGGCGGCTGCCACATGAGATTTCCCGTGCAATTGATTGTCGCCTGCCAGGCCGCCCGCGAATTGGTCACCTGCCCCAATTGCGGCCGCATTTTGTATTACACCAGGGACATGGACCTGGCGGTGGCCGAGTAACGCGTCTATATTCTGTTATGCCAATCACATTGGACCAAATCGTTGACGAAACCCGCCAATGGCCCGCGGACGTTGTGGCGGAGTTGGTTGACCGCATCCTCCTGGCCCGGCACGGCGGGATTGAGCCGGAGGTGGCGTCGGCCTGGAAGACTGAGATCGACCGGCGGATTGCCGAAATCGAGGCAGGCAAAGCCCGGGGTATTCCAGTCGAGGAATCCCTGGCCCGCATCCGCAAGATTGTGGGCCAGTGGCCCCTCGCACCTCTCGCACTATGTTGGCTGAGAGGACTGGGGAATCCGGGGAATCCTGCTTGTCTTTTCGGGCGGGCAGGCCTACATTAAAGCCGCTATGAGCCTGGTGGAAATTGAAGCCGAACTGGACCGCTTGGGTCCGGATGAACTCCGCCGCCTCGCCTTAAAATCGTGGATGACATTCGTGGAGAAGGAAAGATGCCAGGACGGGGTCAACGAGTGCGACGAAGATGACCCGCGCCTGTTGGCCGCTTTGGACGAAGCGATTGCCAGAGCCGATGCGACTCCAAGCCAGGGCCATTCGGGGCGCGATGTTCGCGCCCGGTTGAACGAATGGACTACAAGGTAATTTTCAAAGACACCTTTCTGGATGACCTTGAACGAATTGTGCGGTTTATCGCCGTTCACAATCCGTCAGCGGCGCGCAAGCTGGGTGACATGATTATTCAAAGAGGGGAGATCCTCTGTTTCTTTCCCGAACGGCACCCAAAAGTTCGTCAACGCCCGGGAGTCAGGCGTTTCATCGTAAAGAACTACTTCAAGGTGTTTTACCGGGTGCTGCCTGAATCAAGAACCGTGGAAGTGCTCCGTTGTTGGGATGGCCGACAGGGCTTCGATCCTATCTTGTAATCCGTGGGCAGCAGCAATTCTCGCAGCAAGTGTCGTTGGAGCCTGCGGCATTGTTGCGGCCGGTGACCAATTGGCGGCGATGATCAGCGAGGAGGAGCGTGCTTCTTAAATTGCCGAAGGTCCCTCCTCTTTGAGTTTTTGCGCAAGCCATTCCTTGATTTGAGCCTGCCGGGGCAAGCCTTTGCGGCGGGCGACGCGGTCGATTTTGAGGATCATCCAGTGCGGAATGTCCAGATTGATCCGCTCCTTCTCAAGCAGAGGACGACTCGCTTTGGTGAGGTCAAAATAGTCCATGACGTCCCCGCCCTGGTCAAACTTTCTCTCCAAATTTTCCGCTGTCGTCTTATTGTTCATAGTATGCCCTGCGCTCATTGTCTCGCGAACGGCGGACGCTGATGATCCTGGTTGCGTCGCCTCGTTCCGTAAAAATTGTCGTCCATAATTTGCCTTCTCGCTGCGCCACGAGCAGTTTTCTCGGCTCGCTCGAATGCCGGGCCGGCACCAACAAACCCTCGACATCGCGCCACAGCTCCTGCGCCGTTTCAAAATCGATTCCATGCTTGGCGAGATTGGCTTTGCTTTTGGACGCGTCAAACTCGAAGCGCATTTATGGTATAAAAATGCTCCATCCCAAATCGGATGTCAAGGGATAAGTTTTTCCCATTCTTTGGAAAATGATCCATGCTGCCGCGTCTTGTCATTTAGGCGTATTGGGGTTAATTTTGGGTTGATTTCAGAAGGGCGGAGGATCGCTTTCGTCCCGCAAGGGACGGAGGAGGAAAGTCCGAACACCGGAGGGCGCGATGCCGCGTAACTCCCCGGGGAGATAAACGCGGGAGGAACGCTTCAAGGCGTTCCGACGGACAGTGCCACAGAAAACAAACCGCCCCGCCCGCAAGGACGGAGCAAGGGTGAAAAGGTGAGGCAAGAGCTCACCGCCCGGCCAGTAATGGCCGGGGCACGGAAAACCCCATCGGGTGCAAGGCCAAATAGGAAGCCGAGGAGCGGCCCGCTCCGCGTTCCGTTCCACGGAACAGGTTTCGGGTACTGGCTGCTGAGACAAATGATTCTCTCCCCCGGCTCGGCCGGGGCAGACAAAATTCGGCTTACAGCCCTTCTGAAATCTTCCCGGGCAGATGAGCGGCAAACCATTCCCGCGCCAGGCGCGCCACTTCCTCCAGCGCCCCGGGCTCTTCGAACAGGTGCGTGGCCCGCGGCACGATTTCCAGCCTCTTTTCGCCCCCCAACTGCTCCAGCGCCAGCCGGTTCAACTGGATGACTTGCGCGTCCCGGCCGCCGACGATCAACAAGGCGGGAGAGCGCACCTGCCGCAAGGCCGGGCCGGCCAGGTCCGGCCGCCCCCCGCGCGACACCACCGCGGCCACCCGCTCCGGCCGTTGCGCGGCCGCCAGCAGAGCCGCCCCGGCCCCGGTGCTGGCCCCGAACAATCCAATCGGCAACCCCGGCTCCCGGCGCGACATCCAATCCACGGCATGGACCAGCCGTTCCGCCAAAAGCGCCACGTCGAAACGAAGATGCGTCGTCTGCAAATCGACCACCTCCTCGTCAGCCGTCAACAGGTCGAAGAGCAGCGTCGCAAAATGTCCTTGCTGGAGCGCCGCGGCCACGAACCTGTTCCGCGGGCTGTGGCGGCTGCTGCCGCTGCCATGCGCGAACAGCACCACGCCCCGGGCGCGTTCCGGCGCGGCCCACTCGCCTTCCAGGGACACTTTGCCCGCCGGCACCGTGACGCTCGTTCCCGGCTCATTGACATTTTTCATAAGTCCTCCCGCGATGTGGTTTGTTCCGGCTTGGCGCGCCGGAACTCCAATCCATGTTGGAGCAAATCCCGCACTTCTTCGTCGGTCGTTTGGCTAAAATCCTCGTACCATTGCCCCACGCCATGAAAGCCTTCCGGCGTCTGCGCGCAGACCACTTCGATCCCCTCCCGCTCGAAGGCCGCCCGGGTTTCCCTGGCCGCCACCGGCGCCGCCACGATGATGCGCGCCGGATGATGTTCCCGCGCCGCCATCACCGCCGCCCGCATGGACGCCCCCGTGGCCAATCCATCGTCAATCAAAATAACCGCCTTGCCCCGCAACTCGGGCGCCGGCCCGACCCGGCAAATCCGCTCGCGCCGCTCCAATTCCTCCTGTTCGCGCGCCACCGCTTCCTCGATCATGCGCCGCGGGATGCCCAGGGTGTCGATCAGCGCAGAGTTAAGGAAACAGACACCCCCGCTGGCAATGGCGCCCATGGCCAGTTCCTCGTGCCCTGGCACACCCAGTTTGCGGACCAAAAAAGCCGCCAGCGGCGCCTGCAATTTCCGGGCCACCTCGAACGCCACCGGGATGCCGCCGCGCGGCAGGCCCAAAACGACCACGTCCGCCCGTCCGGCATAGCCTGCCAGTTTGTCCGCCAAAAGCCGCCCCGCCTGTGCCCGGTCTTGAAATCGAAAGCTCACCCAACGCCAAGGTTAGGCCCGAAAATGCCGGGGGTCAATCAGAGCCGCCCCTGGTTCTCTTTCAAGGATCGCCGGATGCTCTTTTGGATGGCGGCCTGCTGTTCCTGGCCGTAATAATCGTGATTTGAATGACTCGCACCTCCAGAGCGGCGGCGCGCCTGTGCGCCGTGCTGGCCGGCATGGCGCTGTTCTGCGCCAAGGCCGCCCCGCCACCCCCGCCGGTCCCGGCCATCATCCAACGCAACTACGAGGCGGCACTGCGCTGCTACAAGTCCAATCCTTTGGATGACCAGGCGGCCTGGCAGCTCGGCCGGGCCTGCTTTGACCGCGCCGAATTCCCGCGCGACAATGCCGAACGGGCCCGCCTGGCTGAGGAAGGCATTGCCGCGTGCAGCAATGCGGTGGCCCGCCAGCCCAACCTCGCCGCCGCCCACTATTACCTGGCCATGAACCTGGCCCAGTTGGCCCGGACCCGGTGGCTGGGGGCCTTGCCCCTCCTGGGCCGGATGGAGAAGGAATGGAAGACCAGCCTCGCCCTCGACGAAAAATTCGACTACGCCGGCGCCGACCGGAACCTCGGTTTGTTGTATCGGGACTCTCCCGGCTGGCCGGTCAGCCTGGGGGATGCCGCCAAGGCGCGCCGGCACCTGCTGCGCGCCGTCGAATTGAGTCCCAATCTGCCCGAGAACCATATCAACCTCATCGAGTCCCATTTGGCGTGGGGCGAATACAGCGCCGCCGCGAGCGCCGTGGAAAAACTGCGCCGGCTCTGGCCGGCCGCGCGCAAGGAATTGACAGGGGAATATTGGGAGGACGCCTGGAAAGACTGGACCCCGCGCCTGTCAAAAATCGAAGCCCGCCTCAAGCAAAAGGGCCACCCATGAGGGCGGCGGGGAGGGTGGAAAAATGCGGGAGAATTGGCTTGCGCCACGTTGATTGACAAGCTATGAGGGGCGCATGCGCCGCGGGCTTGGTGGCCCATCCATATCGGTCAGGCCATAGAGTTCATAGACCAGCGCGTCTATTTGCTGGTCGGCGGCGGTGACTGCGTTCTGCAACCTAAACAATTCCGAATTCAGGGCTCGACCCCAATGTTCTCTTTGCTAAATCACCATTTTATGGATCCTCAAGACGAATTTTTCCAAAAACTTCGCCTTTGACTTTCAGAAAATCGGCGTCAGGGCTGATTTTTGAAACATCTATAAAAATCACATCGAACACCTTTGATTTTGGCCAATCATGGCCAACGGCCATGCCAACGACGGTCTTCACATTCAAACTGAATCCAACACCCCTCGCAACGTTCGATAAAACAATTCGGCGTTCATTTCTTTCCAGTTCCGCCGCCAACACAACGTATGCTTCATCGCTTTGCTCGCTAAATTTAAAACCCCGGAAGGCGATTTCCTTCTTATGGGAGCGATTTACTATTCTTAGTAAAAACTCGGTGAATCGGCTTCGCTCATTTCTGTCCAGCTTAGCAAGCTGGGGAATCACAAAATGGTAGGCATTGAGCGAATTAGGTTCAGCAATCAGTTTAAATCTTGCATCAACGGAGATATCTGAGCCGATAGAGGAATAAAGTTGCTCGATCATCCAATCGATGAGGTAACTCGGCTGTTCGCGCCTTTCAAGCTGTTGAATGGAAATTCTGTGTCGTTCAAACAAACCAGATAAATCAGTGAAAGTTCGCCGTTCTAAAATCTCGATAACTTTCTTTCGTTCAAACGTAACCAAAGCCCATTCGTCAATCGGGTCGCTGTTTTCAGGAATTAATTTTTGCTCGTGAAGTGTCCATCTTGCGAGAAGATAAAGGACGAAATCCGGCAGCGTATCCAACAGAGTCAGCAATAGAGAAAATTGTTCCAGCGTGAACAGATGTATGGGGATTTTTCCCTCTGGGTAACAGGTGACATCAAATCGGATTCTTGATGGCTTCTTTGAACCCCCCTTGTTAACGGGCGCAAAAATGACAATTAAGATGATGTCTGTGACATTGCACTTATCAAACGCAACTTCAACTCCGCGTCCATTCACAACCGAATTGAAAGTGGGGTTGCGCATTGCCTCAAAGAGTGCGCGAAACTGCAGGATTGTCTTCTGAACAGTTCTCGTGACGCGTTCCAACTCAATCGGAGCAATGTGTTCAAAACCATCAAACTCCTTGGACTTTATTTGAATTGCTAACAAAGTGTCCTTGAAAACGATCAACAGATCAGCGGCTTCCTTTTGTTGACGGTTAGATTTGTAATACTTCGGGCTTCTAATCGTGAAATCCGCAAAAAAGCTCCGCGTGCAGAGATATTCAACCGCATCTTCGATTAAGCGTCCAGCATTCACATGTTCACTATTGGGGCAAGCGGCGTCAGGCACAACGAAAAAAGGGATGAGAGGGGCTCATGTGCTGCCCTCCACGAGTTGAATTTCTCTTTCGGTAAGCCCGTAGATTTCATAGACCAGCGCGTCTATTTGCTGGTCGGCGGCGGTGACGGCGTTCTGCAAAGGCTGCCGCTCCGACTCGCTCCGCGCCTGCCGCAGCTTGGGCATCAAGCCCAGCAGCTTGTCCACCAAACCGGCCAGCCGGTCGTGCCGCGTTTTCTCGGAGGGCTTTGAAAAATCAATTGAATGGATCGGAAGCTCGCCGAAATACTGTTTTGTGCAAGTAATCCAGCCTCCACGAAACACGTTGCTGATTTGCCGGAGATACCAGAACAACAATCTTGAATTCAAAAGTCCCAAGACAAACTCTGGTTTCACGGCGCAATTTGCACCAAGCGTGATTGTGAACCCCCCGCTTGCCATCGGACAAAGTGTTCCGCGTGTCGCTTTCGGAATCAAGGCAAACACTCCGCTGTTCGCAAGCAACGGAACTGCAATCTGCGCCCTGTCGTGCAGCTCAAGATTGCGGGGCGCCGAATAGCCGAACCATTCCTGGAACTGCTTTCGCTCGCGCAACCGGCCTTCATGTTGCTGAAGATGACCAAACGCTCGCGGAAACCGCTCCCGGAATTCCGATGCCTTCAGAAGCCGAAAATGGCCGCCGTCAGCGATGTAGGGAAAAATGATTCGCCACTTCGCCTCTGGCGCAAACTGGTAGCGCCCGAAGTCAGAAGCAAAAAGCGGCGTTCTCAAGGTTTTCTTTTCAAGACCATGCGAGTCAGCCTCCACCATGAAGACCTCATCGTCACCGCTTGAACTCCCACGACTCATCTCGGCAGGCAAATCAAGCAACCGCACTCCCGCCGCCCTGATTTTTTCTCGAAGTTGAGATGCTTGCTTGTCGGCAAAATTCCATGCTTCATCGGTCAACGATGCAGACGGACGACGCTCGAAACTCACATGTTTTAGGGCGAGTTCATTTGCATGGCTGGTTGAGAACGCAAAGTCAGCTTGTGCTTGTTTGCATAGAAAGAGAAGACATGTGTAAGTAGTTGCTTCAAAGACCTGCTCCGCGCCAAAATCGACGACTTTATAAATGGAGCTCTGTGCGGAGAGCAGTTTTCTCAAACCAACGCCGTAATCCGTCCTGAAAAATTTATTTGGCAGAATCATTCCCAAAAAGCCCCTCTTGCGAAGAATTCCAAAGCCTCGTTCCACAAAATTGATGTAGATGTCGTTGTTCCCGGTGGCGGATTGGTAATTCCTCACGAAATAACTGACTTGGTCGGCGGGAAAACCCTGGATGCGAATATAAGGCGGATTGCCCACAACCGCATCGAAGCCGCCTGCTTTCATAATGCTGTTGAAGCCGACCTCCCAGTCGAAGGCGCGCACACGCACGAGGTCGTCGGGTATCATCGAGAAGTCGGAGGCGATGAGCGAGTTGCCGCATTTGATGTTGTTCTCCAGCGGCGGCAGGAGGGGGTCGTCATCGTCCGGCAGAAGTTCGCGCTGGCGCTGGAGGGTATTACGATTTTCGTTCTCCAGCATCTTGAGGTAAAGCGAGAGTTGCGTGACTTCCACTGCGCCGGGGTCAAGATCCACGCCAAAGATATTGCTGGTGAGAATCTGACGTTTGAGCGACATGGTGAGATGAAGGTCCCCGGTCTTTTCATCCACCCAGCACCATTTCGCTTTGCGTTCGGCACGTTTGGACATGAGCCATTGCTGCCAGTGTTCACACACAACCTCGAAGACGCGGAGCAGAAAACTGCCCGAACCGCAGGCGGGATCAAGGAAGTGGAGTTTTAAGGTGGCTTCAGGCCTGGCGCCATGCAGCAGTTTCTCAACCGTCTGGCCGACGATATATTCAACGATGTAGCGCGGGGTGTAATAGACCCCGCCGGCTTTGCGGACATCGGGCTTCTCCTCGATGGTCACACCGCGGCCTTGGGGGCGGACGATTTTGCCGAGAAACCGCTCGTAAATCGTGCCCAGGATTTCAACAGGAATATAATTGAACAAATAAGGCGATTCCTCGTCGCTCAAATCCGCGACGAACCCGGCGAGCCAGTCATCGCCGACGATGAGTTCTTCGCTGAAATGCGGCTTGAAAAGATTGCCGTTGAAGAACGGAACGTGCGAAGGCGGGCGGCGATCCAGCGCGCGGAAATGCCGGACAATGCCGCGCCAGAGGGAACCCTTGGGCGCGCGAATGCCGCTGTAACCGAAGTCGGCGGGCGGTTCCTCGCGGAATTCAAAAGGTTTTTGATGTGCGCGCGTGCCTGCTTCCTTGTCAAAGTTCCGCCGCCAAGTCTGCACGATGGAGTCCAACCGCGTGCCGGTGTCAATGTCGCGATCTTCACAGATGCGAAGAAAAAGAATGCGGTCGAGTATGTGCTGGACGGCTTCGTTGAGTTTGCTGCCTTCAAGCAAGTCCGCCCGGTCGTTGTGGCGGATAAGGTCGGAGGCGAGTTCACGGCGGGCCTCATCGAGAAAGTTGAGAAAGTCCACATCGAGCGAGCGGGAACGGTCCGGCTTGATGAGCCATTGCTGGCGCGCCTTGCCTTTGCCCGGCGGGGTTTTCGGCAGGGTTTCAAGCAACTGTTCGATGCTGCCAGCGGCGACTCTGTCGCGGGCAAGCAAGTTCCAGATCTCCTGCGCGAGGAGCGGCAGTTCCCGGAAGTGCCAGCTTTTCCAAAGGCCCACGAGCGGCTCATCCGTGTGCGGCTTGCCGCCGACAATGTAAATCTTGAACTCCTCAAAGTTGGAAAGGATGGCGAGCGGCAAGTCTTTATTCCATGCGTAGCGTTTGGCTTGGAAAGCATAGCCCGCATGGAGCACGTCCGCCGGTTTCTTCGCTTCGCAAATGAAACGGTTGTGGCCATCGGCGCGGAAAAGATAATCGGCCCGCTTTTGCCGCCCGCCGATGTCAGTGCGGCTCTCGATCTCGACTTCGCGCTTGGATTGAATCAATCCGGCGCTGTTCTCCAGGTCCCAGCCGAGCGCGCGGAAGAACGGATTGAGAAAATCGTCGCGCAGTTGCGCTTCCACGTAGCCGGAACTTTTGAACTCGCTTAAGCCGCGTTCGAAGATCTCGACCAATCGAATCAGTTCCTTCTCGAAGGATTCGAACTTGGCGTCACGCGGCATGGGAAGTGTTTACAGAAGAATCGCCGCGGCGGCAACTCAGGAAGCCAAAAAAGCGGCCTTCAGTCCGAAGGCCTCAATAGCTGAATCCGATTCTTCAATCCGTCGAAATCGCCGTCCAGAATTGACAGTTTGTCGCCGTGCGCCAGGGCCGTCGCCGCAATGGCGGCGTCAAAAAACTCTTTGTGGATCTGTGCCCATCTGGGGCAAGCCTCACCCCCACACGCATTACAAATTGCAGGGAAAAATCGGCTTGCGGCCCGGTGATTGACTGGGTATGAGCACTTTATGCGCAAACTTTGTAGTTGTTGCGAGAAGTGGACTCCGTGGCTCCTCAGCTTGATGCGGATCGTTGTCGGGCTGTTGATGTTGTGCCATGGCAGCCAGAAGGTTTTCGGGTTTCCGGAATCCAATCACCCCACGCCGCCGTTGTTGTCCTGGCCGCTGGGTGTTGCGGGGGTGATCGAACTGGCCGGCGGGTGCCTGGTGCTGCTGGGGCTTTTCACCCGGCCGGCGGCCTTCATCCTGTCCGGCCAGATGGCGGTGGCTTATTTCATGGCGCATGCGCCTCGGGGCTGGTTGCCTCTCCAGAATGGCGGGGAACTGGCCGTCGCTTATTGTTTTGTGTTTCTTTATCTGGCGGCGGCGGGCGGGGGTCCCTGGAGCGTGGACCATTGCCTGAAGCGCGGGCCGGCGCCGCCGGACGAAAAGAAACCGCCGCCCTCGTGAGGAGCAGGCTGGCCATTTCAAATTGATGACTGGAAAAAAGGTTTGCAAATCTGTGGGGAATGAGCAGAGTCAAGAAAAAGGTTCACGCCGGTCATAAGTCTGAAACTAAACAGGGAATGTCAGGCAAACTGAATTTGTGAAACGCCATTCGTGGTCCGCGCTCGTTTTTGTCGCCGCCCTCCTGGCCTGCTCCGCCCTCGCCCAAACCAACGACTCCAACGTCTTCCCCCTCCTCACCATCCGTGGCGAGACCCTCACCAACGCCATCATCTGGACCGTCACACCCTCCTACGCCGTCATCTATCATCGCAGCGGCGCCAGACGCGTCCCTTTGGCCGATCTCCCGGAATTCCTGCAAGCGAGATACGGTTATGACCCCGCCAAGGCCCAAGCCTTCGACGCCGCCGAACAGGAAAGACAAAAGGCCGATGCCGCCAAGCTCCAGCAGGTGCGGCTGGCTCTTGAAAAAGCCCAAAGAGAAGCCGATTGGCCCGAATGGCGCGGACCCCACCGGAATGGCAGCGGCGTTTCCTCTGTCCCCCTGGCCAGCTCCTGGCCTGCCGATGGTCCCCGCAAAATCTGGGTCACGACCGCCTTGCCCGCCGGCGGCGCAAGCAGCCCCGCCATCGCCGACGGTCGTGTCTATGTACACATCCATAGTGGCGTGGCAAAGCTGGACACCATCGCCTGCCTCGATGAGGCCAGCGGCGCAACCCTCTGGCGACGCGACTTCGATGTCCCATGCCGGACCGGCCATGACGCTTCGGCCACGCCCTGCATCACCAAAGGCTGCTGCCTCGTCATGGGCGCCCGCCTCTGTTACTGCCTCGATGCTCTCAACGGCACAGTCTTCTGGATGAGCAAAAAGGGCGACTATTCCACCGACCCAAGCCTGACCGGCTCCAACGAGGCAATTTGTTCCTCCGTTGCCGTCGTCAGCGATGTTGCCGTCATTCTCGCCGGGACTGTTTTCGGATACGACTTTGCCACCGGCGCGCTCCTCTGGCAGGCCCCCGATCCTCTCGGCTATGCCCGCGGCGCGTCCACCCCCGTCCCCTTATCCGACGACCGCATCATCTACGGCGGCCGGGAGCAACTCAATTGTTTGCAAGCCAAAACGGGCAAAATTCTCTGGAAACTCCCCGGCGCCGGCGCGCGTCTCTACGCCTATGCCATCACCCCCGTCATCTCAAATGACATTTTGCTTGCCCTCAGCAACGGCCAACTGCGCGCCTTCGATCTCGGCTCCGCCACCCCCCGCGAACTTTGGCATATGCTTTACGGCGACCCCTACTCCACCCCCGCGGCGGACGCGGAATGTTGTTACATGATCGATCCCGGCTTCACCTACACCGATGGCGTCGGCCATTCCAACGGCGCCGGCCGCTATGCCGTCGTCTGCCGCGATCTGCGCACCGGCCGCGTCCTCTGGCAAACGCCCATCCCCGAAAGCAAATACACCTCCCCCATCCTCGTCAGCGGCAAAGTATTCGTGCTGACAGACGCCGCCCATGAAATCAAAATGCTCGACGCCCGCGATGGCCGCGTCCTCGCTTCCACCCCGGTGGCCGCCTGCAACTGGAGTTCCCCGTCCGTCGCCCACGGCAAACTCTTCGTCCGCATCCACCACGGCGTCGCCTGCTACGACCTCCGCCCCCAACTCTAGCAGCCTGTACTTAACTCTTGTGATGAATATCAAACGCGTTTGTGTCTATTGCGGCTCCAACTTCGGTTCGCTCCCGGCTTTTGCCGAGGCGGCGCGGGCGTTGGGCGCGGCCCTGGCCAGGCGCGGACATTCCCTCGTCTATGGCGGCGGACGCGTCGGCCTCATGGGCATCGTGGCGGACACCGTGGCCGCCGGCGGCGGCGAAGTGATCGGCGTCATCCCCAAAGCCCTGGCCAAAAAGGAAGTCGCCCATTTCGATCTCAAAGACCTGCGCATCGTCGGCTCCATGCACGAACGCAAAGCCCTGATGGCCGAATTGGCCGACGCGTTCATTGCCCTGCCCGGCGGGTTCGGGACCCTCGAGGAATTTTGCGAAGCCCTCACCTGGTCGCAACTCGGTTTGCACCAAAAGCCCCACGGCCTCCTCAACGTCGCCGGCTTTTACGACCAACTCCTCTCCTTCTTCGACCATGCCGTGGAGTGCAAATTCATCCGCCCCACCCATCGCCGCCTCGTCATCGCGGACACCGACCCCAACCGCCTCCTCGACGCCCTTGCCGCCGCCCGCCCTCCCACCGACCACAAGTGGCTGGATCGGGACAAGATTTGAGGAGATTCAAACGAAATTGAGCTCCGCGATTTGAGATTCGCGGCCTCCCCGAAAAGCGCCTGTCAAAACTCTTTAGAAATGTCCCCTCTTTAACTCAGGAGAGAATGTCCCTTTCTTGACTGTCTCTGTTCTTTGTTGGGGCGCAGGGCGGCGGACGGAGGGAGGCCGGAGCGTAGCGGAGGCCG
>Ga0326727_10017935_pt1 | contig 14557 bp, 17 predicted proteins | sample MB2enrmetagenome_FD_207643 | JGI IMG/M metagenome (GOLD analysis project Ga0326727, IMG submission 207643) | Lab enriched peat soil microbial communities from McLean, Ithaca, NY, United States - MB29MY | ecosystem: Environmental > Terrestrial > Soil > Wetlands > Peat | place: USA: New York...
GTAGGGGATACTGCGTTACAACGATAGGGATGGATGAAGAGAAAATTCGCCGCTATGTAAAATACCAGGAAGAGAATGAAAAACGCGAAGAAGATGAATCGAGAAATTATGGCCTCTTTTAGAGGCCTCAGCACATAAAGCCACCACCTTTGGTGGTGGTAGTTTACTTATTATCTTGTTATCACCCCAAAAGACAAAGCGCCAACCTTATGTCCACTAAATCCGGGGAAGTCCACTGAGCGCATCCCCTAGCTGGCCGCAGGCTCCCATCACACCTCGGCCTCGGCTCATCCTCCTGCTCGAGACTACACCAGCTGATTCGAGGACGCCCATGAATGCGGAGAGCTCTTCGCGCGTAGGGGTGGAGAAGGGGAGGCCTGGCACCTTGTTCCAAGGGATGACGTTCACCTGGACCTTGAGCTCGCCGATCCAGGAAATGAGCATGCGCGCGCTCTCGGGAGAGGCGTTCACACCGCTCATCAGCGCGCATTCGAGCGTTATGCGCTCTCGCGTCGCCGCCTGGTAGGCAACAAGTGCTTCTTTCAAAGCGGCGAGGTTATAAGACTTGTTGACCGGCATGAGGCTCGATCGAATCTCGTCGTCGGCGACGGTGAGCGATATTGCGAGCCTGACGGCCGGTCCCGTTTGGGCGAGCTCGAGTATGCCGGGCACAAGGCCGCTCGTGGAGATTGTGATCTTGCGCAGCGACATGCCCACCGCCCCCGTGAGGATACCGATGGCCTTCCGTACTTCGCCTAGGTTAGCCATAGGCTCGCCCATGCCCATGAAGACGACGTTCGATACGGGTGTATCCTCGCCGGCAGTTCTCTTGGCGGAAAGAAAGTGGAACTGCTCCATGATCTCCCCCGCGGAAAGATCGCGCAGGTAGCCCAGCGAGCCGGTTTTGCAGAAAATGCAGCCCATGGGGCAACCGACTTGAGAGGAGAGACAGGCAGTCCTGCGGCCCTCGATATCCTCGAGGAGGACGCATTCGACGGCCGCGCCATCGTCGAGTCGGATTTGCAACTTGCGCGAACCATCCTCGTCCTCGAGTTCCGCCTGAGGCTCCGACGAGGGGATTCGCGGATAGAGGGACTGTAAGCGCTCACGCTCGAAGAGGGGCAGGTCGGTCATGTCGCCGAAGCTTTGAGTCCCCCGCGCGAGCCATCTGTAAACCTGCTTCGCGCGGTAAGCCGGGGAGAGGAACAAAGCCCCGGCCAATTCGGCCGGGGCCATTCCGTAGAGGGATTCCACAATGCTCCTTTACGAGCGCTGGAGCTTAGCGGCCGCGTCCTGGATGTAGATATTGCGGATGCCCAAGCGCTGGAAATCGGAGAGGGTCTCGAGCGCCTTTTGCCGGTCACCCTTAGCCTGGTAGCACTGGGAGAGCTCGAGGTAGAGCCTGTAGTTCTTGGGGTCGTTCTGGATAAGCTTCCGAAGCGAGACGATAGCGTCGTCGTTCTTGCCCTGCATGCGGGCGATGACAGCGAGGCCGAGGACCGCGTAGACGTCGAACTCAATATTGAGCGCCCGCTCGTAGTACTCTGCAGCCTTGTCGTACTCTTCCATGCTCCGGTAGGCGTCACCTGCGCGGGTGAGGATAACCTTGTTCTTGGGGTCCTTCACGAGAATACGGTTCCAAAAGTCGAGAGAGCCCTCGGGCGTGCCCGTGCCGCGATAACAGTCGGCCAGCCCGAAGAGGGCGTAGAAATTGTCCGGCTCCTTGGCGAGAGCCTTCTCGAAATAGGGCACGCCGAGCTCAAACTGCTTGAGCTTGCGATAACAGTTGCCGATCGACGTGAGGACGCGGATGTCAACGTCGTCCCCCTGGAGGTCGACCATGCGCTGCCAGTAGCCGAGGGCGTCCTTGTACTCTTTGAAGTCGTAGTGAAGGTGCCCCAAGCCGATGAGGGCGTAGGGATTGTCCGTCTCCATCTCGAGGACCCGGAGGTAGATGGCCTTGGACTTCCGGAAGTCGCGCACCTTGCGGTAGGCGTCGGCCACGCGGGTGAGGACCGTTATATTCTTATTGTCGTGGAGCAGATATTGTTCCCAGATCTCAATGGCCTTTTGATACTGGTTTAAGGCCTTGTAGCAGTCGGCCAGCCCGAAGAGGGCATAGTTATTGCCGGGATGATAGACCAAGCATTTTTTGTAGTGGTCAACCGCCTCGCGGAAGGCGCCGCGCTTGCGGGCGGCGTCGCCTAGACCTACGAGGGCGTAGTTATTTTCCCGATCGCGCTCGAGGATGCGCGCGAAGCACTCCTCGGCCTCCTCGATACGGTTTTCCTTGAGATACTGATACCCCTTCTTCGAGAGCTCGGCGATCTCGGCGAGCTCCTGATTAGGAGCTTCGCGCTCATTATCCTTATGGGCGGATTCTGGAATTGTATTGTCGCTCACTTGGCTTCCTCTTCTCGTTCTCGAAGTAGATTCTGTATTACGAAGGCGGCCGTTGCAATAACCGCCTCGAAGCGTTTCTCGTCTTTGGCGAGCCTGTACATCTTGAGCGCTTCGAGCGGGCGGCTGTCAGCCATATAGCGCTCTCCGACGCGGATGAGCCCGTCCGAATAGCCCGTAGTCTGAAAAATGCGCCTCGCGCCCTCGATGTCTCCTTGATTGAAAAGCTCGTTCCCCCGACGGTTGAGTTTGACTTTTCGGTCCGCTTCGACTCCGGGAGTGGGAAGATCGGCCGTCTTTATAAGGCCGCCTTCCGGGAACTTAACAAACAGATTTTTATCCATAGATGTTACAGGTAACAATATATAGGCAATAGCTTGAATAATCAATTGGCGAAATTAAAGAGAATACTGCTTTTTCTACTCAAGTGCGATATCTTTGCGTTTTTTTCTTGACATAAAGTATCTGATGTTTCTACTGGTTGTAACATCGCCTATTTTTCGATCAATTTGCGGTAGAATTTGACGATCGACCTGCCGTATTCGCGTTCGTCCTCGAGGACCAAGGAGCCAAGACTATCAGGCAGAGGATCCTCATGAGGAAAGTGGACGAGAACGAGCCCCCCCTGCGCGAGTGCAGGTCCCCCTGCCAATTTCGCTAGGAGTTCAGCCCTGAAGCGATAGGGGAAGGGCGGGTCGCAAAAAATCACCTGATAGGACGCCTTATTGCGAAGGAGAAAGCGTTCGACAGGCATGGATTTACACTCGATGCGTTCCTCGGCTATGCGGACGTTCTTCAAGAGGATTGCGAATTTATCCGGATCCTTCTCGATGCAGGCGACCGGAGAGGCCCCCCTGCTCGCGGCCTCCAGTGCGATGATACCGGAGCCCGAGAAAAGGTCGAGGAATGAGAGACCGGAAAGGTCTCCCAGCACGGCGAATACGGATTCGCGCATGCGGTCCATTGCGGGACGTATCTCGAGCCTGCCCTTCGGCACCTCGATGGTCCGGCCGCAGTATTTACCGCCCGTGATGCGCAAGGCTTTAGCCTTCGTTCCTTCGTCTGAGGGCGCGATGCATGTCGCGGTCGATGTCGTGCTCTCGTATATCGGAACGCTTATCGAAGAGTTTCTTTCCCTTGCATAAGCCGAGCTCGATCTTAACGAGACCCTTCTTTAGGTAGATGGCGAGGGGGACAAGGGTATAGCCCTTCTCGCGAACGCGCCTGTCGATGCGCTTGATCTCCTGTGCGTGAAGGAGAAGCTTTTTCTGTCGATCGGGATTGTGCTGGAAAGCCGCCGAAGCGAAGGGATACTCGGCGATGTGGAAGTTGCGCATCCATACCTCGCCATTCCGCACTTCCGCGAATGCGTCGGGGAAGGATATCTTCCCGTCCTTGATCGATTTGACTTCGGAGCCAAGTAGACATATCCCGCACTCGAAGCTCTCGTCGACCGAGTAGTCGAAGCGAGCACGCTTGTTGACTGCGACGACTTTCACGCCCTCAGGTATGCTCATCAGAGCGTATACTATAGAAATCGCCCTCGGGCTTGTCAACGCGAGGCTATCATGCTAGTGTCCTCGGCATTGGCTCGCAAAGCCAGGAGTGTCTATCGTGCTAGGGAAGAGGCGTTCATACGCCGAGGCGGTGCAAGGACGACGCAAGACCGGCCGGATGATCGGCCTCGTTCTCGTAGTATTCGTATGCTACGAGGTCCTCTCCGGCCTCTTTATAACATCTTATTCTATGCAGTCCCAGGCGATGTCTCCGACCGTCCTGCCCGGCCAAAGGATCCTCGCGACGCCGCTTGCCTTCGGTCCCAATACGCTCTTCGGCAAAATGCTCGGTTTCGCGCGTCCAGAGCGCGGCGATATTGCAGTGGTCAGGCCCAATTATGCGAAGCGTGGGGGCTTGTGGAGCATGCTCTTCGATTCCTTCGTCCGTTTCTTTACCTTCCAACTCGTCTCGCCCGCCCGCAACGTTCCCGACGGGATGCTTTCGGCGCCAATCCTCCTCCGAGTCGTAGGCCTGCCCGGCGACACGATACAAATGGATGATTTCATCTTTAAAGTGAAGGCTGCCGGGACCGACCAATTCCTTACCGAGTTCGAGCTCTCGACCAAGAGCTATGATATTTCGCATAGCGATCCGCCTAAATCTTGGAGCGCGGATCTTCCGGGTTCGGGCCATATGGACGCGAGAGTGCTCAGCAAAGACGAGTACTTTCTCGCTGGCGACAACCGCTCTTTGTCGAGCGATTCGCGGCTGTGGGGAAGCGCTCGCTCCGATCGCTTCCTTGCCAAAGCAATCCTGCGCTATTGGCCTCCGAAGAGCTTCGGCGCCTTCTGAGCATCGCGGGCTCAGGGAGGAATACTCGCGTCGCGAGCCTGAGAAGCGGGATTCGCGCCCCTCGCGCACTCTATGTCCATGTGCCTGTCTGCGCCTCGAAATGCTCTTACTGCGATTTTTATTCCCTACCCCGCGATTGCCTACCTGAAAACTACGAAGACGAACTCGTCGAGGCGAGCTTGAGCCGCACGGCTTCTCTCGTCAAGCGCTTCAACGCGATTGGAGCCATCGAGACGATATATATTGGCGGCGGCACGCCGACCATGCTCTCGCTTCCTGCATTAGGCCGGCTTCTCGATGGCCTCTCCGGCCTCGTGCGCGAGGGCGGTAGCCGATCCCTCCGGGAGTGGAGCATCGAGGCTAACCCCGACAGCCTCTCGCCCGATGCCCTCGACCTCATGCGCGAGAAGGGCATAACTCGTGTCAGCATAGGCGTGCAGAGCCTCGATGCAGGTGAGCTCAGGCTCCTCGGCCGCATCCACGAGCCAGACGATGCTCTCGCTGCTTTGTCGTTAGCCGCAGCGAAGGGCTTCTCAGTATCGGCCGACCTAATGGCTGCCCTGCCACGGCCGCGTGCAGGTTTTCATGGCGACCCGCGAAACATCGACGGACTCGCGCGTTATGCGAAAGAGCTTATCGCCGCGGGGGCCTCGCATATCTCGGTATACGACCTCACTTTAGAAGAGAACACCCCGCTCGAGTCTATGAAAGATGAACTCTCCTTCCCATCCGAGGACGAAGCATGGGAGGAGAGGACACTCCTTGAGTCGGCCCTACTGGGGCTTGGGTTCCGCCGCTACGAGGTCTCGAACTACGCACCGCCGGGCAAGGAATGCCTCCATAATCTCGCCTATTGGCGAATGGATTCATACATCGGGGCAGGAGCCGGGGCGGTCTCGACCATCGCCATGGCCGACGGGAGTTCATTGCGTATCGAGGAGGCCAAGGATCTCCTCTCATATCGCGCCTGCCTGCCTTGGGGCGCTGTCGAGACGAAGATAGGTTTCAGGGACACAGTTTTCGAGACAGTCATGATGGCCTTTCGGACAAGTTTCGGTCTCGATCTCGATTCCTTCGAGTCGCGCTTCGGCCTATCCGCCGAAAAGCTCCTTGAGAAGAGCCTCTCGGGCTGGAAGGACCATCTCGTTCCCGGCGAAGCCCCGTTTCCTTTCGAGGCTCTTGTCGCGGCGCGGCCTCGGTCGCTCGCCCTCGATGGGGAGGCTCTCGATATTCTGAACCGATTTCTCTGCGACTGTCTCGCGGAGATCGAAACGAAGCTCGAGTCATAGCGACGGCGCTATGCCATGCAGCGCCAAGCTTTACTTTCTGGCACATAGCCGCTAGGATGCTTTATTCCCAGGAGGCGAATGCATGGCTATTCTCTCAATTCAATCCCACGTAGCGTACGGCCATGTCGGCAATAGGGCGGCTGTCTTTCCCCTCGAGCGCCTGGGATACGAGGTCTGGCCGATCAACACCGTCCAATTCTCTAACCACACGGGCTACGGCTCCTGGACGGGGGAGGTCTTCACGCAGGCTCATCTCTCTTTAGTCTGGGGGGGCGTTAAGGCTCGAGGCGTAATAGGCGATTGCGAGGCAGTGCTCTCGGGCTACATGGGTTCGGCAGAGATCGGAGGCTTCGTCATTCAAGCGGTCGACGAAGTGAAGTCGGCAAACCCAAATGCCGTCTATTGCTGTGACCCCGTGATGGGCGACTACGGCAGGGGCTTCTTCGTCGCCGAGGGGATACCCGAGTTCATCTCCTCCCAAGCGGTGCGCTCTGCCGATATAGTAACGCCCAATCAATTCGAGGCCGAAAACATATCAGGCTCCGTGATCGCAAGCATAGACGATGCAAAGAGCGCCTGTGAGACTATTCACGCCCTCGGTCCAGCGACAGTCCTCATCACGAGCTTTAAGCCTTCCGGCGAAGCGGACTCCTCCATTTCTATGTTCCTTTCATCTCCCAAAGGCTTTCACCTGATAACTACGCCCGAGCTTCCCGTCGATCCGCCCCTGAATGGCGCGGGCGACCTCACCGCAGCCCTCTTCCTCGGCCACTACCTCGATAGCCGCGATCCCGTTGCGTCGCTCGAGCATATGGCCGATTCTGTCTATTCGGTATTCGAGAGAACCTACAAGGACGCTTGCCGCGAGCTCAGTCTCGTAGCCGCTCAATCTGAGATAGCCTCGCCCCAGAGACGCTTCGAGGCGAAGAAAGTCTAACAGACTCAATGAATCGATAGCGCTTTTGGCTACCTGTGCGGCTCGCGTGAAGAAGTCCGCGTTTCTTGTCGTCGCGAGAGGGCTTCATGGTTTGAAGCACTCTGCTCCCGCCGACGATCCGTGGGAGGGCGAGGGACACCGGATGGAGTTATATCGTTGGCTTCCACCATAATCCGCTTTATCGTCGTTCGAACTATTGCCTTAAGACCGAGAGGGGGCCCAAGTGGTTGGCGCGACATATTGCTGTCGCGAGCGCATCTGCGGCGTGGTCTGGCTTGGGGATGTCCTTGAGCCTGAGGAGAAGCTTAACCATCTCCTGCACCTCGTTCTTCTCGGCCCTGGCCGAGCCGGAGACCGCCTGTTTGATCGCAGTCGGGCTGAACTCGACGAAATCGACACCTGCCCTGGCGAAGGCTAGGCGGATCACGCCCTTGGCCTCGGCGACCGGCATGGCCGAGCTCACGTTGCGCCAGAAATACAGGCTTTCCATGGCCGCTGTCGCAGGCTCCCACTCTTCGATTAGGTCGGCAACCGTCGCGAAGATCATGAGCAAGCGCTCTCCCGTGCCCTTCTCTTTGGGCGTGGCGATGCAGCCATGGCAAAGATGGCGCAACCTGCCTGAGCTCGACTCGAGGACGCCATAGCCTACCGAAGCGAGACCCGGATCAATGCCCATTATACGGAGGGCCGGGGCACCGGAGCCCCGCTTAACGGAAAGCCCCGGCGCCCCGGCCCTCGCGGAACCGGATTGGGAAGGATTACTCGTCGAGGTCCTCGGGAATCTCTACGTTGTGATAGACGTTCTGAGTATCCTCGCATTCCTCGAGCTTGTCGATGAGCTTCTGTACCTTCGATGCGTCTTCCCTGCTGGGGCTTACATAGCTCTCGGGAATCATGGAGATCTCGGCGCCATCGGTCTCGAAGCCCGCCGCGTTCATCGCGTTGAGCACGGACTCAAAAGAGGCGGGGTCAGTATAGACGACGAGCTCTCCGTCCTCGTTGACGACATCGTCGGCGCCGGCCTCGATGGCCGCTTCCATGATCTTGTCCTCGGTGTACTTCTCTCCGTCGTAGGAGAGAACGCCCTTTCGGCTGAAGAGACGAGCGACCGAATTCGCCACAGCGAGGTTCGAGCCAGCCCGTGTAAGGATATTTCGAATCTCGGCGGCCGCGCGGTTCTTGTTATCCGTGAGCACTTCGACGAGGATGGCGCCGCCGCCAGGGGCATAGGCCTCGTACGTGAGCTCTTCGTAGCTGACACCGTCGAGTTCGCCCGCACCTTTCTTGATAGCTCGGTCTATATTATCCTTGGGCATATTCGCGGCGCGGGCCTTGAGGACCGCAGTACGTAGCCGGGGATTACCCTCGGGGTCACCCCCGCCCATCCTGGCGGCGATGGAAATTTCCTTGATCAACTTAGTAAAGGCCTGGCCGCGCTTAGCGTCCAGTAATCCTTTCTTGTGTTTTATGGTAGCCCATTTACTGTGGCCAGACATGTGAACTCCTTGGCATGCGAGGGTGCCGCGAAACCATAACACAGTGCGGGAAATACTGTCAACTATGGAACGGGTTGGAGCGTTTAGCCACCAGTACTTAGCGTATTTTGCGCTAATTCCGATTTCCTTGCATAGATAGTAACTAGATTTTATGGAGATCGCACAACGACGAAAAAAGCCCTCTTAAACGGAGGGCTCCAATTCACAGATTAATAGAAACTACCAAATCAGCGCTTAACTAGTATCTTACCCTTTTGGACGCCTTCCCTGAGGATCTTGAGGGAGAGCTCGTCATACCAGCTGTAATCAAAGGGCTGTTTCCCGCGGACGGTGTACTTGACGGCTAACTCGAGATCGTCCTTGCAGGGCTCGCAAATGTCGATATCGGCGACGCGAAAGATATTCCGCGTCGGAATGGGGTTCTCTATGGGTTTCTTGCAGACGTCGCAGTAGTTGACTTCCATGTTTGTCTCTCCTTTGCGTTAGTCGCGATCTCGATGCTATGATATCGCATTGCTGTTCAGCGCGCAAGCTGTACGCTGAAATGGAGAGCGGAAAATTGGCCACAACGATAAGGATAGGCGACAAGAACTTCGGCCCGGGCACGACGCTTGTCATAGCAGAGATAGGAACCGGCCACGGAGGCTCGGCCGCCAAGGCGGAGGAACTCGTCGACGCGGCGGCCGAGTCTGGGGCGGACTGCGCCAAATTTCAGTGCGTCTTCGCCCAGGAGATCATCCATCCCAATACGGGCTTCGTTTCGCTTCCTGGCGGGAAGATCGCCCTCTATGAGCGTTTCCGCGCGCTCGAGGAGGACGAGGACTTCTATGCCAGAATCAAGGAATACGCTGAGTCGAAGGGGCTTGTCTTCTTGTGCACACCCTTCGGGGCGCGCAGCGCAGCGCTCCTCCGAAAGATCGGAGCGATAGCGATGAAGATCGCCAGCCCTGAGCTCAACCACTTTCCCCTCTTAGACGAGATAGCGTCGTATGGGCTCCCGACCATACTCTCGAGCGGCGTCTCGACCTTGGCGGACATCGATCGGGCGCTCCGGCGCTTCGCGTCATCCTGGCCGAGCGGCGAGATGGGCACCCCATCGGTCGCTCTTCTCCATTGCGTGACTTCCTACCCTGCACCGAGCTCCGACTACAATCTTCGCGTCCTCTCCGCTCTCCGCGTTCTCCTCGGCATTCCGGTCGGTGTCTCTGACCACTCGCTCGACCCTGTCCTCGTTCCCGCGCTTTCGGTCGCGGCCTGCGGATCGATCGTAGAGAAGCACATTTGCCTCTCTCGCGGCGACTCCGGGCTGGATGACCCGATAGCCCTTCCTCCCGAGTCCTTCGCGAGGATGACGAAGGCGATACGCATCGCAGAAAACACGCGGCCCGAGGAGACGATCGCCTCCCTTGCTTCAGAATACGGCAAGGATGCGGTGGAAGCCGCCCTCGGCGATGGGGTGAAGCGCCTCGCCCCGAGCGAGGAGGCAAACTACCGACGCACGAACCGATCGATACATGCGATGCGCGAAATCAAGTCGGACGAGGTTTTCACAGAGGAAAACACGGCGCTCTTGCGCACCGAAAAGGTTCTGAGGCCCGGGCTCGATCCCGAGCTCTTGCCTGCCCTACTCGGACGCAAGGCCGCGTGCGATATCCCCTCGGGCGAAGGCATCGAGTGGGATGACGTGGACGGAAAAGAAAGCGATGGGATATAAGGAATACGAGCTGAGGATCCCTGTCGAAGCCGGCGAGGGAAGCCTCAAAAGCGCAGTCGCCAAGATATCGGGTCTTAGGGATTTTAGCTTCGCGATACTCAATAAAAGCCTGGACGCGCGCCGCAAAGGCCGAATCGAATGGCAGTACCGCGTCGGAGTCAGTTCGGACGCGCTCGTCGGGGGAAGCGCCCCGGAGTTCCCCAAGTTCGGGCATGAGCAAGTAGGCAACGGAGCAAAGGCTGTGGTCGTAGGCTCGGGGCCGGCCGGCATCTTTGCGGCCGCATACCTCGCTCGCTCGGGCTTCCGCGTCACCGTGGTGGAGCGAGGGAGCCGCGTAGAGGAGAGGAAGGCCGCGATCGAGGCATTTGAGCGCGGCTGTCCCTTCTCCGGGAAGAACAATTATTCCTTCGGCGAAGGCGGTGCAGGCACCTTCTCCGACGGCAAACTCACTTCACGGGCCAAGGGCATAGGCGAGGCACGGGCCTATATCTTCTCCGATTTCATCGCCTCTGGCGCTCCGCCAGAGATCGCCTACATGCTCCATCCGCACCTGGGAAGCGATAACCTCCTCTGGATGACGAAGAGGATGCGCGAATCCCTGTCCGCGGCGGGTGTGGAGTTCCACTTCGACACAATGGTCCAGGATATTGAGGTGAAAGGAGACAGGATGAGTGCGGCCATCGCGGGCTCGGGACCCATTGCCGCCGACTATTTCGTCTTCGCCTGCGGGCATTCGGCCACCGAGACCTACCGCATGCTCATGTCAAGGGGTCTATCCTTCGCTGTCAAGAACTTCGCGATCGGATTTCGCGCCGAGCACGAGCAGGAGCTCCTAAACAGGGCTCAGTGGGGAAGAAAATCGCTGCCCGGAGTGAAGGCCGCTGAGTATCGCCTAACGTCCCAGGCTTCCGACGGAAGAGGCGTCTACACTTTCTGCATGTGTCCGGGTGGAACCGTCGTTCCCGCGGCCGCCTATGCAGAGACCAACATCGTGAACGGCAAGAGCGACTATGCCCGGGCGGGAGCCTGGGCGAACGCAGCGGTCGTCGCAGCCCTCGATCTGCGCTCTCTCCTCGCTCGCGAGGTCGGCGCGAGTGAGGCCCTCGATTGGCTCGAGGCGCTCGAGCGAAAATACTTCTCCTTCGCTCAGGGCTATAGTGCCCCAGCTATGACAGTCCGCGATTTCCTATCGGACAAGTCCGGCTCCCCCCTCAAACCTTCGAGCTATGCCCTAGGCTTGGTCACGGCGAATTTCCGCGAGCTTCTGCCGAACGCGCTTATCGAGCCTTTGCGTGATGGTCTAAGGTCTTTCTGCGGAAAAATCAGAGGCTATGAAACGGGACAGATTCTGGGCCTCGAAAGCAAGACGAGCGCACCGATCCAAGCACTCCGACACCCTGAACTGCTGTATTCACGTTACGAGAATCTTTATATCGCAGGTGAGGGCTCGGGATGGTCGGGCGGGATCGTCAGCTCGGCGGCCGACGGGCTGAAGATCGCGCAGGCGATATGCAGAGCTAAGGGCGGAACCTAAAGCTAGGCCGCAGAACGAACACAGAAGTAGGGAAAACGCGAACATCCAAGGTAGGGTAGAAGATTTTACATTCGAATAATACGTCGATCGATATAATACAATGACTATCTCGTAGCTTGCTTCTGTGTCGCTCGTCGATTGGTTTTTTCGTATCGGAAGGCATCTGCATTGTAGGCTTGAGGTGCTGGTGCCGAGAGGCATGGAAGTTCAAGTCTTCTTCGCCGCAAGTATAAGCAAGATAAGGGTTTATGAGACCCTGGCCAACCGAAAACGGAGGCCGCAAAAGTCCAAGTTACCGCCCAAGTTACTCGCGGTAAAGGGAGACTTGTATGCGGGCTCCGTTTTCTGTTTTTAAGCGCCCTTCGAGAGATCGCGTGACCGGGAAAGCAATTGTTCGATTCGTTGCCAGGTTCTACGATGACGATGGGGCCGTCGTAAGGACACAGACTCTCGAGGCGAAAAACAAGACCGCCGCGGTCCTTGAGGCGAAGCGCCTCGTCGATAAAGGCGGTATTTCCTCCTCAGATCCCCTCATTCTCGATTTTCTTGCCGATTTCTGGAAAATTGATTCGGACTACGCGAAAATGAAGGCGCTTCGCGGCCGGCCGCTTTCTGTTCGCTATATCGAGATCAACGCAAGCTCAATAAAAAAGCACCTCTCGAAGCCATTGAAGGGCGTTCACTTCCGTGAGCTCACCGTCCCGCGAATGGAAAAGATAGTCCTATCCTTCGCCGCATCAGGCATAAATCCTCGGACGATCAATTTCCTGATTCAAGCAATCCGCGTCCCCGTGTCCGACTGGGCGCGCCGTCATCGCGTCGCCGATCCGCTCCAATATCTTCAGCGTGTAGCGGAGCATCCTCGCGAGCGCGGAACGCTCAGCCTCGATGAGATAGCGAAGATCACGGTCCTTGAGAGCGAGAGTCCGCGCGTCAAGGCCGCGGTCCTCCTCGGGGCGCTCTGCGGCCTCCGCATGGGCGAGGCCCGCGGGCTCGAGTGGGGCGACGTGGACGAGGAAACCGGGCTTCTTCATATCGTTCACAACTGGGTAGACAATCGCGAGGGAGTGAAAGCGCCAAAATGCGGAAGCGCTCGAGACGTGCCGCTTCCCGCCGCGGTCCTCGCGGCCGTGAAGCTCTGCCGCGCCGTCGCTCCCGAGGGCTCGCAATTCGTCTTATACAACGAGAAGCGCATCGATCGCCCGGCCGACAGGCAGATACTAGAGCGCGGTTTCCGCTCGGTCCTCGGCAAGATCGGAATAGACGATGGTGCGCGGAAGTCTCGCAACCTCGTATTCCACGGGTTGCGCCACACCTTCATAAGCCTACAGCGTGCGAATGGTATTCCCGACTTCGCCGTCATGCGCCTGGCCGGACATAAGTCTTTCGCCATGACCGAGAGGTATAGCCACGCCGAGAACGTCGTCGACTTTGCGGCGGCGCGGGTCGCGCTCGATAATGCGCTTGCCGGTAAAGTGGTAGGGGGCAAACGATGAAGGGCCTCGGTACTCAGATCGCCACGAAGGCCGAGGCCATCGCGGAGCTCATCGAGGACGCGGGCCTTGAGGGGTGGGCGTAATACTATGCAAAAACGTACAACCCGGCAATATGGCGGAAGATAACGGTTCTAGGGGCGGCCTCTCCAAGTCCGGATGGTCGCCTTCGTTATTCGTGTTCTTGACTGATTACCATTTTATGGTAATACTTGAAAATGACTAAATACGAGGTCCGCGTACTCAAGGGAACACGAAAACGGCTCGAAAAGGCCCCAGGGCTTGTACGGTATAAGTTCACGGCCCTTATGCTCGACCTTGAAGCTCATGGACCTATACAACTGGCCTGGCCGAACTATTCGAAACTTGGCGAGGATCAATACCACTGTCACCTTGGAAGGAAATGGGTTGCCTGTTGGCGTTCCGAAAAGGGCTCTCTCCTCGTGGAGGTTTACTATGCTGGTAGTCGAGAAGACGCACCATATTAGGGTCAAGATAACAGGCCCCGGCGCTAAGAAGGTCGCCGCGGCCCTCACCCATACCTACCCCGATGCCCGTGTCTTCGCAGACAGTGAGACGGAGTCGCTCCGGGGCTCGCTTTGGTTCGAGCAGCTTGAGGCCGAGCTTACGGCCGGGCGCGCGCTCCGCGTATATCGCGATAATGCCGGCCTCACACTCGCCGCACTCTCTGAGAAAACCGGAATACCCGTCCCGCACCTCTCGGCCATGGAGCATGATAAGCGGCCGATAGGTGGAATGCTCGCGCATCGTCTCGGCAAGGCTTTGAATTGTGACTATAGGCGATTCCTTACTGTCGCAAGAGGATCGCATAACGTGCGGAAATAATGCGCATAGTTGCTAGTCTGTGACAGGTGTTGATATTAAAACAGTAAATACCGCTAAGGTTTTCAAAGGAAAATAATTTTGCAGTCCTCGTGACATTTGCATCCATCCTGCCCATTCTTTCCCTAGCCTTAGCGATAAGGCTACATCATAAACGCCGCACGGCGTATAGGAAGGTTTGTATGGATGCAACGCTTCTCACTTGCAAACAGGTTTGCGCGATTCTTCATAGGTCGTCTGCCTCAGTGGTCCGTGACATGAAGGAAGGTCGAATACCGTCTATTCAACTTGGCCGGAGCCGGCGTTATCGGTCGGAGGACATCGAGCGGATTCGAGTCAACGGTTTCGCTCCCGTGCAGCAGCCCCAGGAGACGCGCTAGTGTGCTGCCTTTTACAATTGACATGATCACATCATCCGCGCTTTCGCAATGCTGGAATTGATCTGTTCTGCCGACTTCACCCATTTGAACTTCCGGCCTGATTTATTCCAGTGCTTAATATA